>Ga0315287_10000636_pt1 | contig 30889 bp, 21 predicted proteins | sample YL17G11_0_MG_FD_205037 | JGI IMG/M metagenome (GOLD analysis project Ga0315287, IMG submission 205037) | Sediment microbial communities from Yellowstone Lake, YNP, Wyoming, USA - YL17G11_0 | ecosystem: Environmental > Aquatic > Freshwater > Lake > Sediment | place: USA: Wyoming | collected...
GAGAGTGAGAGAGAGAGAGAGAGAGAGAGAGAGAGAGAGAGAGAGAGAGAGAGAGAGAGAGAGAGAGAGAGAGAGAGAGAGATTTGGGTAACTGTAAAAAAAATACGAGAAATTTGCTCCGAACTTCGTTTCATTTTAAACTTTTTACGTTCCTTTTGCTTCTGCTTCTGCCCCATCTGCAGGCGTCGTCGCCGGAGCTGTTGCTGCCGTCCTTGCCCTCCCGGTCGCCGCCGCCGTCGGTGTCCTCCCGGTCGCCGCTGCCCCGCTTCCTCCTCCGGCCAGCGCCCTCCGGCCCCAGTCGCCAACGGCGGCGACGTGCGTGTCATGCTGACCCAGCAGCCTCCTCGTCTCCTCCGCCAGCTGCGACAGCTCCTCGGAGAGCCTCTTCGCGGCGGCGGCGGCGGCGGCGGCGCTGCCAGAGGGAGGAGGAGAGGAAGTGGCCCTCGCCAGCTCCTCAACGAGCGGCGCCGCCCTGCAGACGGCCGCGCGCAGCAGCGCCGCCTCGGCCCTCGCCCCGCGCAGCGAGTCCCCCCGCGCCGCGAGCTCCTCGCCGAGCCGGCCCCTCGCGGCCCGCTGCGCCACGGCGACGGCGGCGACGCGGCCGTAGAGCCTCCGGGTCCGCAGGGCGAGGGCGACGGCGGCCGAGAGGCCCAGCAACCCCGCCGCCGCCGCCGCCGCGAGCAGCGGGCCCCGGAAGCAGGCGAAGACCTCTTTCTCGTGGCCGCCGCCGCCGCCGCTGCCGCTGCCGTGCCCTCGGTCGCGGGAGCACGTGCCCCCCGCCGCCTCCGCCGCTAGTCGCGCGCGCTCGTAGAGCTTCCCGGATACCAGCGTCGCGAAGACGTAGGAGCCGAGCGCCGGCGCCCCGGCGGCCAGGGCGAGGTTGGAGCCGAAGTGCCTGAGGCCGAAGACCTCAGAGACGACGGCCGGCGCCATCCCCTGCAGGCCGCCGTACGCCGCCCCGGCCGCCACGGCGGCGGCGCCCAGGCAGGCGACGCTGTCGCCCCCGGGGGGGACCGCGGAGGCGAGCGCGGCGGCGAGACTCGAGGCCGCGACGAGCGCCGCGAAGGGCACCGTGCGGGGCACGCGCGAGGGCCCGCGCAGGAGCCTGTCGGGCACGCGTCCCGCCGCGAGGCGCCCGAGGCAGTTGGAGATCGAGAATAGCGCGACGACGAGCGGGACGGCGTCGCGGGCGTCGGCCGGGCTGTCGAAGACGGGGCTGCCGCCGAACGGCAGGAGGCCGGAGAAATCTGCCGCCGCCGCCGCTGACGTCGTCGGGGCCTCGGGGCCCGGGTCGGGGCCGGGGTCGACGGGACCTCTCCCTCCGCCTCGCCCTCCGCCTCCGCCGGCGAGAGCCGCGGCGTTGTTGATGAGCGTCAGCCCGGCCCCGCAGCCGGTCGAGTAGGCGACGAAGAAGAGCCAGAAGGACACCGAGCGCAGGGTCTTGAGCGGGGTCTTGTCGCCGAACGCGTCTTGGACGAGGAGGCCCGAGACGAAGGCGCTGCCGCCGCGGAGCGTGTCGTCGGCGTTCGCGTTCAGCAGCGGCGAGCCGAGGCGCGCGTTCTGGAAAGGAACCAGCTCCGGCGGCGGCGCCGGCGGCGGCCCGCCCGCGGCGGCCTCGGCCTCGGCCGCCGCGGCCTCGGACGCGGCCGAGGCCTTGACCGCCCAGAACCCCCCGAAGATCGGCGCGATGGCCGCGAGCGGCAGGGCGAGGAGGGCCAGGGCCCCGCCGATGAGGAGGCCGTCGACGTCGTCGAAGGAAGGGAGCGAGGAGGGAGGAGCCGCCCCGCCGCCGCCGCCGTCGCTGGTTCTGCCACCTCCGCCGCTGCCGCCGCCGCTGCGCCTCCTCGCTGCCGCTGCCACCACCGCGGTGTACGCCGCGATGCCCCCCAAACTCGTGAACGCCAGGTGGAACGCGTGCGATTTGGCCAGGGCTTCTCTTTGCAGGAACGGGACGACGTTGACGGCGCGCCCCAGCAGCAAGATTGCGAGCGGTGGAAAAGCGGCGGCGGCCGCCAGAAACTTGGGCCCGTCGAAGTCGAAGGCGAGGTAGAGCGTCGCCCAGACCGCGCTGCAGAGGCCTGCAGCGGCCTTGAGAGTGCCTGTTGTTCGATTTTTTGTCGTTATTGTCGCGTGTGAGGACGAGTGGGAGGGAGAGAGGAAGAATTGAGTTTTTTGTTACCCTTCTTTTTCGCTTCCTCCTGAACACTGGCTCCCTTCAAAACCTTTTCCTCCTGAACACTGGCTCCCTTCAAGACCTTTTCCTCCTCTCAGACGTGAGATCCAAAACAAAAAGAACTCACCGAGGGCAGCCCCGCGATCCGCCGGGAGGTTCCGCGCCACCGTCGCGAGCAGCGCCGTGTCCAGCCACGCCTGCGCCGAGGCCCCCACCGCGCACGAGAGGACGAGCGCCGGGTACGACACGGGGTCGCTCTCACCCTCCCCTCCGCTCCCGCCTCGGAGGGCGGCCGCGAGCGAGCCGTACCCGACGAAATGGAGCGCAGCCCCGACACCCAACGTCGCAAAAGGGCCCAAGACGTTGTGTCCCCCCGCGACCATCGAATCGTAAAAGAGGCCGGCCGGCAGAGCGAGGCCGGCCGCGCCGACGTTGAGCGCCGTCCCCAGCCCCGCGAGCCGCGTCTGGCTCAGGTGGAATCTGTGCTTCAGATCCCTGGCATAGAGGCTGAAGGTGTACTGCATCCCGCCGCTGGTGAGGAGGATCAGCGTTGACGCGGAGAAGGTTGCCCACTTGGACGCGTAGCTCGTTGAGGAGGGGGCGGGTCGGGGGGGCATTTTTACGTCGTCGTCGGGCGATCGGACGATTGATGTGCTTCTCTTTCCGTTTTTCTTCTCTCACGCTTGTGCCCTTCTGCGCGTTTCGACGGCTTGTCAGCTCAGTCAGGCTACAGAGTGCTCTTGTGCATGTCGAGCGGATCCGAATTGGAGGAAAAGAAACAAAGCGGGAGTGGGAGCGAGGCGTCGGATGCAGCGTGTTTGTTCTGTTGACGCCGGCGAGTCGCAAGAGTGAGGAGAGAAAGAAAGCCCACTCTCTCTCTCTCTCTCTCTCTCTCTCTCTCTCTCTCTCTCTCTCTCTCTCTCTCTCTCTCATTTTGTGCCCTCTCCCTTTTCTTCAACCTCGTCGCTGTGTCGACCATGGACCCCGCTCCTGCTCCTCCCTCCGCGGCAGCGAGACGGTCCTCGCGCCCGAAAGTGCCGAAGCGCTCGTTCTCGGACTCTGTCTTAGGTACGCTCAAGAGAAAAGAGAGGGAGAGGGAGAGAGAGGGGGGGAGGAAAGGGCGCTCTTGTCCGTCTTTCACTTCTTTATTTTTAAATGACCTTTGCGTCGCTGCCCGCCTTGACCGTGCCCCCCCCCCCTCCCTCCTCTTCCTCCTTCCCCTTTTGAAACGAAACAAACAAACAGAGGCCTCCGCCCCTTCTCTTGATCCCTCTGGTCTGCCAGAGGCGAGAAGGACCGCAGCGGGAGGACGAGGAGGAGAAGGAAAGGGCGACGCGGCGACCGGCGCTCTCGTTGCCCCCTCTGCTCCTCCGCCGCCGCGCGCCAACGCCGACGCCGCTGCCGCGCCCACCGTCGCCGCTGCCGGAGCAGGAGGAACTTTCCGTCTTCCTCCGCCTCCTCCTTCCTCTCCTCCCCCTTCGACCTCTCGGCCCAAGTCTTTCCGGCCCCCCTCCAAGTCCGGGGAGCCCCCGGCGTGGATAAAGGCGCTGCTTTCCCTGCCCGCCCCTCCTGCTTCTGCGGCCCCGGCGGCTGCAGCGGCGGCCCCGGCGGCTGCGGCCTCCTCTTCCTCCCCCGGCCGCTCCTGCGCGCTCCGCGGCGTCACCCTCCACGCGACGACGCGGCGATACGAGGCGCACCTGTGGGACAGGAACGCCGCGCGGGGAATCGCCAAGAATGCGACGGGGAACGAGAAGACCGAGGCGAAGAAAAAGGGCGGGCGGTGAGATTGAGTTGAGTTTTTCCCCTTCAATATTTTTCATCCTCTCTTTTGCGCTCACCTTTTTCCCTTTTTTTTTCTAACCTCTTCCTCGAAACAAAAATACAAACAGCACGCGCGGGAGGCAGGTCTACCTGGGCGGCTTCAACTCCGAGGCCGAGGCCGGGAGGGCGTACGACATCGCCGCGCTCGCGTACGAGGCCGCCTTCGAGGAAGAGGAGGAGGAGAAGAGGACGAGGGGGAGAGGGGCGGCGGCGACCTCTCCTCTTCTCGCCTCCCCGTCTTCCTCCGCCGCCGCCGACGCCGAGGGGCCGAGGCCGACCGCTCCCACCGAGCTCAACTTCCCGCGGTCCGACTACCCCAGCGCGCGCGAGGTGCTCGCGCTGGCGGGAGGGAGGAGGGAGCACCTAGTCGCGGGGCTGAAGAGGGCCTCCGCGGGGTTCAGCAGGGGCGTCTCGGTTTTTCGGGGCGTGGCCTTGGCCGAGGGGCAGGCGGCGCTGTCGGCGCTGTCGGCGGCCGCGGCGGGCGCGGCCGCGACGGCGGCGGCGGACGCGGCGGCGGGAGCTCCTCCTCCCCGCCTGTGGGAGGCCCGCATCGCCCGAGCCCTCGTCGAAGCCGCCGGCCCCTCCAGCGCTCCCTCGCCGGCTCCCTCGCCGCTCCCCCCCGCCCGCAGGGGCCCCGCCGGGAGGTTCCTCCACCTCGGCTTCTTCGCGGACGAGGTCGACGCCGCGAGGGCGCACGACAGGGCCGCGCTGCACTTCCGCGGCCGCGGCGCCGCCGACGGGGGGGGGGCGGCGGCGGCGGCCCCGACGACGAACTTCCCGGCGGTCGACTACGACCTGTCGGCGCCGTTCGTGGTCCCGCCGCAGCCCGAGATGGCCGCTTCGAAGAAGGGGAAGGGCAAGAAGGCGAGGACCGAGGGGGGATTGGGAGAGGAGGGAGTTCCGCTCTCTCCCGCTTCCGCCGCCGCCGCTGCCGTCCGGAAAGCCGCCAAGGCTCGCACGAGGGAGGAGTCCAGGGCCGCGAGGCTCGCGGCCAAGGAGGAGAGGAAGAAGAGGAAGAGGGGAGAGGAGGAGCAGCACGCGGGACAGACGAAGAAGCCGAGGAGGAAGAAGAGAGGGGCCGAGGACGAAGGGGCGGCGGCGGGAGAAGCAAATGCCGCCGCCGCCGTCGCTCGCTCGGGCTCGCTGCTGCTCCCTCCCCCGATGACGCCCTCCCGCAAGCGCCGAGGGAGGCCCCCGAGGACAGGGAGCGTCAGCCCTCCGACGCGCTCGCCGAGGAAGGGGAGCGGCGGCGGCGCGAGCGGAGGGGCCGCTGCCGCTGCTGCCGCCGCTGCTGCCGCCGCCGCCGGCGCGCCCCTGCCCCTCTGGCCGCAGCCGCCGCGCGCGAGCGAAGCGCTCCTGCTGCGCTTCGGCCCCGCCGCTGCGGGCGCGGAGGAGGGCCGGTCCCCCCTGCCTCCGCTCAGGTTCTGCAACGCTGATGCCCCCGTGCCGCTCTTCTGGCCCTCCTTCCTCAGCGGGATGTCGATGAAGGGAGCAGCAGCAGCAGGAGCAGCAGCAGGAGGAGGAGGAGGGGGGGGTCTTGCAGCCGCTTCCGTTACCGGAGCCGGCGGCGTGTCTGCCGCTGCAGGGGCTCCCATCTCTCTGCCCGCGGACCTCCCCCTGCCCTCGTCTCCGCTGACTCAGAGCTTCGGCGGCGGCTCCGGCAGCGGCGGGAGAGGCGGGAGCGGGAGCGGTGGCGGCGGCGGCGGCAGCGGGGCCCACGGGGCCCTGGCCGCGGCCGCCGCCGCCGCGGCCGCCGCGGCCGCCGCCGCCGCCGCTCCCGCTCCTCCTCCTCCCCCCCCGCCGAGCCTCCCCTCGTCGCTCGGGAGCCTCCTTCCCTCGCCCAGAGACGCAGCTGCGACCGGGAAGAACGCCTCGGGGAGCTTCCTGGGGCCCCTGCGCCGCCTCGGGAGCGGCGGAGAAGGCTCCGGCGGCAGCGGCGGCTCGCGGAGACAGGCGACGCCGCTCTCGCTGGCCGCCGCCGCCGCCGCGGCGCCGCCGCCGCCGCCGCGGGAGCTCCTCGCGAGGGCCGGTTCCTCCGGAGGGAGCAGCGCGCTCGACAGGCTCATTGACGTCGTGAACGGCGCGGCAGGCGAGAACGGCGGGAGCGGGAGCATCGGGAGGGCGGTCTCTGGCCTCGGTTTTTGAGATCGAAAATTTCTATTCTTTTCCCTTTTTTCTCTTTTTTTTGCAAAAAAAAAAAAAACAAGATATCTCTCTCCCCCTCTCTCTCTCAAGAAAGCCTCTGCGCCAGCCTCCTGACGACGGAAATCGTCTCCTCGGAGACCCCGGCGCTCTCAAGCGCCCGCAGCCTCCCCTCCGTCGCCCTGCGGACCACCTCGGCCTCGCTCGCGAGCGCGCGCCCGACGGCGGCCGCCTCCTCCGCCGCCGCCGCTTCCTCGCGCTTGGCCTTGGCGAGGGCGTCCGCCGCGGCCTGCGCCCTCAGCTCCAGGCCGTAGCTGCGCTTGCGCTCGATGAGAGAAATAGAAGCCTGCCGCTGCTCGGCGGCGGCAAGCTCGGCGGCGACGCGGAGTCCGCGGAGCTCGGCCTCGGCCTCGACCCTTTTTTTTTTGGAAGAAAAAGTGCGAGATGAGAGAGAAGAAAAGAAACGCAAGAAGAAAAAAAAAACTCTACTCTTACCTGGCCGCCGCGACAGCGGCAGCTCTGCCCGCGACGGCCGAGTCGAGCGCCGCTACCATCATCTGCCTGTCCATCAGGCGCTTGAGCCCGGCCTCGCGGGCCCGAGACTCCCTCGAGGCCTCTGCGGCGGCGGCGGCCCGCGTCGCCGACGCCTCGAGCCGCTCCGAGCGCGTCGCGGCGGCAGCGGACGCCAGGGCGCCGACGCGGGCGGCGGCGCCCGCGCGCTCGCGCCGGCGCGCCCTCGCCTCCTCCTCGAAGACGGCCAGCCTGGCGGCCCTCTCTCGCAGGGCCCGCTCGATGCGCTGCTCTTCCGCCTTGGACTGCTGCGCCTCTGCGAGCCTGCGGGCGGCGGAGCCTTGGCGGTTTCCCTCCGACGCCAGCGCCGCCGCCCTCGCTGCCGCTGTCTCCGCCCGCCTCGACGCGGCTGCTTCTCCCTCTGCCTCCCTGCGCCCGCGCGCTGCCGCCTCCTTCCCCTCCTTCTCGCGGGACCGCGCCAGGGAGGCGCGCCTGGCGGCGGCCTCCTCCACCTGCCGCAGCAGCGCCGCGGCGGCCTCGGCCCGGGAGGCCGCGGAGGCGGCGCGCTCCCCCTCGCGGGCCAGAGCGGCGGAGGCTGCGGCCGCCGCGAGGCGCTCCGCGTCCCTTGAGAGCTCCTGCGAGCGCAGGCTCCGCCGCAGCAGGGCGGTCTCCATCGCGGCCCGGCGCTGGGCGTCTCCCGCGGCGGCGGCGGCCGCGGCGGAGGCCACGCGGCGCGCGGCGTCGGAGGAGACCTCGCGCGCGGCCCGGAGGGCGGCTTCCTTGGCCCCGAGCTGCGCCCCGACCCTCGCTTCGCGCAGGGCCTGCGGCAGCGCGGCCAGCTCGTTCTCGGCTGCCGCGGCGAGGCGGAGGCGGATCGACGCCCCGGCGAAGCGAGGGAGCGGAGGAGGAGGAGGAGGCGGGGGAGGCGAGGCCTCGATTTTCGAGCCGGCGGCGTCGTCGGAGGTAGCGAGAGAAGAGACGGGGGCGACGACGACGGCGAGTCGGCCCGTTGCCGCCCTCTTGCTCGCGTTTTCCTCTTCCTGGGAGCTGCTGCTGCTCTGCAGGAGGCGGGAGAGAGTCGAGCTGTCATTGTTTGATTTGTGGGGCGAGGGTGCAGGAGGTGAAAAAAGGAAAGAAAGGCTCGAAAGGAAGGGAACTTTCTATTTTTTGATTCGCCCTGAAGAAAGTGGCGGGCAAGAACGACGAAGAAAAAAGCTCACGAGCTAATGACGACCCTCGACTTGCTCTTCGACGTCGTTGCTCTGAGGAGAGGCGATGGCGAAGACGAGGGCGAGCGAGGGGGAGCAAGGGCGAGGGAGGGGAGGGCTCGCGGAGAGGGAGGCATGGCGGAAAGAGAGAGACAAAAGGGCGAGAGCTCGGAGAGGGGACGAAAATCGAGAAAAGTGAGAACGGAAATTCGTTTTCTTTGTTTGTTTTTTTCGACTCCTCAAAACTTGTTGTGTTTTACAGCAAAAAATGAACGCTCTCTCTCATCGGGAATAACAGATCTACGTTGCTCGAAAAAAGAATGTTGTATTGGTGTTGCTCAAATGCATTGGGGGGGGACGGGGACTTTTCGAGAAGGGCGGGGCGAAATAAGGAAAAGAAAGAGTTGTTGAAAAGAAGCAAAGAAAGGAACCAAACTCGCTCGAGTAAATCTTCCTTTATTTTATTTTAGTTCTCTCGATTCTCTCTTTAGCCCGCGAACTCTTTCGAAAAAAGAGGGAACACGTGTGCCGGGGCGAAATACGGAAAGAGGCGAAGCTGGAGAAAAGGAGGGGACGAAGAAGAAGGAAAGAAACGATTCCTCTTCTTCAAAAAGGGGGGGGTGAGAAGAAACAAATAAAAGGGCGGTCGAACGACGAAATCCCTTTTTTTGAATGTTGTTGTTGATTGTGGAATGGAAGGATAAAAGAGCCAATGGAGCAGAGGGGCAGACAGTGTCGACGTGCCAGCGGCAAATTATTTTTGGGCCGATTATCTTTGGCCGCCCTTTTTCCCGAAAAGGGCGGGGCGGAGTTTTTTTTTTTCCGTTTGACGTTTCGGTTGAAAGGGGTCAGGGTCCGTCTCCGTCGGGCTGCTGCTTGTCGCCCGTTTCTTCGCCGGTGTTCACGGAGATGGCCTCGAGAGGCTGATTGTCGGTTTTCGCAGCAGCAGCAGCAGCATCAGCAGCGGCGGCGGCAGCGGCAGGGGCGGCGGCGGCCGGCGGCGTTCCCGCAGAAGCAGCTGTCGCCGCTGCTCTGCTCGGGCTCGTCGTCATCGCCTCTGCCTGCTGCTGATGATTCTGGCCTGCATGGCTCGCCAGGGGGGCCACAGTTGCGGATGAAGCGTAGTTATTATTGTTGTTCGAGGCGTCGGCGTTTCCCGCGGCGCTGCGCGCCGTCGCGTTTGTGTTCTGATCCGCGTCGCCGCCTCCGCCGCCGCTGCCGGCTGCGGCCACGAGGGCGGCAGTCAGCGCCGCCGCCGCCTCAGAAGCGGGCTGCTGCTGCTGAACCGCCTGCTGCTGCTGCTGAGCCGCCTGCTGCTGCTGCTGCTGTTGCTGCTGAACCGCCTGCTGCTGCTGCTGCTGCTGCTGCTGAACCGCCTGCTGCTGCTGCTGCTGCTGCTGCTGAACCGCCTGCTGCTGCTGCTGCTGCTGCTGCTGAACCGCCTGCTGCTGCTGTTGCTGCTGCTGCTGAACCGCCTGCTGCTGCTGCTGCTGCTGCTGCTGGACCGCCTGATGCTGCTGCTGCGACGCGACGGCCAGATAGGACGCAAGCACGGACATCGTCTCCGGGTTGGAGAGGTCGAGGCCCGCAGCGGCGAGGGCGGCCGCCTGCGCCTGCGCCGCCTGCGCGGCCGCCGCGGCCGCCGAGTTCGGCAGCGCGTTCGCGGCGCCGGTGTTCGCCGTGGGAGGGGAAGCGACGGGCAGGGACGGGGGCACGCGCGAGCGAGGGGAGAGGAGCGCGCTCGCTGCTGCGGGGGCGGCAGGGCCCGCCGAGGCGAGCGCGGCAGCAGCTGCAGCAGCGGCACTATTGAGCTCGTCTGCTCCGCCCCCGCCCCCGCCCCCGCCCCTCCCCTGCATCATCCGCTCGCGCACCAGCGTCCGCAGCACCGCGTTCTCGGCCCGCAGCGCGTCCCCGAGCCGCGTCTCCTCGTTGAGCGCGGCCTCGAACGCATCACAGCGCGCCGAGAGTGCCGAGATCGTCGTCTTCTGCCGCTCGCGGAAGCGGCGCTGCGCCTGGCGGTTCTTCTCGCGCGAGGCCGCGGCGAGCTGCCTGGCCCCGACCAGGGAGGGGGTGTTGGCCGCCACGGCAGCGGCGGCGCGCATCGGGCCGCCGCCGCCGTCGAGGAGGTGGTCGCCCGCCGTCGCGGTCGCTGGTGCGTTCCTTCCGCCGCCGCCGCCGCCGCTGCCTCCGTCTCCCGCGGAGGAGACATTGCAGTCTCCCTGGGCCTCCTCGGAGAGCGAGGGGCGAGGAGGGAGGACCAGGGGGCGGCTGAGATTTTTTTTCAGAGGGGTTCGGGTGGCGTTAGGGGAGGGGGTGGGGGAAGAGGGGGGTGAGTTTTTTTCCCGTTTTTCGAAAAGAGCACGCCATCAGCAGCAAAGCCCTTTCTCCCCTCTGAAGAACTTTATTCTCCCCGCGCCAAACTCAACGCTCCTTTCGTGCGACGGCGAGAGAGGATCAAGGCGGTCCCGCCAGTGAGAAACTCGAGCACGGAGCAACGCGGGCGCAGCGCGAGAGGCGGCTCGAACCCCAACCAACAATCGAACTTTGCAAGATTTTTGGGACCCTCGACGCGACCCTTCCCCCCCTAATTCCACAACGTACCGTGGCCGGGCCGCCGCGGAGCCCGATTGCAGCGCGGCCAGGGCCGCGGCAGTGTTCGCCTGCTGCGAGAAGAGGGCGAGCAGGGCCTCCGTGGACACGTTGGCCCCTCCGAAGCCAAAGTTGGGCTGCTGCTGCTGATTCGGCGGCGATGGCCGCTGCGGCGCCGTGACCTGCTGCCCTCCGCCGCCCGCCGCGGCGAGCTGCGCCAGCAGCGCGCCTACCACCGCCGGGTCCATTGCGCTTCAGGTGCGACGGTCGATGGGGTACGAACTTCGTGTTTGCGAGCGCGCGCGCGCGAGCGCGACAGGGCAAGAGAGAGAGAGAAGAAGAAGAGAAAAGCAGACTCTTCTTCGTTCTCGAACGAAGAAGAGGAGACCAACAAAAGGTTGCGCGGAAAGAAAGTAGGTGGACGACAGTGTTCGGCTTCTACAGTAAATTCTTCCTTGTCAACTCCCTTTTCTCTGTCCCTCGCTCTCTCTCTCGCTCGCTCGCGCACTCGGGCTCCGTTCTCTCCTTGTCAGAGAACCGAGACGCCGACAGGGAGCGAGCCCGCCGATCAAAAGGGAGAGAGACCACGGGCGACAGAGAAAAAGAGAGAGACAGGGCACGACAAAGCGGTTGATCGTCGTCGCCGCCGGCCTTAGCCGACGGCAAAAAAAAACGTCTAGGCCTCGACTCCACAGAGGGGGGGAAAAATGACCACCTCGACCTCCTCCCCGGCCATCAGGGTCCGCTGCCTCGGCGCCGGGCAGGACGTCGGCCGCTCCTGCGTGCTGGTCACGCTCGACGACGCCTTCTGCGTCATGTTCGACTGCGGGATGCACATGGGCTTCAACGACTCGAGGCGGTGAGTGAAAACGGAGTTTTTTTCCTCTCTGCTTTTTCTCTCTTCGCTTCCCTTGCTCACCTTGAAACCTCGAAACTTGCCTCGACTCTCTCGTCACCGGGAAAAAAAAAAAAAAGCTACCCGGACTTCGCCTCGATCTCCCCCGCGGGGTCCCTCTCCTCGGCCCTCGACGCCGTCGTCGTCACCCACTTCCACCTCGACCACTGCGGCGCGCTGCCGGTGCTCGTCGGGGGAGGCGGGGGCGGAAGCGGCGGCGGCGGCGGCGGGGCCGGCGGCAGCGGCGACTCCACCAAGGTCCGGCACAGGTACGACGGCCCGATCTACATGACGTACCCAACCAAGGCGATGCTCCCGCTGATGCTCGAGGACTTTCACAAGGTCGTGACGAGCCGCGGAGGCGGAGGCGGGAAAGAAGGAGGAAGAGGAGGAGGCAACGCGACCACCGATGAGGTCTCGTTCTCGCGGGCGGACATCGACACCGCCTCCCGCGCCGCCGTCGCCGTCCCGCTCCACGCCACGGTCCCCATCGCGGGAGGGAAGCTCACCCTCCGCGCATTCTACGCGGGACACGTCCTCGGCGCGGCCATGTTCGAGGTTCGAGTCGCTGACGCGGGGAGCGAGCACCGCAACAGGGGACTGATCTTTGGCGACCGGAGCGGCTCACTGCTCGCCGTCGACGGCGCGAGCGTGCTCTATTCAGGAGACTACAACATGACGCCCGACCGCCACCTCGGTCCGGCCAGGCCCCTCAGGACGAGGCCGGACGTCTTTATCACCGAGTCGACCTACGCGACGACCGTCCGCGGCCCGAAGAAGCAGCGCGAGCGTGAGTTCCTCGACGCCGTCGTCGCGGCCGTCGGCAGACCGCGCGCCGGGAAAGTGCTGGTGCCCGTGTTCGCCCTGGGCAGGGCGCAGGAGCTGATGTGCTTAATAGAAGACCACTGGTCGGCGCTGGGGCTGTGGGCGACGGTTCCCGTGTTCTACTCGGCGGGGATGGTACTCGTTTTTTGTTTTGGGCGGTGATGGTCGAAAGGCCGAGGCCTTTCGAGAGGAAACAAAATGGAAAAAGCTCACCTTTTTTTCCGCTCCTGCGCTCCTCAAATTCCCCCTTCTCAATCGAATCAGGTGCCCAGGGCGAATGCGTACTATCAATTACTTATGGGCTGGGCTGCGGAGCGCGTGAGGGCGAGGGCCGCGGGGGCGGCCGGGTCCGCTGCCGGCGGAGGCGGAGGCGCGAACGCCCCTTCTTCTTCCTCTTCAACGACGGCAAACAACAATGACCGCCCCTTTGAGTTCTCCAAGATGCGCCCCTTCCGCCGCGGCGACGCTGACGTCCCGGGACCATGCGTGCTCTTCGCGACCCCGGGCATGCTCCATGGAGGGCAGTCGCTTGAGGTCTTCAGGGCCTGGGCTCCCGATCCGCGGAATCTAATTATCCTCCCTGGGTACTGCGTCTCGGGGACGGTCGGCGCCAAGCTCATGGCGGCCGCGGCTCCAACCTCTTCGGCAGCCGGACCGAACAGCAACCCCTCCCTGCAGGCCCCCCTCAGCCGCCGCCCAAAACGCCTCGTCGAGATCGACAAGCGCGGGACCGCCGTGGACGTGCAGTGTCAGGTGGCGTATCTGTCGTTCTCGGCGCACGCGGACGCCAAGGGAATCGCCGACGGTGAGAGAGGGAGGAGTTCTTTGACCTTTTTCGAGTTTTTTCCCTTCTCTTCCTCTTTTAACGAGGAGTCAGTATAGAAAAAAAAAACTCACAAAGCGCTCTCTCTCTCCTTTTCTTTGCCTCCTCTCTCTCCAACCCGACCTGAACAAACAAACAAACAAACAAACAAACGTACGATAAAAAACAGCCGTCGCCGCCGTCGCCCCCGGTGCCGTCGTCCTCGTCCACGGGGAGAGCTCCAAGATGAGCTTTTTAAAAGCGAAGCTGGAGTCTTCCCAGGGGATCCCTGTCCACATGCCTGCCAACGGGGAGGAGATCGCGATCGAGAGGGCCGGGGGCGGGGGATTTGTTGGAGGAGGAGGCGGGGGGAGGGCGAGGCAGAGGGTGGTGGGGGCCGTCGCGTCCGCCTCGGTCGCCGCCGCCGTCGTCGGGAAAAAGATGAAAACGAAGCTCGAGGCTACTTCCCTTCCCGCTCCGCTCGATAACGCCCTGGACCACGTCGCCGCCGCCGCGGAGGCCGTTGACGCCGGGTGGAGGCCCTCTCCTGCGCATTCAGCGCTGGTCGAGCTCGTCCTTCGCCCGAGGCGCGGGGGCGGCTTCGGCGTCGGGCTGCTCGCCGACGACGGAGGCGACGAAAGCGGAAGCGGAAGCGGAAGCGGCGGGGAAGAGGAAGGATCGGGCGACGACGAGGAGATGGAGGACGCCCAGCAGCAGCAACAGAAGTCTCGATAGTAATCGGAAGAGGCCGCGCCGCGGGACGAGTGGGAGACGTTGGGAGAGAAAGGAGAAAGACAGAAAGAAAGAGAGACACCATGTACTTCCTAGTGTATAGAGCCCCTCACAAAAACAAAAAACAAGTCACCGCATCCCTTTCAAGACCCCCTGCCCGAGCAGCAAGGCCACAAATGTCGCCGTCGCGTACCCCAAGGTGCCGACAAGCACGCACGGGACGACCGAGGACCTCCACCCCTTGGCGGCCGCCATGCCCGCGGCCGTCGTCGGCCCCCCGACGTTGGCGTTGGAGGCCAGCAGCAGGTCTCGCAGGGCGAAGCCCGCCTCTCCTCCTCCTCCCCTTTCGCGCTTCAGCAGCCTCGCCAGCAGCTTTGGAATGACCCTCCCGACGAGCAGGACGATTCCCAGGTGGCCAAAGATCTGGATCCCGCAGAAGGCGAACAGCGAGGGCGCGGAGCCGAGCACGGCGGCGACCGAGCCCGCGGCTCCGACGGCGGCGAAAAAGACCTGGAGCAGGGCCGCGGCCGCGGCGTCCGCCGCCGGCGCCAGCGGGCGCGTCAGCCCGGGGAACGCTGTGGCGAGCGCGACCGCGAGGGCCGTCGCCGCAGGGATCACGGAGGAGCCCGGGCTCAGCCCGAAAACGGCCGAGGCGAGCCCGCCGCCGAGGGAGCAGACGAGCGCCGAGATCGAGAGGGCGATCAGCGCGTCCGTGACGGTCACCTCCGGCCTCTTGGAGACTTCCTCAGCAGCAGAGAGGTCGGCAGCAGCAGCGGCAGAAGAAGAGGAAGAAGAGGGCTTGGCTTTCCAGTCCCCAAGCTCCGGCACGACTCCGCGAGCGAGCCGGAACACCGCAGCGAAGTAGGCAACGCAGACGAGGTTGTCCGCCGCGAGCGCCGCCGCGGCGGCCGATGCGGGAACCGACAGCGCCTCGCAGACCCCCACGTAGTTGACGGCGCCGCCGATGTGCCTGGCGGCCAGGGCGGCGGCGACTCGCCAGCCCACAAGAACGGGAGGAGGGCAGGGAGCGGCCGAGCCTGCCGCCGCCGAGCCCGCCGCCGCCGTTGCCATCCCTTCGAGCGCTGTCAGGGGCACGACGGCGAAGGCGAGCACCGTCGCCGCCGCCGTCGCCGCCGCCCCTAGCAGGAACGGAACCAACAGCCTGCCCGCGTCGGCCACGGTCCTCCTCAGGTCCGCAGTGAAGAGCAGAAGAGGAACCGCCAGCGGCAGCAGGCGGGAGTTGACAGCGCTGTATTCGGAGGCGGCGCCGGCCGGGATGATCCCGCAGCTCGCCAGAGCCAAGCCTCCCAAGGTAGAAACCAGAGGACCGGAGAGCTCCTTACCCCACGCGGTGTTCCTCTCCGCCCAGGAGCCGAAGGCCGCGGCCGCGAGCAGCCCCGCCCAGACGCGCCAGGAGTCGGTGCCGGCCACGAAGGCAGCGAGCAAGGTTGAGGTAGAGGTCGACGAGGAAGCGGCGATCATCGGGAGAGCGTGGAGTGGAGTTACGGTTTTTCGCCGGCTCGGAAGCAAAGCGCCAGACAATTTCGACAAGGGAGGTAGCACGTTGAGATATCTAACTTTTCGCAGAGGCAGAGAAGCTGAAGCAGCAGCCGCGGCGACTGGGCACCAAGGCGCAAAAGAAGAAGAGGCATTGATGGCCGCTCGACGCCTCCGGACTCGATCGACCGCATCGAAAAGTCGCCGACGCTGCTGCTGCTGCTGTGGCGTCTTCCGCATCGCATTTTTTGTGATGTGAGAGCAGCTTGATGCTATCATTTTTGTCAAGGGACAGAGAGAGACAGAGAGCGAGAAGCGGCGAGCCCGCCAGGCGCTCGAGAAAAAGAAAGAGAGAGAAGAGAGTTTGTGTTTCTCTAGTACAAAAAAAACACCTTAGTCAAACCGACACTTGCTATAAAAATACACAACCCCGCCCGCATCTCATCCTCCTCACAGCCCGTTGACGATGTCCAGCACCTCCTGCAGCGCCGCGACCAGCTCCCTCCTGTCCGCCGCGAGCCTCTCGGCCCTTCCAAAGGCCGTAGACGACGAGGAACCGCCTCTCTCCTTGGCGGCCCTGAGCGCCCGCTCGACCTCGCCGACCTGTCTCTTCGCCGCCATCAGCAGCGAGCTACAGGTCGCCGAGAGCACGGCCGCAGGCACCGTCTGGTAAGGGAGACGAGAAGAAGAAGAAGAAGAATCTTCTCCGTCTTCTTCTTCTTCTTCTTCTTCTTCGAGGAGCTCGCTCGCGGCGGCGACGGCAAGGATGTCGATGCCCCCTGCCGCGCTGATCGTGCCGCCGACGCCGCCGCGGCCCGAGGAGAGGCCCACCGCCCGGCGCAGGACCGCCTCCGCCCTCTCCCTGCCCCCCACCCCGGGCACCACGCCCCCGGCACCCCCGGCGCCCCCGGCCGCGGCGGCAGCGGCGGCAGCGAGCTCCCTCAGCGCGTCGTCGATCGCCCTCTCCGCGGCAGGCGCCTCCTGCCGCTCCACCTCGCTGACCAGCCTCGACCAGAGCACCGCGAGGCCACGCACGGCCGCGAGCTCTTCCTCGCCCGGGGGCGCGCCGCCACTCCTGCCGCTGCCGGCCCTCTCGCCGAGCGACGCCTTGGACGCGGAGATCCTCCGCTCCAGCAGGCGCAGCGTCGCAGCGTCGACGAGGCCCGCGGAGATCCCCTCGGCCAGGACCTGCTCGAAGCGGGGGCCCGAGGTGGCGAGCGCCATGAGCAGATCGGTCCTCCGCTCGACCTCGGCGGGCCTGAGGGAGGCGACGGCCGCGTCGAGCGCGGCGGCGCGGCCGGCCGCTTCCGACGCCGTCGCCGGGATCTTGCCCGGCGTTTTCTTCTGATTGGAGGAGGAGATGACGACGACGGCCCCGGAGGCTGCTGCGGCGGCGGCTGCGGCGGCTGCGGCGGCGCTGCCGCCCTCGAGCTTGATGACCTCGGGGTCGACAGCGAAAAAGGACGGGTCGTCGAATTCGTCCTTCTCTTTTTCTTCCTGGTCTTCTTCTTCGGCGACGAAAGCTGTCGTCGGCGGAGGCGGCGGCATGGCGATTGGGGGCCTCGATTCCAGCGGCTTGACGGGCTGTGGGAGATTCCGTCTCGCGCGCCGGGCTCGGGCCGTCGCTGCTGACTTTGCTGGCGGCGTGCCCTGGGCAGCGGAGCGCGTTAGTGGCGTGGAGAGGGGCCGCATCGCGAATGCCTTCAGACGCAAGGAAAGCACTGAGATGAAAATGGCCAGCCTCACACTCGTTTTCTCTCACTTTTTTTCCCCTTCAACGCCGACACAGGGGTCCAATCGCCCGCCCCGATCTCTCGAGGAGTGGAGTCTCTGTTCGCCAATCCGCTTCCGCCGATAACACGGATGCCCCATGATAACACGGATGCTCTCATGTAGAAAAGTGGGGCACTCGCCGCGTCACGCGGACACCTCGCGACGTCACGATCGTCACCGGCGAAGTCAAATCGTCGTCGCCGTGGCCGCTTCGTCGACCTCAGCGTCGTTCAAGATCTTCCGCCCGCCAGGAGCGAGGGCGCAGCCCTCCTGCCCGCCGCTGGTCCACATCCCCGGGGCCGACGGGACGGGTGTCTCCCTGGGTAGGCAGGCGGCCCTGCTGTCCGACGCCGGCTTCGACGTCTGGTCTTCGGCGTTCGACTTTGGAGGAGGAGACGGCGAGAGCGAGAAGAAGCGCGGCGGCAGCGGCGAAGACGAAGAAGACCCGTGGGCGCCGCTCGTCGCCGCCGCCGACGCAGCCTTCGAGGCTGCGTTCGGAGGAGAAGACGGATCGCCGCGGCGCCGCCGTCCCGCGATCGTCGCCGAGAGCTTCGGGGCGTGCCTCGCGCTGCGGCTCGCGTCCCGGAAGCCCGAGAGCTTCTCGTCGCTCGTGCTCATCAACTCTGCGACTGCGCTCAGCTCCTCTTCTTCTCCGAGCTCCTCTTCTTCGTCTTCCTCCTCTTCTTCTTTTTCTTCGGGCCCGAGCAGGTCCCTGTCTTCGACTCTCGTGGGCGTCGCCGCGGCGACGGGGATAGCGAGGTTCCTGCCGGTACCAGTTTACAGGGGGGCCGCGGCGGTGCTCACGCCGCTCCTGCTCGACGCAAGAGCGAAGAGTTCCTTCTCCTCCCGCGAAGAAGAAGAAGAAGGAGAAGAAGGCGGCAGCAGCAGCAGCAGCAGCAGCAGCAGCAGCGCCCTCCTCGCCGCGGCCAGGACGATGATGTCCCTCGGCGGGGGAGGCGTCACGAGGAGCACGACCGCCGGCGTGGCGACGAGGCTGGAGCTGCTGGCGAGGGCGGACCCGGGCCCGGCGGCGCTCGGGCGCGTTTCGACGAGGACGCTGGTGGCCGCGGGCGCGCGGGACGCGCTGCTGCCCTCGGTCTCCGAGGCCGCGAGACTGTGCGGGGCCCTCCCCGACGCCCGGAGGCTGCTGCTGCCGGACAGCGGGCACGCGGCGCTGCTGGAGGGGAGGTTGGACCTGGCGAGGGAGCTGGAGAGGGCGGGCTTTGGCGCGGCGGCTGCGGCCGCGGCGGCGGCGGCGACGGGGGAAGGAACAGCGGCCTCTTCCCCGTCGCTCTCGGCCCCTTGGTCCCTCTCCGACCCCGAGTTCGACGGAGCCCTCGAGTCGCTGCGCCCCCTGCGAGAGCTCGTCTCGCCTCTCGTCACCGGAGGAGAGTTTCTGGAGGCGCTGGGCTCGCCTTCCGCGGCCGCTCCTCCTCCGCCGTCGCCGTCCCCGTCGTCGTCGCCGTCGCCGTCGACCTCGCAAACGACGCCGGCGGCGGCGGCGAAAGAGAGCCCCTCGAACAGCAGGAGCTCCCCGATCCTCTTCGTCAGCAACCACTCCCGGTACGGCATCTACGACCTCGTCTTCGTCCTCGCAGAGCTCTACGCGAGGGGCATCAAGGCCAGGGGCCTGGCCCACAAGAGCCACTTCGACACGGGGAGCCCGCTGGGGGCCGTCTTCAAGAGGTTTGGCGCCGTGGCCGCCAGCCCCCGCTCGGCGTTCAGGCTGCTGGCCGAGGGCGAGGCGGTGCTGCTGTTCCCCGGAGGGGCCGCGGAGGTCAACAAGGGGAAAGGGGAGGACTACAGGCTCCTGTGGAAGAAGGAGGCGGATTTCGTGAGGCTCGCGGCGCGCTTCCCCGGATGCAAGATCGTCCCTTTCGCCGCGGTCGGCGCCGAGGAGGCCTACGACGTCATCCTGGACCAGAAAGAACAACTGAGCAACCCCGTGCTCGGGCCCTTGGCCAGGGCGGCGTTCAAGGCGCTGGGCCTCGAGGCCGAGGAGGCCCTGCCGCCGCTGGCCGCGCTGCCCTTCACGGGGGGGCTCATCCCGGCCTTCCCCGTCCCACTGCCGAGGCCGGAGAGGCTCTACTTCGAGTTCTGCGAGCCGATAGACGCCGCGGAGATGATACGGAACACGAGCCCCGAGGAGACCTACGCCCGGGTGAGGAGCGAGGTCGAGGCTGCGATCGAAAGGCAGAGGGCCGTGAGGGCCGCGGACCCGCTTCGGCCGACGAGCGCGAGGCTGCGGGAGGCCGCCAAGAGGTTCCTGCCTCGGAGGCTTGAGTTTTGAATCGTGTGTTTCTCGTACTTTACACTGCAGTGTTTTGTTTTCATTATTATCTGAAAGACGGATTGAAAAGTGCGTGTATGTATCTCTCATTCGAAAAAAAAGGCATGACGAGGTGCGGAAAGAACGGGATTATACGGATGGGGAAAGGAAAAAGAAAAAAAAAGAAACGTTTTTGTTTTGTTTTGTATTGCCGAGTCGAAACTTGTCGGAACTCTGCGCGCCGGAGCCGGCGACCCCTCAGCACCCGAAGCTCTGGTCGCACGAGTTGAAGACCGTGCCGCGCCCGCAGGCGACCTGCGCCACCCTCGCAGTCGCGAAAAGCATTGTCGACGAAAACCCCAACTTGGCCGCCTCGGCGGTCACGTCGGCGTTGCAGGAGCAGCCGTTGTTGGTGTAGTCCCGCAGGGCGGCGCAGCTGAGAGAGGGGAGTCGAGTTTTTTTTTTTTTTCAGTCGCGGAGGTTGAAGAGAAAGAGAAAAAAGGGGTGAGTTTTTTCCTTGGGTTTTCGGCGAAGAACAAAAACGATCTCGACAGCGCATCGAAAAACGAAATATTTTAACTCACCACTGCCCAGAGGGGGTCGGCCTCGCGAGCACCTGATCCACCAGCATCGAGCACCGCGCCCTCGCGATCAGCGACGCCTGCGACTCGCGCAGTTCCGCCGTCGGGCATAGCGGCCTGCCGCTGGTCGGCGCGATGAGCTTGAGCGCCGCGGCGACGCAGTCGAAGCCTTTCCCCTTGGAGGAAGAAGAGTTTGACGCCGCTGCGGAAGAAGGACCGGGAGCCGGGGCAGCTGAAGAGGTGGCGGGTGCGGGGCTCGAAGCAGCAGTAGCAGGAAGAGGAGAAGAAGAAGAAGCCGGAGAGGATGCTGCCGCCGCGACGACGGCGGCCTCGTTGGCGTTGGCGTTGGGCGCCGCAAACGGCCTCACGCTCGGACCCCTCGGCCCCGTCGTCGCCGCCGCTACCGCGTCGGCGGGGGCAGCAAACCCCTCCGCCACCGCGGAGTAGTCCTGAGGCGGCGGGATCCCCGCCCCGCGCAGCGCGCCGCTCGCCGCGGCGGCGTCCTCGAGGCCGGCGGGCAGGTACGGCCGGCCGTCGTCGCCGACGACCATACCGCCGATGAGCGTGCCCGGCGGGGGCTGGACGGCGGCCCTGGGGGGCCTGTTGGCGGCCATGGCGGAGAGGGAGGCCGCGGAGAGGCCGTCGACGAGGCCCGGAGCGGGAGGGATCGCGGCGGGCTGCTGCTGCTGCTGCTGCAGGAGGGGGGGAGGAGAGGAGGAAGAGGTCGTCATCGCTGCCGAGGTCGAAAACGCCGGCGCGGAGGAAGCGGCGGCGGCGGCGGCGGAAGCGGCCGAAGCAGCGGCAGCGGCTGGGGCACCCGGCTCGACGCCGGTGAACACGGGAGCCGGGGCAGTCCTCGGAGCGACCCCCGTCGTCATCGTCGCTGGCGGCGGGGCGACGGCGCCGACGACGAGGCCAACGCCCGGCTCGGCCTCCCTCGGCGCCGCAAACCCGCCGGGCATGCCCCGCGCACCGCCCCCCGTGCTCGGCGCCTGGCGACCCGCGCGGGAGGCGACGCCGACCGGCCTGACGTGCTCGACGTTGATGGGATCCGGGGCCTCGTCGTCGGCGCGAGAGACGCCCACGAGGGATCGCGGCGGGGCCGCGGAGGAGGCAGTGGGAACGGCGGGAGCGGCGGGGACCGCCGCCGCCGCCGCCGTCGCCGGCGGCGACGGAGAGACGGGGAGGGCGGCGGCGCCAAAGCCGAAGCCGAAGCCGGCGTCGCCGTTCGGAGTCGCTGCTCCGGTTGCTGTTGCCGGCGCCGCGAGCGCCACGGGCACGGCGGCGAAACTCCCGTCCCCGACCGGGATCAGGGCCAGGGTCGTGGACGGGCCGGCCGGGAGGACCGCGACGGCGTTCGAGTCCCTTGGCGCGGCCGACGAAGACGCGACAGCGGTCACGGTCGTCGGTTGCGGCGGAGGAGGAGGGGGCGGAGGCGGAGGCGGAGCAGGAGCCGCGGGGGGCTTGCCCTCCATCACCGTACCCAGGTCCTTGGTGCCGAGCCAGGCCGAGCTCATCTGCGCGCTGGCGAGCGCGGCCAGCGACAGGATCGCGAGCGACGCGAGGAGGAGGGGATGGATTGTTTTCCGACCGAGTCTTCTCCGACGACGAGGAGTTGAGCTGGCAGCATCGACGAGGAGGCGCGCCGGCGGGGATGCTCCATCGCTTTTCGCCTCCCTGCCGCTCGATCCCGCGGAGCAGCTGCGCTCCTTGCGGTATTCAGGCATCTCTTTCGCGTGTTTTTTTTTCCTGGGGGCGAATTGGCCCTGCAAGGGGGAAAGAGGAGAGCGCGCGGGCGCTTGGCTTTTCGAAGCAGAAAATCGGCTCTACTAGAAATCGGACTGATGCAATCGGTTTTTCGGGGTCCCCGATGGCGCGAGAGCCTTTCTTTCTTGTGACCCGGTTCCCAATTCCCCGTTTGATTGAAGCAGAGCGAGACAGAGAATCAAATGAGATGCGATGGAGGAGAAAAAGAAGGGACAAGGTGCTTCCTTTCCACCTGGACCCGTGAAGAAGGTTGAAATGAAGGGGAGTCGGAAGAGTGATGCCAGCTACGGTTTGGGAGGAAGTTTTTTCCTTCGCCGTTCGCTGCGAGCCTCTCACTTTTTTGCTCCTCCTTTCTCCTCGTTCCCAAAATCAAGACCAACCAATTGCTTTTTCCTTTGCCTTCTCTCCGCGTCTCTTCGCCCTCTTTTTCCGCGCCTCGAGAAGAGAGTTTTGTTCTCTCAGCGACAGGAAAAAGCAAAAGGAGGAAATCAGAAAGCCGCGGAGACCTTTCTTCTCTCGATCTGCTTGAGGAAAAAGATGCTCGCCGCCGGCGTGGCCGTCTCGTCGAGGCCGCAGCCCTTCATCGCTGTGGCCCCCTCGCGGTCCCCTGTGAACCCGCGCAGGCATCGCCGCGCGGGGAGAATCATATCTATTCTTCTAGCGAAAGCGTCTGCAAAACCGCCCGCGCCTCCGGAAGACAGCGACGACTCCAGCGATGTCGTTTCTTCCTCTCCTTCTTCGGCGTCGGCGTCGGCGTCTTCGGCATCATCGTCGCCGCCGTTTCCTCCTCCCCCCACCCGCGCCGCCCGGCCCCTCAACCCCAGCAGCCGCGCCGCGGCCTCCAAGGCCGCCTCCGCGGCCCCGCCCCCGCCACCCATCCGCGCCCGCCTCCCAACCACGCTCCCCGCCCTGCCCTTCCCCGCCTCGGAGGTGCTGGTCCCGGGCCAGACCAAGAGGCTGCACCTCTTCGAGGCGCGGTACCTCGCGCTGCTCGACGAGGCGCTCGCGCGGCGGGACGGGTGCCTCGCGCACGTGGTCGCGGAGCCCGTCTCCTCGCTGAGGGCTTCGTCCAATAACTACGACGTCACGGAGGAGTACACGCGGTTCCAGTCCGACTCGGGCTCGAAGCCGAGCCCCACCTCGCCGCCGCCGCCGCCGCCGCCGCTCGTCGTCGGGTCGTACGTCCTCAGGCTCGCGACTCTGGCCCGCGTCGTCGACGTGCGCCGCCCTCCGGCCTCCTCCCGCGCCCCCGGAGCCCTGGTGACGATCAGGGGCGAGGCGAGGCTCGCCCTGCTCTCCCTGGAGGACGACAGCCCCTACCTGAGGGTCAGCGTCGAGGCGGCGCCGGACTCGGCGCCGACGGCCGAGGCCGTCTGCGGCGGCGGCGGAGGAGGCGGAGGGTGCGACGTCGAGGACGAGCTCGAAGGAGGCGGGGGCGGAGAAGGCGCCGACGACGAGGAGGACGCGCTCGTCGCGGCCGTGCTGGCGAGGAGGGCGCAGGAGGTCGAGGCGCTGCTCTGGGACGTCGTCAACCTGTCTTACAAGCTGCCGAGGCCGAACGCGGCCGGTAGCGACGGGAACAGGGCCCGCGAGCCCCGGAGAAGGAGCAACGGTGACCTTCGGATCAGCAACAGCGGGAGAGGGTTCGACGACGGCGAAGAAGACGAGGAAGAGGCGGCGGAGGAGGAGGACGAGCCGCTCTCGCCGGACCCAACGGGCACGATCGCGGCGCTGCAGTCGGCGCTCAACTGGGCCGGCGACGTGCCGGGGCTCGCCCCGCTGTCGCTCTCTTCGACTGCCGCCGCCGCTGCTGCTTCCGCTTCCCCTTCGCCGGCGTCGGCGTCGGCGTCGGCGTCGGCGGCCGCAGCAGCGCCGCCGTCGCCAGCGTCTCCTCCCTCCCTGTCTCCGCTGGCCGCCGCCGCCGAGCGCGGCGCCCGGCTTGGCTTCGCCGCGCTGCAGCAGGTGCCGCACGCGGGAAGCCCCGAGAGCCTGCGGAGCCTCGCCGCGGCCAGGGCGGCGGCGATGGAGACCGGGGACACGGCCGAGAGGCTGGGGCTGGCGGCTGACTTTCTGAGGAAGGCGAGGGCTGAGCTGGCCGCCAAGGCGGCGCTCAAGGCGCTGCAGCTGGGGTAGAGTTTTGAGTCCCCCCCCTCAAATTTTCGTGTAAAAAAAACAAAAAAGGTTTCCGTTCCTTTCTAGAGTTACAATTTATCAGTTAATGATCATTTTCTTTCTGCTTTATCGCAGCGCTTCCTCGACGGTGGCGTCGGTGAGGGCCGCGGCGTCGCTGGCGGCGTGCCAGGCCTTGGTCGTCGCCGCTGTTGCGTTTTCGCCGTCGCTTTCGTTTGCGTTCCCGTTCCCGTTCCCGCTCCTCGATCCCCTCGCCAGCAGCAGCGCCCGCTCCATTGCCAGCGTCGCGGCGTCAACCTCGCCGGCCAGGGCCGACGCGGCCGCGGCGAGGCGGCGGGCAGAGGAGGCGAGGGATCGTTTCATTTCTCGGAGGCCGCTTCCGTTTCTGTTTCTGCCGCCTTCGGCCTCTGCTTCTGCTTGTTCTGCTTCTTCTTCTCGTTCTTCTTCTTCTTCTTCTTCTTCTTCTTCTCGCTCTCCCTCGTCCTCGTCCTCGGATCCGGGATCTGAGCTCTGAGAAGAGGCAAAAGCAGGAGGGCGACCAATGCCTCCAGCCCCCGCAGCAGCAGGCTCGTAGCTTCTCCGCAGCTCTGCCCTCCCCGCCGCGACGACGGCAACACATGCAGCTCCTGCTCCTCCTCTTCCTCCTCCTCCCCCTCCTCCTCCTTCTTTTTCTTCCAACAGCGGCGCAGTCACCCAGACCCAAAGGGACAAGGGAGCGTCGTCGGATGGGTCGGAGTGCGGCTCAGAAGCTAACAGAACGGTCGCGGAGAGCAGCACGGAAGAAGAAGAGGAGGCGCGCCCCGCTTTGCTTTCGTTGGCGATCCTTTTTTTTACCCTCGTCGCCGCCGTGAGTGCCCGCGCTTCGGTCCCTCCTCCCGACGACGGCGCGACGATCAGCCGAGCCCGCGAGAGGTCAACGACGGGGCTGTCGGCAGCAGAGGAAGAAAGAGGTGACGACGACACTTTCGCCTCGAGGCGCCACTCTGTCTGCCGATGTCGCCGGCGCCCTCGCCCTTTTTGCTTCGACGGCGAGGGAGAAGAAAAGGTCGACTCGCGGACGCTCAGGAACTCGACAGTCAGCAGGTCCTTCCCGGAGCAGCCGCTCCTGCTCCTCGCCGTCGTCTGCTCCGCGAGCCTATGCAGCAGCGCCCGCCCCTCCGCGGCGGCCGCGAGCTTGCGGGCGTCACCGGCAGCCGACGCGAGCGTCGAGGCCTCGGCCTCGGCGACCTGCCTCCGCAGCGAGGCGAGGAAGGGGTGCTCTTCTCCTTCTTCTTCGCCTTCTCTGGGCTCTGTCGGCGTTGCCTCCGCTGCTGCTGCTGCTGCTGCTCTTAGACCTCCGATGCTGCTGCCGCCGGCGTTGAGAATTTGAGCAGGCACAGGCGCAGCGAGGCCAGCGGCAGTCAAGGTCGCTCCAACAAGAGCCTCGGGCGCCGTGATCGACGTCGGCGGCGGGAGCGCCCCCTGGAGCTCCGAGAGGAGCGCTCTGATCCCGTTCCCTCCGTTAGCTTCCGCTGCTGCAGCGGAGTCGATGTTGACGTCCATCGCGTCGACGCCGTTCCTGCAAAAGAGAAGAGATTGTCGACGACAAGGGGGGATTCGTGAGGAAAAGAAAAAGCGTCGATCAAAACCTTGAAATTTTTCTTCCTCCGCTTTTCCTCGTCAGAGCCTCTGTTTTCACCTATGGCTCAGCGGCCTGATGCCTTGGGCGCGAACAGAAGAAGAGGGAGGCCGCTGTGGTGGGGGGAGTTTCATCGCCCGGGAGGAGAGAGAGAGAGAGAGAGAGGGAGGAGAGAGAGGGGAGAGAAAAACCCTCTCTCCCGGGTGCGCACGACGACGATGAAGTGGAGAAAGGGGAAGCAGGGGGGAAAACACTCCTCTTTCTCAAAAAACGAGGAAGAGCTCGATTTCTCTCGCCAATTTCGGCTCTCTCGCTCGCGTGCCTCCTACGCGTTTCTCTCCTCTGCATTGCGCTTCATTTTCGTCAACAGATTGAGGGACGTCGACTCGTGCCGCCCCCCCCTTCCTGGAGCACTGCATTTGAGCGAAGCGAGCGTGCTCAAGGGCTCCCTGTTCTCGTGCGAAGAAGGGCGTCAACTCGACGGTCCGCGAGCCGCGAAATGCCCAATCGCGGCGAAAATGACAAGGTTGTTTCGCGCTCGGCTGAGGACGCGGCGGGCAGCAGCAGAGCCGCTGCGGGATCTTCTTTCCCATCCGAGGAGCAGCACCAGGGAAAGACGCGGCACCACGCCGACGACGCCAACCGGCATTCGAACGCTCCGAGAGCGGCTTCCGAGAGCGGCGCAAGCGACGATGTCGCCGCCACCGGCAACGCCGCCGCCTCCGCTCCTCGTCGCGCCGCAGGCGACGCCGCCGGCGGCAGCCTTCACCCTGCGGCACACCCAGCGACGGCGCGCTCCGCCTCACAGCGCCGCCTCCTCGCCTCCCGCGCCGGGGTCGCTCTGACGATCGCGCCTCCTCCGAGCGCTGCAGATGCTGCTGTTCCTTCGGGATCGAAGGCCGGCGAGGATGACGGCGTCTGCCTTCTCGCGTCGCCCGCGCCGGCAAACTTTGGAGGAGCCAGGGGCGGCGGCTGCGGCGGTGCCCCCGTCGTCCCCTCCTCCCCGCACCCGGCTTCCACGCCGTCCCTCATCCTGATGGTCGACGGGGACGTCGTCACCCGACGGCCCGGGAGGCATCTCGGAGGGAGCAGGCCGCTGCCTCCCTGGATGCTGGAGGAGAGGGAGGCCGAGGAAGCGGCGGCCAGGGCGGCGGCAGCGACGGCAGCGGGAGCAGTTCCCGCTGCTGCTGCTGCTGCTCCCAACCACCCCCCGAGGGGCACCGCGGCGGTCTTCCTGTCGACAGACCACGCCCCGAGGAGGCTCGCAGTCGGCGGCGGCGGCGGATTCGGAGGAGGAAACGGGCGGCATCGTCCTCATCAGCGAGGCCCCGCAGAGAGCGGCGGCGGCGGCGCGACCTCGGGGCGGCAGCACCAGCAGCAGCAGCAGCAGCGACCCGGGGGCGGCACCCACCTCCACCATCTATCCGCGGTCACCTACGCGAACGACCACCGGCCGCTTGCTCCTCCCCGCTTCGCCGCGTTCGGCGGCGGCGGCGGCGACGAGGGCGCCCCCGGCGGCGCAGGGACGGCCGGCAGGAGCCCCTCCAAGTGCCGCTCGCCCTCGCCGCCAAACGCGAGGGGCGGCGGAGGGGGCGCCGGGGCCGCCGCCGTCGTGCTCGTCACCGCGACGGCGCACCTGCTGCCCGCCCCTCGCACCCCTCTCAGGGCCGCCCTCGCCGCCCCGCTCCCCACCCTCACCCGGGAGCTCGAGGCACGCATCCAGTCCCTCGGCACGGAGCTGCCGAAGACGCACCGCGCCATTCTGTGGGCGGGCGTCGCCCTCGACGTCGCGTCCAAGGCGGCGGCCGCAGCGCAGCTGGCGAGGTTCGCGCGCGACGGGAGCTGGGTCGGGCTGGGGAGCCTGGCCGCGTTCGTGGCGCTGTCTTCAGCGGCCGTCACGGGATACTGGCTGACGCACTACTACCCTGGTGCGTTCGCCGAGAGGGCGGCGAGGGCCGCGCGGGCGAAGAAGCAGCAGAGCGGCGGCAGCAGGGGGCTCAGGAGGGACGGCCCGCCGGCGGCGTCGTCGCCGTCGCCGCCGAGGGAAAAGTCGCCCCGGGGGCTGCTGCTGACGCTGCAGCAGCGCAAGGGCGCAGCCGCCGCGACGAGGGCCTCCCCGCCTTCCCCCGGGACCGCGGCGGAGGCGGACGCCTCCGGCTCCTGGGCGGCCCGAAGGGCCTGGGTCCGCCGCGCCGGCACTGCCGCCGCCGCGCTGCAGCTCGGCACGGCGTTTGCCGCTGCGCGCGCGCTCCGCGCCTCCGAGGTCCGACAGCGCGCCGTCGCCATGGAGCTCCGCGGCATGCGGCTCGCCGACACGGTGTTCCTGACGCTGGGGGTCGCCTGCCTCAACGCCTGGGCGCAGGTGCGCTGCGCCGCCCCCGGGACGCCCTGCGCCCCCGGGGGCGGCAGGGCCGCGCTGCGGCTCGCGTCGGTCGCCGGCGCCGTCGCGTCCGCCGCGATGTGCCACCTCGCGCTCGAGATGAATGACCGCAGGCTGGCGGCGGGGGACCGGCTGCACGCGGCGCAGCTGGCCGCGCTGACGGTGTACCGGGCGGCCGAGGCGGGAGCACGCGTCGCGCTGCTGGCGGTCTTCGCGGGCGTGTTTGGCGCGTGGCTGTTTGCCGTCGTCGGCGTCCACGCGGCGGCGACGCTGCTGCTGCTTTGGCTGCAGCCGCGGAGGCCCAGGGGCGACGACTGCGCTCTTGCCGCCGCCGGAGCCGCCGGGGCGCTCGCTCCCTCGCTCATCGTCCTCGGCCCGCGCCCCTGGGACAAGGTGTTCGCCCCCGCGAGGGCCCCGGGGTGGTGGAGGCGGTGGCTGCTCAGGCTCTCGCGGGAGCGGGAGGCGAGGAAGAAAAAGAGGGCGAAGAAGATGCAGAGGCAGCGGCGGGAGGAGCAGGAGCAGCAGCAGCGGCTCTCCCCATCCCCTTCCCCCAAGGACCAGGGGCGGAGGCAATCTTCTGCGTTCGACAGGGCTGACGCCGCCGTCCAAGCCGCCGCGGCGACGCTCGGGGGAGGAGCGAGAGAAGGGGCAAACGACGACCCCGAAAACGGCGACGACGACGACGGCAACGGCCTCGTCCCGGCTCTCCGAACCTCCGCCGAGACGGACAGGACCCTGCTCCCTCGCCCCCCGCTCCCCCGCACCACCGACGCCTGCCTCCTCGCCGCCTGCCTCGCCTGGCCCCCCTCCTTCTACGTCTCCGACGCCACCGACGCGGGGGGACGCTTCTGGTGGAGGGCCCGCATGCTCGGCAGGCGCTCGTGCGCCGACGTGCGCCCGGCGAGGAGCCTCGTGCCGTTCTGGGCCTACACGCTGCTGGTCGCCGCCGAGGCCGTGGTCATGCTGGGCGTGCTGGTGGCCCTTGCTCCGAGCTGGGCCGCGCCCTACGTCGCGGGGGCGCAGCTCGCGCATGCCGCCTGGGGCCTCGCCGCGGCGCTCTGGCTCGCAGTCGAGGTCGCCTCCGCGGCCGAGGGGAGGGACGCCGCGCTCGACAGGCTCGCCGCGGGCAGGGACGCCGAGGCGATGCTGCAGGAGATGGAGGCCGAGGCAGAGGCTGCTGCCGAGGCGGAGGGCGCCGCCGCCGCTGCCGAGGAGCGGGAGAGGAAGCTGGGGGTGGGCGGCGGCGGCAGAGGCGGCGGCGGCGCTTTGGGGGTCAGAAAGCTCTCTGCCGTCGTTCCTCGAGGCGACGAAGTCGAGGAGGAGACGACAATCACGACCACCTCTTCCTCGTCGCCCTCTGCCACGCCGCAGAGGCTCCTGCGCGCCTCCGAGGGCGGCCCGCTGAGCTCCTCGTGCAACGCGGACGCAAGCGCCACGGTCGCAGGCGCCGCGGGCGGCGCGCCGGCGTTGGCCTCCCCCGAGGGGAGGCGGCTCGCGAGCGACAGCGGCGTCGCGCCCTCGAGCGGGGGAGGAGGGGACGTCTCGATTATGTCTCCCCCGCCTGATGTTCTGTTCCCTCTCAGGACGAGCTGAGGCCGCAGGTCGAGCGGGAGCATTGGCAGCGGGAGGTAGGGAGAGAGAGAGAGAAGCTGTCTTCTTAAAAAAAAAGTCCCCTCCGTTTCAATTATCAGTAGTCCCTGCCTTAGTCTTTCTGTTCCTTTCTTTCTGTGTGTGTGTCAAAGTCAGGCAGCGCTGCCGCTTTCGGAAAGAAGAAAAGAGAGACAAGAGACAGAGAGAGACAGCTCGCTCAAAATGAAAGACTCGTTTCTTTTCTTTTTTTGAAGAAAAAAGGCGAGCAGGGGGACTCGAGCGTTCCTAGGGACCGCGCGGAGCCCTCCCAGAAGGCCGTTTTACGAACTCTGCTTTTTACACGTCATTTCCAAAACAGCTCTCTCCTTTTCTCTTTTTTTTTTGAGTGGGGGTAACCGTGGGGGGACGAGCGAGTTGAAGAAGAAGGAGCAAAACGCAAGAGTTGCTCGACGTCATTCTCTCGGGAAAAAAGAGCGCGCACCCTCTCAGGTTCTTAGAAGAAACCCGAAAAAAAGCGCAGCAAGCTCTCTCCTTGAAAAGCGACGACGACAAACAAATCTCTTACGAACTCGCATTCCCTCGTCCCACTCTTCCCCTTGGTTGATGTTTTCTGCTCGCGGGGGGGGAAAGGGGGAAAAAGGAAAACAAAGCATCATCTTCGGGGCACCGCGCGCTCTGAGTAGAAATGTGAGGAGAGAAAAGTTTTTCTCAAACTCAAGACACTAACCACTCAGCCCACGGGCCGCGTTTTTTTTTGAAGAATCGGGGGAGGTCTCGAGATCGGGGAGCCAGGGAAGGAACCAGAAATCTAGGGGGCGAACTTGCTGGCCGACGCGAAGCCGTTGTTCTGTTTTCGTGTTTTTTGTGTTTTTTTGTTCTCGATGGTGAGAAATCGAGCTTTTTTTTTTCGCTTTCTCTCCCTCTCCCTCTCTTTTCCCGCCTCGCACTCACAACGGCGGGGTTCGCGAGGTGGTCGTTGAGGTTCTCGATGGGGCCCTTGCCGGTGACGATCGACTGCACGTAGAAGCCGAACATCGAGAACATCGCGAGGCGGCCGTTCTTGAGCTCCTTGACCTTGAGCTCGGCGAAGGTGTCGGGGTCGTCGGCCAGGCCCAGCGGGTCGAAGGGGCCGCCCGGGTAGAGCGAGTCGAGCCCCTCGACGCCGGGGGCCTCGCCGGCGGCGCGGAAGGCCTCGGCCTGGCCCATCACCGCGACCTGCACGGCGACGGTCGCGATGATCGACTGCGCGTGGACGAGCGAGGGGTTGCCCAGGTAGTCGAGGCCGCCGTCCTGGAGGATGACCGCCCCGCTCTTGAACCAGATCGGCTCCTGCAGCGGGACGCCGTTGCTGGCGAGCAGCTCCGGGACGACGCAGCCGAGCGCGCCGAGCATGGCCCAGCGGGCGTGGATGACCTCGATCTCGCGGTAGCGGGAGAACGTCTCCGGGTCGGCAGAGAGGCCGGCGGTGTCCCAGCCGTAGTCGCCGGGGTACTCGCCGTTGAGGTACGAGGGCGGGTCGGTGAAGGGGCCCAGGAAGCTTTTTGTGTGTGTGTGAGAGAGAGAGAGAGAGAGAGAGAGAGAGAGAGA
>Ga0315287_10000637_pt1 | contig 30829 bp, 48 predicted proteins | sample YL17G11_0_MG_FD_205037 | JGI IMG/M metagenome (GOLD analysis project Ga0315287, IMG submission 205037) | Sediment microbial communities from Yellowstone Lake, YNP, Wyoming, USA - YL17G11_0 | ecosystem: Environmental > Aquatic > Freshwater > Lake > Sediment | place: USA: Wyoming | collected...
ACATTTTAAAGAAATAGAAAATTTTCTTGATTCAAGAGTTAGAAGTATTAAATCAGAAATTGATTCTCATCATCGAAGAATTGGTGAATTAAAATCGAAATTGGAATCTATTAGATCTGATTATACAAGCTGGGAATAATTATATTAATATTTTTTAACCCATCGGGTCACAGAAGCCTCTATGTAAAAGAGGGCTAATAATGAGAATATATAAAAGATTTTCAAGATTTCAATTTAGAAGAGCAGTCTCTCGCTCTCGTGAAAAAAGAATACAATGGGCATTATCTCTTAAGCCAGGAGATCTTATTAATATATGTTCTGGTTTTAATGTTGTTGTAAAAGATATTGAACCATTTGCATTATTTAACGGAAGAGGATATGCAATATGTGATGTAGATATAACTTATGAACCTTTTGGTGGAGGTTGCTCATTAATTCATTGTGGAGTTTGGAAACCATTATTAAGGGATGAAATAGAAAAACGATATATGGATTATTTGAAATGGTGGGTGTCTTCTCCAAAAGGAGCCGCTAAGTGGTATGGATTAGATAACCCTCAATATAAAGAAGAAATTGATAAGTGTAAACTAACATTAAATATGTTAGAAAATAACGAACATATTTGTGATGAACGTGGAATTAAATATGAATAATATTTTATCAGCAGAACAAATTGTAGAATATGATCTCATTATTGATAATAATAAAGAGATCGCGTTAGATATAAAAGCCAGTCCAATAGGACGAAATATGTTAAGATTTACTTGCTGGTTAAAAGAAGAGCTTCTTAAATTAAATTGCCCAGCTTCTTTGGTATCTGGATTTTGTATGGAATATGCAAAATTATCATATGTCCCAGTAGTAAAAATATTATTAAAATATAAGTGGGAATATAAAGATTTAATTAATGTAAAACAAGTATTGCCAGAAAATGAATATAATGATCTGTTACGAGATATGTGGAATGCCGCAGTTCTATTAATAGAAGAATTTAAAGAACATAAAATCAATTCTATCTATAATTTATCAGATTTGAATTAAATATTGACCCATCGGGTCACAACACTTTTCCTAAGTATAAGGTTAAATCATAGCAAAATATGATAGGCAATATTTTGGTATTTGGTAGAAGGGGGACCGGCAATGTTAGATTTAGAAACTGAACTTCCTACTCCAAATGGATTTGTAAAATTAGGCGATCTAAAAGAAGGAGATTGCCTCTTTGATGAAAAAGGTAATGTTTGTAATATTATAAAATTATATTCAATTGATAATTATTTAGAATCATATAAAGTAATTTTTGATGATGAAACAACTATTAATGCGCGTGCAGATTATCTTTGGTTAACCTGGGATAAAAAAGCTCGCAAATATTGGTATAATAATACATTTCCGCCAAAAGTTAGAACAACTAAAGAAATTTTAGATACTTTAAAAACAAAAACATCTAAAGTAGAAACAAATCATTCTATTGAAAATACATTACCATTAAATTATTCTGAAAAAGATCTTTTGATAGATCCATATGTTTTGGGTTGTTGGCTGGGAGATGGTAGATCTTCAAACGGTTCTATTGAATGTGCCGATCAAGAAATTTTAGATGAAATTAAAAAGGCAGGATATTCTTATAATAAAACTGGAAAGAAGATAACTAAATCGAAATCTTCTAATTATAGATTAGGAGATAGAATTCCCAATGATAGTGGAAAGACTACTATTGGAAGATTAACTAAGGAACTTAGATCTTTAAATTTGATAGAAAACAAATCTATTCCAGAATTATATTTAATATCTTCATATAAACAAAGATTATCCTTGCTTCAAGGACTAATGGATACTGATGGAACATGTGGTTCAAGTAAAAAACATAATGGACATATGGAATTTTGTTCGACCCTTCCAAAATTAGCAAATCAAGTCTTGCTATTAGCTAATAGTTTAGGTATTAAAGCGAAACTTCATAAAAATAAAAGTTTCTTATATGGTAAAAAATATAAAGATAGATATAGAGTTACTTTTATAACTAAATTACCCGTTTTTCGCTTAAAAAGAAAACTCGCTAATATCAAAAAATCACATAATCAAAGCACGAGAAACACTCATAGATATATAGTTGATATTCAAAACATACCTTCAGTTCTAATGAGATCTATTATAGTGAATAGTTCTTCACAATTATATTTAATTACAAGATCATTTATTCCTGTTTTTAATATATAGAAATAAATATATTTAAACATTTGTATTATTTAAATTTTTTAACGGAGAAAATTATGGCAAAAGATAAACCACAAACAATGTCGATTTCTGATTTTAATCTTCAAAAATTATCTACAAAAGATCTTTCTGAACATGTGGCAGCATCTATCCAAGTGGGTGGTAATATTGCTGTGTTTGGACGTAGAGGAACGGGTAAAACAGAGATAGCTAAATATGAAATCGCAAGAGCAGGACTGCATGAAGTTTATTTGAATCTTTCTGTTTTAGAGAGAGTTGACATGGGAGGATATCCCAACATAATGGCAGCCTCACAACAAAAAAGATTTGTCGATTTTCTACTTCCTCAATTTTATGAGCCAATGTTGGAAGGTAAAAAAGAAGTTGTCGCCCTGTTAGATGAGGTAGATAAAACCGATGTTAGTCTTTGGGCTCCTCTATTAGAGTTTACTCAGTTTAGATCTATTAATGGAAGAAAACTACCACAACTTAAATCCGTTATTATGACAGGCAATTTAATTTCAGAGGGAGGTTCTCGTCCCAGTCTTCCTCTGTTAGATCGTTCTGAAAAATATCTGGTAGAAGCAGATGCAACTTCTTGGTTAGAATGGGCTGGTAAATCTGGTCATATCCATCCTTCTATTACTTCATATATTACAGATCATCCAAAAGATCTTTTTGGTTCAGTAGATCCAGATGATCGATATGCAGATCCTTCTCCAAGAGGTTGGACAAGAGCTTCTGAAATCTTATTTAAAGGAGAAGCTGTAAATTGGAATTCTTCTCTTCTAAATAAGAAAGTATCTGGTTGTGTTGGCAAAGACGCAGGTATTAAATATTCTAATTATTATGAGCATTATCAACAATTGCTTCCGATGATTGAGGATATATATAAGGGCAAAGATGTTTCATCGAAATATTCTGTATTAGAACCAACAAAGAAATTAGTCGCGTGTATGATTACATGCGCACGACTTGCCACTCAATTAGATCAAGCTAAAGAAGATCCTCCAGAATCAGTAAAATTTGTTGGTAAGTTTTTACAAAAAGCAGCTTCTGAAACAGTTCTTGTTACGGTTAGAAGCCAAATTCAAATTGAAAGACTTATTAAATGGAATTTAGATGAACATCCAGATTGGAAAGATATCTTAAATAAAATTTCAAGACAAATCGAAGGATAATAATGGTCCAGCCTCACCCAAGAATTGAATTAACTGAGTTGCAAAGAGAAGCATTGATTGGTTCAATGTTGGGTGATGGACATTTGGCAATTTGTAAAAAAGCAATTAATGCTCACCTTATGATCTTTCGTGCGACAAAAGATAAAGAATACTTAGAGTATGAAGCATCAATTTTTCAAAATTATTTAAAATATCCTTATATGGCATGTATTAAATATGCCGAATCTAAAGATGGTTATAGTTTTGCCACAACAAATAATCCTGCTTTTACAGAATTTCAATCTCTCTTTTATAAAGATAAAAAGAAAATAATTCCACCAAATTTAGAATTATCAGCAATATCTATAGCACATTGGATTGCTGATGATGGTAGTGTATTATTTAATAAATTACCTTATCGCTTTGTAGTAGAATTTTCTACCCACGGCTTTTCAGAACAAGAAGTTAATTTTTTAGCAGATCTTTTAAAGAAAAGATATAATGAAGATTTTTTGGTCCGTCCCAAAAATAGAAGAGATAAAAAATATTTTATAATTAAAGCTTATGATTCTGCTTGTCGTGTAATGTTTTCCGATATTGACAATCATTTCAAAATGATTAGAAAAAGATTATGGGATAAACCAGAATCAAGATTTTATTCTGATCCACCTGAAAGACAAAGAAGTATGGTAAAGGATTTTGCCGCCAGAAAAATAAAATTATCTAAAATTATTGAATCAGTAGATTCCATTTCTATCGCTCAGCTTATTCAAGAATTAAATTATAAAAGTTATGGAGCATTATATAATTTATTAGAATTTTATTTAAATAAACAAATAATTTCTATAGAAAAAGATTCTAATAATTTTGAAATTATAAAGGTTAACAAATGAAGTTTACAAGAGTCCTTGGTAAAGTTGATGACAAATTAGTTCAACAGGCAGAAGATAAGCTATCAAGAGTGTTTCTTGATCTTGGAACTAAATTTGATAATCATCAAATTGGGAGTTTAATGGGCGGAGATAGCCTTATCTTCAGCCTTATGTATCCTATCGAACATATGTGCACACTAAGCATGCCCACAGCAGCAACCGATGGAAAAAGATATTATTGGAATCCAAAGTTTATTCTAAAATCAAGTTTAATCGGTTTACGACTTATTTGTAGCCATGAAGCTTGGCATGCGATCTATCTTCATCCACAAAGAAGAGGATCTCGTATTCCTAAATTATGGAATATCGCCGTTGATTATATCGTCAATAATACTGCGATGGAAGATCTAAAAGCAAGAAAATTCGATCCTCATGAAACTTTTACTAAACATTTAGGAAAATATAAAACTCTTGAGCAATATGCTGAGTTACTAAAAGATCCTTTTAAACAAATTAAAGGATTGGAAGATCTGGATACTGATGCAAATAATTCTTCTGTAACTCTTCCTGCTCCAAATGAAGATAGAGAGTTGACTCCTGAAGAAATTAAAGAACTGGAAAAACGAGAAAAAATAGAAAAGTTTTTCTTTGCAGACCCAGATCTATCTGAGGAAATGAAACGACCAGAAAATATTTATGATTTCCTTTATAAGCTGTTACCTAAGTGTCCAAAATGTGGTAGAGTAGGTATTTATAAGAAACCACAGCCACAAGGAAAAGATGGCAAAGGAAAGGATAAGGGGAAAGGTAAAGGAAAAGAAAAAGGAGACGGACAAGGAGACCAGGGAGATCCTTCTCAGGATGGTCAGAATGGAGATCAACAAGATCCTAATGGTTGTGGATGTGGCGATCAAGGTTGTGATTGCAATAGTCCAGGCAAAGGAAATAGTCCAGGTAAAGGCAAAGGCGGTTGTGATGGATGTTGTCCAGAATGTGGTGGAGGAATTGATATATTTGGGCTCGGACAAACAATAGATGAGCATCTTGACACTGAAGAAAGCGAAGAAAAGCTTGCTAAAAGAATTTCTGACGCTGTTGAGGCGGCAAGAAAAATGGCAGGACATGTTCCTGGGCAATTAGAAGACGAGCTTGGATTATTAACAGCACCAAAAGTAACTTGGCAAGATGTTATTAGAACGAGATTACACAGAGCCAGGGCTGGTAATGGAAGAAATGATTGGACAAGATTTAAGACACGACCAATGTTTGCCGGATTATTAGTTCCGAAAAGGAGGAGTTATTATGCTCATGCTGGGGTTCTTTTAGATACCAGCGGGTCTATGAGTCAAGACGATATGGCATTTGGTATTTCTCAATTGCAGAATTTAGATGAGAAGGCAGAACTAACTATTGTACCTTGCGACGCAAGCGTATATTGGAAAGACGCTGTAAAGATTAGAAAAGCTAATGTTGAAGAGTTGATGAAAGTAAAAGTAGTGGGTCGCGGGGGTACAATGTTTAGTAGCTTCTTTTCTGAATATGAAGAGAATATTGGAAAATGCGATTTTCTTATAGTTATTACGGACGCATATCTTCTTGAATCAGATATTGCTAACATGAAAAATCCAGGAATCGATACCTATTGGTTAGTTACTTCTGGGGCATCATTTGTTCCGCCATTTGGAAGATCATACGATCTTAGAAGTTTATGATATATTATTATGTATGAATGATTTAATAAATGTTGATTTAACACAAATTCAAAAAGAGGTTTTGATTGGTAGTTTATTAGGCGATGGTCATTTGTCGCTGGATTCAAAATATCCACGTTTAAAAATAGATAGACAAGCATTAGATAAACCATATTTAGATTGGGAATATAATATTTTCAAAAATCTTTGTTTATCGTCAGTAAAAGAATTTGATCGATATGATAAAAGATATAATAAATATTATGGACAAGTATCATTTAGAACTCGTGCTGTTCCTGCATTTTTAGATTTTTACAACAAATGGTATCCAAATAATAAAAGAACCGTTCCTTTTGATTTAGAACTATCTCCTTTAATTCTTGCAGTATGGTTTGCTGATGATGGTTCTATTAGAAATGAATCAAGAAATAATTTATCAATTAAATTTTCAACTGATAGTTTTGGAGAAGAAAAAACTAATTTTCTTGCTAAAAAATTAGAGAGCAGATACAATTCAATATTTCATGTGTATAAAAAATATAAGGATAAGGATCAATATTTTATTAAAGCATCTACGGCAAATTCTACAAGACCTCTAATAAAAGATATTGAACCATATATTATTGAAATGGGAATGATAAGAAAGTATAATATATGGAAAGATGTTTCTTTAGATAAAAAAGTTCACATAGGACTTCCTTATAAAGATCGAATAACTTTATATAAAACTATTTTAGATTTGAAAGATTTTTCAATAATTAATATAAATTCATTAATTACTACTTATAATATAAATTCATTGCGCCGTTTATTTAACGATTTTTCGAACAATGGATATCTTGAAAAATATGAAAGTAAAGATAAATTTAATCTTTATCATTATAGATTAACTTCTCATGGAAAAGATTTCTTAGAAAAAGAATTATTAGAAATTTAAAATGTCAATAACCACATTATCTTTATCTGGTGGAATTTTCTTTATTTTCACTTTCGTGCATTTTATTGTTGACTGGTTATTTCAAAGTCACGAAAGTGCAATGAATAAATGTTGTAATTCTAAAATTAGATCTAAGCATTGTTTATTATATTCTTTTGGATTTATTCCATTGATGCTTTTATTTAATTTTTCCGCAATAGAATTTATTATAGGATTTCTAACATTATTCATTTCACATTTCATTATTGATTCATATGTTCCAATATATTTATGGGCGAGATACATTAGGAAGCCTCAGCAAATGAATAACAATAATAATCGTTGTTATGGGGTTAGAGATATGGAAAAAACTAATGGATATTATATGAGTAATTTTTTTGATTTTGCGGAAACAAATCTTGGATTAATTCTATGTATTGTTGTCGATCAAATCTTTCATATTGTATTTTTGATTCCATTAGTTTGGATGGCATTAAACTAATTATATATTAATGAACAATAATGTATTTAGAACAATTCAATTGTCAATTTTGCAAAAAGCTTTTAGAAGTAAATCGTGTAAGTTCCCCTTGCGACGCCAGCAGCAGCGACGATGTCGTCGACCTTGACCGCGTGCGGCCGCAGCTTGTTGTGGATTTGCCCACACGGATCGTCACACTCACCCGCCTTGTGGGTGGAGTTGAATCTACATTTGTGTGTCGTGATTGTTGTAATATAGAAGATATGTACGTAGAATTTGAACTTATTGGAGATTTTATAGAAAGAATTATTATTTTTAATAGTAATTATATCTTAACAAGAGGCGAGCATTCAATTTTTGGAGATTATACAACTATTAGTAAGTTGCTTGATAAAACATGTTCGGATGATAGCACTATCAAGAGTCACTCGGTGGGACCTAAGTCACGTCTTAACGTGCGCGCTGGCGTTACGTGTAGAAGAGCCAAACAAATTTTTTTTAAATCAGAATATAATATATTTAAAGAAACAAATATTAATCCAACTAATTTTGAAGATAAAATTAAATTATTATTAACATTTCAATGAATACATTTAATTGCAAATATTGTAATTAAGAATTAAGAACAAAAAACCAAATTATGTTATTAATTAATACTTCAAGACAGGAAAAAGGAGATGCTATTAAAGTTCTAAAAATTCTTTCAGAATATTTTGATCCAAAAATTATTAATCAGATATCAAAAACTTATCCAGATATTAAATTTGATTTTCCTTATAATTGTTATCATAATAAAATATCAACAGAATGTTTTGTAAAAAACAAAAATCGGATTCGTTCTTTAGCGTTGCATTATCGAATGGAAGAACTGGTTTTTAATAGTAAGTTTGTGTGGTCAACTTATAATAATTTTCTATTTGAGAAAGTCCTATATAAGTATCTACCTGATGATATTTATACTACACAACTTCTTATCTTAAGAGAAGAAACAATAATAAACAAACAAAATAATTCACATCTTAAATTAAAAATAAGGGGACCAATAAATACAAATATTATTTTAAATTATTTATATTTTGATTGTAAGAATAATTTAAAATCAATTAAATTTCTTTCTTTTGAGGAAGAGATTAATAAAAAATCTATAATTAATTATTCTGAAATTTATAATTCATATATAAAATATATATATGAAATAATATTAAAAAATCCTGGGGTAAAATTATCTGGAGAAGATTTTAGAATTAAAAAATTATTAACATTTATGTAATATTAGCGCTTTTTAATGAACACATTTAATTGTAAATATTGTAATAAAAATCTAACAGACAGCTCTCGTGATTATTTTTGTTCTTTTACTTGTCCTAAATGTTGTAATAGTGAAGTTGATGTTAACTATGTGTTTTTAAATAATATTTTATTGCGCACATATTTCATTAAGAATAACTCTAAAGTCAGTTTGACTTTATATTTATCATCTAATGATATGTATTTACAAAATTTTAATTCAAATAGTTATAAATGTTTTGATTTTATAGACAATAACATTAATCCCTTAAATTTCGAAAATAAGATTAGAATGTGGACAACTTTTAAATAGTTTCTAAATACAAGTCGTTTAAGGAACCGTTATAAAAAGATAATGTTATAAATCAAACTAAAATAAAAAGGAAAAATGTAATGGAAAAACGAGATGATGTTTGGAAACTGGTTTACGCAAATATATTATCGACTTTATATATGGCTGAAAAATCCAAAAAGGGACATGTCTGGGACTGTGATCTGAGACGTATTAGAGCCCATGCCGCTGATCTTGCAGATCATGCAATGGGATATAGTTCTAAAGATGATGAGATTCCAAAAACAAAAATTAATCTTATTGGGCTTCCCAGGGATGGAGAAGAATATGGTGAGACGCATGATGGTGATGTATGTATTATTCAAAAGAATTTGATTGAAAAGTTTTAAATAATGCAATTCACATACTATCATTATTAATTAAAAGTCATGGGGTAAGGATAAATATATGTCATATCAATATTCAGATGCTTTATATGAAAAAGCAGACAGATATGTAGAATATCGTTTATTATTGGATCGTTATCCAGGATCATATGAAGCTTTAGCTAAACTTAGATTATCTGATTTTTATCCGTGTCAATTTAGTTTGGATAAACTAATTATAAATATATATCTTGATGAAAACAATGAAGATCTAAATAATAAGTTTCTTTATTTTGAAGTAGGATTATCTTCTAAATATCGCTGGGTCCCAGAAGATAATTTATGGAAAAAGTGTGATTAATATAATTTTAACCCATCGGGTCACAGCGGATCTGCTATAAATGTAGATGCCGCTATATTTATAATGAAACAATTAGAAAAATATTTATATCAATCTGTGAGTTGCACCTTTGATGGCAACGCTCAAGCATATGGATTTATTTCAGAAATCAATGTGGACGAAAATTATTTTATATTATATAGATATGGTGAAGATGATGATACTTTTAAAGTATGGAGTTGTCCAGATATATGCTCACTATCTAAACTAATCTTTTTTCATATAAAAGATGATATTAGAATTCATAAATTTAGTTATGAATTAATCTCTGGCACACTATTTGATAGTGTAGAAGAATTATTTAGAGCAATTGAATTAAAAGGCTTTTGGTAAGGTTTAATAAGTTTACACGCACAAAGTATTGAAAGATTTATAATGATTATTAATTTTAATAAACCAAAAGTTGAAACGTCAACAGATTTAGAAGAACATCTTTTTTCGATTGAAGATCCTAGTCTTGTTTTAGATATTTTACGAAACAAACTATATTCAAATCCTATTTTGGCTATTTGTAGAGAAATTTCTTGTAATGCAAGAGATGCACATCGAGAAGTTAATACTCCGGAAAAACCAATTGAAATTTATTTACCAAATCATAATGAAGTCTTTTATAAGATAAAGGATAGTGGTCCTGGTATATCTCCTGATCGAATATATAATATATATATAAAATATTGTGCAAGTACTAAAAGAGATAATGACCTTCCTTCAAAGAAATATTGTGGTTTTTGGGGGATTGGGGCCAAGACACCTATGGCTTATGCGCAGTCATTTAACGTAAAAACCAACTATAACGGCACACATTACAACTATCAATGTTTTATTGATGAGACAAAAATTGGAAAATTAATTCTTCTTGAAGAATATTCTACGAATGAACCTAATGGAACGGAAATAGTTATTCCGGTAAAAGAATCAGATTTTCATCTTTTTCAAGTGCATACAGAAGAAGCCACTCGTCATTGGGATGTAAAACCAATTATTAAAGGTGGAGAATTAGTTTATAAAACACTTAATAAAGTTTTAGAAGGTAAAAACTGGGCTCTTACAGAATTAAATTCATATCGTTATAGATATGATCGTGAAATTAAAATCATTATTGATGGAATAGAATATCCATTAAAATTAGAAGCATTAAAAATATATGATTCAAGTTTTATTGAATCAATTAATGGTAATTTATATTTTTATTTTAATACGGGAGAACTTTCTCTATCAGCAAATAGAGAACAACTTTATTTAGATAAAACAACTCAAAATCTTTTAAAGCAGAGATTAGATGAATTCTCTTCCGAAATTAAAGACATTATTAATATAAAAATTAATGAATGTTCTAATTATTGGGAAGCAAATATATTATATAATAAAAATATAAAATCATTATTTGAATCTAAAATTCTTATAGATCAAGTTAGGTGGAATGGTTTAAGATTGTATGATGATTCAAATATTAGATTTAATGTTTGCACTTTTAAGAAAATACCGGCAAGAGCTTATTATCATGAAAATACTAAAATAAAAAAAATATCATGCTATGGATTAGAATTTGATAATAATTCATTATTATTTATTAATGATTTGGAAATTGCCGATCTTACATTACGACATGTAAAAAAGCTTTTTGAAGATGATGAAAGGTTAAAGTCTGTTCAAATTATTCAACCAAATGAAAAAGGAACCGAAGCTTATTTAAATGAAAAAATAAATCTTCATTTAATGAATCCTCGTAGATTATCAGAGATTACAAAAGTATCTAAACGCACAAGCGCATCTACATCTGCAAGATTAACTATATATAAATTTTATCCCGCATCTTCTACTTTTGCCAGAACAAGTTATTCGTCTATTGACGATGACAAATCAACAAAAGTATTGTGTATTTTATCTAAAGATTATCAAAACAAATCAGTTCTATTTAAGAATAATAGAAAGTTTCCTGCTAGCACAATTAAAACATTTAGTAATTTATATCCAGAAACAAGTTTTTATGGCATTGATGAATCTGTTCCAGAGGATAAGATAGATAAATATTTTTCAGATTTTCAAGATTTAGACGATTATCTTGATGAAAAAATATCTGAATTTGATGAAGATTATTTCATTGAATGTAATATTGCTTATAAACAGAGATATAATATTAATAATACTCTTTTAAAATATAAAGAAGAGTTTTCCCCCTTAATTAAAAATCCTAAAAGTTTTTTTATAAAAACATTAAATAATAATATTCAAATGAATGAATTGTTGCAATCAAACAATCAATCATTACTTCACATGTATGAATCTATTTATAAAGAAATATCTGATGAAGATATTGAAAATTTTCTTCAGAAGAAACCACAGTTAAATTTAGAAAAGATTACAGAGGAATTTAATGAGAGATATCCTTTATTTAAATTTATAAATTCCACATCTAATTATAAATTTAGTGAAAATATAAAACATATTGCTCAATATATCAATTTAATTGATGCGGACAATGGATTTTAAAAATGAAAAACATTAATTGGATGATAAATGATCGAGATATAGTTGTTAATTATTGTGGACAAATTCACACTGTTTCTAAAACAAATTCGCTATCTAATTATTTAATTAATCTTATTAAAGAAAATAATTTATATAAAATTCCGGAGATTATTTCTTTTATAGAGAATTCTTTTATTCCAAAAGAATTAAGAAACAGAATTGAAGAACATATTAAAGATGGTTTGCCATATAAAAATCTTTTGAATTTTGCAAAAAATCTTCAAGATAATCCTTCTTTTAGAGTTTATAATAATTTATTTTCTTTCTTAGAAAAGAATAATCAATTTATTACTAAAGATGGATATTTTCTTGCTTATAAAAAAGTTTCACCAAAACTTTCTGATTTTGATATAAACCAATGCACCGAAAGCGCTGCGTTACAACTTGGGGAAACAAGATCGGATGCTAATAGAAGAGTTTGTAATGAATTACGAAAAGTAATAAATCATAATCAAATTGATACAAACTCAATAGGTAGTATAGTTGAAGTTACTCGTAATCAAATAAATGATGATCCTATTAGCAGATGTAGTAATGCTTTAAATGTTGCGAGTTTAGATTATATTTTAATAGACAATGTTGTTTATAATTCAGATACAAGAATTATAGAGGTTGAGGTTAATCCGGCAGATGTAGTAAGTATTCCGTTGATTTATTATACTCAATCAATGATGAGGGTTTGTAAATATAAAGTTATATCTGTTTTTGACTATAATACTTCTAAAGTTGAAAATTTCTTGACAGAAGAAGACATTATAGATGATGAATATGAAGTTTTGGAGGATGAATATTTAGAAGAAATTGAATGGTAAAATAAAGGATTTATAAATGTCAAAGAAAAATAAAAATAAAGATAGATATGTTTGTTGTGTGACGGGATATTACGATCCTGAAGATGATGATAAAAATATTGTTAGAATGACTGCTATAATAACTGATTTGAAAACTGATAATATAGAGGATTCATTAGAGACATTTTGTGATGAGGATCTTGATGTATTTTCTGATAAGATTATGAATATGTGCAAAAAATATGATGCTATGATTGTTTGTTGTGATGAATTAGAACCTTTAGAACGATGCAAATGTGAAGGTTGCAATGGTTATATAGATAGTTTTATTACAAAAAAAGATTGGCAAAATATTAAATATTCTAAAAATTAATGGTAAACGTTTAATGTTATTTAACAAGTGTCATTTTTGTGGCGGCGATTTCAAAGTAGTAAAGATGCCAAACATAGATGTTCCATATAAAATTGTTAAAATTCTTAATCTCAATGAAACATTAAATGGCAAAACATTATTATCAAATTTGCCAATTTCATGTGCAGAGAACTGTTATCATAGAAGTTATAAAATATTAAACGCTTCAAAAGTGAAAATTAAGTCCGCCCATTTTTGCCTGAATTTAAATTCAGGAGAAATTAATATAGATTCTATTTTGAATTATCAAATTAAATTTGATTTAAAAAATAAGGGGGATGAAAAGTGCCAAAGATATTATTTATTTTCTTTCAAGAAAGAAAAAACTTATTTATATAAGGCAGTTCCTATTCCACCTCCACACGAAGGTTATAGTTGGGATTGGGATGAATTTTCAGAAATAGATTTATATATTAAGCCAGATGGAACAAAAGAATTTTATATCAATTTGATTGAACGATTATTGAAAATGAAAGCGTTTGTGTGACTTAAGATATCTGATGTAAGATATAATAAAATTAGAAAGGTATAATTATGCCTCAAGAAAATACTGCAATTATAGGACTTCAATTTGGTGATGAGGCCAAAGCGGCTCTTGCTCATCATTTATCAAAAGATTTCAATTTTATTGTAAGAACTGGAGGAGGTTGCAATGCTGGACATTCAGTATTCCATAATGGTAAAAAGTTTGTTCATCATTTAGTCCCATCTGGTAATTACTTAAAATCGAACATTAAAGGTTATCTTGGGGCTGGGATGGTAATTCATCCAGAATCATTATTAACTGAGCTTCTGGAATTAGAAAAAATAATTCCAGAAATATCTAAAAGAATTTATGTTGATCCTGATGCTTTCGTAGTTTTACAAAAACATATAGATGAAGATAAATCCAAAAATAAAGATATTGGATCTACCAATAAAGGAATTGGTCCAGCTTATACGGAAAAGATTTCTCGTAGAGGAACAAAAATTAGAGATCTAATTAGAGATAATAATGAATTTATTCTGACACTTATGCATATGGGCGTACGATTTCAATATGTATTAGAAAATTATGAAGAATTAAAAAAATCAAGCATAATTTATGAAAACAGTCAATCTCTCTTATTAGATGTTAATGCGGGAACATACCCTTACGTTACAAGCGGGGATTGTTGTTTAAATAGTATTATTAATTCTGGAATGCAATTTGCGATGCCATCAAGAGTATTTGGTGTTTTAAAATGTTATTCAACAAGGGTTGGTTCAGGACCATATCCAACAGAAATATTTGGAGAGCAAGCGGAAGAACTTCGTAGAATTGGAAATGAGTACGGCAGCACAACTGGTCGCGCCAGAAGAATTGGATTCTTAGATTTGCCAGCATTAAAGTATGCAATAATTAAATCTGGGGTTAATTCTTTAATGATTTCTAAGTTTGACGTATTAAATGGACTTAAAAAAGTTCCAGTTTGTATTAAGTATGAAAATAAGAATATGATAGTTAGTGCTGCAGATTTTTTTGATGCCAAACCAATATATACAGAATTATCTGGTTGGAACAATGCTCAAAACATTAATGAAATTAGACCATTTATTGATTATATAGAAAATTTTACAAATTGTACAGTAGAATATATTTCATATGGAACAGGAGAAAATGACATTGTTAAGTTAAGTGGCACAAAAGAGACGGATCTTTTATCATGGTGATATGGTAATATATTTATATGGTGTCAATTAATTTTGATAAAATTAATTCTAATTTCAGATACTTAGTAGATTTAGTATTTTTTACTAACAGATTTGATATAGATCTGTCTAATTTCAATTCCTTATTAAAGGATCATACAGATCATGTTAGATATTTAATAGATCGATTTGAAAAATCAAGTGAAATCCATTGGGAGAATGGAGAACAATTTTGGTTTAACAGAATATCTTTTTTATTTTCTTTAAATAATAAAGAGATAAATAAATTTATTGGCAGATTTTTTGAAAAAAGATTTCTATTTTTAGTAAAGTTTAAAGATAAAATAAATCCAAAATATGATTTATCTTATTTACAATTCTTACAATATTGTAAAGTCAAACATTCTCGTGGCGAGAATTTAAGTTTTATTAGAAAAAATTTATTAGAGTTACCCGCCACTACTAATGATGAAAAATTATTATTAATTATCAATTCATTTATTCCAGTTGTTTTTAAAGACATAGATGAATATGTTGAAAACATATCGCAAAAAATTACAATGTCTGCCAGAAATTTTGAGATATTACAAGCATTAGAAAAGAGGCAGATTATATTTGATAGAGAACCTGTTGTAAAATTAGCTAAAGAAATTATTACAGATCGTATTCATAGTTTTAAAAACGTTATAGCTTTTTTTACAATCATTAATGACAAGACCATTCATGAAAAATTGAAACAAGAATATTTGCCGGAATACAGAGCAAAAATAATAAACTTATTATCTAATTGTGATTCTAAGATATTAGAGGAGCGTCATTTAAGAAACATAGAAAATATTATTAATTTAGATAATAGTTTAGCTGATGAGGCGGCAAAAATTTATGTTGGCAAAATATATTCAAGATATAATGTTCATAAAAAAGCAAATGCAGATCGTGTAATTAGGTTATTAAAAAAGTTCGATCAAATTTCTCCCAAGAAAATATTAGTTTATTTATCGGGTCAGAATAAGACATCAGATATAAAATATTTAGTTAAATCATTTCCAGAATTAGAAAAATTTTTAGCTTTTGTTTGATTGGTTTTGAAATAAAAACAAAATATTATTTATAAACAAGCCGAGTAAAAGATAAATGTTGGACTATGGAATAGACAAATGTTTTAGTTGGTATATTCCAGAAGATATCAGGATTGAGTTCTTAAATATATTAAGGTAATATGAATACAAGATTGTATAAAACATTTTGTGCAAAAGATAATAACGTTAGTTATGAACTAATTAAATTGGTATTACCAAAATTCTCTTATGAATATAGAATAATTTGTGATTCTTTGCATAGATATTCTATTGAATCTAAGATTAAAGAATTATGTTGGGTAAATAGAGGTGAACCTATTATAGTAATTTACGAAAAGTTTTTTATCCCTGATAATAAAGAATATATTATAGTTAATTCTCCCACAATTGATTTTCTTCTGCAAAAACTCGATAATATAAAAGCCTTTATATAATGAAAATAATTAAACAGTTTTCTATTAAAAGACAATGGACAAATAGTCGTGGAGAAACTAAATTAAATAGTAATGGTGATTTGGTTTATTTTTATGATCATTATGCGTTGGGAGATGATGGAAAACTTTATCATCAAGCCACCTACCAACAACCAAGGCAGCTCGATGGTTGGGACGCGGACAAGGAGCCACAGCTGGTTCCAGACAGTAAAAGTAATATTGATAAGTGGTTCGAAATGGATTTGTCTATTTATGATTTAAAATTTATTCTAAATAATTTTGAACCACTATTACCTTTTATTTGAAAAATGAAAATAATTAAACGCTTTAAAAGTGATTCTATAAAACTTAGTTGCATTGATAATGAACGTGTGCGCTTGTGCTTGTGGGGATTTAATTTATATGACGCAGATGTAACAATACCTTTTATTTAAAAATATATTTTGATGAATTTTGGAGAAATAAATGCATTTAGAAAAATTAGTAAATGTTATAGATATTGAGACATCATGTTGGGAATTGCCTGAAATTAAAGGCGAAAGTGAAATTCAAGAGATTATTGAGATTGGCATTTCGGTGGTTGACACACATGAATATAAAATACTTAATACACAAAGTATTTTAGTAAAACCTCAGCGATCTAAAATAAGTAATTTTTGCACTAAATTAACCACATTAACACAAGAACAAGTTGATACTGGCGTTCTTTTTCAAGATGCATGTGAAAAGTTAAGAAAAGATTTTAAGTCTCATAAGAGAATGTGGTTAAGCTGGGGTGACTTTGACAAAAATATTTTTGAAAAGAATTGTAATGATTATCAATGCAAATACCCGTTTGGCAGGCGCCATCTCAATTTAAAAAATTGTTTTGCGTTATTACATGGGCTTAGTAAAGAGCTTGGAATGGACGCCGCTCTTAAAATGCTTAATATACCATTGGCAGGAACTCATCATAGGGCGGACAGTGATTCTCTAAATATTTCTAAAATATTAATTAATACATTAAGAAAATTTAGGAACGGAATATGTGTTCATAATATCGCAGGAGATTAAAAGCTTAATATTTTCTTTTGATATATTAATTATTATAGATAGTTAATTTTCAAAGAGAAAATATGACCAATGCTTTAAATTTGCAAGAAATAGATCAAGAACAATTTTTTAATCTGAGTAAGTTTTTTATTCAATCAAAAAATAACTTAGCTATTTTTGGTCATAGAGGTCTTGGCAAAACTTTTATAGCAATACAAGCTGCTAAAGAATGTAATCTAAAAATCAATTATGTAAACTTAAGTGTTATTGAAAGATCCGATTTGGCAGGCTATCCTGATATGAATTCTATTGGAGATATTATTACTTATAAGTCTCCTTATTTTCTTCCAAAATTAAAAGATGGAGAAGAACCAGATAGTATAATTCTCTTTGATGAAGTAGATAAAGCCCCTCAAGAAGTAACGGCTCCTCTTTTAGAAATTTTACAATTTAAAAAGATTAATGGACAAAGAATTAATGTTGTATCATCAATTCTAACTGGTAATCTTCTTAATGAAGGGGCTAATTCTAATCATGTTAGCACGGCATTATTAGACCGTTGTGCTAAATATATTTTATCTTTTGATTTTAATAATTGGTTAACTTGGGCAAAAGCTAACAACGTTCATGAATTAATTTTAGGTTTTTTAAAAACCAACGAAGAGTTTGCGTGTGGTAAAATAAATGATGTTAATTATGCATCTCCTTCTCCAAGAGGATGGACATTAGCTTCTGAAGCTTTAATTAAAGCGCAAGAATTAAAAATAAATGATATTGAAGTAATATCTCAGATTATATCCGGTTTTGTTGGTAATGAAGCTGGATTAAGATTTAAAATATGGTTTGAATACTATAGAAAATTTGAACCCTTTGTTAAAGAGCTTGTTGAGGATGGAAAATTAAATATTGTTTATAAAGATTTAATTCCAACAGAAAAACTTATATTTGTTATTTCTGCTTGCTATTTCGCGAAACAAAAAGTTATTCAAGGTAAAAATAAATTTATTTATCTTGAGAATCTAATCAATTTCTTTGATACATATAATGTGGATCAGGAAATTCAAGTTGTTGGATTATGTAATTCTTTTACTATTGCCAATATAACTAAATATAAATTATATGATTGTAAATTATTTTTCGATCATTTTTCAAAATTAAATAAAAATATTATTATAAAAAAATAAAATTGTGAGACGCTTGACTTTAATTTAAAAAGAATTAACTTAATAATGCAGAGGAGATTTAATGAGCTATATTCTGACACTAAATAGCGATAATTTTTGTGGTGAAGTATTAGAATTTATTAAACCTGTATTGGTTCAATTTTCTGCTTGTTGGAATAGTGCTTGTTATTATCAGAGATATACATTAGAACAATTTGCCGAAATTAATATTGGCAAAGTTAAAGTTTGTGATTTAGATATTGATAATTTTCCACAATTATCCTCTCAATATAATATAAGCATTGTGCCTACATTAATATTTTTTAATAATAAAAAGCGTTTGCATAGCAGGCTCGGACGAACTGATTTAGGAATTTTAAATCAATTATTGAAAATAATTATATTATATAATGAATATTCGATTTAAAAAAATTTGACAAGTTGTTTGCGCTGGTTATGTTCGTTGTATGAACAACTTTCAAGAAAATTCAAATTCAGATATTGATATAAAACAAATTTCTAAAGAATACGATTTATATTTATTAGATCGTATGGCTGAAGAATTATTAGGAATTAAAGATTTAGTTTTAAATGCTAATAAAATTAAAAAATCTTTAAATGGTGAAAAATAACAATGTTTAATAATGATAAATCTTTTAATGAACTAAAACTTCGTTTAGAGGGTAAGACAATTGTTTCTATTGACCCTCCCAATGCTGGCGATGGTATTTGTAAATTTATTTTATCAGACGGGGCTTGTTTTCGTTTACATGCCACAGATATTGGATTTTGGATTGAAGAAACTCATTGTTCTAACGGTCGTTATCGTAGCTTTTCTGCTATATTTATAGATTATAGTCATTATGTATATGATTTAGAATCACAATATTATCTCCGGTCTCACGCGAACAATTCCCCAATACTTGGTGATTATAATGTTCCATCTCCTAAAGTATATCTTACCAAAAATCTTTTAAAGATAAAAGCTGTTGATGGCAAAATTTTTGAATTAGAACGCAAATATCTTAATGATTATGAGAGCATGATTTGTAATCATCCAAAAGCTTTGAATTTATTAAAACAAGCCGCTGGTTTTGGTTATAGTTGGACTTTTGTTTTTTCTAAAAACAATGAAAAGTGTCCTCCAGAATTATATGATCCTAATGCCGAGGTGAATTGTGAATAATCAAAAAATAGATTCTAGAATTAAAGTTAAAAAAATTGAAGACTTAATAGATCTGCCCATAACAGTAGTGGTTAATAAATTTGATGAAATAGCTTCAAAAGATTTTAGGAAACAATTTCAAGATGCGCTTAATACAGGACAAGATGTTGTTCCTGTAATAATTGATTCATATGGAGGGCAAGCTTATTCTTTGCTTAGTATGATTAATATAATTAAATCTTCTCCTGTTCCTGTAGCTACAATTGTTTCTGGGAAAGCAATGAGTTGTGGGGCTATTCTTTTTACTTGTGGGGCTGAAGGCTATAGATATATAGATCCTTTTGCAACTTTATTAATTCATGACGTATCTTCTTGTTCTTGTGGAAAAGTAGAAGAAATCAAAGCTGATGCTGGAGAGGCTGAAAGATTAAATAAAATGGTTTATCATTTAATGGCAGAAAATGTTGGAAAGCCACCAAATTATTTTATTGATTTAGTTCATGAGAAGGGACATGCGGATTGGTATCTTGATGCTAATGAATGCATAAAACATAATCTTGCCAATCATATCAGAACTCCAAGGTTTAATATTAACATTGATGTTAATATTTCATTCGGAAAATGAACATATAGGTTAATTTTATGAAATTTGAAATTAAAACAGTGTCTCTTGACGAACCGAAATCAGAATTATTTAAAATAATAGATGATGGGTTTCATATAATTTCTGAATTTGCTGGTAAATCTTCATTTAAAACATATTATATTGAATTAAATTCTTTTGAGGATTTGGAAAAATTATCTAAAGAATGTGGTTATCAAATAATATTTACTCCTAAAGGATTTTATCCTTGTTGGGATGAAAATAAAAAACTTCCAGAATATAATAGATTAGAAATTATGGATGAATATATGACCGTAATTGATGTCGAGGATTAGCTACACTTGCCTAAAGGCAAGGGTTTCTGAAACTATTATTGAATCAAAAAATGATTAATATATTATGCCCGATATGTCAAAATACCTTAAGGGTTTTACCGCACAGCAATTATATTCGTAAATTTTTAGTTTGTAATAGCACTTGTTTTAAGTATAAAGAATTTAAAAAAGCACCAACATTAGAAACATTATGTTCAAAATGTTTCGCATATAATATTCCAATATTATATAAAAACAATGTTTGTTTTCTTCAAGGCTGTGAAAAAACAAATTTATTTAAAATTAAATTAGAGGTTCATAGTCAAATTTCGTGGTCGTGGACCTATGATAAATTAATTATTAGAACAGATTTTATGCCTTTGGATTTAGAAAATACAAAGCAAAGTGTAGATAATATTTTTAACCGATTAATTAAATTAATTTCTTTCTTATAAAAGAAGAGCCTTATGTATTTTGTAAGTTTTGATTTTAGCTGAATATAATATTATTCTTTGAGGGTCTCCTTATAAGATAGGATAAAAATAAATAAGGTATAAATTATTATGATGCGATGTAAAGATACAGGACCTGGATGCTCATATATTGCAAGAAAGAGATGTCCAAGGTGCAAAAAAGTAAGAGCTAAGTGGTTTCATCCAAACTATTTAGGATCAAAACGAGCAATGTGGCAAAAACATGAAGGCATTTTAGTATGTCATATATGTGCCGAAAGATTAGGACTATTACCAAAAATTGTTGGTGGACCCAAAATTATGTTGAATGTAAAATTATTAGTTCAAGAATTTTTAGAAACAAAAACTTTTAAAGACCTTCAAGAACAACATGGGGTATATGCTTCCTTTGATAAAAAAGGATATAAGTTTTCTTTAAATTATGATATGATAGAAGTTAAAGATGATGATATTTTAGCTCAAGAGTGTAGGGGATTGATTTTATCAGAAAAAACAGGATTGTCATTTTTTGATCGTGCTATTGATATTAATGGAAAATTAAATTACGATCATATTTGCCCAGGAGAAACTATTATACAAAGTTTTCCGTTCCGACGTTTTTATAATTATGGACAAGGTGCATGTGCTAATGTTAATTGGAACGATCCTAATTTAGCTATACTTGAGAAGTTGGATGGGTCGTTAATTTCACTTTATATTGATAAAATAACAAACATTCCATTTGTTTCTACAAGATCAGTGCCAGAAGCCGATGTTCCATTAACATCTGATAATTCTTTTACATTTAGAACTTTATTTGAAAAAGCTTTATTTAATACTTGTGGTTTGAGTTTTGAAGAGTTTAGTTCTAAACTCAATGATAATTATACTTATATGTTTGAATTAACGTCACCTTATACTCGTATAATAGTTGATTATAAAGAGACTAAAATAACTTTATTGGGCGCAAGAGATTTAACCACATTAAAAGAAATTCCATTATCAAAAATTGACATAGGTATTCCGCATGTACAAGCACACGCGTTTACATGTGTAAAAGATCTTGTTGAATGGGTATCAAATCAAAACCCATTAGAACATGAGGGCGTGGTTGTAGTTGATTCAAGTTTTAATAGAATTAAAATGAAAAATGCATCTTATGTTGCCTTTAATCGTGCGCGCGATATATTAGGAACATCGGAACGAAATTGTTTGGAGCTTGTATTGGCTGGTCACGATGATGATGTTATTCCTGCGATGCCACAAGAGATTGTTGATCGAATACTAAAAATTAAACAAGGGGTTGTAAAATTCATAAAAGATTATGATGATATTTATTTAGAGCTAAAATCTGAAGCAGATAAAACATTATTAAATGATAAAAAGACTTTCGCTTTATTAGTTAAAAACAATAAAGATATTTGGTCTGCTCCAATGTTTACTATATTTGATGGAAAAGCTTTTGATATGAAAGATTTTATTTTCAAAAATAAAAAAGAAGGAACTTGGGCAAATAATTTCTTAGATAAAATTTTAAATATTATTAGCAATTAGATCTCAGCCCAGAATATTCTGGGCTTTGTTCCATATATCATAACTATTTGATATATTTAGTTATATGGGCGCTTACTTATATGATAATGATTATGTTACAGATTTCTTAAAATGGATCAAGATTCTTGAAGAGAAACAAATTAAACCTATTTATTATAAAAATACTTTTTCTTACGATTTAAATGAATTAGAACAATTTCAACAAGAAATTTTAGTAAGTAAAAACTCCTCATTAGCTTATTTTTTTGCCAATGAATTTTCATATAAAACATATTTAATGCAAAAGATTATAATAGATAATGAAGATTATAAATATGCTTATTTGTTTGCCCAGACAATTGATAATGCAGATATTAAGACATTACAAAATATTGTTATAAAATCTAATAAAATAAAATATATTTGTAAGTTCGCATGTTTTGTTAAAACAAATGATCTGACATCCTTGGAAACAATAATTTTGCAATCTAAAAATGCCAAGACGGTTCATATGTTTATTAAATATGTTAAGGGCACAGATATAAATAAATTTAAAAATATAATTTTGGATTCTAAAAAACCGAGATATTTATTTGAATTAGCAAAACATATAACAGATCCAAAAGATATAATACAAATAGAAGACTTAATTATAGAAACAAAATCATTTACATATATAAGATTGTTAGCACAAAAAATTAAATATGTTAATGTTGAAAAATTAGAACAAGCAATATTGGATTTAGAAGATATTAGTGAAATTAGTAAGTTTGCCAAAAATGTAAAACAATCTAAAATGAAAAGATTTTTATTGATTTCTTAACAAAAAGCATCATAATGTTATATATTAATTAGGTGATATGATTTATTCCAACGAAGATTTAAAACAGTTAGCACAAAATAATTCAAAAGAATTTTTAAGAATAATTAATTCCTCAACTCTAAAAGTAAAAGATTTGGCAGCTGCTGTTGAGATTTTAGGAGAAGATATCACGGACGAAATAGCCGCGCTTCCAATTTTTATGCGATGTTTAAAACATGTTCATTTGTCTGTCAGAGAAAGCACAATATGGGGAATAATTTCTTTCTATTGGGATAATAAAAGAAAATTGCCACAACCATTAATAGATAGATTAGAAATAATTTCTAAAACAGATCCTTCAGTAGATATAAAAGAGATTGCTGTTGATTTATTAGAAAAATACAAAAATATTTAATTATTAATTAATTTACTTAAAACCATGAAAATTTTAAAATGCATCGTATGTGATGGAGAGATTGATATAATAAACGAAGACAATTCGATATTTAAAAAAGTAAAATGTCGAAAATGTGGATTTACTAATCTTGTGCCAAAAAAAGAAACAAAATATCCAGAAATTATTATTAGGAGAAAGTTGGTATGACAAGGACAGATTTACTACAATCTTTAATATTTAAATTTAGATATAAAACATATTTGGAAATTGGTTGTCAAACAGATGTTAATTTTAGTCAAATAATTGTAGATCATAAAGTCGGAGTTGATCCGGAAAGCGGAGGGACTTTCAAAGGTACATCTGACGAATTCTTTGAACAAAATAATATGATGTTTGATATTATATTTATTGATGGATTACATATTAGCGATCAGGTAGATAAAGACATTGCTAACTCATTGAAATGTTTAAATAATGGCGGTATTATTACACTGCATGACTGTAATCCCCCCAGAGAAGATACACAATTTCAAAAAATGATTACCACTGAGTGGACAGGAGATGTGTGGAAATCATTTGTTAAGCAACGTTGTCTTCCAAATATAGACGCAGCTACTGCAGACTTTGATTATGGTTGTGGAGTGCTTAGAGTAAGAGATAATACAGATTTAATTAGTGTTGATGAGAGTTTATTAACATGGGATAATTTAGTAGAGAATAGGCAATCATGGCTTAGATTAATGACATTTGAAGAATTAATAAAATGGGTTTGATTATGTAAAAATAATTTTATTATTTGAAATAATAACAGTGCCAATATTTATTGGCGCTGTTATATATTATAGCATGAATGTGTTTAACATTACTGCTATAATCCCTGTTCTTAATCGTCCAAAAAATGTTTCAACTCTTATTAATTCTTTTTTAGAAACAAGCCCACTAGACAGAGTTAAAATATTATTTGTTACCTCTTTTGATTGTGAGGAAGAAGTAAAGGAAATAAAAAAGTTTAGTGGACCAATATATATTGGTTTTGCTCCTAATGAAATTTTGTCTTGGAGTCAAAGAATAAATTGGGGAATTATATATTCGAATGTAAATAATAATTCTAATAATTGGATTCTTTGCGGAGCCGATGATTTAAGGTTTCTTCCTAATTGGTTTGAAGAAGCCGAGAAAGCATCAAAAGATTTTGATGGAGTTATTGGAACTAATGATTTGGGTAATCCAAGATGTATTATGGGCATTCATTCAACGCATCCAATAGTTAGTAGAAAATATATTATGGAACAAGGAACTATTGATGGTGAGTTGGGTAAACTGTGCTGCGAACTTTACAGGCACAACTATGCCGATGATGATCTTGTTTTAACGGCAAAAAAAAGAAATGCTTGGAAACACGCATCATATATTCATATAGAACATCTACATCCTGCATGGCAAAAAGCTAATTGGGATTCAATTTATCAAATTGGAAATGATAATTGGAATCATGACCAACAATTATTTGAATATAGAAAAAGATTATTTAATTTTTAAAATTTTGGTATAAAAATGGAAGATAAAGAATGGCTAGCTTCCGATGAACTTGACGCCATACCATTAGCGGATGCTGAAACAGAACGTTATAGGGCAAAATCCTGGATGGATTGTGCTGCTCAATTTTGTAGAGATTCAGAATATTGGAGGAATAGATTCAGAAAACTGGAGGAGTTTTGTGAATCGTCAGAAGAAATTAAGAGAATAGTTAAATTAAAAGCATTTTTATAAAGATTAAATTAATTTTATTATATATTTTGACTTGACAATATTTAAATAAATTTTATATTTGAGATATGTCTTTTAATTTTTTATTATAAGGAATTATAAAATGAGCAAATTAATTGAAGTAAATGATGAAGTTTTTGATGCAAAAGTATTAGGCGAACCAATTGCATTAGTAGATTTTAGCAGTTCTTTTTGTGGACCATGCGCGAGACAAATGCCAATACTTGAACAGTTAGCTGATAAACATCCAGATGTAAAGTTTTTTAAAGTTGATATTAGTGATTGTCCAGAAACAACATCACATTATAATATTAGAAGTATTCCAACATTGATTCTTTTTAAAGATGGAAAAGAAGTTTATACTAAAACTGGTTTAACATCATTAATAGAATTAGAATCTAATCTACAAAAATCTTTAAAGAATTAAATATGATGCTTTTGTATAAAAAAATACAAAATTTCTTATTAGAGCATAAAGAGTGTTCCATTTGTAATGGAGTTAATTGGAAATTTTTGTGTGTTAATAAGATTATTCCAACTACAATTAGTATTGTATGTGGCAAATGTTTTATAGAAAAGAAAATTAATTTGAATGAAATATATAATTGCGAATCATGCGATGGATATGAGATAGTTCTTGTCGGAAATGAAAATAATGATTGGCAAGAAGAACGATGCAATGATTGTTATATTTCCGACAATTTTATGTCATTCATGATGCAGTTTAACGGTCAAGATAAAAAAATATAGAGTTATGAATTATATAGATCGCAAACATTTAAATCTAAATTAGATGAGCTTAATATGAAAGAAAATTTTTGCTGGTGGTGTAAAGCTCCTATTGATGAGCAACCAATTGATGATACTTGTCAAGAGCAACCTCATTGGGAAGCTTATTCTAATAAATTAAAAATGGAAAGAAATGAAGCTATTCTTAAATTGAGAGAATACGATGAAAATCACAAACAACTTTTAAAAGAAATAAAAGATCTTTTTCATGAAGAAATATCAAGATTTCTGAAAGAATGTTCAAATGAGTAATACAATTGAAAGAGACAGATTAATACAAATTGCCTCACAATGTGAAGGTATGGGATCTAATGTTGATATTGATAAGTTTGCAGAATTACTTGGATTAGAAGGGGCGTATAAGGACGCATTAAAGGTTCCATTTTCATGTAAACAAGTTAATGGTAAATGGCAAACCAAAGGAGTATCTACATGTGGACTTGTGGCGGAAGGGATCTGGCATTCTGCAGGTATTGACATACCAAATAATTGGCGACCATATTCGTTGTCTGTTCCTTCAATAGCAAGAGCCGTTAAGTTTGCTAACCAACAAACTCCAAGGTCTGCTTGGCAAACATATGTTAATGATCTAAGACCTGAACCAGGAGATTATGTAATAATCGGTTCAGGAATTTATGAACACGCATTAACGGTAGTAGACTGGGAAGATGATATGTGTGTTTCAATTGATGGTGGACAAGTAGACTCTAAAACTGGATTGCAATGTATTAAGAAATGTAAAAGACCTTGGAAAAATAATTCTTTGGGCAATAGAGTTGTTCAAGGATGGATTTGCATTGATATGTTGTCATGGGTATAGCAGATTTTAAGATCTCGAATCCTTCAGTTTGTGAAGAAACAATTTGTCCTGTTTGTGGGGCAGTTGTTATTATAACAAATTATATATTTCGCAATTGTAATAATTGTAATAGCTCAGCTTATATGCAATATGACAATATAATTGATATTGAAATTCCATTGCAACAATATACAGAATTATTTATTGATTATAAACATAAAAAGATTCTTATATCAATTAATAATAAAAATGGAATTCAAAGACATGTTTTAGAATTAAATTGGATTGAATCTGACATCAAATCTATTATTGAAATTGCTATTAAAAAATTAAAGAATTATCTACCCTTTATTTAAAGGAATAATCATGAAAGAAGAAGATAAAAATATTATTGTCAAAATAACAACATCTGGTGATGATCATTGTGGAAATAGTTGCCCATATATAGAAATTGATACTTATAAAAAAATTAGTTTGGATTCGGATGAAGAAATTGATACTGGCATATATTATGCAAAATGTAATTTATATAAAGAAGAGCTAGGATTAAATAAGAAAAGAAAATATTTTCCATGGAAACGATGTGTTAAATGTAAAGAAAGCAAATGTAGTGAATTATATAATGATTGTTATTGGGATTGAGAATGGAGTATAATATGGATGAAGATGATGTTAAATCGTTATTGTGTTTGGGTATATTTGCTTTTGCTGCGGCAGTATTATGGTTTATAATATATGTGAGTTAATTATGAAAAAATCTAAAAAACCAATTTGGAAAATGGTAGCAACTTATGATGATATAGCTAATAGAGAATTTGATGCAGCAGAAAAAGATATTTCTTATTCTCATTTGAAGCAATGGATAAAAGATAATGTTCCTGAAAATTCAAAAGATGAAGATATTAAATTGAAAATTAATATTTGTGTTCAACCAACATATTATGATGATTATATTATTGATGGAAAGGTGGAATTATGGCTGAAGGAAATTTCTTAACCTGTATATTATGCAGGGGCATACCAGGTGCAGGTAAAAGTTTTTGGGCAAAAGCAGAGGTTGCAAAAGACCCTTTTAACTGGATTCGTATATCAAACGATGAGATCCGAGCAATGATAAATAACTCTGTATTTTCGCATAGTTGCGAAAAGCTCGTCACAGAAACTCGTAATTTTTTAATAAAAGAATCTTTAAAAAATAACAAAAATGTTATAATAGATAATCTTAATTTGAATAAAATACATTTTCAAACCGTTTGCAAAATTACTCGCAATCTTAATATAGATATAGAAGTAATTGAAAAGCCATTTTATATAGATGTTGAAACTGCTATTGAAAGAGCCTCTAATAGGGGAGGATCTGCTAAGGTTGGAGAGGAAGTAATTAGAAAATGGTGGGAGACAAGTGGTAAAGAACAGTTTAAACACTATATACCTAAACATGAAATATTTAGAAGAGAAGAGATAAAACCATTAATACAAGATAAATCTTTAATTCATGTTGTTGTTTGTGACGTAGATAATACTGTTGCCGAAATAACACACCGATCTCCTTATGATGCGTCAACATGTTTAAATGATATTCCAATTTCTCACGCCGTAGAGATGATTAAACTATGTTATAAAAATGGATATAAAATTATATTTCTTTCTGGAAGACAAGATAAATTTAAAGATTTAACATCACAATGGTTAGATAAACATATTGGAGTTCCATATGATTTATTTATGCGCAAAACTGGTGATCTTAGAAAAGATGCAATTATAAAAGAAGAAATCTATAGAAACAATATAGAAGGAAAATATTATACCCAATTTATTTTTGATGACAGATTACAGTGTGTAGATATGTGGTATAAATTAAATTTGCCGATTTTTCGCGTTAATGATCCTACAAGTGATTTTTAATTAAAAATTCATAAAATGAAATCAAGAAAAACTCCAACACAAAAACAAATAGAAAATCTTAAAAATTTAGATGATGATTCTTTAGTTAAAAAAGCTATTGAGTCTATGCATTCACTTAATAGAAGAGCAAAGAAAATTAGAGATAATAAAAATATGTATTGGAGGGCAAATTTTGCCTCAGCATTAAATGATGAATTATATAATATTTATAATTTAAAAAATCAACTAATGATAGTTCTTGTTAGAAAAAATAAAGCAGAAATAATGAAATTTATTCATATAGATCAGGAATGGTATTTAATTAATTGTGGAGATTTTTCTTTTCATCAACCCGAACAATATGTTCCAGAAGATTTGAAATTTATAGCCAAAAATATAAAACCTCATGATCCAAATCAATTACAAAAAGAAATACCAAATGTAGGATTAACTATTGAGGCTCAAAAAGAATGCGTTAAATTAGCTATAGAAAGATTATATGGATTTAAAAATATAGGAGAATAAATATGAATATACATCCAGATATTGCTAAACTCAAAGAGTTGATGCTTAAAGAAGAAGATGGAGAATTAGTTGGCGATGATTTTTATCAACTTGATTCGCTACAAATAAAAAGAAATTTAGATAAAGCAAAATTAATTCCAACTCCAAAATGTTGCCAAGCAATTCAGGAATATCCTGTGGTTTGGTTTTGTTTAAATTATCATAAAGATGGTAAAAATTCTTTGGAAGTTGATGGTAATTGGCATATAACAATTCCTGAGAATCCAGGAGTTAAAAGATCTTATGAATGGTATGGAAATTTTCCTTCTCCTAAGTTTTGTCCATTTTGTGGAGAAGATCTTCCAAAGATGAAAATAAAAGATCCTGTTCCTGATTATATTGCTGTTATAGAATATGATTCTAATTATTGTGAGACATGCGGAGAAAGATGTATAAGTTGTCTTTGTGATCCTCCTGAAGCTGCTTGGGAAATTGATGATAGTCAATATATAGAAAATTCTACAACAACTCGTATAAAAGGTCGTGTTGGCAAAACTATATCTAATAAGTCTTTAATTATAGATGATGAAGACTAATGTATAAAGTATCAGAATTAATAGATGACACTTTGGGATATATAGATGATTTTAAATCTATTTTAGAAAAATATCCAGATTTAGAAACAAGCAGATATAATATTATTGATGATTGTGCTATTTTTATTAGTAAATCTGTAAATTCTAATTATGAATTTTTTAAATTTTATATCGAAGATGATAACTTTTTAACATCTTCTATTTATCTTGATATTTATAATATGGAAAGTTTAAGAAATGGAAATATAAAAATATTTTCAAATCCTAACCAAATAGTAATAGCAAAATATGATCTCTTTACTAAGAAAAATATTAAATTTAAAAATCTTAAAAAGACTTTAGAAAAATACAAAATTAATATCACAGATAAATTATATGATGAATATGTAAAATATATGTGCAATTTTGTTGCTGAACATCACACATCTAAA
>Ga0315287_10000638_pt1 | contig 30756 bp, 38 predicted proteins | sample YL17G11_0_MG_FD_205037 | JGI IMG/M metagenome (GOLD analysis project Ga0315287, IMG submission 205037) | Sediment microbial communities from Yellowstone Lake, YNP, Wyoming, USA - YL17G11_0 | ecosystem: Environmental > Aquatic > Freshwater > Lake > Sediment | place: USA: Wyoming | collected...
CCTCCACCATTCCTTGTCTCCATTTGCATACTCAACTGCCGGACCGTCGTCTCGATGCCGTTTTCCGTTCCTCCACCACCCCTTGCTTCCATTCACATACTCACTCGCCGGACCGTCTTCTCGATGAAGTTGTCCTCTCCAGTACCAACGGACAGTACCTTTCTTGTCAGTTACTGGTTGCGGACCTATGACTGAAGTGGCGAGCGCTTCAAGTTCATCAGGATCCATAGACTCGGTAAACGGTTCGTTTAGCTTGCACACGATAGAAGCAATGTGTGTGTATCCGATCGTGCTTTTAGGAGACTTTTTAAGGTAAGGTTCAACATCTTTCCAAGCGTCTTGCATGAGTCCTTTAGAATCAAAACTCATGTAATCCTTGATCTCTTTAGGAACCTCAGCCAAATTCCAGATCATTGAAGGACTAGGTGGATCACTCAGAATCTTCCGGGCGGACACAAACTTACCCCGGCCTTCCATCAGTTTTACACCTATCAACCACTTATGGCTGAGAGCGCTCATATGCGTGTGGCTTCGTAAGCCATGTTTCCCTCAAAGATTTTCTTCACTCCATATGAATGACTAACCCCTACCGTTTCAAGGTCGACGTCTCGCAGCCACTCAAACGCATGGTATGTCGGCCTCTCAGGAGAACGAAACTTCCACGTAACATCGAACTTAGCCTCTCCTTGCATAGACACAGGCACAACTTTCATCAAATACGACCACCCTAGATTGATATTATCGTTCCACATCTTGAAAAAAGACCCATCCGTCGCCTCGTATGAAAAACTAAATGTACGAAACCACGCTGTCCACGGTTGGCTCAGCGCAGCGTGCGCAACTTGTTTAAGTTCTTCAGGGTCAATTGATTCCACAATCGTCTTAGGACCCTGCTCCCCGCTCGATAATTCTCCAATAGTCCCCTTGCCGACCCGCCGCACAAAGGTATCTATCCAACCGCTAACCTCGGAGACGTTGGACACATCTTTCCACAACAACAGGCTGGATCGAATATCCCGGGTGGTAACTCCTTGTTCCAACATGACAATGTGTAAACGATGCGGATTGAACTGTTCATTAGGAAGAAACACTTCCGCATAATAGGATCGAGACATCTTACCCTCGCCAATCAAACTGATGCCAAGTGTCTTGGTCCATTTCTTTTCATCCGTGTGTTCAACCGGTTTGAATCCGATACCTTTTAGACTGATAGAGGATAAGGCGTTCCTCTCCACCTCTTCGGGATCGAAGTTGCTTTCCAGAAGTTCGTCTACGATTTCATTTGACTCGGTCACACGCACACCCTTAAAGAACCTAATCACTTACCCTCTACGTAATCATCCAGTTCGCCCCATCGCTGACAATCTCCACGTGCGCATACAAAGCGGTCATCGGATAATTGATGTTGCCATCGATGGTCTCGGCAGCGTTAGCGACCACGTTCAACGTGTTGCTGGCGTTGATCTTCTTGATGCGGTACTCCCGACCGATGATACTGGTTGCGGTAGGCAGCTGAAGCGTGATATTTCCGCCGGACGTGTTGCCCTGGACGTGATGATGAGTCAGCCCCAGGGTGGTGGTACCGGTTGTGACCGCCACTGTTTTAATCGCCATGCTGGCACCGGAAGTCCAGTTGGAGTTGGCCGTGGTGGTGCCGATGGCGACATATCCAGCAAAGTAATTGATACCCGCAGTATTCTGTTGGTAGATCGGGTAGTTGGTCGAGATCGTGCCGCCGGGAGACGTAGTAACGGGCGTGGGAATGAAAATGTCACGAGATTCGGTGATTTCGCCAATCTTGTTCTGGTTTATTGTTTGGGCATATAAACCGATCGACCTAGCAATCGTACCGGTGCCGGTAACACCCTTGCCATGATATATCTCGTTGGCGATAATACTGTTCGAACCGAAAAGGGCACCCGAACCTCCGTGCGTGACAGAGCTGGCTATCCCACTCAGATACTGAGCGGTATTCCCAGCAGTGGTATAGTAAGCGCCCACATTGAGCGATCTCTTGATTCCGAAGGGGGCCGACGACGTAAGCGATACATCCATCAAGGTATTTGCACCGAAGACGTCGCTGGTTTTGGAGCACGTTACATTACTGAGCGCTGCAATGCTGCCCGAAGTGGTAAGCAGACCGGAGACTGAGAGCGGGCCGGTCATGGAATCACCAGAACGAATAACCAGGGTTCCATCGTTGACTACCCGGTAATTCTGCTCCTGATTCAGGGATGAGGTCAGGTTGGAGACGTTGGTGTTTAGCGTACCGTCGTTGATCACCCGGTAGTTCTGCTCTTGATCCAGGTACGAGGTCAGGTTAGAGACGTTGGTGTTGAGTGTTCCATCGTTGATCACCCGGTACTCTTGTTCTTGGGCCAGATAAGAGGTCAGGTTGGAGACGTTGGTGTTTAACGTTCCATCGTTGATCACCCGGTACTCTTGTTCTTGGGCCAGATAAGAGGTCAGGTTGGAGACGTTGGTGTTGAGTGTTCCATCATTGACTACCCGGTAATTCTGTTCCTGATCCAAGTACGAGGTAAGGTTAGAGACGTTGGTGTTTAGCGTACCGTCGTTGATTACCCTGTAAGCTTGTTCCTGGGCCAGTTCATAAGCATCCGTACCGGTGAAAGATAGGGCAAGTTGCGCAATGGTAAGAGTTTGAGATACGTTGTCATTTAACGTTCCATCGTTGACTACCCGGTAATTCTGCTCCCGAGACATATCAATATCCGTGGCGGCGCTGTCCAAAGCATCTTGCAGACCAGTTACATCTCCAATCACGACATCTCGGTACCCAGGCGTTCCACCGTTTGTAGTTGACAAGTACTGGTTGGTTGCGCCGGCATTCGGCACCAGAAATGTCAATCCTGAAGCGCTATTCGCATATACCACCCCGTTTGAATCATAAGATGCAGATCGAACTGCATGAACTGTCTGACCGGCGACTACGATACCACGTCCTTGATGAACTGGTGACAAACCGCTGGTAACTTCGTTCCACCCAATCCCATCGTAATTCAACACCCCACCCGACCAAATGTCCGTAACCCACAGGCTAAGTGCCGTGGTATCCCCAAACAGCACTAACGTAGACGCCCCCACCAGATGATCCCACGTATCTGAATCGGTGCTCCGGTGCCACGCCCCTGGGTGGGTAATCCAAATTCCATTCTCAGCGGCGTCATTCTGCTGCTTCACCAGCACGCGAGCCCCATCTGGAACTGCAATACCATCAATAGTTTGCAATCCTGCTAAAACAACGTCCTCGGTCGTAGCTGCGTAAACAGCATCCTTACTGGTAAGATCATAAATCGTGGGCACTCCCTGACCATCCGCTTTGGTAAGGTCCGGAATATAGGTTATTGGCATCGGAACGTTACTCACGCCCTAACTACAAATGAGTTCTTTGTTATTGACACGTTGAGCAAAAGAGGCGATACTCCGGACAACAAAATGCGATGGCATAATGACCGCATACCAAGCCAAGATACAGGCGTTGAAGCACCTCCGCCTTTTAAATAGGGTACACGACTGCTATACCGCCCTAATCCGACTAGGACGCACGGAAGTGCTTTGTCCAAGTGGATACGTGGCAACCCTGGTACTGAGTACGTACGAACAGCGATGCGGCATCGTAGCTGAACACAACCATGTTGTATGGATGACAGAACGTACTGATTGCAAAGACCTCATACGAACGCTGGTGGGTTTATGACCAGTGAAGACGCAAAAAACTACTGCCTTCAGTACATCTGGAAATGGCGACAACGTGTTGTGCTACCCACCGGAGAATGGTTCATTTTGGAATCATTTCCCCTGGTCGCTAAAACTCAGAAACTTAGTGCAACGTGGACCAGTGAACTCGATCAAAACGTTCATATAGACATTGAAACGTCTGGTGCTGATGCTGAACAATTATTGATTACCTGTCTGGAAGAAGCCATTCAAGAAGCGACCCATTAATTCCGTTCTAACATAAAGCATGAACCTATTACTACTTCGAGAGGGACCGAAAGTTGTATACATTGCAGGTCCGTTCCGCGGCTCCGACAGCTACGCAGAGTACAAAAACATTCGTGTAGCTGAGGCACTGTCTTGGAGGTTGTGGAAGAAACTTAGCGCGTGGAGACCCGGCTGCGCCGTCCTATGCCCGCATCTGAACACCGCCCATTTCCAGTCTTCGTTGCCTGACAACGTCTGGTTAGAGGGCGACTTGACCATGCTCGCACGATGTGACGCCGTAGTGCTAACCAGAGGATGGAAACGCTCCGCCGGTGCTGGCATAGAGGCCCAGAAAGCCCACATTCTGGGCATCCCCGTTCTGCTCGAATGCGAAGTTGACGGGTGGATGAAAAAATGCGACGCTGCAACATAACTGACGGTGTGCACGATTCTTTAAGGAAACGACTGCAACATGGGTTCTTAAGGGTATGGATCACAAGTCTACAAGTCAATCCGAAATAGTGAGTGGCGATCCAGTGCGCAATGTCCCTCCGGAAACAACCGCAGTTACTCAAAATTACTACCAGGTGGGAGTTTGGGCGTTCTTGAACGGAACGAGCAATGCCTTCTTCACGTTTCTGCTGGGTTTAACCACAACTGCCAACGGCTGGATGGGGCTGATCATCCTTTATATCCTATATTGTTTACTCACAGGGAAACGATTCGCACCATGAAACTTCGCAACCCTCTAATCATAGTCATTGCACTCCTTCTTCTGTTTATTGGAGGATACGGAATGTCACTATACAGTACCATCAATAAACAGCAACAGGAAACCTACCGATTCAAAGTCAACGACCCCGTATGGATCATCGAGGGTAACCGGCCCGGTGTCATCTACCGAGTAAACCCTTCAGCCCCCTTGGAAGACTTTCGCTACGCAGTGTCTTACTTTTCTCATGACGAACGAGTTGTTCACTGGATGAACGAAGGGTCTTTGGACCCCTTGACTAACCAAGTACCACGAGCGTCTCATGAACAATGAAATGACATTTCTGATCGCTGTGGGCGGGTTTTTACTGGCGCACCGGGAACAAACGCACTACTTCGGTTTGCCACGTGATGATAGCGACGAAAACTGTGCCTACAATAAGCACATGTGGTTCATTTGGATCACCATGGCAGGTATTTTCAGCGTCGTCTCCGCCTACTTACTAGCCAAGTTATTTCTTACCCTATGAAACCTCGTAATCTTGATGAAGCTATTACCGCCCTAGAACGCGATCTACCTGCCTCTGATTTACAGATAATCAAAGACATGCGGGATGACGAAACCTACAAACTTCATGACTCCGTAGGTAGGTGGATCAGGAACGAATGGGCGCTGTGGGACAACGGGCCGCTAGTGAAATGGTTCCACGAAGCGGGCCTTGGGCACGCCGACGACATGAGCGGAGTGATCCTCACCTGTCTGTGGTGCGATATGCACACGGTTCCCAGAAATCTAGCGCAACAGATTGCCCATTACCGGCAGTACTGGGCAGACATAGCCACATCCATCGAGAAAGATGGCAACGTAACTTTTCAGGTCGGTGAACAGATCGTTCGATTCAATGTCCAGAAAACCGATCTAAAAATTTAAAGTAGACGTTTTACCTTTAGTTTGGTCCAGCGATGAACAAACACATCAAAACAGTTCGAGACGAATGGCAGGCAGAACTGAATCGCACGCAGGGTCCTACTGCGCCGCAGGTCTCCATTGCTAGCAACGTCAAGATGCTGATTTGTGAAAATCATTGGTATAAGTCCCCGCGTGTGCAAGAAATGACTGAGCGCCTCAAGAAAAAGCCGTCATTCGTCTCATGAAAATCAATACTATGGCGTGCGTGTCTCACGGCGTTGTTGGTGGTGGTCGCTGTTCAAGCCAGTGACCGATGTCACCTGTGCCAAAAACCGATTCGGTAAAGAAATCACGGTCGTCCGGCCCTCGTTCTGGCCGCAGGACACGCCGCATTACCAATCCTAGGAACGAGCCTGTGCTTCTGCCGAGCGAGAATATTTCCAGCTATTGGCTCTTGGGTGCTCTCCACAGGAGGCTAGGTCTGTTCTCCCAAATTCACTGAAGACCGAGATCGTGATCGAAACGGCAGGGAGTCATGAAAAAATAAAGTTGACACGCTTTTCAATAGGTGTCATGGTGCTGTTATGCTACACAACTCAATGAATCACCAACACAAGCATAAAACTCGTCAACATTTAAATGGTCTCAAAGCCACCCGATCAAGCTGGCGCATGCTTGATCGGATCCACGCTGAAATCGACGAACTTACCAGAACCAAACGAGAAGAGTTTGCTGCTCTCAACCTACCCATCGATCCCATCTCCTGGAGGGCACAATAAGCGACAATATCAGTATGTAAGACATGAAGAAAACATTGCTTGGATTACTATTTGGACTGGTTATGATGGCAGGATGCGCCACCGAAGTGAGGTACACCACAGAACCCGTCTACTTCGACCACGTATACGTCGTGGAGCCAGTCTACGTGCCTTACTACTACTACCACCGCCACTACCGCCCACCGCACATCTACACGCGTCCTCCGCACTCAGTGCCACCCCGACCAGGATTCCAAGGCCCACGGCCGCCAATGGCACCGCCACGTTCAAACATAAAAACACCCAATGCCCGGTAGAGTCGTCACACTCCCAAACGGAGAGACCGTCACGTATGGCATGGCCGGAAGAGGGGTCACGTCAGTCCATATCTCTATTACCACACGGTGTAACCGTCATTGCCCTGAATGTTCCTACGGCATGTCTTGCCTCGATCGAGATAGGCACGACCACCCCTTTGAGTACCTGAAAGACGCCGGCCGACGGCTGGAGCTACCGAAAACACCAGAAGTACGCGTGACCATAACAGGAGGCGAGCCTAGCCTCCACCAGCAATTCCAGGAACTGGCACCCTGTCTCAGGTCCATTTTAAACGCCAATTCGATTGGAATCGAAAGCAACGGTTACGGGTTCAAAAAGTTTCCTGAAGCATTTCTACACTTCGACCAAGTGCACGCTTCACCTTACGATGGCACATTCGGAGGTCCATCTAACCTGGACGATATATCGTTCATGCGTAACTTCTTCACCGAGCATGGCAGGCCCGACGACTTCATATCCGGGCCGGCCCTCATACACTGGCCACGAAACTCCTGGGGCAGCCGGCCGTGCTTCCGAGGAGACGCAGGCACTGTTATCTACTTCGACGGCAAGCTCTACGGATGTTGTGCCGCATCAGGTCAACCGAACAAAGTGGGATGCGACATCACACCGACTTGGCGAGATGACGTTGTAAACTTACCCCTTCCCTGCAAAGGATGCCCGTTTGCCACATGAGACAACCCATCACCAAAGTCCTGGTCAGCATCACAACGAGATGCAACCGACATTGCCCTGACTGCTGCTACGGGATGACCCGACCTGAACAGGACAAACACGACCACACCCTGGAATACCTGGAGGATGCCGGTCGTCGCCTAGGGCTGGGACCTGGAGACACTGTGGCCATTACGGGGGGAGAGCCCACCTTGCACCCAAAGTTTCAAGAATGGGCACCCAGGTTCCGATCTATCTTCGGTGCTGGGATGACGATGATCGAAAGCAACGCGTACGGGTTCAAGAGGTTCCCAGAAGCATTTCTGAACTTCGACTACGTGCACGCCAGCTATTACGACGGTTCGTTTGGCGGACACGACAACATGGCAGAAATCCTCTGGATGGATGCCTACATGAAAGAACACAGCGTCAAGTTTGAATGGTACTTTATACCACACGTTCCCCGCAACACCGACAAATCAGATCGCTGCCAACGAGGCGATTTTGAGTCCGTAATCTACTTCGACGGCAAGCTCTACGGATGTTGTGCCGCATCAGGTCAACCGAACAAAGTGGGATGCGACATCACACCGACTTGGCGAGATGACGTTGTAAACTTACCCCTTCCCTGCAAAGGATGCCCGTTCGCGACATAACTAACTGTATACACAGTTCTTTAAGACAGTGACCGTGACAGGAAACAACTACAACGCCTCTGTATTTAGAGGTAGAAACTGACAACTAACTAACAAAAATATGGATACAACTCTCGTTACTGGCATCATCGCCCTACTCACCCCCATCGTCATTGCAGGCATCAAATGGGTTGTCGCTAAGATTCCGGTAGCGCAAGCCAAAATCCCGAAAGTGCTGATCCCGCTCCTCGCCCCGGTCGTAGGATTGCTGCTCAACTTCTTACCTTCCCTGGTAGGTCTTGTGCCCGCCACGGCTCTAGGCAGCTTGGTTGCTGGTGCGCTGGGCGTCTGGGTGCGTGAGTTCGTAGACCAGGTCAAGACTGCTGTGGGAGTAGTTTCTTGCGCAAAGTAATCAACGTTTGCAACACACAGGGTGGCTCAAGTGGAGCCACCCTATCTTTTGTACCGATCGTGCATCAACAGTAAAATGTATACACGTTCTCGTGTATGTGCTGTTAAGATGCGCTGTTTCCTTACTGCTTTTGTGCGGCCTACTGTGCGCTGCTGACGTCGAGCTATCGTGGAGTGTCAGAAACCCCACCAACGTAATTGGATACCGGCTGACCTACGAAAGCGAGAGTGGGGTAGGAACATCCATAGATGTAGGTTTGGCGACCAAGTTCACTGTAGACAATCTTACTTTGGGCCGCACCTACTACTTTAAGGTTGAGGCTACAAGTAAGAGCGGAGACGCACGGTCCTCCGAGGTTGTGAAAGTAAAAATCGCCGCACCGCCTGAACCCGAAAAAGCAGACCGACCCAAACTAATCGCCAAACAAGTGAAGAAGTGATTATGCCCTACATTCCTGAACTCGAACGAACACAGTACGACGAGAAGCTGATTCCCCTGATCCGCCAGCTTCAGCTGGGCGGGGCGGCGTCTGGTGACATAAACTACTGTCTAACCCAAATCGTGTGGACTCTATGGGATCAGCAGCCGGGCTACGCATTTGGCAGCAAGCTACGAGGTATCCTGGCAGACGTGGACTCAGAGTTTGTGCGCCGAAAGCTCGAACCCTACGAAAATCAAAAATTACAGTCCAACGGAGATATTTGCACATTGAACATCAGCCCACGAGTCGTATGCACGCAATCGTGGAATGGATCAAATCATGCTCGATAAATACACGATTACGTGCGTGATATGCTGGCTGATAATCGCCGTGGCAATTTGGTGGTTGAACAAGAAATGTAAACGTCTGTGACCCTCCTGGGATGCTACTTACTCGTGGGTCTGACGTGGGCTATCGTTGCCGGGCACCTGCAAGTCAAGAAATGCGGCGTAAGCTGGCACCTACTGATCGTGATTCCTTTGAACACCCTGCTCTGGCCCCTTTGTGCTCCCCTAGGTATCCTCAGAAACTTCGTTCGTAGGTGAGTATGAACTATAAATTTTCAGATGATACGTTTGGTGCGGTTCGCTACATGGCTCATAAAATAGTGGGTGACCTTTTAGAATCCTGGGCACCAGATCGAAAAGAAGAAATTGTTCAAAATATGAAACGCAAGGGAGCCGATCTGGTTGAACATGCTTTGGCTGGCGATTTTGACATAGCACTTTGGTATTATCCTAAACAGAATTTTTATGCCGTTTCTTTAAATTCTGGACAAGAAGACCCTACCAATCCTCAAGATCAAATGCACCTTCCTAAATCCCAATGGATTCCTTGGGGTACGGTGCTCCGCCGTTTACACAAATGGGTAGACGAACACGGCAAACTACTAATTAGTTCTTTTCTACCACAAAGAACCATGCAGTACCGACGGATGCTGCAACGCCATTTTTTGACTGCAAACTGGAGCGATGATCCTCAAGAAGGATTCTACATCCTGCCAGATTAAAATGTATACACGTTCTCGTGTATGTGCTGTTAAGATGCGTTGTTTCTTTGACAATCTATTAGGCGTCCGACACGCCTAGCACGGGGTCAACACATCCTCGTCTGGATGGAGTGCTCGTGGAACGCTGCTAAAAGCGGTCAGGATAAATCACTTAGGTGGGCAGCCCTGACAGTCACTAATCGGTCAGTAAAGGACTTCGGGGGGAAACTGTAGCAGTTGCTGTTCAAACCAGTAACCGATGCCACGCTAAAAAGGACTAAAGTGCACGATGAAATACTAGAAATCACTACGGCCGTAGGATGCAAGCAGACGTGTGACTACTGCCCTCAGCGCACGGTCGTCGCCCAATATGGACCAGTCGATCGGATCATGTCCTGGGAGACTTATCTTCGCTGCTTGCATAATGTCCCCCGGTACGTAGAGATTGGATTCGCAGGATTCACCGAACCTTGGCAAAACGAACTCTGCACCGAGATGGTTCTTCACGCAGCGGAAACGGGTCATGCCGTCAACGTATTCACAACCTGCATCGGAATGAGCCCGGAAGATGTCGAGAGCCTCAAACACCTAAAGTTTCACCACTTCTGCGTTCACCTGCCCGACGATGCGGGACGGATGCACTTCAACTCGTACCATATCGAGAATTACCTAAAAACGGTCAAAGCGGTCATAGAAACTATTCCCAACCATACACTTATGTGCATTGGGAAAGTTCATCGGTTGATCCGTAACCTTACGGATGCCCGAGATTGGACAGGTGATCTGCACAGCCGTGCGGGCAGCCTGACCGAGGTCGGAGAACAGATTCACAAGACCGGTCCGTTGTTCTGCACCGCTCATCCTAAGCTAAAGCATAACGTGTTGATGCCGAACGGCGAGGTTGTGCTGTGCTGTATGGATTATGGGCTCCGCCACTGTTTCGGCAACTTGCTCCAGACACCCTACGAGGACCTTTTTACGGGCGACGAATACCTCAAGGTAAGGCTACGGTTGAGCAACGATGGCGGAGATGTGATCTGCCGCAAGTGCTACATCGCCAGTCCCATTTGACACCATCCCCGCCTGTATTGAGTTCTTGTACGTAAGATACATGACAAGCTTACCAACAACAAAAATTTCCCCATTTTTGAAATGGGCAGGAGGCAAAAGAAAGCTTGTCGAAACCATACGACGACTACTGCCTCCAGACATGAACCGGTACGTCGAGCCATTCGTCGGTGCTGGATCAGTCGCTTTGAATGTTATGGCAAAGTCCATACACATCGGAGACATTAACGCCGACCTGATTCTCACCTGGCACGCAGTGCAGCTTAGCGCGTGTGAATTGATTGAAGAATGCCGACTCCTGTTCGATGGCAGTAAAAACAACGAGAAGAGCTACTATGCCCTTCGAGAGGAGTTCAATCATGCAGAATACTCCTTTAGAAAAGCAGCACTTTTCATCTACCTGAACCGGCATGGATTCAATGGCATGTGCCGGTACAGTGCAGGCGGTACTTTCAACATTCCATTCGGAAAGTACGCTTCGGTCGAATTACCAGTAAACAAAATCTTAGCCGTATCAGCGGTCATTAAAGACTGGCACATGTCTGATATGGATTTTAGGACTACGATGGCACAGCTAAACCCCGGAGACGTTGCTTACTGTGACCCTCCTTACGTACCCGAGCAACAAGTAAAACAAGCAACGGCATTCACCGCTTACTCAAAAGAAAACTTTTCAATCGACGATCAAATTTCTCTAGCAAACGCAGCAGGAGCAGCCGCCCAACGAGGTGTGACTATCATTATCTCTAATCACGACACTAAGTTCACCAGAAATCTGTACGAAGAACGTGGTGGAGTCCTGGTGAAAACACGAACGAAGCGGTCCATCGCCTCAAAGTCAGAAAATCGAAAAGAAGCTTCTGAACTTTTAGTTGTGTTCCGTCCGAACTCAAGAAACAGGCCGAGCAGGTCTCGCCTAAAAATGCACGAGTACCCGGCCGATGTGAAGAGCGAGATTAACGACGTTATCTACCGCACGGAAAGCGAATCGGCGTTAGAAATTGAACCAGAAGAATAAGCATTTTCACATGTATCTTATTATCAATGGGATACAGATAAAAATAAGTTCTTGACTTTCCACGTTGTTGATGGCAATTTAATCGTCAGAAAACGGGTATGATTCCCGAAAAGGGCTAAACGAAGAAAGCAAAACTATGCGACGTAACATCGAAACCTTAGACGACCTGAACAGCATTCCTATCGGTACGGAATTCATCGGACGATTCACAGACGCAGCCCTCGGACGGCTCATTGATAACACTGTGCAGAAAGAACAGAACGTCCGTCCTAACAAAAGCAGGGCATCGGAGGAATCACTCAAAACTCTGATGAACGGAAATGAATGGTCCCTCGCCCTACCAAACTCCACCGTCTCCCTTTACCGTGATCACAACGGCACCTATGTGCCGGATGGGCTCACTCGATGCCGGGCGGCCAGGTCCCTCATGGGCGACCTCAGTCAAGACCTGTCCCGAGAGATGAAGTTCTGCTTCATCACAAAACCACAACTTAACGAAGTTAATCGGTACACCGATACCAACCGCCAGCGCCACCTGGCCCTTCGTGTGGCTCTATCCGATTCCACCGGCAAGGAATTCAATGCGACTGAAAAGAGGGAAGCGGTTAGTATCGTAAAATTCCTCGTCAGCCACGACCGAGGAATTGACAGTGGCCAGTACAAACCTTCTCCGGGAGAGCTCATGGAGGCGTGGGGAACGAAATGGCAAGCCGCCGTCACCGATATCATGGCAGTTGGGCTCAAGGCGAGGGGAGTCAGCCGATGCTCGATCCTGGCAGCCCTGGTTTACGCCTACCGGAATATCGGAGAACAGGCCATAAAAGACAAGGTCATCGAATTTGCCAAAGAACTTAAGGCAATGGCCGGTGGGGATGCTCCTAGCAAGGATTACCCCCACGTTCGCCGTTTCTTCGCCTGGGCAACGAAAGACTTCACAAGAAACGGTGGCGAGTGGACCAAAACGCTTTTCAACGGAGCCACTTTCCGTATCATGCACCATATCAATGGGCACGGTGATATCAAGGAAAACCGAGCGGCCAGAAACTACTTGGAATGCGCTGCTACTTAACTAATTCTTGACTTTCCACGTTGTTGGTGGCAATTTCACGAAGATATGAATTCAACCGATAAAAAGACCGTTTCCCGACTAGAACAAGTCGGGCACTACACCGCCCTCTCGGAAGCCGATGCTCGACGAGTGGAAACAGAGTTCAAAATCGCCGGCATGACCACAGACGTCTGCCCTGCTCTCGATCCCCAAGCCTTCAACGCCAAGTGGCACGTTTCTGCGTTCAAGGAAAAGAAAAACTAGTCATGACGACGCTACCGCTACAGGGCGCAGTTGACGGGTTTCTGAGAATGCTCTTTCCGGCCCGCAAGACGGAAGCATTTCACCTCACTCCTCTGACTGAGAGAGTGATCGAAAAATTCGGCGTGTCGGAAGAGGACGCTTTTCTGAAGTATGACCGTACGCACGGCCAAACCTCTTCAGAAACGACTCGCATTGAACAGCTCACCAATTGGGGATGCGTCCATTTACTGCTCGACGGGACTGTTAAACGGACCGGCCCAAACGAGTATCAACATGTCTCTGGTCCAAAAACCGAGTATAAAAACGCACGTCTGCCGAGAAAGCTCGTGGGCGAAGCGATGGCGTCAGTAAAAATTCTCAAAAATCTGAACTGGGAACCGGAACGCGTCATGCTGGAACTACATCAATGGAGCGACCCGGTGATCGAAGCGGCAATTCAACGAGTCTGGGCCACACCAACATGAAACGCTTCCTTATCATCAGTTTGCTGCTCCTGCTGGCCGGATGCGCCGCCAAACCGGTGCTGCTGGACTTTCCATCTCACAAGATGCCTCCCCTGCCGCCCGTTCCAAAAAACCTGCCAGAGCGCCAATGGCTCACCATAACGCAGGTCCCGGTAATACCAGTGCTATACCTACGCTGGGAATGTATCAACGCCGAGAACTGCTGGGTGTACGGAACAACCAACCTGGTTACCAGCCCGCCACTGGAACGAACCAACGGATTTCCTCCACTCCCTCCCTCCTGGCAGGCACTGGCGTTCGTTCCGGCCACTAATGCGATCTGGGTGAGCAATCGCTGGTCTTACTGCTGGGAATTGCAGGCAAATCACCCACAGCAGCTCTTCACCGTGTCAGCCAGCAATGAGACAGCTGAAGTGTTTTCACCATACCATCCATCACTATGAAACGACCCACTAAACAACTCCCCAAAAGCACAAAACCTATCCCCCTCTGCTACCGATGCGAGTCCCGAGCCGCCGCTCGGGAGACAGGGAGCGGACCTCGGTATGAATGTGGGCAGACTGGAGCGGTTGCAGGATGCTACATGTACCGCCCAGTAGTGCCGCTGGTTATAGCCCGCAATCCAGGAGATGCGCGTGAACTCGTTGCCCCCTGGTTCATTGCCGCCCGTAGCCACGCCATCGCACACGCCAAAACGATACTGCGCGTCCACAAGGTGCGCGGCGGAGTGGTGATCTGGCATGACCCATCGAGCAAGCGCCATACCACCGAGGACCGACAAATTGAGCCTGACTTTTAGCCCCACTTGCTTTAAAGTCGTATTGCAGCCTGTGTAGGCTGCACAGACGAAAGTAATGACCTATGACAAGAAACTACAAGCAAGCAATCAAGCACGCTTTGTAAACGCCGTTCTTGCAGGGGTGGGCATCTACTCAGTCTGTACTGGCGACAACAGCGACCTGATCAAGGAAGTTGCAAAGCTCTACCTCAAGCCCGGCCAGGTCGTCATCGACCCAACCTGGGGCAAGGGTGTGTTCTGGCGACAGATAGATTTGACTCAGTACGACTTCCGGAAGTCTGACCTGAAGACCGTGCCCGAGGCCCCTTATGATTTTCGCCATCTTCCCTACGAGGATGCCTGCGCCGATGTGGTGGCATTTGATCCGCCGTACATGCACAACCCCGGCAAACCCATGGTCGATGCTCGCTACCAGAACAGCACGACCACCACGGGGTTTTATCACGCCGACATCCTGCGGCTCTACGCTGAAGGCATGACCGAGGCAGTCCGCCTGCTGAAGGTGGCCGGTTACCTCTGGATCAAGTGCATGGACGAAATCGAGTCTGGCTACCAGCGGTGGAGTCACATCGAAATCCACGACCTCGCCCTGGGCATGGGCCTGTTTGGAAAAGACCTCTTCGTCCTGGCCCCCAGCAATCGCCCGGTCATCCAGCACAAGGTGCAGCAGCACGCCAGGAAAGCGCACAGCTACCTGTGGGTGTTCAAGAAGGCATCACCTGCGGAGGCCCGCCAGCTTGTGAAGCACGGAATCCGTTCTTGAGGTAGGCACTAGGTGTCTACTGATGGACTACATTGGATCGAAAGAAAAACTCAACCCGTGGATATTCGACATCATTCGTAAAGTGGTGCCGCTGCCCCCAGAAGAGTGCACATTCCTGGATGCTTGTAGTGGATCAGGATCGACCAGTCGCTATGCCGCCCGACTCGGGTACAAAGTCATCTCCAATGACAACCTGCGATTTGCACGTGCAATAGCGAATGGCAGTATAGGTCTTACGCCCGGTCAGAAACAAGTTGCCGATGATTGGCTAGAGTACCTGAACACCCTGGAGGGTCGCAAAGGGTTCTTTTTCCGCAACTTCTGCGAAATGTCTACTCCACCAAGGCTCTACTTCACTCCGGAAAATGCCAGGATCATAGATCATGTCCGTCGAGCCATAGACCCAGTCTACGATCCGAAAGTAAAGGACTACCTGCTTTACTGTGGCATCGAGGCGCTCAGTCGGGTCAGTAATACAGCGGGAGTTCAAGCAGCGTTTTTGAAATCGTTAAAGCAGCGTGCTCGGGCACGATTCACCCTCCGATCCGAGGATACTGTGAACGGGTCTGTGGAAGCGTGCTCCAGAAACATCCTTGATTTTCTCACAAACCCAAACTTCCGATCATCCCATGAAGAGACCATTCTATACATCGACCCTCCCTACAATAACCGGCAGTACGGTCCAAACTACCACCTGTACGAAACGTTTGTGCGCAACGACTCCCCAACGTTGACTGGTAAGACAGGACTGCGAGCCGACTGGCAAAACGAGAGCAAGAGCCTATTTTGTAGCAAGAAAGGGTGCTTGGAATTCCTATGCAAGGTCATAGCAGCGTCCACGGCGAAATACGTATTCGTATCTTATTCTTCAGATGGACTAATCACGCCAGTAGAGGTGCGTACGGCATATCCAAACATGAACGTTTACACTTTTCAACAACGCCGCTACAAATCCGATTCCTCAGGGACAAGGAACTACAACGACAAAGAACTTCACGAGTACTTGTTCATGATACCGAACATCAGAACGGTGAATGCTCCCAAATAGGTTAAAAATATCCTTGACTTCGACCCCGCTTATGCTACGGTCATCACGAAAACGCAGCCTGTGTAGGCTGCACAGACAAAAGATGACCTATGGCAAGAAACTACAAGCAAGCAATCAAGCGGGAGATGGACCCCCGAAATCCGCCTACCCACTGCATCGTGCGGAAGTACATCCGTCACTACCCCCAGTCGAACATTGCGTTCGACGGGCTGGGTAGAGTGAGCCGAGCCAGCCGAAGCGTCGCCGAAGCAGCCCAAGCAGTCCAAGCTGCCCTGAATAACCGTCAGTTGAAACCAGCCACGGCGGTGCTACGTGCTTTTGAGTGCGTACCCGTTGTTGCGGACAACTATGAACACCTCCTGAAAACCTTTCAGAAGCACGCTGCCACCCTTCCAGACAGTGTCAGAGTGGCCATCGCCAACTGCGGCCGGACAGTCTGCCGCCTGGTATCATCCTTCAAGGGTGGGGATGTCCTCAAAACCGCCACTGCTACCGCCAAGCAATTGATCCGGTACGCCCAGGGAGCATCTGCCAAGATGCGAATCCCCAATGTCGAATGCCGGCACACCAAGAGCACGCTACGACGCATCCGGGTGCCATTTCGCCCGGTGATGAAAAGTCAGAATCTCATGGTAATCAACCGCAAAGAACAGCCCTCCGGGTTCGTGGAATCGGTTCCTATAACCCTGGACCTGGAAGGTGTAGGTCGCCGACAGACATCCTTTGTACCTCATGCGGTGCGCCTGAAGGATCGCAGTCTGTTTGGGCGGTTTGTGCGCCGGCACGATCTTCGCCTGGGTGACTACCTCCTGTTCGAAGAGCGGGCTCCGGGTCGCTGGCGTTTGATGCCTGAGAAAGCAATGATGCCAGCCTAGCTATTGCCATCGTTGCGGACTTCGAAACGAGTTCTATACCGACGAAGTTACGATCATTCAGCAAAGCAGCTACACCAGTGCTGCCCGCTCCAGCGAAGGGATCAAGGACAGTCCCTCGGGGCGGGCAGCCTGCTCGTATACAGGGCACAACCAGGTCCACGGGATAAACAGCAAAGTGAGCGCCTTTGAACTTGTCCGTGTTGACATGCCAAACACTGCGCTTGTTCTTGCCGTTGGGGTTCATCAGTGCTCCATACATCGCCCTGGTGACGCCACGTTGCCCCTTGGCACGTCTTTCTTCCTTGCTGAAGGGGTTGTAGAGGTCCGTGCGCCTGACCTGCCCGGACGCCTTTGCCTTTGCTAAGCAGTCAATCACCCAGGGATTGGTATGAGGCTCCCGCACCGCCTCCAAATCGTAGTAGTACTTGAGCTGCTTAGAAAACAAAAAGACGTACTCGTGATTTCGAGTAGGCCGATCCCGACAGGGCTCAGGCGTACAACTACCTTTTGTCCAAATTATGTCACATCGCAGCACCCACCCCCTTCGTTTCATCTCGAAGGCAAACATCCAGGGCACCCCCGCTAATTGCTTATTGATGTAGGTGTCATCAATAACCACCCAAAGCGTGCCATCTTTTCGCAAAACACGCTTCACCTCGTCAAACACGTTTGCCAGATTGGTAACGAACTCCTCGGGTGTCTTCTCCTGACCCAACTGATCGGGATGATAATAGTCCCTCTGGCGAAAATAGGGAGGACTCGTTACTGTAGTATGACACGATTCCGAAGGAAGGGTCTTGAGCTTGTCTACGGCATCTCCTACCAGGATCGTGAACTCTGCCATTCCCTAAAGAACCGACTAAGGCGTATATTCTTCCCAGGCAAAGTTACAGTTCAATCCTGGCACAGCAAAGACTTCCAGCACGGGTTTACACTTTCGTTTGATTGACCTATTTTTCGGTTCTTAAACACATGAGCACATTCTCAGAAGAAAGACACCGCACAACCCTACAATCCGTCGCCAGCAAGTTCGATGTCGGAGGCACCACCGAGATGCGTCGGCTTTTTACGGGGGCTAAAGCCTCGTTTCACAATGCCATCTTTGAAGCCGTAGACGTTCAGCTGAGCCGGGTTCTCACCACACAGCAAGAGATCATTGCGACGGCAATCAACATGAAAACAGGTGTCTACGTTCAGCTCCGAGGTAAACCTACCGACGCTAACCTACTGATGTCAACGGGCAGAAAGTTCAGCATTGAAGGCACCGACCCCTCCAGAAACCAAGCTTCCACCTTCCTCTTTGGTTCGTAGAACAGGTTACCGATCCAATTCCAGTATGACCTGAACAAGAGCAGGGACATTCACGCCGTCTACAGACTCACGGGCAACAAGATTTAAACCGCTTTTGCGTCGTGTCTTGTAGACCCCTGTTCCTTCTCCTGCTCCACGCACTGTAAATCCCAGGCGATGCGCCCGCTTCGCTCGATTCTTCAAGAACGTCCAACCATCTGCCTGTTTCTTTTCCCAGTCACTCTCGATCTCTGAGTTTAATCGCTCTGTCACAGATTCTGATTCAGTAAACGGTTCTACTGAAACACCGTTCCGATACCACTCCTTATATCCATTCGCCCACTCAATCGCCGGACCGTCGTCTCGATGAAGTTGTCCGTTCCGATACCACTCCTTGTCTCCATTCGCTCCTTCAAACGCCGGACCGCCGTCTCGGTGACACAGCCCGTCCTTGAACCACCACTTGTCTCCGCTCGCCCACTCAATCGCCGGACCGTCGTCTCGATGAAGTAGTCCGTTCCGATACCACTCCTTGCTTCCATTCGCCCACTCGATCGCCGGTCCATCTTCTCGATGAAGTCGTCCTCTCCAGTACCAACGGACAGTACCTTTCTTGTCAGTTACGGGTTGCGGAACCATGACTGAAGTGGCGAGCGCTTCCAGTTCATCAGGATCCATAGACTCGGTAAACGGTTTTGATCGAAAGTCTACATTACCGAACCGGTCGGTACCAACCTCAAGAACTAACTTCGCAAGTATGTGCGCATCAATCATACCATTTTAACTACATCCCTAGAAAAGACATCCGGCTCGAACTTGATATCGTTTATTTTAAGCGCTTCCCCGCGCCTACGTAACCAATAAGTTGTTTACAACGTTCAAAGCCGGTGATGTCACGCATCTGTTGCTAATTGCCTCAATCCGTACAACAGTGGAAAGTGGGTAATGCTCTTTCCAGTGGCGCTCTATGTCCTTAACACTCAACCCCTCCAATTTCTGATAACTTACTGTAGGGCATGAAAGACTACCATCCCCAAGATAAAATACCGCGTAATTCTTCAATTTAGCGCCCGCAACCGCTTCTGCTTCCTCGGAGTCGAACTTTGATTCGTTGACCCTGGTCAGACCCTTCTCACGCCCCCAATAGTCTGCCAATTGCCTTACCAGAGCGTAAAGATCGCTATTCTGATAAGTGTTGTTGTAGCTGTTCAACAACTCCTCCGGCACTTCAATGTAGTAACAATGAGGCATCCATCGGTTACGACGTTTGATTCGACCGATACGATCATGTCCCAGCATCACGTCCCAAACAAACCAATCCTTTTTGGCATCAGTCAAAAACCAGTCCCACTTCATCAAAACCGAACCCCATATCGTCTCAACGACTTCGTCATCCGGCGGAGGCACGCTACTATCGTCAAAGTGAGCAATTTTAGGAACCTCTTCTGAATCAAAATCAATAGACTCGGTAAACGGTTCTACTTTAACACCGTTCCGATACCACACCTTAGTTCCATCCGCCCGCTCAATCGCCGGACCGTCATCTCGATGAAGTTGTCCGTTCCGATACCACGACTTAAATTCATTCGGCCACTCAACCGCTGGACCGTCTTCTCGATGAAGTAGTCCGTTCCGATACCACGCCTTATACCCATCCACATGCTCAATCGCCGGTCCGTCGTCTCGATGCGGTTCTCCGTTCCTCCACCATTCCTTGTCTCCATTTGCATACTCAACTGCCGGACCGTCGTCTCGATGCCGTTTTCCGTTCCTCCACCACCCCTTGCTTCCACTCACCTCCTCAACCGCCGGACCGTCGTCTCGATGCTGTAGTCCGTTCCGATACCACTCCTTATCTCCGTTCGCCCACTCGATCGCCGGTCCATCTTCTCGATGAAGTCGTCCTCTCCAGTACCAATGGACGCTACCCTCCTTGTCAGTTTCGGGTTGTGGACCCATAACTGAAGTGGCGAGTGCTTCAAGTTCATCAGAATCCATAGACTCGGTAAACGGTTCTACTTTAACACCGTTCCGATACCACGCCTTATATCCATCCGCCCACTCAATCGCCGGACCGTCGTCTCGATGTCGTCGTCCGTTTCGATACCACTCCTTGTCTCCATTCGCTCCTTCAAACGCCGGACCGTCTTCTCGATGAAGTTCTCCGTTCCGACACCACCACTTGCTCCCATCCGCCCATTCAACCGCCGGACCATCTTCACGATGTTGCAGTCCGTTCCTCCACCACGACTTGTCTCCATTCTCCCGCTCAATCGCCGGACCGTCTTCACGATGAAGTAGTCCTTTCCAGCGCCAACGAACAGTACCCTCTGCGTCAGTTTCGGGTTGTGGACCTAGAGCAGCGTTTGCAATCGCTTCAAGTTCATCGGGATCCATAGACTCAGTAAACGGTTCTACTGAAACACCATTCCGATACCACTCCTTAGTTCCATTCGCCCGCTCAATCGCCGGACCGTCGTCTCGATGAAGTTCTCCGTTCCGATACCACGACTTAAATTCATTCGGCCACTCAACCGCTGGACCGTCGTCTCGATGAAATCGTCCGTTCCTGCACCACGCCTTAAATCCATCCACGCACTCAATCGCCGGTCCGTCGTCTCGATGAAGTCGTCCTTTCCAGTACCAATGGACGTTACCCTCCTCGTCAGTTTCTGGTTGTGGACCCATGACAGAAGTAGCGAGTGCTTCAAGTTCATCAGGATCCATAGACTCAGTAAACGGTTCTACTTGAATACCATCTTTCCACCACTCCTTGCTCCCATCCGCCCACTCCCACGCCGGACCGTCGTCTCGATGTTGCAGTCCGTTCCTCCACCACGACTTGCTCCCATCCGCATACTCAACCGCCGGACCGTCATCTCGATGAGGTTGTCCGTTCCGACACCACGCTTTACTTCCATTCGCATACTCAACCGCCGGACCGTCGTCTCGATGCCGTTGTCCGTTCCTCCACCACTCCTTGGTTCCATTCACATACTCAACCGCCGGACCGTCGTCTCGATGAAGTTGTCCTTTCCAGAGCCAACGAACAGTACCCTCTGCGTCAGTTTCGGGTTGTGGACCCATGACAGAAGTGGCGAGTGCTTCAAGTTCATCAGGATCCATAGACTCGGTAAACGTGTATACTAGAACACCGTTCCGATACCACGACTTGCTCCCATCCGCCCACTCAACCGCTGGACCATCGTCTCGATGCCGTAGTCCGTTCCGATACCACGCCTTAAATCCACTCACCTCCTCAACCGCCGGACCATCTTCTCGATGTTGCAGTCCGTTCCTCCACCACGACTTGTCTCCATTCTCCCGCTCAATCGCCGGACCGTCTTCACGATGAAGTCGTCCTTTCCAGTACCAACGAACAGTACCCTCTGCGTCAGTTTCGGGTTGTGGACCCATGACAGAAGTAGCGAGTGCTTCAAGTTCATCAGGATCCATAGACTCAGTAAACGGTTCTACTGAAACACCGTTCCGATACCACTCCTTAGTTCCATTCGCCCACTCGATCGCCGGTCCATCTTCTCGATGAAGTCGTCCTTTCCAGTACCAACGGACAGTACCTTTCTTGTCAGTTACGGGTTGCGGACCCATGACTGAAGTGGCGAGCGCTTCCAGTTCATCGGGATCCATATCCTCGGTAAACGGTTCTACTTTAACACCGTTCCGATACCACGCCTTATACCCATCCGCATACTCAACTGCCGGACCGTCGTCTCGGTGAAGTAGTCCGTTCCGACACCACCACTTGTTTCCATTCGCCCACTCAACCGCCGGACCGTCTTCTCGATGAAGTAGTCCTCTCCAGAACCAACGAACAGTACCTTCCCTGTCAGTTTCGGGTTGTGGACCTATAACAGAAGTAGCGAGTGCTTCGATCTCGTCGGGATCAAAATTATGTTCGTACAAAACGACCTGATCCTGTACCGGTTTGGTAGCAACAGCAAACCCCTTCACCACTTGAACATCCTCAAACAGCTTCTTAATCTCCGGCAGGTAGGTCTGAATCGGGCGACCCTCCTGCCAAGAACCTTTTCCTGAGCGCCCCTTGCCCCGTGGGGCGTTGTATACAGAGAAATAGGCACTGCCACCCTCCTTTAGCGCCCCAGCGCCCCTAGCGATGACCTGGAGACGATTCTGGCGCTCTTTGATCACGTTCAGGGTATTTGAACAAATCACAACATCCATCTTACCCCCTTTAACCTGCTCTTGAACTACCTGATTGTGCTGGACAGAACGATTGAATGGGTCGTATACGAGGAGAGTAACCCCACAGCGGGCCAGAGCTTCTGTTGCCAAGTCGTACTTACCACCACCCAGGTCTAACACTTTCATACCCGGCGTAACCCGGCTGTCCTTGATTAGCCACTTGTGCAGGGCAGGAACCTGCTTCAGACAGGTCTTGGCAGACGTGAACTGTTGGCTTTGATGCGGAACCACAGCCGATAAGTCAGGTTCCCGTGGGACGGCAAGACGTTCTTGAGTCTTTTTGGGATCCAATTCCCGACCTTTACACATCTGACCGTAACGGGCGTGGAATGCATGAATATCGTTAAGATCGGTAGGCGGCACCGTATCCCACTCTCGGGACGCAACGAACTTATCCAAGTCAGTCAAAAAACTATCCAGCCCAGCGGCATCGTAGAAAATCTGATAGAAGTAGCGGGTGGGAACGAGAAACCAGGCGGACATACAATAAGCAGACTCGGCACGGATGCTACCCTTCCAAAATACACCTACCTGAATCTGAGCTTCGACGCTAAGGTTTTCGCCATCTCGCCACGTCTTGTTCCATAGAGCGATCTTGGGCTCTGCCCGATAGGGAGCCGAGACGTGATTAATCAGAGTAAACCCATGACTATGAAGCACACTGTGCCAATCGCCCATGGGGTCTACCAGCGCCGCTAATTCTTCGGGATCTATACTCTCGTCTACTTCTTCATCCTTCAGATAAGGTTTAGCATCCTCGATGCCTTGCTGCAACTCCTCCCATTTAAGATGACCACTGTAAGTCGAACCCTCAACGACCACTCCCTCGACGTTTGGAGCGCTCTTATCGACGTACTCATAGTTCCTTGTGCGTGACCAGGATCGTGGCGTCGGTAGCTGATAGGCCCAAAACCCACTCACGGTTACGTGCACTACAAACGATCCGTGCCCCCATCCCACCAAAATAGAAAATTCATCGCCTATCTTGATAGTATCTCTCAGCACGCACCAATCGTAAGGTTGCTGCGCTATCCGTTCCACTTCTTCGGGATCGAAATCTTCTTTAACCGGTTGAACACGCTGAAAATACTTCTCCGCATGCGACAACAAATCCTTCACTGAAGAAAAATAGTTTGGACCCTCCAAAAAGGCTCGGCCCGTATCGAAGAACTTCGGTTCGAGATGCACGTACATGTACGTTCCAGGAGTATAGTTAGCTTCCTTGAATTCTCCGGCCACAGCCCCATCCTTGGTCACCATCAGCCACCGGCGGTCATGCCCTTTTTTCCGTTTAACTTCCAAATTCTTCTCCGGAAACGCCGACCTGGCAATCGCCTCCACCTCAACAGGATCCCACCTTGATTCCCCCATCGAATGGATAGAATTACGTCTCGCCGAAATCAATCTTATGACTTGATTCGACACACCATCCCGAGAACTGTAAGTCACGAACGTTCCTGTCCACATACGGTCACTGATACTTTTCCACAGTATGATTCTGTAAGCCTGACAATGCGAATCACTGCGGGCACAATCCCGTGTGACTGTTATTTTCCACCATGGATTTATCTGCCACTCCCACTCCTGGTTCGCAGAGATTTCAACGAAATTACCGATTCCCCACGGCGAAGGCTCACCGTACAAGATCGCTTGAAGTTCTTCCGGGTCCATGCTTTCATTGACCAACTTACCCGCCTCAATGTCTACTTTTATGCTGCTAACCGCTTTCGCCACTTCACCGGGAGGGTAAAACAGAGAACGAACCAGCGTCCACTTCGCCGGATCCGAGCGTAGAGGACATTTGGAGACGGACACCTCAATCGACTCTTCTGGTGTTCCGTCAAATTTGATATAGCGACCGTACTGACCGCCCTTCACCTCGGTCCAGTACGCATAACGATCTCCCATATTTAACGAAACCCAGCGTTCAGGGTCGAGAAATTTAGAGTAAAAAGGAAGAGAATCCATATGCCTTCGCCAATCCACTGAAACGTCTATAATCGCTTTCAGTTCTTCTGGATCCATATCTTCCAACAAAGTTTTGGATGGAAATTCTGCGTTCATATTTTCCTGAGCCTAAAAGTCATCCCATCAAAATAGATTCGGTAAACGGTTCTACTCGAACACCGTTCCGATACCACGCCTTATATCCATCCGCATACTCAACCGCCGGACCGTCGTCTCGGTGACGTTGTCCGTTCCTCCACCACATCTTGCTCCCATCCGCCCACTCAATCGCTGGACCATCATCTCGATGAAGTTGTCCGTTCCGACACCACCACTTGTCTCCACTCGCCCACTCAACCGCCGGACCGTCGTCTCGATGAAGTCGTCCTTTCCAGTACCAATGGACGTTACCTTCCTCGTCGGTTTCTGGTTGCGGACCCATGACTGAAGTGGCGATCGCTTCAAGTTCCTCAGGATCGAGAGACTCGGTAAACGGTTTTACTAGAACACCGTTCCTCCACCACGACTTATCTCCATTCGCCCACTCGATCGCCGGTCCATCTTCTCGATGAAGTCGTCCTTTCCAGTACCAACGAACAGTACCGTCCTCGTCAGTTTCTGGTTGCGGACCCATGACTGAAGTGGCGAGCGCTTCCAGTTCATCCGGATCCATGGACTCGGTAAACGGTTCTACTCTAACACCGTTCACCCACCACGCCTTGCCTCTATTCGCCCACTCAATCGCCGGTCCGTCTTCTCGATGAAGTCGTCCGTTCCTCCACCACTCCTTATATCCATTCGCCCGCTCAACTGCCGGACCATCATCTCGATGACGTTGTCCGTTCCGATACCACGACTTACTTCCATTCGCCCACTCACACGCTGGACCATCTTCACGATGTCGTTGTCCGTTTCTCAACCACTCCTTGCTTCCATCCGACCACTCAGTCGCCGGACCATCTTCTCGATGTCGTTGTCCTCTCCAGTACCAATGAACAGTACCCTCATCGTCAGTTTCTGGTTGCGGACCCATGACTGAAGTGGCGATCGCTTCCAGTTCATCGGGATCCATAGACTCGGTAAACGGTTTTACTTGAACACCGTTCCGATACCACGCCTTATATCCACTCACCCACTCAACCGCTGGTCCGTCGTCTCGATGAAGTCGTCCGTTCCTCCACCACTCCTTGGTTCCATGCGCATACTCAACCGCCGGACCGTCGTCTCGATGAAGTTGTCCTCTCCAGAACCAACTGACAGTACCAAACTTGTCAGTTACTGGTTGTGGGCCTAGAACTGAAGTGACGAGTGCTTCAAGTTCGTCGGGATCCATATCCTCGTTAAGAATGCGGATTGCAAAAATGTGTGAATCCATTGACCACTCAGGAGGATTGAACCATCCGAAAAGTTGAGACTCACCACGGTAGTCTATCAACTTCTCCACCGCCTCAGTATCAAAATCAATAGATTCGGTAAACGGTTCTACTCGAACACCGTTCCTCCACCACTCCTTGGTTCCACTCGCATACTCAATCGCCGGACCGTCGTCTCGATGAAGTAGTCCGTCCCTGAACCACGCCTTATATCCATCTGCATACTCAACCGCCGGACCGTCTTCTCGATGTCGTTGTCCGTTCCGATACCACACCTTGCTTCCACTCGTATACTCAATTGCCGGACCGCCATCTCGATGAAGTTGTCCTCTCCAGTACCAACGAACAGTACCGTCCTCGTCAGTTTCGGGTTGTGGACCTAAAACTGAAGTGGCGAGTGCTTCAAGTTCATCAGGATCCATAGACTCGGTAAACGGTTTTACTAGAACACCGTTCCTCCACCACGACTTATCTCCACTCGCATACTCAATCGCCGGACCATCTTCTCGATGAAGTAGTCCTCTCCGGTACCACTCCTTAGTTCCATCCGCAAATTCAACCGCCGGACCGTCTTCTCGATGCCGTTGTCCGTTCCGATACCACGACTTACTTCCATCCGCCCCCTCATACGCCGGACCGCCGTCTCGGTGACACAGCCCGTCCTTGAACCACCACTTGTCTCCACTCGCCCACTCAATCGCCGGACCGTCGTCTCGATGAAGTAGTCCTCTCCAGTACCAACGGACAGTACCCGCCTTGTCAGTTTCTGGTTGCGGACCCATGACTGAAGTGGCGAGCGCTTCGATCTCATCAGGATCCATAGACTCGGTAAACGGTTCTACTTGAACACCGTTCCGATACCACCACTTGCTCCCATCCGCCCACTCACACGCCGGACCGTCTTCTCGATGAAGTAGTCCGTTCCGATACCACCACTTGTTTCCATTCGCATACTCAACTGCCGGACCATCTTCTCGATGAAGTTGTCCGTTCCGATACCACTCCTTATCTCCGTTCGCCCACTCACACGCTGGACCATCTTCACGATGTCGTTGTCCGTTTCTCAACCACTCCTTGCTTCCATCCGACCACTCAGTCGCCGGACCATCTTCTCGATGTCGTTGTCCTCTCCAGAACCAACGGACAGTACCTTTCTCGTCAGTTTCTGGTTGTGGACCTAGAACTGAAGTGGCGAGCGCTTCGAGTTCGTCGGGATCCATAGACTCGGTAAACGGTTCTACTGGAACACCGTTCCTCCACCACGCCTTATATCCATCCACATACTCAACCGCCGGACCGTCGTCTCGGTGACGTTGTCCGTTCCTCCACCACTCCTTGCTTCCATCCGACCACTCGACCGCCGGACCATCGTCTCGATGAAATTGTCCGTTCCTGCACCACGCCTTAAATCCATCCACACACTCAACTGCCGGACCATCATCTCGATGACGTTGTCCTCTCCAGAACCAACGAACAGTACCCTCTGCGTCAGTTTCTGGTTGCGGACCTATAACTGAAGTGGCGATCGCTTTAATTTCGTCAGGGTCAAAATTATTCATGTTCGATCTTTTTCATGTGCACCGGATGACCGTACAATGATCCCACACGGTTCGCTCCAACTCCTTTGTACTGTGAGGTAACCAGCACAAATCCAAAATACTGATGCTTCGACTCCAACCACTGCCTAGCCTCTTTCCAAGGCATCTGGGTTTGAAACACCAGGGCCTCCACCCACTTGTTGATAGGCGTCCAGTGCGCCTCCTTGAAAATAAACAACCGGCCCTCGTAAGATACTCCAAAAGTAGCATCCATCACGAACACATTGTCCGACCTGGGGAAGATTAGGTAGCGTGGCTCTTTCTCGCTAATCCAATCTGCGGCAAGGTCTTCCAGTTCACTTCCTTCGATCTCTAAAAGGCGATGAACGTATTGCTCGGAGCTAACCATGCCCTAACTACGCTGCGCTCAACTCAAGTACCCCGAAGACATTATCTCGCAGGGATCTTTACGGAGCCTTTTCCTCGATGAAGTTGTTGCCCGTTCACCCACCACTCCTTATATCCATTCGCCCACTCAATTGCCGGACCGTCATCTCGATGCTGTAGTCCATTCCTCCACCACGCCTTATATCCATCTGCATACTCAAACGCCGGTTCGTCGTCTCGATGAGGTAATCCGTTCCTATACCACGCTTTGCTTCCATTCGTATACTCAACCGCCGGACCACCGTCTCGATGAAGTTGTCCGTTCCGATACCACCACTTGTTTCCATTCACATACTCAAACGCCGGTCCATCGTCTCGATGAGGTAGTCCGTTCCTCCACCACGCCTTACTTCCATCCGACCACTCAACCGCCGGACCATCTTCTCGATGAGATTGTCCGTTCCGACACCACATCTTACTTCCATCCGCCCCCTCAAACGCTGGACCGTCTTCTCGATGCAGTTCTCCTCTCCAGTACCAACGAACAGTACCTTCCTTGTCCGTTACGGGCTGTGGACCTAGAACTGAAGTAGCGATCGCTTCGATTTCCGCAGGGTCAAAATTACTCATATGCGTCGGATAACCTTACAGTGATCCTACACGGCTCGCCCCAACTTCTTGGCTCCATTCGCATCCTCAATCGCCAGACCGTCTTCTCGGTGACGTTGTCCGTTCCTCCACCACTCCTTATATCCATCCGCATACTCAACCGCCGGTCCGTCGTCTCGATGCCGTAGTCCGTTCCTCCACCACTCCTTATATCCATCCGCATACTCAACCGCCGGTCCGTCGTCTCGATGCCGTTGTCCGTTCCTAAACCACATCTTATCTCCATTTTCCCGCTCAACCGCCGGACCATCGTCTCGATGAAATAGTCCGTTCCTCCACCATGACTTACGTCCATCCGCCTGCTCAATCGCCGGACCGTCTTCTCGGTGAAGTTCTCCATTCTGATACCACGATTTATCTCCACTCGCCCACTCACACGCTGGACCATCTTCACGATGTCGTTGTCCGTTTCTCAACCACTCCTTGCTTCCATCCGACCACTCAACCGCCGGACCACCTTCACGATGAAATTGTCCGTTCCTGCACCACGCCTTAAATCCATCCACATACTCAATCGCCGGTCCGTCGTCTCGATGAAGTTCTCCTTTCCAAAACCAATGGACGTTACCCTCCTTGTCAGTTTTCGGTTGTGGACCTAGAACTGAAGTAGCGATCGCTTCGATTTCCGCAGGGTCAAAATTACTCATATTCAATCTTCTTCAAACGCACCGAATGACCGTATATCGATCCTGCACGGCTCGCCCCAACTTCTTGGCTCCATTCGCATCCTCAATTACCGGACCGTCTTCTCGACGAAGTTTTCCGTTCTGATACCACTCCTTATATCCATCCGCATACTCAACCGCCGGACCGTCTTCTCGATGACATTGTCCGTTCCGATACCACGACTTACTTCCATTCACCCGCTCAATCGCCGGACCATCTTCTCGATGACGTTGTCCGTTCCTCCACCACTCCTTGCTTCCATCCGACCACTCAACCGCCGGACCGCCGTCTCGATGCGGTTCTCCGTTCCGACACCACTCCTTGTGCCCATTCGCCCCCTCGACTGCCGGACCATCTTCTCGATGCAGTCGTCCGTTCCGATACCACTCCTTCCTTCCATCCACTCGCTCAACTGCCGGACCGTCGTCTCGATGTCGTTGTCCGTTCCGATACCACGACTTCTCTTTATTCACATACTCAACCGCCGGACCGTCTTCTCGATGAAGTTGTCCTTTCCAGAGCCAACGAACAGTACCCTCTGCGTCAGTTTCTGGTTGTGGACCTAGAACTGAAGTAGCGATCGCTTCGATTTCCGCAGGGTCAAAATTACTCATATGCGTCGGATAACCTTACAGTGATCCTACACAGTTCGCCCCAACTTCTTGGCTCCATTTCGCATCCTCAATTGCCAGACCGTCTTCTCGATGACGCTGTCCGTTCCTCCACCACGACTTGGTTCCATCCACATACTCAACCGCTGGTCCATCGTCTCGATGACGTTGTCCGTTCCTCCACCACGACTTGGTTCCATTCACATACTCAATCGCCGGTCCATCGTCTCGATGAGGTAGTCCGTTCCTCCACCACTCTTTGTCTCCGTTCGCCCGCTCAATCGCTGGACCGTCATCTCGATGAAGTTCTCCGTTCCGATACCACTCCTTCCTTCCATCCGCTCCCTCAATCGCCGGTCCGTCTTCTCGATGAAGTAGTCCGTTCTGATACCACGACCTAAATCCATCCGTCCCCTCGATCGCCGGACCGTCTTCTCGATGACGCTGTCCTTTCCAGTGCCAATAGATGTTACCCGCCTTATCAGTTACTGGTTGTGGACCTAGAACTGAAGTAGCGATCGCTTCGATTTCCGCAGGGTCAAAATTACTCATATGCGTCGGATAACCTTACAGTGATCCTACACGGCTCGCCCCAACTTCTTGGCTCCATTCGCATACTAAATTGCCAGACCCTCTTCACGATGAAATTGTCCATTCCTCCACCACTCCTTCTTTCCACTCGCATACTCAACCGCCGGACCGTCATCTCGATGACGTTGTCCGTTCCTCCACCACGACTTGCTCCCATCCGCCCACTCAAGCGCCGGACCGTCTTCTCGATGAAGTTTTCCGTTCTGGTACCACTCCTTAGTTCCATCCGCAAATTCAACCGCCGGACCGTCTTCTCGATGTCGTTGTCCGTTCCGATGCC
>Ga0315287_10000639_pt1 | contig 30720 bp, 30 predicted proteins | sample YL17G11_0_MG_FD_205037 | JGI IMG/M metagenome (GOLD analysis project Ga0315287, IMG submission 205037) | Sediment microbial communities from Yellowstone Lake, YNP, Wyoming, USA - YL17G11_0 | ecosystem: Environmental > Aquatic > Freshwater > Lake > Sediment | place: USA: Wyoming | collected...
GAAAACACTTTGATTATAGTAATTTTTATATAACAACATCTATTTATGAAAATTTTAAGTCTAACAAGTTGTTTTCTAAAATTTTTCAGCTAAAACCAAATTTTTTTATTTGAGTTTAATCAATATAACAGATAATAATCATAAATATTAAGATTAAGAACCTAGTTTCTTATAATATCTAAAATTAGCTTAGATATTAATAATAGTTGAATATAAAATTTTGGTTTTGATCAAATAATTTTAGAAAACACTTTGATTATAGTAATTTTTATATAACAACATCTATTTATGAAAATTTTAAGTCTAACAAGTTGTTTTCTAAAATTTTTCAGCTAAAACCAAATTTTTTTATTTGAGTTTAATCAATATACCAGATAATATTAATAAATCTTGATATTTAGATTCTGATTTCTTATAATATCTAAATCAAACTTAGATATTAATAATAGTTGAATATAAAATTTTGGTTTTGATCAAATAATTTTAGAAAACACTTTGATCATAGTAATTTTTATATAACAACATCTATTTATATAAAAATTACTATAATCAAAGTGTTTTCTAAAAATTCTAAAATAGGACCAAATTTTTTTATTTGAGTTTAATCAATATACCAGATAATATTAATAAATCTTGATATTTAGATTCTGATTTCTTATAATATCTAAATCAAACTTAGATATTGATAATAGTTGAATATAAATTTTTGGTTTTAGCTGAAAAATTTTGGAAAACAACTTGTTAGACTTAAAATTTTCATAAATAGATGTTGTTATATAAAAATTACTATGATCAAAGTGTTTCTCAAATTTTTTAACCAAAACCAAAATTTTATATTCAACTATTTTTAATATTCAACTTAATTTAGAATATTAAAAGAAACTAGGTTCTTAATCTTAATATTTATGATTATTATCTGGTATATTGATTAAACTCAAATATAAAATTTTGGTTTTAGCTGAAAATTTTTATATTTAACTATTATCAATATTCAACTTAATTTAGAATATTAAAAGAAACTAGGTTCTTAATCTTAATATTTATGATTATTATCTGGTATATTGATTAAACTAAAATATAAAATTTTGATTTTAGCTGAAAAATTTTAGGAAACACTTTGGTCATAGTAATTTTTATATAAATAGATGTTATTATATAAATTTTAACTCTAACAAGTTGTTTTCTAAAATTAGTTGCTTAAAATCAAAATTTTATATTCAACTATTTTTAATATTCAACTTAATTTAGAATATTATAAGAAATCAGATTCTAAATATTAACATTTATGAATATTAACTTGAATATTCATAAATCTAAAATATAAAATTTTGAATTTAACTTAGAAATTTTGAGAAACATTTTGATCATAGTAATTTTTATATAACAACATCTATTTATGAAAATTTTAAGTCTAACAAGTTGTTTCTCAAAAATTTTTGATCAGAATCAAAATTTTATATTCAACTATTATTAATATCTAAGCTTGATTTAGATATTATAAGAAATTAGAATATTCATAAATCTAAAATATAAAATTTTGAATTTAACTTAGAAATTTTAGGAAACAAATTGTTAGACTTAAAATTTATATAACAACATCTATTTATGAAAATTTTTAACTACAACAACTTGTTTCCTAAAATTTACTAGCTAAAATCAAAATTTTATATTTAGACTTTATCAATATATCAGCTAAATCTAATCTAATATAATAAAAATATTATTGCTTAATAATATTTTTAAAAACAACCTAATTATCAAAAGCAATAATAAAACGTGATTCTACTCCTGGAAAGTTGTCATTTACTCTAGTTAATAATTGTTTTAATCCCTGACTATTATTAATATTTAAATTTCTATTTCATAATCATGCAAATATGTATGAGAATGAAGATTACCAGGATCTATACATTCACATAAAGGAATATCATCTTGTGTTTCATAAAATATATGTTCAAGAACATCACTAGCATCATCAGGAATACCTCTAGATTCCATATTTTCTTCTGATTCACCATATGATCTAACATTTGCTATTTTAGCAAATAAACGGTAATCTCTTTTAATATGAAATTGTATATTAAAATCATATTGACATTCGCATTCATCAACTTGACATCCAGCATGTTTTATCAAATTATCTTTTAATTCATCTGAAGACATAAGAATTAATTTCTCATTGGATTCATCAGAATAAATGACAAAAGTTAAATGTTCACCAACTCTAATTTTTTGACTGGTATTAACGCTTTCACGAACAAATTTAAACTCATTGGTAATTGGATCTAATACTTGGATAATAATGTGAATGTCACAGCCCATTATGTTTTAATTATTAATTATGTTAATTGATAATTCGTTTTTATTTTTTTTAGTATTTATATAATTAAATCGTAAGTCCAGGTTCTAATATTATGGAATGATGACCGACTTTATCTACTTTTCTGAATTTATTACGTTTGTTATATTTAAAATCTACCACTACTTTGTTTTTATCGTTAGTCATTTTACTTGTTTCATTTAAAATATCTTCAATATCAATATTATCCCATTTAGATAATGATGATAACACGATAGCAGGATATTGCTTATCATGCTTATTACTATGAGGATATCTTAATACCACTAAATCATATGCTGTTTTTGTTTTAGATTTCTCTTTTAGAAATCTAGGATCAAAATATAACCCATTATTATCTTTTACTTTTGATGAATCATATAAATTATGATTTCTGTGATTTTTAATCATATATCCTTTATCTAAACATTCTTCCATGAATTCTATGAATCTTACATCTCTCATATCAGCTACAATCTTATTATCAGCTTCAAATTTTGATGAAAAATTATATGTTTGACCTAAAGTATTTAATAGGAACAACATATCATCTTCATCGATGTAAGAATCCATTTTTATGGAATGGTATTTTAATAATATAAAATTATTTTTATATGATATTTTTGGAATTAATTAATTCCAAAAATTATATTTATATGATATTTTTGGAATTAATTAAAATTAAAATTATATTTATATGATATTTTTTAAATTAAAATAAAATTGATATTAAATATTATTATTTTAAATTTATTTGTTAAAACCATGTGCGATAATCATTCAAACATAATATTTGATGATGATATAACATATTTAACAAAAGAAATGATAAGATTATATGGTCCATATGAATCATATTTTGGATGTAATCATCTTGATTATCTTGTATCGGCCTGGGAGAATACTGGACATGAAGATCCTGTTATAGCATTTAAAGAAGAAGGTGTTTATGAATTACTAAAAAACTTAGTAGATAAACACATTGTAACATTTACTTTATATCGTGGGCCTAATACAGATCATAATTATAATATCAATGTAAATGAATTAAAAGTAGGATCTGTATTAAATTATAATTGGCTATCCAGTTGGTCTACAGATATTGAAATAGCACACGCATTTGCTGATCAGACAACTCCTATAGTCTTTAAATTAATAGCTGAAAATCTAGTTGGTTTGGATTTAAGCTACAAAGGTCGAGATAGTATAGAAAAAGAAATAATATTAAGTCATTATACATTAAAAATAGTCGATGAAGGTGTGTACACTGTTATTGATTATAGCGATGAAAAAGTAACAGGAAAATTATTCATTTTATCTGTGATGGATATATAAAAAATATTTAAAAATAAAATCGAATATTTTTAAATATTTTTTATAATTTAAAATTTGGACATGATAAATCTTGGTGATAAGTATTTTCAACAGGCTAATAATACAAAAGGAACTGCTGCAGTTAGGCTCTATATTAAAGCAACTTTTGAATATTCATTGTCTAATCAAAAGGATAAAGTGGGATTATCATATGAACGTAGTGCTGATATCTTCCTGAATAACAATTTAAAATATCAAGCAGCATTAAATTATATTAAAGCGTCAGATCACTATCATAATACCGATAATATTAAAGCGATAGCTACTTTAACAACTGCTGTTAATCTATTGAAAAACACAAAACATATTAAATTAACTGCTATTATCTTAGATAAATTAGCTTTATTGAATCGCAAAGAAAAAAGATTCTTAGAAGCAATAAAATTATATGAAAAAGCATATAAAAATTATAAATATTTAAATATGCACGAAGAAGCATTTAGAAGTTTTCTTAGAATATCTAACATTATGATACAAAATGGAGAACATGGAAAAGCAATCGTTCATTTAGAAAAGTTAGATCAACCAAATAAAGATGTATTTTTTGATATCGGTATCTTAAGATTATATATTAATGATACTACGGTATGTACTGAATTTTTAATGAAACAAGATACATTTATGTTAACAAGAGAATATTTTTTATTGAATGAGTTGATTGTCACATTAAATGAAAAAAATAAAATTAAATTCAGAAAATTATTAATTGATTATCATGAAGTATTTTCTTTGCAACGATGGCAATTTAACTTATTAATTAGCGTGTTAAGTAGAATGTAAATTTTTAAAACTTTGAATAATATATACTTAAATATATATTATTGTTCTATACTTTTCTAGATTCCAATGAACTAAATGCCTTCAAAGTATCAGCTGTATACTTAATATCATAATCCCTTAAATTATCACGAATAAATTTAGTATCATTTATGTTTAATTCTTTTACACAATCTAAAAAAGCTTTGTTTCTATTTATAACGGCATCTTTAAGCATATTCTCTAATTTGATAAATTTATCTAATGAAGTTTCTTTTGGTAATGTAATTTCTTCCTTTTTAACTTCCTTAGCTTTGAATTTAAGCTCGGCAAAATGACCTGTGAAATTTCTAAAAATAGGGGTTGTAATTCTTATATCATTATAAATAATAGTCCAGCCTCTAGCAATGTAACGATCATTAAATCTATTTTTATGTCCAAATGATAATTTATTTTTCGGGTTTAATTCTTCAGCATATGATTCTAACATACGAGCCTCTTTCTTATGAATAGATTCAACAAGACAATCTACATTATTAAAACCCATTGCCTTTAACCCTCTAATTCCATCTTCAACGTAATATGTAAGAAAGTTGACATCAAAATCGTTCACAGGAAATTTTTCACTAACAACTACATCAATGAAAAATGGACATGCTTTATTTGGAACGCAATATTGAGTTCTTTTAAATTTATACTTGGGAGAAGTATTTAGAAAAGGATTTTTAAATCCATCCATTTTTTCAGTAATCTTCATAATTTCAACAAAACATTCAGCATCTCCATCATTAGTGAACCAAATATCTACATCTTTAAAAGATACATCACAATTAGGATCTTTCATTCTTGGAACAACTACATCTCTAACATATCCTCCGAAAAACCGGCCATTAAAGTGACTTGCTACTGAAAGCATTCGGTCAATACATTTTAATGTAATTTCTAAATTTTCTTTATTAACTTCATATCTGCAAATTTTCGACATCGTAATTAATTGTTTTATTTATAATATATTTGGTGTTTATTTATGATTTAAATAATCAATTTTATTATTTTAGTAATTTATAATTTTTTAACACGTAGTTAATACGTCATCATCTAATGTTATATTGATTCCATAAGATTTGATCTTATCGTATTCTTCGTTTGTTAAAAAATGTAACACCCTCCTACATTTAGATACGAATATCTGTAAGGATTGTAGGACTCCCTGTATGTTAACTTTAACGTATAATGTTTAATTTGAGTTTAAATTGTATTAAATTAGATTTTTTACAATTTAATATCATGATATTTCTAGCTGCATTAATATCTCTGTGAAACGTTAAATTACAATTCTCACATTGTAATTCTCTTTCGCCTTGTAATTTATTATTAATCCAATAACAGTTACCGCATGTCTTACTAGTATATTCTTCAGTTCCAACATAAACATTAGTTCCAGTTGCTTTTCCTTTGGCTATCAGGAGTTGTCTAAATGAATAATGACCCCAATTTATCATTTGTCGTGTTGTTTCTTTTCCTATTTTTCGTTTCCAATTATTGTTTTCATCTTTCTTTTCTGACATTTGTTTAACTCTAAAATTAGGAATTATCACAGTATCATATTTTTCACATAAAAATTTAGCTGTTTTGCGATGTAGGTCACTTATTTTATTTTTAATTTTATGTTCAATTTTAGCAGCAGCTTTTAATAATCCTTTCTTTTCTTTTTCAGTTTTTACTTCTCTAAAAATTCGCTTTCTATTAATTAGTTTTTTCCTACCATTTTTAATTATTTGATCACCTCCGATCCAATCTCGTTTGATTCCATCCCGCATTCTCTGAGTTATTTTCGATAATTTACCTATTTTACGAGAGTCATCTTCACCAATTAAATAAGATGTTCCTTCTGTATCATAAGTTGTCTGGAATATTTTAACTCCGGGATCTAAACTTACAGCATTAAGATTTTTAACCTTAGGTTTAACTTCAACATCAGTAGGAATAGCAAGATAAAATTTTTCGTTATTTCCTATAGTTTTCATTATTAATCTACAATCATGATTAATGATATCTGGTAATTTTTCTTTATAAGTATTTAAAATTTCTTTTCCCCATTTTGTAGGAAAACAATATTTATCTCCATTTTCTTTCTTATGTATTTCTCTGTGATGTAATACGATAGTTTCTTGTAAACTGTTTTTACGTTTCTTATGACGCATTTCAAAATGTGTTATTAATCCCCCTTTTTAATAAATCTATCTGTATTCCATACGCTTTAACAAAGTCTCTTAACGCCTCATCTCTTATACCAGATGGTACTCTATCAAAAATTTCTCTTAAATTCATTGGTAAGATATTGGTTTCTTTCTTACCATTAAGCATTTCTCTAAGAGTTTTAAGATTAACTGGGATGGGATCTATTTCGCGACAACACAAATCAATACACATGTTATATAAGGCTCTGGTGACATATATCGCTTCTTTAATTTTAGCTTTATAAATCGGAGATTTATCCATATTAAGTCTAATAATCTTAATGCGTAAATTATCATTCGATACTTCATTAGTAATAGTTGTTTTAACCATCAATCTAGATGTATCTGTTTTAGATACATTTTTACAAGAAAACCATGAATTATTCATAATATTTTCTTTTGAATGCTTATTATCTAATTTTAAGTCTATTAAATTAGAATCATTAGGTAACCATAATTTATCTATGAATTCACACTGAGAAATTAAGTTATTGTTATACCCATTATTAACGTGAACACGATCCATATTCGCCAACTTAGCATTTTCTTTATTAACAATAATTAATTTTAAAGGTTTAGCAATTTCCATTACTAATTTTGGCGTCGCATATTACTTTATATATGAAAAATATATGTTTAAACCAAATTTCATTGTAAAAAATCTTAAGTCATTTTTCATTTTTCATAGATAATCATAAATTAATATTATATAATATTAATTTATATCTTAATTTGTATAAAATGCATGGATTCCATATGCTTTATAATCTATCCAATAAATTTAATAATTTATTCATCTCTTCATCTCTTCGTTAATCTTTTTTTAATGTTTATTATTTTGAATTAAATGACAAATCGTATAGTTTACGAAACATTTCATCATTATTGGTGATTTTGTAATGGGCAAATTTATCTTGTAAGGTTTCAAAATTTCCATAATAGCCACATGATCTTTCTTGTTCTTTTCTTTCTAAATATGCTCTTTCCATATTATCTAAATAGTATGTATCATCTTTCATTATTTCTGTCATGTTATCTTTAACATAATCTAAATTTCCCATAGGAACTGAACCAAAATCCGCGAGTACTGAAGTATGTGTTGATTCAAATTTAACAGCTGCTAAACATACTTCTTTTGTTCTATAAATATAATTAATAAATCTAAGATGTTGTCCAGTGCTAACATCATCTAAAGCTTCAATAACATGATCATCGTAAGTTTGGGTCATTTGTATAAATATTTTTCAAGCAAATTAATATTATATAATATTAATTTTATTTTTATATTCTTTATTGCTAATTTTATATTTTTATTTTTTAATCCGTTGAAAATGTGTAAATTTCATATATTTTATAATCTACTCTTTTAACTGAATATCCAGGTTGTCCAGCTACTAATGGATACCAGTTATTAGCATATAATGTTAGAACGTAATCTGATGGTCTATAATCTCCAATGTAAGTTACATATTTATAACTGCCTCTTTCATGTCTACGTCTAAATTTAGCTTCTTCCTCACTAATTTTATAATCTGCATGTATAATTTTAGCTTTCCATAGTTCTTTTAATTCTTTAGCGTCAAGCTCTTCCATCATTTTATATATCTTATTAGGCGAATATTTTTCTTTTAATTCATTAAGTTCATTTTTTGATAATCTATCAATATGATAGATATATGGTAATTCTTTTTCTTCTTTGTCTAAACGTTTTTGTAAAACCACATTTTCTTTTCTAATTAGATTCTTTTCTTCTAGATTATTTAATCGAGTAAGTGTCTTTTGTGCTTGAATTCTTTCCTTTTCTAGTATATCTTTTTCTTCATTTTCTTTTACTAAATCTAATGTATAATCGATCTGATCATGAGGAATACTCCAGCATTTATATTTACCATTAAATTGACTCCCAACTAATTTCAAATCATCTTTTATATCGTAAGTTTTCTTACCACATAATAAAATATCATTGTTAATTTGATAAAGTTCTAAATTATGATTTACTTTAGTTGGTATTTGATTAACCATTGGTATATCAGAATGTATTTGCTTAACTTCTTGCGGTTTAGATATAAATTTTATTAAATTTGGTTTAACTATTAAAGGTAAGGTCCAACATTTATTTTTAGCATCCCATCGTCCATTCATCGATTTTAGATCATCTTTTATTTTAAATGTTCCAACTCCACAAACATATAAATCTTTATTCATTTGATATATTTCGATTTTATCTTTAATAACTGATGGAATTGAATCAACAATTTTTATATCATTATCAATGATAAATTTAATCATATCTATATTATTGTGATTCCCAATATATCCTAATTCTTCAACTAAATTTCTTAATTGTTCATCAGAAGATAAAAATAATTCATCAAATCTATCAGATTCAACATATTTTACATCTACTTCTTCTAATAAATCATTATCATAACTTAATAAAATTGCTTCAAGTCTATCATTTACGAGATCTACTGATTTAGTTTTAAAATATTTTAGTATTTGAAGAATTTGTTTATCGGAAAAACCCCATAGATCATCCAAATAATATTTAGTATTCATTTTTATATATATGATAAAAATTAATTAATTAATTTTATTCGAACGTAAAAAATTTATAATAATCCTTGAACTTTCCTTCAGTAAAATAAGGATAAAAACTATTATATTTACTATTTTTCAAGTCTAACAAAAATTTTTTGTAATATTTTTGTAGTAAAAATTTCATTATAAATTTACCATATAATAATTTCGTGAAAAAAAATCTAGCCATACTATATTCCATCATATTTTCAACAAATAATGAACCTACATTGATATCATATCTTACGTATATGTCGTTTAATTTATCCCAAGCTGTTAAGCCTTCACCCTCGAGAACAGTAACTATTTTGGGACACGACTTTTCATAAACAGTTTTGATATTATTTTCTATTAATTCGAATATAGTATTACCTATATCGGAAAAATCTATTAATAATTGAGATTTAATAAATATAGAAATCTCATTCTCTTTTTTTGACAACATATTAACTTTATCATTAATTTTCGTGGATGTTGTTATTCTATTTAATTTCGCTGTTAAGAGAAAATCAAAATAATATGCGCCTAAACATACAACTGATACTTTTCTTCTCATAAATTGGTATGTAATCGGTCCAATGGTAAAGTTAAAATAATATTCTCCAAATATAAGATTTTTGGTGGCATCAGTAGTTATTATCGGAGCCAATCCACCTATTACACATGTAGATACAACATTGCCATAAACTATAAACATATCTTTTTTATTATCTTTATCGAGAGTTTGTACAAAATACTGAAAGTACCCCGAATTACCATAATTTGTTGACAATTTCATACTTTTAACTAATGATCCTTTAAGAATTTCATTTTTGCAATCAGAAAATTTTGGGATTAACTCTTGCTCTATCCGGGGATCATCTATTAGAAAAGATACGCTACCTGCTACACAAACGTCATTACTCATTTATATATAAAATTAAAAATAATTAAATAATTAAATATTTTATGATAATTATGCTAAAATGTTATTTCAAAATTTGGATTGTTTACCGATTATTTTATCTAAAATTTCTTACGTCGATAATCTAAGTTTTAGATTAACATGTAGAGATGCTAACAGTATACTATCGTTAGATTTTAAAGATATATTTATTGAACGGTTATTAGAACATAATATAGTATCATCATACAAGGATGCTGTAAAATTTTGCGATAATTTATATGAAACTGGAGCTTATGTAGCAGGAAGTTTTATTTTAGATTGTTTATATGATACGAATTATCATCGAGATATTGATATTTATGATCAAACAACTTTAGTAGATAATTATGTTGATGATGGGTTTGAAATATTCGGAGATAACAATTTAAAATTTACTCAAAGTTTATATGGTTTAGGATTTATAAGGGTCGCTTGTAGTTGTGGTCCAGATCCAATCATAAGACATTTTTTACATAAATTATATCCTAGTTTTGATCAGAAATTCAATAGTAATATTACAACAGATTGGGGTCAAAAATTATTAGAAAAATGCAATGATACCGTACAAATAATACCAATAGCATTAACAAAAAAAGAAAATGAAAGATCATTTATTCCAAGATTTATAAAAGCGAGTTTTGATTTAGAAATATGTCAATCTTTATTTAATGGCAAAAATCTATATATTAAGAATTTAGATAAAATAATTAATAAGTATGATTTTATTAAACCAAATACGCGATTCATGGAGTCGGTTTATCCGAGAGATGATGAAAGAGCGGCTATTAGCACAAAAAATCGTATGATGAAATATAAAGAAAGAGGATTTGATAAAATCATTTATTACATCCTCATTATGATGTAATAAATGATTTTATCAAAGATACTCTTAAATTAAATAAATACAATACTGTTAATTTTAAAGATCGACGTCAAAATAACATTAAATATCTTGATAATGATGAAATAGATCTCAGTAGATATTATTAACAAATTGGTTGTTAAGACCAGTATCTTGGACATTAGCAACATTACAGTAAATATTACTGTCGCGGACAATATTATTGTTTCCATTGATTAATAATCCAGCTCCATTATCTCTAATATTAGTAGATGAAATCGTATTACAGTTTGATCTTGCTTCAATATTAATTCCATTGATATTTCCTCTTTGTACATCTGAATTCTTTATTGTAACATTACGAGCTGTAATTAATCTAATGTTATTTTCTAATGCATCACTTACAACAACATTATCTAATGTAACATTGTTACCATTACCAACAACAATAGCATCGACATTTGGACCACTAACAACAGTATCAATAATCTTAACATTGCTGAAAGAGTTAGGTCCAATCCCAATATTAATAGCACCAGTTATTGCTCCAGGTTCGTAAGGTGAAGAGTTAACATAAAGAATAACATTTTGAATGAGAGCATCATTGCCATTCTGTAATATAATACCATCAGCACCTATAGCCTCACCCTTTGAAATAAAAGTAGAGTTTTTAATAATTGTATTAATACTTGGTAAAGTTGGACTACCAATAGTTATAAAATTAAACGGGTTAGAAGGAGTTAATGATACATTTAATTTGTCAATGTTAACATTATTAGTTCCTCGTAAATATATACCACCATCTACATTATTCATATTTATGTCTTGAATAATAATATTCTGTGATGTTGCAATAACAATACCATTACTATTAGTAAATGAAGATGATGGTGATGGTCGTGCAGACATAGCAGAATCTCGTATAATAATATCAAAACTATCTGTAATACTTATTGATGCTGGTCTATCAGATAATCCACTCCGTTCATGATTTTTTTGTGTTACATTTGTAATTAAAATACCTTCTGAACGATTAATAACTATACCACTAAAATTATTATTTGTTACTATATTATCAATAGTAACCTTTACAATATTATCAAATAATATTGCTGCTGATGTGATCGCTGTGGGTATTACATCCGTCTTTAGCTCAATTGTACCATTTTTAATTTCAATATTTTGAAATCCAATACCTGACACACCAATAGCTGCACCATTTGTTAGAGATAAATTAAATTGATTAAAATCAATAGAAACATTATTAGCTTTTATAGTAATTGCTACTAAATCATCATCATATTGTAAATTACGTGTAACGCAGTATCTACCACTTTTTGTGATAGTAATTGGTACATTACTTATACGTTTTGGCTTACAACTGCATTTGTTTTTTGAGCGATTATGTTCTTCATAAGAATCAGATTCACTTCTACAACATCTTGCTTTACAAGAAGATTTTTGTGAACTAAGTTTTTTAGCGCTATGATTTCGATGAGACATTTATGTTTTTAAAATAGAAAAAAAATAATATAAAATAAAATTATATTATTTTTTTCTATTTTAAAAACATAAATGTCAGTAAAGTAAAATTAAATGATAAGTTAGTTGAATTCTTTTCTGAAATAGAAATAAAATACGAATGGACAAAAATATTTTATATTAACATTATGGATTACTTTCCATTATTAAAAAAAGGATTAACTAAAATTGATACTTATTATCATGCGATCATTCTTTATGGATTATTTTATAATTTTATTGATATAAAACATATTTTAAGGGACCGTTTTACAGACGAATTAATAATTAAAATATTGAATAAATATTTTAATTATGGAGAAGATGATGAAGATCCTTTTTTATTAACTGCTGAAGAACTTAGTAATTGCGAAATCGATAGAATTAAAGATAATTTAAATAAAGAACTTGTTTTATCTAAATCATTATATTATAATATTAAATCTTTTATTTCTAAATCATTAGTTTTAGTTAAAACTAAATCATTATATGATAATAAATTATTTTCTTTATTATATGAAGCTCCTAAAATAATTAATTATTATACGCTTTACAAATCAAATAATTCTGATTCTTTACCTGATTTGCCTGACAAATCACCATCAATAAGGTTACTTAGTAACGTGTTAAATAATAATACAGAAGATATGACAATAGCTTTATATGTAGACAAAATAGATTTTTATGTTGGTTATCTTGATTTATATTTTATAGCTATTTCACGAAATAATATTAAAATAGCTAATATGTTAAAAGAAGCAATTATTATTAAAAACTTATGTATAAAGCAAGCTTTAATTAATAACTTTGATAATTTAATTGGTCCATCAAACATACCAGATATAGTATATAGTTATCTTTTTTACAAGCTTTCTTAAGATTTGGAGTAGGACAATTATTTTGTCTACATCCTGTATTATAAGATATTCTTGACTCTACAAGTTCTTACCTGCTGGAAGAACCATCTTTTCCACTATTAAATTTTTTGGTATTACGATTTTTATGCAATATTTTATTATTAGTAAATATAAATATATTTATATTTAATTTCATAATAAGTTATATAGTATTTATACTGCAACAAGAACTGTATTATTAACAAATTGGTTGTTAAGACCAATATCTTTAATATTAGTGGTGTTACAATAAATATTACTGTCACGGGTTATATTGTTATTTCCACTGATTAATAATCCAAGTCCATTATCTCTAATATTGGTATTAGAAATTGTGTTACATTGTGATCCTACTTCAACATTAATGCCATTAGTAGTACCAGCTTGTATGTCGGAATTCTTTATTGTAACATTACGAGCGTTAATTAATCGAATGTTATTTTCAAGGGCTTCACTAACAACTACATTGTCTAATGTTATATTACTACCTAATTCTACAACAATTGCATCAACATTTGATCCACTAACAACGGTATTTATGATTTTAACATCAGTAAATATATTAGGTGATGATCCTATATGAATAGCTCCAGCTATTATACCAGCTTCGAATGGAGTACTTTTGGTTAATATGACAACGTTTTCAATAAGGAGATTTTTACCTTCAATTAAATACAAACCATCAAGACCTACTGCAGTAGGTTCAGTAGGTCTTGATATAAAATTTGAATTTCTGATAATTGTATTAGTGCATGGAGTTCCACCACCCGCTCCTAGCTGCATAAAACTTGCATTACTCAAAGGTGATAATTCTACGTTTAATTTATCAATATTTAGATTATCGGATAAAATTGCACCAATGCCTATATCTATGTCGATCATATTTACATCTTCTATAATAACATTACTGGTTCCGATGAAAACAAAACCAACAACATTTGATGTAGAAATTAATGTATTTTGTACAGCAGAAACGTTATCATTTTTTATAATAATATTATTACTATTCAGCATACGTATCGATTGTGCTGAGGCTAATAAATTATCTGGATTATTTGTATGATTAACTTGTGTTGAATTTTCAATTAAAATACTGCTCGAAAGGACACCTACTATACCTCTAAAAGTATTATGAGTAAGCACATTATCTACATGAGCTTTTACAACATTATTTAGTGAAATGGCTATTGATGTAGCAGCAATAGGTAATGTACCTTGTGTTAAACCAATGGTACCGTTTAAGATTTCAATATTTTGAAGGAGTTCGTCAATAGTTGGATTTTGAACCAATATACCAGTTGCTGCTCCAGAAGTCAATAATAACTTATGAAAATTTAAATCAATAGACACGTCATTAGTAGCAATAGTAATTGCTGCTTCAACCCCATTATATGTTAAATTTTTGGCGACACAGTATCTACCGCTTTTTGTAATAGTATATGGTACATGATTTATAGGTGTTGGTTCGCAATCACATTTACTTTTATTGCAATGGTCCCTTCTTGAACCATAATGTTCTTCACAAGAGTCGCTGCTGGACTCACAACGATTTTTTCTATTATAAGATTTTTTAGAACTACGACTTTTATGCGACATTTTATGTTATATAAAAATATTTATATAATTTTTTTAACTTGATCTACAATAATCTGATATTTTAAAATATCTAACTAATTAAATAATCAGTTTAATTATTTACCAAAAAAATAAAAATTAAACTAAAAAATAAAAATTAAAAAATAAAATTAAATATTATTAATTAATTTTTAGTAAATAATTAAAAAGAAAGGAATCGAGCGATGGAAATCGGAAACACTAACATTCCTAAAGAGAAAGATGAAGTTGTAATACCTTTTGTCTTTGATGCATCATATAAAGGAGATGCATTAACTAGAAGATGTGCTGAGATAATAGGTATGACGGATTTAACAGGTTGGTCGGTAATTGATACTTTTGAAAATTTAGCATTGGTTCATTATGATCCAAAAACGGATTTTCAAAAGTTTGGACATATTAGAGGACTTTTATTAGATACTGAAAGTGGTGATGTTGTTGCTGATTCTTTCGGTTATACTCCAATAGCTGTTTATGATGAAATAACTCCAGTTGATGACAATGTTAGCATCACTGATACTGATGGAATTAATCATAAATTCTTGTTAACAGATAAAGATGTTTATGTTAAAAGAGTATTTGAAGGAGTAGTAATACGAGTGATTTGGTATAAGAATAAAATGTACAAAATTACACACAAGAAAATAATTCCAACACGAAGTAAATGGGGTAGTTCGAAGAGATTTTTAAATATCTACGATGAAGCCCATGGTCCTACTGCGGAACAATTATTTGATACTACGAAACCATATAGTAGTACATGTTATCATTTCTTAGCTGTAGATGGTACTTTGTTAGTAGCTACTAGACAAAAAGTAATGGTTCCATACCTTGTATATATTGAACGACAAGAAGTTTGTTTAGAAAAACCAGACGAAGATATAGCTATTGGAGTTCCAACTTTTCCTATTATAGAAGAAAATTTGAGAGGAACTGTTAACGTGTCAGGAATTTATGATCCACCACAACTTAATATTAATCAAGTAAATGCATTCTTGAAATACGGATATTATACTAAATATGATGCTCCAGATGAAAGACAATTTACCGGAGAATCAGTTATTTTCTATCGAAAGTCTGAAGAACAAATAGTTGATGTCGTTAAAGTTAATTCTAAAAGTTATGAATGGCGAAGTAACCTCAGAGGGGGAAATCCTAATGTAGTTAACCAGTTTTACTCTAAATTAGATATGGTTTATGGTGATATAACAGAGGAATCTAAATGGCAAAGATTAAAATCTAATCTGATATTATTTCCGTTATATTCAGTTGAAGCTATGAAACAACTTTTTAATGATGGTAAAGGAATATTATTAATACCTGTTATTGAAGATAAATCAATTAAATTTGATAAAGATTATTATAATACACGACAATCACGAATCCATTTGTTCTGGATTAATTATGTTTTAGCTCTCCCAATTAGTCACCAAGAAGCTGCTTTAGAGTTATTAGATAACTTTACTACTGATCGCGATAATTTAATCAAATGGTTGACCACATTAGAAAATAATGTTAAAGATATTTCTGAACCGGATTATTGTAAATATATTGTTCGTATCATAAATTTCTCTCGAAAAGCAGCTAATGAAGATATTAAAGATGGAATCAATGTTACTCAAAAAGGTAAGGTTTTGAATTACAAAGCAATGGTTGGTCGTAAAATTCATGATTTAATTCTCAAAGAACGAGGAACCAGTTTATATTCTATGATCAGAGAGATGAAACATCCGGGACACCCGAAATTAGATAAAAAAGAGAAAGAAGCCACTGATGTATAAGATATAATCTTAAATAACTTTTTTAAAAAAAAATATTGCTAACTTAATAGCAATATTTTTTAAACTAATTATAAATATTTAATATTTATAACATAAAATGGAAGGAACTGTATCTATAAAATGTTTTCAAGTATCTAAAAATGTTAAAAACGCTTTTAATGTAAGAAGAACTGATATCCAAAGTAGTATTTATCAGAAAAAACATATTATTAATTGGAGTTCAAATAATCCCGATGAATTATCTAAAACATTAAATGAGCAAATATATAATGAATTTATTGATATTCATATACTTAAGATGCAATGCGAAGATGAAGATGATAAATTATTTGTTTTTAGATTAAATAATAAAAATAAAGAGTTTTTTGATTATAGATCTTATAATTTACAATCAAATGAACAAAAAGAAGGATGTAATAAATTATTAAAACATTATAAGGATTATGTTGAAGTTTTTAGTAGAGATCAAGATGCATTAGAACAATATAAATTTGATGTTAAGTTATACGCCGTTGTATTATTAGTTGATAATATATATCAAGGACATATATATGCTTGGCAATCTCCGTATGATACTAATTATTGTTTTGCTATGGGTATAAGAAATAAAGTAGATACTATATTTACTAAATATGAAAAAAGTGATTTTTAAAAACGTAAGTTCTTATTTATTAGAAGGAGTAAGAAGATTAAGTTTAAGTTTAGGATCAATTTATACAGTAATTACACATCCTAAACCAATTATGAAAATAATACTTCCAAAGCTAGGGTTTATAGAAACCAATATAGAAGAATATTTATTAGGCAATGGTATTACTCAAAAATTTATAACACGTGCAACTTACTATATTTTAAAAGATATGTTGAATCCAATAATAATTAATGATATTAATTTTATTAAAGTATAATATTTTTTAAACTTATTAAAAATCATTATAAATATCGAATATTCATAATATAAAATGGGAAGTGGATCATCTATTCAATTATCATTATTTAAAATGAAACAAATTTATATTGTTTCTATAGATACCGAAAAAATAGAATTTCTTCAAGGAGATCATAGAACATCAACAAGTACTTTTTATTTTGATGAAGATATCAAATTTAAATGTTTCGAAACATTAACAAAATTAAATAAACCTTATAGTGGTTTAGATTGTGTTAATATTTATCATGATAATAATAAAATTTATGTAATTAATGAAAGTAATAATCACATCGAAGCTCATTTATCCAATAAAATTGTACCAACAATAAGTGGATACTATATAAACAAGCAGTAATATTGTAATATGTTACAATATTAGTTTTAATAAGAATAACGTTCGTGATCGTAAAATATCATATAATCAATATATGGAAGCAACGCATTTGTGAGCTGTCCTCTAGAATTTTCAGTATTACAAATTTTGATTTCTGTTTGGATACTTTTATGTGTCATATTAACATCATCTTTATTTATTATATGAATATAATCTTTATCTAAAATAAGTTGCAGATCAATATATTCTGTCATCTGTATTTTACCATCAACATTTTGCTTTAAGAATTCTATAAAAGTTTCCATTTCTTCATATAAATAACATCTACTATAACTTTTACCTAATTTATAATCACATGGAGGTATTCGTAATTTTATTGAATGAGAAGGATATGTAAATAAACAGTAAAATCTATGTTCTTCTTCAAAAGAAGTTATTAGTGGAGTATAATAGATATCGATAATTAATTTTAAAACATCTAGTGGTAACAAATTAATCATATCGGATATTTTATGAATAATATATTTTTTTAAGATTATTTAATTCTATTAAATAATCATTTTTACGTATGATTAATCATAAAATAATACTACGCTTAACATAACAACCGTCTTCTCCATCATCCGTGACATAACTCACATTAATTACGTTAGTATCTAATAATATCTCTTTATAAGTTTTATCTAAATAATAAAGTTCACCGTTTTTAGTTAAAAATGAATTATATCCAAGTAAGCATACATGAGGAATTTTTATTCTATGAAACTTAGCATCACGACAGACTCTAACAAATCCATCGAGTCCTAAAATTAAAAGTGTACTAGTGTTAACCTTCGAGAGTTGACTTGCTTTTAATTTATATTTAACTAACTCATACACATCATCTATTCTTTTACCTATTAATAAATAATTTTCTTGATTTATAACATAATCAATTCCTCTAGAATTTAATAAATCTAATATCTTAAAATTATAAATTCGTTGACTAACGCCATGATTGATATAATATGTTAAATCATAATTGTTATCAGTATAAAAAACATCTGATATATTAGATATAACAATAGTATTTACATTTACTTTTAACAGTTTTTTAGTTAGATCATTTTGTAACTTATACAAACAATCATTAAAATCCACAAAATAAAATTCTACAGTTCCATAAATTTTTTTAACTTTGAAATTATGTTTTATTGAAATAAAACCATCATTATTAATAATATATAATTCATCATTTTTAGTTAAAATTAGAGTTTGACGTTGTCTACCATGAGTAATTGATATACATTGTTTTATTTGATTATATTGATAAATATTATTATTTATAATAATCGGAATACCATAATTAATATTACGTCGTTTATAATAATCTAACCATTTTTCATTATCTATTTTATGTATATCTTCAAAATCTCTGATCGTTAACTGTTTCCAAAAATTATCATCATCTATGATTTTATTAAAAAAATTATTGACCGAACTTAACTTGATAATACTCTTAACATCACAATATGATAATATGTAATTCCAACAATCTATATTCATTTTATAAGTATAATCATTAAATTATACTTATTAATATTGATTTTATAATTTAGTATGCAAGATTCTAAATATTACATGTCTTTCTTCAAAATTTTATATTTAGACTTTATTAATATCTAAGCTAATACCTATAACTATTGAGATTCAAGATCTAGTTTCTTATAATATTTAAATCTAACTTGAATATTAATAATAGTTGAATATAAAATTTTGGTTTTGATTAGAAAATTTTAGAAAACTGTTTGTTAGACTTAAAATTCTAATAAATAGATGTTCTCATATAAAAATTACTATAATCAAAGTGTTTTCTAAAATTTGTAAGCTAAAATCAAAATTTTATATTCAACTATTACTAATATTCAAGTTAGATTTAAATATTATAAGAAACTAGATCTTGAATCTCAATAGTTATAGGAATTAGCTTTAATATTAATAAAGTATAAATATAAAATTTTGATTTTGAATATAAAATTTTATAAAACTGTTTTTGTTATAGTTAAAATTCTCAAAATTACATCTATCTATTTTAGCTATAACCAACGAGGCTTTAACATTGCATCAATTATGACCATTTTAATAATTTTAATAATTTCATTGTATTCTGTATTAAACAAATTACCCATTTTTTAATATAGTTATATATTACTTTTTAATCTTTCTAAGGACAGATTTATCATTAATAATATAGTTATAATTACGTTTATTTTCTTTATCAGTATCTTTAATAAAATTAGGATCAGCATAAGTTAATAAAATTGATTCCCATTGTTGGTCAAAAAGTTTACATTCTTTATTTTTAACAGACAAATAAATATTTTGATATAACGTTAACTGATAACAATAACAAATTTTTAATTTGTCATCTTTAGATAAATTATCAAAATATGGTTTATAGATAACTCCATCAACATCAAGCATTTTAATCAAATTACTATTATAAATTTCCATATGATTTTCATCATATATAATAATATAACAATTTGTTGTTAATAACGCCAATTCTTTTTCTTTTAATAATATTTCGTATCTTGTCATATTTTATATTATAAATATAAAATATTGAAAAAAATATTTTATATAATTACATCTATTTTAGACAATTTTCTAGATTTTAATAATCAAAATAAACTAGTTCTCGAATTTTGATATTTATTAATATTATCTGAGATATTAATAAGTTCTATATATAAAATTTTGATTTTGATCAAATAATTTTAGAAAACACTTTGATTATAGTAATTTTTATATAATAACATCTATTCTACATAATTTTAACTATAACAAACAGTTTTCTAAAAATTTTCTAATCAAAACCAAAAATTTATGTTTAGAACTTATTAATATATAAACTTGATTTGACTATTATAAGAAACTGGTTATCGAGTTTTGATATTTATTAATATTATCTGAGATATTAATAAGTTCTATATATAAAATTTTGATTTTGATCAAATAATTTTAGAAAACACTTTGATTATAGTAATTTTTATATAATAACATCTATTCTACATAATTTTAACTATAACAAACAGTTTTCTAAAATTTTCTAATCAAAATCAAAATTTTATATTCAAGTTTAATTTATATTCAAGCCAAATTTGACTATTATAAGAAACTGGTTATCGAGTTTTGATATTTATTAATATTATCTGAGATATTAATAAGTTCTATATATAAAATTTTGATTTTGATTAGAAAATTTTAGAAAACACTTTGATTATAGTAATTTTTATATAATAACATCTATTTTACATAATTTTAACTGTTATAAGTTGTTTTCTAAAATTCGTTGGCTAAATCCAAAATTTTATATTTAAGTTTAATTAATATATAACTTAATAACTATAAATTTTGAGATTTGAAGTTAAATTTCTTATAATATCTAAATTTAACTTAGATATTAATATATTCTATATCAAAAATTTTTGTTTTAGTTAGAAAATTTTTGATAACAAGTTGTTATAGTTAAAATTATATAGAATAGATGTAATTATCAAAATTTTAACTATGACAAACAATTTTTTAAAATTTTTTAATCAAAATCAAAATTTTACAGACAGGAATTATTAATATCTTAGATAATTATGAAAAATATTAAAAATTAGTTACTTGACCTTATTATTTTTATTAATATTAGTTTGATTATTGATTAAACACAAATATGAGATTTTGAATTGTATTAACTAATTTTAGAAAACACTTTGATTATAGTAATTTTTATATAATTACATCTGTTCTACATAATTTTTAACTATAATCAAAGTGTTTTCTAAAATTTTTAAAATGAATCCAAAATTTTATATTTAATAGTCGTTAATATATCAGCTAATATTAATAAATACTAAAATTCAAAAATCAGTTTATTATAATGTTCAAATTTAGCTTGGGTATAAATTAAAATGGAATTAAAAAATTTCGATTTTGATTAGAAAATTTTAGAAAACACTTTGATTATAGTAATTTTTATATAATTACATCTATTTATATAAATTTTAACTATAACAAAGTATTTTCTAAAATTTTCTAATCAAAATCAAAAATTTATATTTAATAGTCGTTAATACATAACCTGATATCCATAAATAAGGAGATTCAGAAACTAATTTTTAATATTCCTGATAGCCAGTTGATATATTAACAATATCCAAATATAAAATTTTGGTTTTGGTTAGAAAATTTTAGAAAATTTTAGAAAATACTTTGTTATAGTTAAAATTATATAGAATAGATGTAATTATATAAAAATTACTATAATCAAGTTGTTTTCTAAAATTTTCTAATCAAAACTAAAATTTTATATTTAAAACTTATTAATATTAAAGTTAATATCTATAAATCTTAATATTTAGGTTTTGTGTTTTTATAATATCTAGATTTGGCTTGGGTATAGATTAAACTTAAACATAAAATTTTGATTTTAGATTAGAAAATTTTAGAAAACAACTTGTTATAGTAATTTTTATATAATTACATCTATTCTATATAATTTTAACTATAACAAAGTATTTTCTAAAATTTTCTAATCAAAATCAAAATTTTATATTTAAAACTTATTAATATTAAAGTTAATATCTATAAATCTTAATATTTAGGTTCTGGTTTTTTATAATATCTAGATTTGGCTTGGGTATAGATTAAACTTAAATATAAAAATTTTGATTTTGATCAAAAAATTTTAGAAAAAACAACTTGTTATAGTAATTTTTATATAATTACATCTATTCTATATAATTTTAACTATAACAAGTTGTTTTCTAAAATTTTCTAATCAAGTTAAATCTGGATATTATAAGAAACCGGGACCTAAATATTAAGATTTATAGATATTAACTTTAATATTAATAAGTTTTAAATATAAAATTTTGATGTCGATTATAAAATTTTATAAAACAACTTGTTATAGTTAAAATTATGTAGAATAGATGTAATTATATAAAAATTACTATGATCAAAGTATTTTCTAAAATTTTATAATCAAAATCAAAATTTTATATATTTTGATTATTAATATATCAGCTAATATTAATAAATACTAAAACTCAAGAACTAGTTTATTATAATATTCAAATTTAACTGATGTATAGATTAAACTTGAATATAAAATTTTGATTTTGATTAGAAAATTTTAGAAAACTGTTTGTTATAGTTAAAATTTACATAAATAGATGTAGTTATATAAAAATTACTATCATCAAGTTGTTTTCTAAAATTTTCTAATCAAAATCAAAATTTTATATTCAGAAATTATTAATATCGTAGATAATATTAATTTCTGAATATAAAATTTCGTTTTTATTATGGATCATAATAAAAACGAAATTTTTATTTTTTAATAATACAGTAAAATGGCATCTATACGTGATATACCATATAAAGATATTGAAATATTTTTAATAGCTAATAAGAAAGCTTTCAGAGGAGAAAATGATGCTTATGATAAAGCTAAGGAATTATTAAAAGATGAAAATATGGAAGGACATACAGATAATATACTAGAATGGATCATAGCTTATAATTTATTAAAGAGTAAAGTTAATATTCCTAATTACACACTCTACGAAATACATAAAATGTCGCAAAATAAACTAAATGATTTAGCAAAATTACTAACGATGAAAGGTAATGATGTAGAAAATATTATAAATATTTTAAGATTTTTACATAAATTAGATGACTCTGTTGATATTAATACCAATCAAATCTTAAATATTGCGGGAGAAGAAATATTTAATATTATTCTAAGTAATATGGACAATAAAACTATAAATAGAATGAATATAAACAAATATAGTACATTAGTTTTGGAAGATCAAGAATTCTGGAAGAATCGTTTAGAGGAGATATTTGGGTTAAAGAGTAATGATCCAAATTTTGATTATAGATTTGCTGTAAAATTTTTAGATAATGACAAATCATTTGAAGAAAACTATCATGAAGCAATGGACAAAGGATTAAAATCAATAATAAAATTACTATTAGAAAATAATGTAGTTGAAGTAATAGAACCCTTGAAATTTTTAAACAAAATACATACTACTTTACCTGGTTTAGGACAAAATAAAAATTTACCATATAAAGATTTTATTGAAGAAATCATAATAGAAACCAATGATATAGAAGGACAGCGAGTTGTCTATTTTGATTATTTTGATAGAATAGAATTTACAGGGAATAATTTTAAGATTCAGTTAGATATAGAAGACGTCATGGACGATAATGTAGATCGTGAAATAAAATCAACTTTTATTAGTGATGGAGGATTTACTAATGGTGAAATTTTATACAATATAGCACAATTAATTCCTAACAATGATGAAATCAAAGAATTATATTTAAAACACATTAGAGATAATGCTGGTCAGATATTAGAGAAAATAGAATATTATTATAATGAATATATTAAAGTTTCTGAAAGATATAAACAAAAAGATTATAATCAAAAAGTCACAAAAGAATTTCTTAAAAATTTAGTCAAATCTCCTGAAAAATTTTACGATTTTATAATTAAAAACAGTGAGAATAATATGAACATAATATTATATACACAAAAGAATTTGTCTCATAATTTGTCTTATTATCCATTCTTACCCGATTATTCTTATTATTTTGGTAATCACATATATTGGGAAGGATTAGTTAGATTAAATGATGAATATCATATACAATTAGGATCATAAAAAAATTAAAAATGATTAAATATATTAATAACATATTAATATAATTATAAAAAGATTACAAAAAAATGATTGGTGCTAAATCTATACCGCCTCCAAGTAAAATCGAAGGATTACAAGCAATAACTAAACTACGTCCAATCTCAGGATGTAGATATTGCGTATATACATTTGCTCTAAATCAAGATATAATTGATGCTAATGGTAAAGTAGATGATTTTCGTGGAATGTTCTTTATTTTAGGAACATTTGATAATAAGACAGAAGCTGAAAATCATATGGAGGAGTTAATGATTAAAACTAAACATCATGAATTTTATATAGCCGAGTATGCAAAGCCGATTAGGATATCAACGGTTGTTGACTCATCAAATGTATCAAGAATTTATGTTGATAATATGAATAAGATTAAAAAGATGGAAAGTGAACAATACCAGAGAGATAAAGAATTATATGAAAAACAAATAAAGATAGAAAGTGATATTGTTCAAGAAGAGAAAGATGAATATGACGAAGATCACATAGATCATTTTAAGCGTCAGTGCTGGTTAGCTATTAAAAATAAAACAAAATATGAAAGTATTAAAGAAGAAATGGAAAAATCATTATCTAATTATGAAAAGAATGTAGCTAATATTAGAGAGCATTATGCTAAACATCCAGAACATGAAAAGCAATGGCTGTCGTATTTGAAATCTCGTTTAACCGAACGCGGAGAATTAAAGCTATATAATAATATTGAGTTAGGATATGAGAAATATCGTGATGAAATATTAGGAATAGATAAATAAAATAATTTAATGACACACATAAGAAAATACACTATTAATGCTGGTAATGAAATTGACTATATATCTACCAATATTATTGATTCAAAAATATGTATAATAAATTATCAAACTAATAATGTTTATTGTAGTAAAGTGATTAATTTAGATAATGATGAAATTAATTTCGTAAGTTTATGTCTTAATCATAGAACCAAAGAATTATTGTTAGCAACATCTTATAATCCAAATAAATTATCTAAAGAAAATAATATAAATTATTATTTTGACACATTATTATAATTTATTTTTAATTATGTTAATATATAAAATGTCTGTGATATCATATTTCATTGTTGCTATTGAATCTAATATAATTGATAAAAATTATCAATTATCAAAATATAAAGATGAGATTATTACATATCATTGGTCAGAAAAAAACATAATATTAGATTTTCTTGTCAAAGAAGATTTATGTGCTATAAACAATAATAATGATGTTTTATGGATTTCAATTAATCCTAATAACATCGAAAATATATTATCAAAAATATCGATTATCGTTGATTATTGATCTAAAAATATATTATAGAATTATATAGATGTTTATATAATTTTTAAACAATTTCTTTTGCTTTTTCTGTTAACTCATCTAGATTTTTAATCATTGAAGAAATATTCATAAATTCAAGAGATTCTGGATTAATATCTTCTGAAATAGATACCCAATCATCTCTCATAAGATTCCATGTTTCAATTAAATATTTTAACACATACTGATTTTTAGTATTGATCGCTGCATTAAATGCGGTTGAGAAATACTCGTTAAAATCCGCTCCATCTGAAGCAAGAGATTCCATATTATCTTCAAATATTTCATCGAATCCACTAGTGTCCCAATCATAATTTTCAGGAATCATTTTAAAAACTATTTCTAATTCCTCTTGATTACCTAATGCATTAGATAATAAAATAGAATAAATATCATCTTTTGGATACGTTAATTCTAATATTCTCTTGACTAATGCATACTCTTTCAAATCAAATAAATCACTAGTGAATTGATATAAATCATAATAATCTAATTTTATGCTAACCTTTTTAGGTAAATCTTCTTGATAATAGTAATTATTTATAACTTCAGGTAATGCTTTATAGACTAAAGGTCTAAATGTTTGTTTATTTGTTTTAAACGTCTTTAATAAAGTTTCTAAATCCATTACTTCTAAAAGCTTTATTTCTAATGAAGGAAGTAATCCTCTGTTAATGGTATCATCATTTAATTTATGTAAATAAGTTAATATACTGAGAATAGCATCCATATTATCACTCTTCATTCCTAAAGATTTAGCTAATTTATCTACATCTCGCTTAGATAGAGAAATAACAATAGATTTGTTATACATAGGTATATTTTTCTTTGATTTTATCAGATTATACGCCATCATCCACGTAATAACATTATCGGGATAAAATTTAGCCTTTGCACTCTTCATAAGATCAAATGCTGTCTTGTATGCATTATCAATATTTTTCGGTATACCAACTTTATTTTCTGATAAGAAATTTTTTATGTCTTCTAATGGAATATCTCGTATAGATGTCATTTTTATATAACAAAAAATATTACTTTTAATTTTTAATGAAATTTATAATTGTCAAAATATAAAGATTAAATAATATAACGTATTATTGGTCACAAAAAAATATCGTATTAGATATTTTAATAAAAAAAATATCTGTGTTATAAATGATAACAATAATGTATCATGGTATTCATTGGATGATATTAATGTTATAATTAACTGATTAAAACCAATTAATTAAAAAAAAGATTTTTAAGCTTATATTAAAATGACATCTATATATGATATTCCTTACGAATATATAGAGAAATTTTTATTAGCTAATAATAAAATACTTACTCATGATGATGATTACGGTAAAGCTTTAATTTTATTAAAAGATAAAAATTCTGTGCGTCATCCGATGAGCATAATTGAATGGATGATTGCTCATAATTTGTTAATTCAAAAAGTTAATATTCCTCATTATACTGTTGATGATATAGATAGTATGTCGCAGCAAGAAGTTAACAACTTAGCTAAGTTATTAACAATGAAAGGAAATAATCTTAATAATATCAAAAATATTTTAAGATATCTACATAAATTACATGATATGATATTGCTTCCTGAGATTAATGATATTATACTGGACATATTATATGATACAGAAAGAAAAGAACAAGAACTTTTATTTCCCTATATGATCAAATCTGGAAAATATAACGATTTAATTAATTTATTAAATAAACATCACAATAAACAGATGATAAGGGAATTAATTTCTGATAATGTGGTAGAAATTATAAGTTATCTTAATACATACCTCTTTAATGCTAATACGTACTTTGAGGCATTAATTATTAGATTATTAGAATATGATGAATTAGGTTTAGCTAAGAAATTTTATGATCATATAAAAATTTTAAATCCTTATTGGAAAAGTTTGAGTTACGATATTATTAATAAAGTATATTATGATTTTTACAATAATAATTTTGAAAACTTATTTAAAATAAGCTCTTCAATAGACTTGTTCAATTTTTTTATTGAAAAAAAGAAGGATAGGTATGATATTAGTGATAAATTAAAAATTTTATATATCAGATTTTTGAGGACCGCAATTAAATTACAAAAACTTGAGTTTATAAAGCTAATGGTTGAATATTTTAATAATAATCCGTTAGATGATATTAAAATGATTAATGATATAAAAATCAAAAACCAAATAAAAGAATTTGAAGATTTAATTTTTATAGCCAAAGAAATGATTTAATTAATAATATATATATATATATAAAGAAAAAATTAAAAATTTTTACTATTAAATAAAAATGACGAGTATACGAGATATACCATATAAAGATCTAAAAATATTTTTAGATGCTAATGATCAAGTCTATCTAAATGAAGATGATGCATATGATAAAATTTTAATTTTATTAAAAAATAAGAAAGCAATCGGTCATACTACAAGAATTATAGAATGGATGATCAAGTCTATCTAAATGAAGATGATGCATATGATAAAATTTTAATTTTATTAAAAAATAAGAAAGCAATCGGTCATACTACAAGAATTATAGAATGGATGATAGCGCATAATCTATTGGTAAATAAAATTAATATACCGTATCTTACAAATGATCAAATAGATAATATGACGCAAACTGAAATTAATCAGTTAGCAAAATTATTAACTATGAATGGTAATAATGTTAATAATATTAGGAATATTTTAAGATTTTTACATAAATTAGATGAAGAGAATATTACATTACTTCCAGAAATTAATGATATTATCTTAAACAGATTGTATGAAGTAGAAAAAATAGACAAAGATATTAATTTTATAATTAAAACTGGATCTTCTCAGGATATTCTAAATTTATTGAAAATACATCATAATAAAAGAATAATACGAGAATTAATTTTAGAAAATATAGCATTAATATCAGAGAATATAAATTTAGATGTAATGAATAAAAATAAAAATATTTATGAGTCAATACATAAACCTAGACAAGAGAGAGGAGAAGAAGAATCGGATGATGAATCGGATGAAGATCCTTATTTTTTCGACGAGTACTATCTAGCAGAATTTATAGCGGGATTATTAGAACTTAATGAAATAGGTTTAGCTAGAAAATATTATGAATATTATATGAATTCAAATCCTTATTGGAATTCAATGAATGAAAAAATTTTAAAGTTTATACACCAATCTAATGAATATTATACATTATCAGAAAGATTATTTAGAATATTACCTGAAGAACTTACAAGTGAAGACTTATTTTCTTTTTTCCATAACGCAAGATTTACGGTAAGCCACGAAATTAGACTAAAAGATATATACATTCCTTTTCTAAGAGCAGCTATTAAGTCACAAAAATTAGATTTTATTAATTTACTTGTTGAGTATTTTGATGGTTTACTGTTTAGAAATTCTGATTGTAAACAAACCAAAATTTTAATGAAAGAATTTGAAGACTTACTTATTATAGCTAAAGAAATGATATAATAATAATATAAATAAATTTTTATATTATAACTATAATTTGTATTAAAATGACATCTATATATCAAATAGAATTTGATGATATTAAAGAATTTTTAAAATGTAATAATAAATGTCATAAAAATAGAAATCGTGCATATAATATAGCTTTCAACTTGTTAAAAAATAAAGACGTAATTTACACCACAAAAATTTTAGATTACATAATTGCTCGTAGTTTATATATAAATAACATCAATATACCAAAATATAGTATTTGTGATATAAATTCAGCATCTCAAGATGAAATAAACATTTTATCTAATGAATTAAATGTGAAAAATATAGATAGTGTCAAAAATGTCTTAAGATATTTAGGGAAATTAGAAGAGAAAATTACTTTTTTACCTGAAATTAATAAATTAATTATGGAAAAATATATTAGATTATTACAAACGGATATTTTATCATCTAATTTATCCGACGTAGTTAAAATTTTCAAGAATCATCGATTTTTAAGAGGATTTATTTATGATAATATTAAAAATTTTGTCGATGATCATATCAATGTATCTCCACTTGTCGTTAAACGTTATAGAGATTACTATGTATCAGATTTTGTATTTGATTTAGTACAAATAAAAGAAAACTTCTTAGCTAAAACAGTGCTTGGGTTATGTGGAATTAATTCACCTACTTCAACGTATCTCCTTAAATGTTCAAGAGAATATTTAAGGAGATACGTTGAAATATAGTTAGTTTAAAAAAATTCTTAGGTGTCTAAGAATTTTTTTAAAAGTATATACTTAAACATATAAAGCATTGATATGATCTAACGTTAACACAGAATCAGGAGTCTTATTTTTAAGCCACCACTTCGATACTAGCTCATATCTTTCACGAGTATGAACATTATCAAAAATCACGCTCGCATCAATCCGGGGAAAATCAAGAAAATCCTTAAATCCCATTAATCCCATGATACCTATACATTTTAATAAGAAATCACAATTAGGCGAGTCCTCGAACCCAAAA
>Ga0315287_10000640_pt1 | contig 30719 bp, 23 predicted proteins | sample YL17G11_0_MG_FD_205037 | JGI IMG/M metagenome (GOLD analysis project Ga0315287, IMG submission 205037) | Sediment microbial communities from Yellowstone Lake, YNP, Wyoming, USA - YL17G11_0 | ecosystem: Environmental > Aquatic > Freshwater > Lake > Sediment | place: USA: Wyoming | collected...
GCAGAGGGAGCTCGACGCGCCGCGGGAGGTCGTCGCCATGGATGGCGACCACGTTGGAGCGCCAGGCTCCGACCTCCCTCTTGACGAACACGTTCACGTGGCGCAGCGGAGCGCCGACCGTGGCGCACTCCGCGGTCACGACGGCCTCCGCGCTCGGGTGCAGTTCGCCGATCACCATGGGGACACCCGGCCTGGCGATTCCCGCCTTCTCCCAGGCGATCTCCACGACCGTGCCGCCGAGAAGCGCCGTGTGGTCGAGCGAGACGTTCGTCAAGACGGTCAGGATCGGCGCCACGACGTTCGTCGCGTCGAAGCGACCACCCAACCCCACCTCGACGACCGCGACATCCACGAAACGTGCGCGGAAGTACTCGAACCCCGCGGCCGTGAGAGCCTCGAATTGGCTGGGCAGGTCCGCGCTCGCGAACACCTCGGGAACCATCCGCTCCACGGCGGCGGCGAACGCCGTCTCGCTGATCCATTCTCCGTTGACGCAGATCCGATCGCGGAAGTCGACCAGGTCGGGCGACGTGTACCGGCCCACGCGGTAGCCGCCACACTGGAGGATCGCCGCCAGCATGGCGACGACCGACCCCTTCCCGTTGGTCCCAGTGACGTGGATCGCGGGGAAGCTGCGCTCGGGGTGTCCGAGGACGGAGAGGAGGCGGTCAATCCGCTCGAGTCCCGGCTTCACCTCGAACCGAGGGAGACGATCGAGGAACGCGCGCGATTCGGCGTAATCCATCTACGCTCCGAGCGAATCGAGGTTCGCCTGGAGTCGATCGCGCTTGCGTCGGAACTCCTCCTGCTTGCCTCGCTCCTTCTCGACGACGGCTTCCGGCGCGCGTGCCAGGAACTGCTCGTTCGCGAGTTTCGCTTTCACCTGGTCCAATTCAGCCTGCGTCGAAGACAGCTCGCTGCGAAGCCGCGCGATCTCGGAGTCGAGGTCAATGAGGCCGGCAAGAGGCACGTAGATCTCGGCATCGGGGAGAACGATGCGCGCGGACCCGCTAGGGGCCGACACATCAGGGGAGACGGTCCATTCGGCCGGGCCGGTCATCCCGGTGCACGTCTCGAGTCTGTCGACCAAACGTCCAGTAGGTCCTTGAGGATCCGCTTTGACGAGAACCGACAGCTTGGCCGTGGGCGGAACGTTCCACGCGGCACGAACGGATCGGACCCCGCCAATGACGCTTTGGAGCGTACCCATCTCCCTTTCCGCGTCCGCATCGCGCGGGCCGGCCACCGGGAACGGGGCAATGCACACCGATGCAGGTCGATCGCCGAGAGCTTGCCAGATCTCCTCGGTGATGAACGGGACGAAGGGGTGGAGAAGCTTCGTCGTCTCGCGCAGGACGTGGCAGAGGACTCCGCGGGCCGCCGCGTCGCCGGCGGCGAGGCGCGGCTTCACCATCTCGACGTACCAGTCGCAGGCGTCGTGCCACGTGAAGTCGTAGAGGGCTTCCGCAGCGAGGTGGAAGCTGTACTCGTCGAGGTGGTGGGTCACCGTCTGAATCGTGCCCGAGAGCCGCGACAGGATGTAGCGATCCTCCAGTTCCACGACGCGCGCCGGGAGCGGCGGCCGCTCGTCGCCGAGGTTCATCAGCACGAACCTCGCCATGTTCCACAGCTTGTTGAGGAAGTTGCGGCCCTCGGCGAGATCCGACCACGGCATGCGCACCGTGCGCCCTTTGCCCGTCGTGTGCGCCACGGCCAGCCGCAGCGCGTCCGCCCCGTACTCGCCGATGAGGCCGATGGGATCGACGCTGTTGCCCTTGGACTTCGACATCTTCTGTCCCTTGTCGTCGATGACGAGGGGCGTGATGTAGACCGTGCGGAACGGGACATCGCCGGTGAAGTGGAGCGACGCCATGACCATTCGCGACACCCAGAAGAAGAGGATATCGAACGCGGTGAGGAGGAAGGAGGTCGGGAAGAAGGTCGCCAGGTCTTCCGTCTCCTCGGGCCACCCCATCACGGAGAACGGCCACAGCCACGAGGAGAACCACGTGTCGAGCACGTCCTCGTCCTGCCGGAGATCCACATCCTTGCCGTAGTGGGCGCGCGCCGCAGCGACCGCATCTTCCTCGGAGCGTGCCACGAACTCGCGCCCATCGGGTCCGTACCAGACGGGAATGCGGTGTCCCCACCATAGCTGGCGTGAGATGCACCAGTCGCGGATGTTCTCCAGCCAGTCGTTGTAGAGCTTCGTCCAGCGGTCCGGGACGAACTGGACGCGTCCGTCCTTCACAGCTTGGAGCGCTTCTCGCGCCAACGGCTCCATGCGCACGAACCACTGGGTCGACAGGAGTGGCTCGACGAGTGCGTCACAGCGATCGCAGTGCCCGACGGAGTGGCGATAGGCGTCGACGTTCTCGAGCAGGCCTTCGGCCTTCAGTCGGTCGACGACGGCCTTTCGCGCTGCGTCGCGCCCGAGGCCCTGGAACGGACCTGCGTTGGCGTTGAGCGTGCCGTCGGGGCTCAAGATGTTGATCGAGTCCAGCTTGTGGGTCCTGCCGATCTCGAAATCCACTGGATCGTGGGCCGGCGTGACCTTCAGCGCCCCAGTTCCGAACGTCGGGTCGACGGACTCGGCCGCCACGATGGGCAGCCGCCGACCGAGAAGCGGCAGGATGGCGGCCGTGCCGATCAGGTGAGCAAAGCGCTCGTCGTTAGGATGGACGGCGATGGCTGTGTCGCCGAGCATCGTTTCCGGGCGGGTGGTCGCGATCGTGAGGGAGCCACCGTTCTCGAGTGCGTAGCGGATGTAGTACAGGGCTCCGTCAACCTCGCGGTGATCGACTTCGAGGTCCGACAAGGCCGTGCTGCAGCGCGGGCACCAGTTGGTCAAGTACTCGCCGCGATAGATGAGGCCTTCGTTGTAGAGCTGTACGAACACCTCGCGCACCGCGGCCGACAGTCCCTCGTCGAGCGTGAAGCGGAGACGCGACCAGTCGCATGAGCAGCCGAGGGCCTTCAACTGTTCGATGATCTCCGAGCCGTACTTCGCCTTCCAGTCCCAAACGCGTTCGACGAACGCCTCGCGCCCGAGTTCGTGCCGATTCGTGCCTTCGCGTGCGAGCATCTTCTCCACGACGTTCTGCGTTGCGATCCCAGCGTGGTCCGTCCCGGGAAACCAGCACGCCGCGTCGCCCTTCATGCGGTGATAGCGGATCACGATGTCCTGGAGCGTGTTGTTCAGCGCATGCCCCATGTGCAAGCGTCCGGTGACGTTCGGCGGCGGAATCACGATCGAGAAGGGAACCTTGCCAACGGCGTCTGCCGGCGCGCGGAAGTAGTCGCCCTCTTCCCAGAGGCGGTAGCTCCTCGCCTCGACATCTGCCGGTTGATAGCGCTTGGACAGTTCCATCTCGTACCTCCGTGGGATTAACGCTCAACGGATGAACGCGGGCCTTGCTCCGCTCATGTCCACTTCCGCAGGGCAATCTCGTAGTCGTGGAGCTCCTCGGGAGCGAAGAACAGCGCCACCTCGCGCTGCGCCGAGGCCAGGGAGTCTGAGCCGTGCACAAGGTTCATGGTCAGATTGAGCCCGAAGTCGCCGCGAATGGTTCCGGATCCCGCCTTCTGCGGATTCGTGACGCCCATCAGGTTTCGAACGACCTCCACCGCGTTGTCCCCTTCCACGGCGAGCGCGACGATCGGGGACGCCGTGATGAATGCCAGCAGATCGGCATAGAACGGCTTCTCCACGTGCTCCGCATAGTGCCTGCCCGCGAGGGTCTCGTCGACCCGGAGCATCTTCATCCCCACGAGCTTCAGGCCCTTCTCCTCAAAGCGGGAGACGACGCGCCCGACGAGGCCCCGCTGAACGGTGTCGGGTTTGCATAACACCAGCGTTCGCTGCATCGACATCTTGTTCCTCCTACGACCTGCGGACGTAGCACCCGCCATCGACTTCCGCGATGAGATCATCGAGCTGCAGGAGCAGAAGAACGTGCGAGGCTTCGGTGGGGGAAAGGTCCGCGCGCGCAATGATATCGTCAACGTGAACCGGGTCAAGACCGATAAGATCGTAGACACGGCGCTCCCGTGCTCCGAGAGACACCTCTTCCGGCTCCTCGAACGCCGGAGCGCGCTCGGCCATCGAACGGAGGTCGGGAAACTCCTCCAGAACGTCGTTGATCGTCTCCGCGATCTTCGCCCCTTGCCGGATCAGGTTGTTCGTCCCTGCGGAGGTCGCCGTTGTGATGTTACCGGGAACGGCGAAGACCTCGCGCCCTTGTTCGAGAGCGAGGCGCGCGGTGATGAGGGACCCGCTGCGCAGGGGCGCTTGGACCACGACGACGCCGCGACAGAGCCCGGAAAGGATTCGGTTCCGCTGAGGGAACGTCCACTTTGCCGGGCGGGTGCCGAGGGGATACTCGCTCATCGCGGTGCCCTCGACGGCGATGCGCTCAAACAACGGTTGGTTTGTCTTCGGATAGGGGTAGTCGAGCCCGCAACCGAGCACGGCCACGGTGTGCCCCCCCACGTCGAGTGCACCCTGATGGGCTGCGGCGTCAATGCCTGCCGCCAGTCCACTCACGATGAGGATTCCCTTCAGCGCCAACTGGCTTGCGAACCGCGCCGCGACGAGCTTCCCGTACTGCGTCCCGCGACGCGTGCCGACGATGCCGATCGTGCACGAGGTGTCCACGGGGAGCTTGCCGCGGACGTACAGCGCGAACGGGGGATCGTCAATCTCGCGCAGGAGAGCCGGGTACTCGGGATCGACGAGCGTGACCAGTCGAACCCCTGCCTGCTCTGCCTTCTCAAGCTCCTCGTCGATCGCCGCGTCGCTGCGCGCCGAGCCAATGGCCTCCCCCAGCATCGACGACCCGAAGATGGAGGAGAGTCGGCTTGCCGGCGCCTCCCACGCGGCGCGGAACGAGTCGAAGTGCGCGAGCAACAGCTTCGCCCGCTTCGGCGTAAGCTGCGGAATCCGATTGAGCCCGATCAGGCACTCTCTGTCCGTGCGCATCATCGTGTAGCAGACTAGGATCTAGTCCCCCCCCGGTCAACCCTGTCGGTCGATTGTCCGTGATGGTTGGGTCGATCGCCATCGCGAGTCCGGCTCGGCACTCCGCGATCGCGAGCCGAGGGGGCTGAGCCACGACCTTGCGCGCGAAGTAGAGGAGAACGACGAGGCCGGCGAGCCACAGCCCTACTCGTTCGTCGCTGGGCACAGCGCTTCCGGGAAGGCGTGCGGCCGCGATGACGACGCCCTCGAAGAGTCGGAGCGTCAGTCCGAACGCCTGCGCCGTGGCAGCCGCAACCGGACCCCATGCGGAGCAGGCGATGGCCACGACCCCGGCCCAAAGGGCCACGGTCGACAGCGGGATGGCGAGGATGCCGGTCACGGCGGTCCACATCTGGAGCTTCTCGAACTGGAGGGCGAGGATGGGCGCCGCTCCCGCCTGAGCCGCCAGCGAGACGAGGAGGAGAGAGGTGGCGAAGCGCGCCGTCGCCGCCGGGAAACGCGGCAGGCGCGCGAAGGCCGGCCAACCTCGCCGCGGGGCGAACGCAAGAAGGCCCGCCGTCGCTGCGACGCTGAGTTGGAATCCCACGTCGAACAGGCACGCTGGCTGTGCCAGGAGGAGAGTGCAGGACGCCGCGGCGAGCGCGTTCATCGGACGAATCGACGCTCGCAGGATGAATCCAAGGTCGGCGAGCACGCTGCCGGCGGCGACGAAGAGGAAGAGCAACGCCGATCGCAGGAAACTGATCCAGGGGCCGATGATCCACACCGCGGCGAGGACGACGAGGACGACGACGAGGTAGGCGACCGCCGGGCGCACGTGGAGAGCGCGAAGCACCAGCCACACCCCAGCGAGAAGAACGGCGAGATGCATGCCGGACACGGCGAGAATGTGCATCAGGCCCGTGCGTGCGAAGGCTTCCTCCGTCTCGTCGGACAGCGCGAAGCGGTCGCCGAAGATGTAGCTCTGCGCGAGGGCGAACTCCTCCGGCGCCAGTCGCTGCTGCAGAGAGCCGAGGAACGCTTGTCGGACTTGATCGCCCCATCGCAGAACCCCGCTCTCGTGACCCAGCCTCGTGAGCCCTGCGGACTCAACCCACATCGTGGCGAAGATGTCCTGCCGCTCGAGGTACTCCGCGTAGTTGAACCCGTCGAACGTGCCCGGCCATTCGGCCCGCCCAGCGAGTCGGACGCGGTCGCCGTAGTGCACGGTGCCGGCCGCGGCCGGCGAGCAGGACCACGTGGCGAGGATCCGCTTCGGCAGTTCGTCCGGCTCCACCACAAAGCGTATGCGGCCGACCCCCAGGCTTGGATAGGAGACGATCGTCCCGGTCACCCCGGAGATCTGTGGTGCGCGGAGCGCGAGCCACTCTGGAATGTCAGGTTCGGCAGCGCCGCGGAGGAGTCCGAGGATGGCGATGCAACCAAGAAGGATCGCGCGTCGCGCGGTTGTGCGACGGAGCACAACCGCCAGGACGAGGCACGCGGCACCGACTCCCACCCACAACGCAGGAGGGGGCGGGAGCGGGGATGTGGATGCGACCACGAGCCCGGCGGCCAGCGCGAAGAGGATTCCGACCATGGGATATGTCATCGTCTCTTCCATGAGGATACGTCATCCGGCCTTGCCGACGGAAGGGCGAAGCTCTACAATGGGTGTCGTGGTCTTTGACATGGGGGTGACTGGCTTCGACGGAGCCGTCAAAAGAAGGTTGCAGGCGGAGCATCGCAATCTCCTAAAACTGGCGAAACAAACAATAACTGCGAACACAACGACTGCGACATACGCATTCGCCGCCCCATCCTATAACTAGGACGGGCCGTCTGTTGGAGTCTCCCGCGGGCTCCTTCTAGGCGTCGACTAGCGGGTCTATCGCGTTTCGGCACTCTCACGGGCGCGGTGAACTTTCGAGAGCTGGGCCTTCGTCATCCCTCCTCGTGGGAGGATGAGGGCCGAGATTCGTACGCGAGGATAAGCCTGTAGATGCCGACTGGCGACTGTTTCGGACGCGGGTTCGACTCCCGCCACCTCCACCAGACGTGACTGCATGTAGAACCGGGGAGAAAGCCTCCTCGGTTCTGCATTTCTCGATCGGCGGCGGTACTCGATCTCGATTCCGTCTCATGTGGCGACGATCGTCGGTCCCCTCACTCGTCTAGTCTAGAGCGACAGGCACGGCTCCCGTCGAGAGCGGGCAGAGGGACACAACCACCGCCAACCAGAGGATGATAGGAACTCTGAACTGGCGACCGCTAGGACCGTTCATGAGACCCCCGCGCGGCGCGCTGCAACGATTCCACATGGTGACCTGCCCCGCTGATAGGTCCAGCCATTGGGTGAGAGTCTTGACTCGTGACGGCGGCCAATGCCGCAAGCGAGCCAGTACCCCCAAGCGTTGAGGCAGCGACGCGACGACTGCCGCTTCGCACGTCTTGCCAACGAGAGAAGTAGTCGAACGTCCTCCGCCTTCGGCCCAAGATCGTCCCGCCAGGTGTACAGAAGAAGTCTTCCTAACGGTCTTAGCTTGTGAGACCTGGCGGGACCCCTGCGTAGCGGCGGCAGGAATCCGTTGGTGACCGAAGTCTCGGCTAGTGAGCCGTCAGCAGAACGCTGATTACGCCTCTCTCATCCGTCATCGGTTCGAGCGCCTTGCCCACCAGGGTACATGGGCAGGACCCATCGCCCGCCCAGCGCATGGCGTAGCCAGGCGTAGAGGAGCTCACCAAGAGGTCACCCGGCTGGATCGGGCCGCCCTCGTTCGTCACCTTGACGGGTACGATGCCGGAGAGGGCGAGGAGGGCGTAGCCCTCAGCAGATTCAGTGCCTCCTAACACCATGCCAGGTTGCGAAGACACCACGCCAGCTACCAGTGTGGAGCAAGGCGTCTGCGATCGGCGATAGGCGCCGGGCTGCTGGGGGTCGAGCTCAAGGACTGTGCCGGGTTCGACGGGACCACTGACTGAGACCCACTCGGCCACGTCGGCTGACCCGAGGTAGAGGCCGCCCCCATACCATCCTCCGTCAGCGCGGACTTCCCCAGACGCAGTCACCCGAAAGACTGATGAAGTGCCGGTGATGGTTGTGCTGGCATTCCCCATCTCGATGGGCGATGGCGCTCCGCAGCCCGTGCTATCGCAGGAAGCGAGTCTGTAGCAGTAGAGTTGACCGGGAGTCACACCTGTATCGTCGAACGATGTGCCGGACGGGCTCGCGATCTGAACGAAGGTGCCATTCTGGCCCGCAGCGCGCTGGACCACGTAGGACGTCGCACCGCTCACGGCGGACCAAGTGAGCCTGACGCGGTCCGCATGGGTCCCGTCGCTCGCGGAGATGTCGAAGGGCGCAGGGAGATCCCGTCCGGAGAGCGCTCCGCGGACGAACAGAGAGTGGCAGCGCCCGGCAGCGATCGCGCGCGTCGGCTGCAGCACGCCCCCAACAAGCGTCGGCGTCGACCGATCGACGGTATCGCCTAGCCCAAGCTGGCTCCACCAGTTCTCGCCGAAGGCGTAGACGTCACCGTCCTCGAGCAGCACAAGAGAGTCCAGCTCGCCTGCCGCCACGGCGATCGCTCGTCCCGGCAGGCCGAGGACCTTGACCACGGTGTGGCGGTTGTCCGTGTCTCCCTGCCCGAGCTGGCCGGAGGCATTGAGGCCGCAGGCGTAGACCTCGCCGCTTTGAAGAAGGAAGAGTGAATGCCCCATGCCCCCCGCGACAGCCCTCGCCGGGCCGGGGAGGTCTGGCACCTTCTGGGGCCATAGCCGGTCGTCGGTGTCGCCAAGTCCGAGCTGGCCGTGGAAGTTCTCGCCGAACGCGTAGACGTCGCCGTTCTCGAGCACGACGAGCGAATGGAGCTCCGCGGCGGCGATCGCCATCGCTCGGCCCGGGAGCCCAAGGACCTTCACGGGGAGCCACACCTTTTCTGTCGAGGTGCCTTGCCCGAGCGGTCCCGAGCCGTTCCAGCCCGCCCCGTACACGTCTCCATTCTCGAGCAGGTACAGGGAGTGTGCGTGTCCTGCAGACACCGCCATTGCAGGACCAGGCAGGGCCGTGACGGGAGTGAATGCGTGGATGTGCTGGAATTCTTCCTCCGAACCGAGACCGAGCATCCCGTAGAAGTTGATCCCCGAGGCATACACGTCGCCGTTCTCAAGGCAGACGACGGAGAACAAGTTCCCGGCAGCAATTGACGTGACCGGGCCTGGGAGTGTGTCAACCCTTGTGGGCACGTAGCGGTCCACCTGGTCTCCCAGTCCGAACTGCCCCGCACCGTTGAACCCACACGCGTAGAGGTCGCCGTTCTCCAGAAGGAAGAGCGAGTGCGTGCTACAAGTGTCGTAGTTGCCCTTCCCCGGAGCCGCGACGGCGCGGACTCCAGAAAGCCCAGGGATGTGGGTCGGGACGAGGCGATCTGTTGTGTCACCCAGTCCAAGCTGGCCGGTGCAGTTCGAGCCGCAGGCGTAAGCGCCTTCCTGGGCCGGCGGGCAGATGTTCAGGACCGCGCAGCGCACGATCGTGTAATCCTCGGGCAGGTCCTCGGGCAGGGAGTACCACGCATTGTGGGAGTCTGCCCAGCCGCAGTTCAGGTGGTACATGCGACTACCCTGCCAGCCGTCGACAACGACGGCGTGCCCCCCTTCAGCCGTCGACTTGATACCCAGTGCAGCCGGCCGACCGTGCTCCATGTCGTCAGATAGGGCTGAGTAGAACGCCTCTTCGGTGACGTAGTAGGGCGCTCCGCACGGAGCGTAGTAGGAATCGTATGACCGGAAGTCCGCCGACTCGTACCCCCAACGCTGAGGAGGCAGGCTCCCGAAACATGGGATCGTGCCCCCGGCCAGAGCTGTCGCCAGACTCGACAAGCGAGCACCCGAGACCAGACTACAGTAGTCCATGCGCACGGACACGCCGGCGGCGAAGCAGAGCTTGGCCTTGTCCGTGTCGCTCGGCTCGCCTGTCCCGTAGTTGAGCCCGCTGAAGCTTGCCGTGGAGGCAGTGATGGGGAAGCTGTGCGTTGTCGTGGAGTAGTCGTCGCCTTCTGTGAATGTCACGGCGGTCGGGTACTGCCAGTAGTTCAGGATCTGCGCCACGGCGGTCGCCACACACCCGACTACTGATCGCCCCCCATGCACCGAGTCCAGTGGGCAGGTGTCGCTGTACGGCGACTCCTGGTGCCACTTCGTCGTGAGCCACGGCCCGTAAACGATCGGAGAGGCGGGGACGCCTGCCTGCTCGCCGAGATAGGATTCCCAGAGGCGTTCATTTTCATCCGCCCCGCGGGCGGAGGCCTGAGCCAGTGCCTCCATCCGCCCGCGCAGATCGAAGCGAAGCATCGAGAGGAGGATGTTCTCCTCCGTCTCCTCCCACGGGAAGCTCCCTTCATACGAGCAGGCAATCACGGGCACAATTCGGGTCTCCGCGGTGACGACGACAAAACCCTGGGGATCAAGATCGAACACGAAACCGAGGACGTCGCCCGTCTCCGGATCACGCAGCTCAGCGGACTTCTCGATGGCGACGGAGTCTGGAACCCCAACTGCCTGGCGGTATGCGTCGTCCATGGTCCTCTCGCGTGTGAGGAATGCAGCAGCGAGCCGTCTCCCATCGTCAGCGGGCACGGGGGCGCCGACCACCCACAGATGGGCGAGACATACCGCGACCAACACCAGGACGAGGCTCCATGCACGAGATGACGAAGTAGAGGCGTAGAGACGCGTATCGCTCATGGGGCTCCTTTCAGGCTAGAGCACTGTGACGCAAGTCTAGCACGAAGCAGTACCCGAGGGAAGCGCAGCTGAAGTTCCCTTCAGCTTGTGTACCCGCACATGACATGAACTCGCTTGGTGTGGACAGGACCGGCATCCGCACTGGAGCCAGCGAAGGCTCGCCTCAGCGAGAGGGCAGAAGAACGCTGGTCACACCTTGCTCATCTGTCAGCGGCTTCAGCGCCTTGCCCACCAGGGCACAGAGGCAAGGCTCAGGTCCCGCCCAGCGCATGGCGTAGCCTGGAGTCGAGGAACCGACGAGCAGATCGCCGCGCAGAGTCGGCAGACCCTCGTTCGTCACCGTGACGGGGACGATGGCGAGCAGACAGAAGGTCCCTCTGGAGGCCTCGGTCCTCCAGGACCTGACAGCCCTAGTCCCCTGCTTCTTCCAGCCTCGGGCAGGCCTGCCTGCGCTTCTGGCTTCTCTCAAGCTGTCGGCTGTATGCTCACTGCCGGATTTCGATGCTCGCAGGCTGAAGGAGAGACAGAAGATAGATGACGGGAACGGGCGGCTATCTGTGCGTGGTACTCGCCGGAGGCGCTGGGCTTCTGCTCAGTCCTGCGGGATGTACGGAACCGGACTACGTGAACCCGATGACTGTGAGAGTTGCGCCAAAGCCCGGCATCCACCGTTCGTCGCAACAATCACCGTGGCCGGCCGAGACGGCGGCGAGTACCTATTCCGACCTCCGGACGGCGGTGTCGTGATGGTCGAGCCGACGGTCACCGCGACGGTCGATCGCTTCGACTGGCATGGCTCCGTTGTCTGGACTCGATGAGAACTGAGTGCTGTCCGGGAGATCACCGTGCAGGTATTGAACTTGCCGCCAGTGATCGGGCGGCCTGCTCTGGCCCCGTACCAGGACTCCTGGCATCTGAGGGCTGCCTCGAACGCCCGTCGTCGCGCTTCGTCGACCGCCGCCTGGAAGGCCGTATCCTCGAGCCATCGGTAGACCGTCGCCCGTGAGACGCCTATGAACTCAGCGGGGGCCGTGATCGTCGGCTCAGCCAGGAGCGCCGCCACTGCATTCGCTCGCTGAACGTCGCATTCTGTTCCCTCTTGTCGCGTCACGGTCGACACCCCGTGTCTTCGCGATACGCGTTTCCCGCGGGGTCGCGCCGGCACAGAGCGTCGATTCCTGCGAACGGGATGGAAACAGAGAAGGTTCTATTTAGGGTTGCGCTAGGACCACCAACGTCCCATCCGGGAACGGCGGCCCTGGGCCATGCGCCAGGGCCGTTTGTCCTTCTCGGCCCTCCCGAGTGCCCCGACAATGCCCTCATGCACCGGGAGATGACCTTGACACAGACTCAGGATTTCGACGAGATCATCAGTCGACGCGGGACCGACAGCATCAAGTGGAATCTGTACGACGAGGACATCCTGCCGCTGTGGATTGCGGACATGGACTTCCTTACGGCGCCGGTGGTCCGTGACGCCCTACGCGATCGCGTCGAGCACGGGGTCTTCGGCTACGTCGCCGAGCCAACCGAACTGCGCGAGATCCTCGTCGAACGCCTGCGACGCCTCTATGCCTGGAGAGTGGAGCCCGAGGCCCTCCTCTTCCTGCCGAGCGTGGTGTGCGGCTTCAACCTCGTGCACCAAAGCGTGGCGAAACGAGGAGACGGCGTCCTCTTTCAGACACCCGCCTACTTCCCCATCCGCATTGCCCCGAAGAACGCGCGGGCAACTGCCCAGGCGGTGCCGCTCGCCCGACGCGATGACGGACGGTACGAGATCGACTTCGATGCGCTTGAAGCGGCGGTCACAAAGAAGACGCGCATGTTCATGCTCTGCAACCCGCACAACCCGGTCGGGCGAAGCTACTCGGAGCAGGAGCTCGTCGAACTCGGCGACCTCTGTGTCCGCCACCGCCTTACCATCTGCTCGGACGAGATCCACAGCGACTTCGTCTACGATGAAGCGCGACATGTGCCCATCGCCTCGCTGTCGCCGGAGATCGAGGCGCAAACCGTCACGCTCATTGCGCCGTCGAAGTCGTTCAACATCGCGGGTCTGCACTCGGCCGTCGCCATCATCCCCAACAAGGAACTGCGCGAGAAGGTCGTGCAAGCGAAGCGGGGCCTCGTCCCGAGCGTCAGCATCTTCGGCTATGTGGGCATGCTCGCCGCGTACCGCGACGGAGAGGAGTGGTTCGCCGATGTCTTCGCCTACGTAGAGAAGAACCGCGACTTCGTGCGCGAGTTCATCAAGGCGGAAATGCCTGAGATCCAGGTCGGGCCGATCGAGGGAACGTACCTCGCGTGGCTCGACTGCCGCGGCGCCGAGTTGCCGGGCGACCCGTACGAGTTCTTCCTCCGTGAGGCACGGGTGGCTACGAACCCGGGTCCGATTTTCGGCCCGCAGGGCGAAGGCTTCATCCGGCTCAACTTCGCCTGCCCGCGGTCGATGCTCGCCGAAGGCCTAACGCGAATGCGCGACGCACTGCGCCGCAAGTAGGTCCCGCACGGGCCAGAGCACCGACGCTCCTTCCCGAATGAGATCGGGCAATAGACTCGATACAATCCGCCCTTTGGGAGCGAGGGACATGACGCAACCTGTTCTCGAAGTGACATCGATCTCGAAGCAGTTCGAGTCCGTGCGCGCCGTGGACGGCGTCAGTTTCGAGGTCGGCCGGGGAGAGATCCTCGGCTACCTTGGCCCGAACGGTGCCGGGAAGACGACGTCGATCCGGATGATCCTCGGGATCTTCCACCCCGACGAAGGAGAGATCTGCGTCCACATCGACGGCCACTCCGGCCGTCTTCTGAAGGAGCGGACGGGCTATCTTCCCGAGGAGCGCGGCCTCTATGCCGACGCGACGGTCCTCGACGCACTCACCTACTTCGCCGAGCTGAAAGGGATGCCGCGTGCAGAGGCGCGCGGGCGGATCCTGGAGTGGCTCACGCGGTTCGATCTCCTGGACTGGCAGAACAAGAGGATAGAGAAGCTGTCAAAGGGCATGCAGCAGAAGGTCCAGTTCATCGCCGCGGTGGCGCACAAGCCGGACCTCCTCGTCCTCGACGAGCCGTTCTCGGGACTCGATCCGGTCCACCAGGACCTCATGAAGGACGTCATCCGCGAGCTGCGAGATGGTGGCGCCGCGGTCATGCTCTCGGCGCATCAGATGAACCAGGTCGAGGAGCTGTGCGACCGCATCTTCCTCATCCACCACGGACGTCGGATCCTCTACGGAAACCTCGACGACATCAAGGCGGCGCACGGCGAGCACGTCGTGCGGCTGCGCTTCGACGGCGCCGCCGAGGGCCTGGCCAACCTGCCGGGAGTCGCGGAGCTCTCGATCCAGGGAGATCGCGCTTCCCTGCGGCTCGAGCGATATGCCTCTCCGGACGCCTTCGTTCGCTCGCTGCCCTCGGCGCTCACGATCCGCGAGATCGTGGTCACGCGGCCGCCGCTCCACGATATCTTCGTGCGCACGATCGGGAGGCAAGACAATGAAGCTGCGTAGCGTCATCTCTTGGGAGTTCCGCCACACGATCCGCAGCAAGCAGTTCCTCCTGATCTCCATCCTGATCCCGGCCATCGCCTCGATTGCCATCGTCGTGGCCAGCTCCGCCGAAGGAGCCTCGCGTGCGATGGCGGAACCACCTCCGCCGTTCATCATTGCCTTGATCCTGGCGATGATCCTGTTCATGGGTGCCTTCCTGAACGGCGTCATGGCGCTCTACGGCGTGGTGAAGGAGAAGCAGAGCCGCGTCGTCGAGCTGGTCCTGTCGAGCATCTCGGCGCGCGAGATGATGGCCGGCAAGGTCATCGGCCTCGGCATCGCCGGGCTCCTTCAGGTCATCGTGTGGGTGATCGCCGCCTACTTCGTGGCGCGGCAGTTCACGCCGATCTCGCTTGAGACATTGACGCTCGTGCACTGGATCACCTACCCGATCTACTTCGTCCTCGGGTACCTCCTCATCGCCTCGATCTACGCCGCGGTGGGCGCGGTGATGAAGGACGTGCAGTCCGGCGGAGCGTCCAGCATGGTCGGACTGATTCCGTACTTGCCGATCATGTTCACGGCGTACATCGTCGAACACCCCGACGCCGTCCTCGTCCGCATCGCCGGATTCATCCCACCGTTCACGCCGTCGGTGATGATGCTGCGCATCGGCGCCGTACCGCTCGTGTCCGAAGGGATGAGGCAGGTGCCGGCGTGGGAGATCGGACTCAGCATCGTTTCGCTCGGCCTGGGCGTGTGGCTGACGATGCGCTTCGCCGCTCGGATCTTCGAGATCGGGCTCCTCATGTACGGGAAGACGCCAAGCCCCAGAGAACTCTGGAGATGGACGCGGTCGCGGCGCGCGTCCTGACCTACGACTGCTTCTCCCCGCGCAGGCTTGCGAGCTTTGCCAGGAATCGTCGCGCGTCTTCCTCGCGGATCTGACTGCGGTTGAACGCCAGACGCCGGCCGTCCGGGAGCTCGATTCTGAGTTCCCCGTCGGTGAACGTCGCGTCGATCTCGTCGAGCCGGTGCTCCACGCCGATGCCGATGCCTCCGAAGCGGCGGGCCGCGTCGGCCCACTTCGGGAGATCGCGGGCGAGCCGCTCCACCATCTTACGTTTGAGGAACGCCGCGGGACCCTTCTCGTTGGCTCCGGCGTCGAGCTTCGCTCGGACGGCATCGAGCGCCTCCTCGACCGGCTTGGCGAACTCGAGCACCAGTCGCTGGTCGTTCGTCAGAATGACATCAAGGCTGTCGTCGGGGAGCGAGAGCACGGCCGCCTCGTCGCGCCAGACCACTTCGTACAGACGGCTGCGTCCGATACCCTTGATCTTCTTCTCCCCGAGGTCGCGGAAGGCGAAGCCCGAGCTCGCGGAGGAGCGGTCGCGTATCTCCGGCGCGACGACGATCTGGCACGCTTTGGCCAGATCGGCGAGGCGCTTCGCCAAGTTCACCGAATGCCCGAACAGGTCGCCGCCGGTTCGGATCGCCGGGCCCCATGTCAGGCCGAACCCAGCGCACAGGGATTCCTCGGGGTGTCCCTCGTTGTACTCGGACAGGGCCCGCTGAGCATCAATGACGCTCAGCACCGCCGCGGTCGAGTCGTCGAACGACATCATGATGCCGTCGCCATACGTCTTGAGCAGTTGGCCGCCGTGCTCGTCGAGCTCAGCGCGCACAACGGACGCGAAGCGCTCGGCGACTCGCAAGGCCTCGCGATCGCCGCGCTCGGCCGTATAGGAAGTGAAGCCTCTCAGGTCTCCGAATCCAATCGCCAGGGGCTGTTCGTCCGCCACACATCCTCCCTCGCCACGCCGTAGATTCTAGCGCCCCTATCGGGTGGCGGGAAGACAGCTGCCGGCCGCGCGTCCGCTACGACGCGGCCAGGCCACAGCGCGGTCGGCCACCTACGTGGCCAACCACGAACGAGCGTCGGCTACGATGCGGTCAACCATATCCGAGCATCGGCTACGACCCGCCGGCAGAGCTCGGTGGAGAGGCCGACGTAGTCGCGGGGGCGGAGGTCGAGGAGGCGGCGCTTGACGCCCGCGGGGACATCGAGCGTCCCGATCCATGCGTGGAGCTCGGACAGCCCGAGCGCGCGGCCGCGAGACGCGGCGCGCAGCTTCTCGTAGGGATCCTCGAGTCCTACGGCGCGCAAGATCGTCTGGTACGCCTCGGTCAGCGTCTCCGGCGTGGCGTTGACGCGCTCACGGGCGGCGCGCTCGTCGAGCGAGACGCGGCCAAGGCCCTTGAGAGTCTGTTCCGCTGCCAAGTACGCGTGCGCTAGGGCAACGCCGATGGTGCGCTTGACAGAGGAATCGGAGAGGTCGCGCTGCATCCGCGAGTGCGTCAGCTTGTCGGACAGCATATGGAGCAGCGCGGTGGATACCGTCAGGTTCCCTTCGCTGTTCTCGAAGTGGATCGGGTTGACCTTGTGCGGCATGGTCGACGAGCCGACCTCGCCGGGAACCGCAGCCTGAACGACATCGCCGTGCGAGATGTACTCCCACAGATCGAGGTCAAGGTCAAGGAGGACCCCGTTGACCCTTGCGACGATGCCGAAGTACTCGGCGAGGCCGTCTCCGTCATCGATCTGGGTGGAACAGGCAATCGGCTCGAGGCCGAGGCCCTCGACGAGACGATCGGAGAATGCGATCCAGTCGACGGTGGGGAAGGCGGTCGCGAGGGCGGCATGCGTGCCGGCTGCGCCGGAGAACTTGCCGCGGAAGCAGAATCGTTCGAGGGCGCGCGCTTGCCGCACCAAACGGGAAAGGAAGACGGCCAGCTCCTTCCCAAAGGTGGTGGGCGACGCCGGTTGGCCGTGGGTGCGGGCCGGGAAAGGCGCATCGGCCCATCGTTCGGCGTAGGACGTGAGAAGATCGATCAACCGTCGTAGTTGCGGAATCTGCTCGCGATCCCGGTAGCGCGAGAAGAGAAGTCCGTAGGCGAGATTCGTGACGTCTTCGGAGGTGAGTCCGAAGTGAATGAGATTGGGATGGGCAAGCCCAAGCTTCTCGCGCAAGAAGAGCTCGCAGGCCTTCACGTCGTGCTGGGTCGTCTTCTCGATTGTCTTGATGCGCGCGAACTCCTCGTCCGACAGCTGGCCGATTGAGCACTTCACGCGGGCTCTCTCGTCCTTTGACAGCCGCGGCAGGAGCGCGATCTCGTCGAGGGCGAGGAGGTAGGAAATCTCCACCTCGCAGCGGGCCTGCATCAGGGCGTGCTCCGAGAAGTACTCACCGAGGTGGCCCACCACGCCGGCGTACCGACCGTCGAGCGGCGAGATCTCACGCATGGCGCCTCCTACGTGCTCCAGCTAGAGAGCGAATCGGCCTCCGCTCCAAGCTGGAGGATATCGTGAACCTTGCCCTCGCGGATAGAAAGTGCAGACACGAGCTCCAATTCCGCGTTTGCGTGCAACTCGGCGATCGTCGCGCAGCCGCTCGACGCCACCGCTGCTTTCACCTTGCTAACGAGAAGGGCCACGTTCTCGTGCAGCTTCCCAGCGTACTCGACGAACCCTTCCACGCCCTCCACGAAGGCGGCCTGCCGGTAGCGAGCCGGGCTCCACTCGCGCGCCCGTGCCGATCCTTCGCCCCAGTAGGGCTTCATCACGCGATCGTTGATCCGCACGGTCTCCGTTGGCGATTCCTCCATGCGTGCGAAGAACCGGCCCATCATCACGGCGTCCGCACCGAGGGCGAGGGCGATGATGACGTCTTTCGAGTTCACGATGCCCCCGTCGGCGATGACAGGAACGTAGATCCCGGTTCGCGCGCGGTGGCGATCCCGCGCCTCGACGACCTTCATCACCGCGGTGGCGAGGCCGCGGCCGGTGCCCTTCTGCTCCTGGGTGATGCAGATCGACCCTCCGCCCATCCCCACTTTGACCGCTCCTGCGCCCGACGCGACGAGGTAGTCGAATCCTTCGCCGGTGATGACGTTCCCGCCCACGACGGGAAGGTTCGGAACACGGCGGCGAATCCATTCGATCGTTTCGCGCTGGAAGGCGGAGTGTCCGTCCGAGGAGTCGATGACCAAGATGTCGACTCCTGCATCGACGAGCGCCGGGACTCGTTCGTGGTAGTCGTGGGTGTTGATCGCGGCCACGGCGAGGAGCCGCTTCCGTTCGTCGACGACCTGGTCGGGGTTGTCGAGGTGGTCCTCGATGTCCTTGCGGAAGACGAGCGACAAGAGGCGGTCCTCGGGATCCACGATCGGGAGTACGGAGCGGTGGCCCTCGATGAGGAGCTCGTTCGCTTCCCCGAGATCGGTGATCCCCATGCCGACATCGAGCTGCGCGCGCGGAACCATCCGCTCCTTGGCCGGGACGTCGGCGTGAATGCGCGCGTCGTAGTCCCGGCGAGTGATCAGGCCGAGAAGACGACCGTCATCGTCGACGACGGGGAACGTCGAGAACCCCTCCCGCCGACGGAGAGCGTCGACCTCGCGTAGCAACGTCTCCGGACGGATGGTTCGCGGCTCGACGAAGCCCGCCTTGTGGGCCTTGATCTTCGCCACCATCGCGGCTTCGTCCTCCATCGGTTGCGAGGAGAAGATGACGGCCGCGCCTCCCAGCTTGGCCAACTCGATGCCCATCCGCGGACCCGACACAGACTGCATGGCCGCCGCAAGGACTGGGATCTTGAGGAGGACGGCGCCGCCGTCCGGGCGAAGAACGAGCGGGCTGGCCAGTGTAACCCTGTCGATGGAGGTCTCGCTCGTTGTGAGGCCCGGCAGGAGACGAAACTCGGTCAACGTTCTTGAGGGCTCCATGTGGATGCGACGCGCCATTGGACCTCCCGGATTCTCCATGTCCCTTTGTACTCAGACGGCGGCGACGCTGCAACACGGGGTTGGCGTGAGGACTCCGGAGGGAGAGCGTCGCCGACCCGCAAGGCCCCGATCGCTCGGGCCCGCGGCGCCGGAGGATCAGAGATGGGCGAGGAGAGCGAGCTCCTTCGGCGTGTTGAGGTTTGTGAACGAGACGAGGTTGGGATCGATGGCGCGGATCGCGTCGTCGGGGACCTCCCGAACGCGAAGTCTCGAATACGTTGAAGTGATCCGGAAAGACCCCTCCGCGATGGCTTCTTCCATCGCTGGAATACACGAGGGCCTGTAGACGGCGAGGAGCGGCTCGTAGTAGCCGCCTACTCGGGGCACGACGACGTCGAACCCTGCGGCTTGCGCGAGCAGTACCTGCGCCAAGTCCGGAACGACGAACGGCATGTCGCACCCGATCACCAGGCAGAGCGGGGTCTCGAGGGCCAAGAGCGCGCTGTAGATGCCGACGAGCGGGTTGCGTTCCGGCAGAACGTCGGCGACGAACCGGCCGCCGCCTGGCGGCGGCATGGGTTCCTTTCCGACGAGCATCGTCTCAACGAACGACGGCGAGAGTCGCGCGACGATGTGGTCGACCAGGGTGCCACGTGAGGTCGGCAGGAGGTGTTTCGGCCGACCCATCCGGCGCGAGGCGCCGCCGACGAGGATGACGAGCGTCGTTCGCTCTGCTATCACAGGCCGACCCGCGACGGACGGCTGTAGACGTTCAACCGATCGCCCCGAACGAATCCGCAAAGACAGATGCCCAGACGTTCCGCCTCTTCGACGGCCTCGTATGTGGGCGCCGACACCGCGGCAAGGATGGGAATCCCGACGCGGGCTGCCTTGCGGACGAAGAGCAGGGGGACCCGCGACGTGAGGAAGAGGATCGAGGATCCCAGATCGACGCCGGCAAGAAGGGCGGCGCCAAGGGCCTTCTCGAGCGCGCACGTCCGGCTGATGTCCTCCGCGGCGAACTTCGGGCCGCCGGCAGGCAGAACGACAGCTAGGTGAGTCCCTCCGGTGGCGCGAAAGAGCTTCTCCTCTGCCTCCGCGTCTCTCGTTGCGGACAGCACGTCGGCCGGCCTCACGGTGTACCGGCTCCAGACCGGCGCCGGTTCGCAGCGTGGCATGACGCAGCGCTCGCGCAGTCGGACGCTGATCTTGGCTGAGCCTGGGTCGAGGAGAACCTCATCGACGTCGTTCGGTGAGCCGATCCAGCCCTCCGATGCGAGATGCCCGTACGCCAGCTCGCGTCCGCCGCCGGGGCTGCATACTGTGTGCAGGATGTCGCGGCCTTCGACGCGGACGACGACCTCCTGCTCACGGATGAGAACATCGTCGATGCGCCGAATCTCGGCGCCTTCAACCTTGAGGATCGATGCGCTGCTCGTTGGGTCCATGGTTCCCAGGCAATCCGGGCGGGGACTCTGCCCCGCCCGGCCCGTCGCTCATGCCTGCGGCTTGCTCCCGCGCACGTACACGATCCAATACAACGCGGCGACGAAGAACGCCCCGCCGACGATGTTCCCCAGAGTCACCGGGATGAGGTTCTTGACGAACATCCCTCCGATCGTCAAGTTGCCCGAGGCTTCGGCAAGCCCTTGCCACTTCATGGCGAGCCCGATCGGGATGAAGTACATGTTGGCGATACTGTGCTCGAACCCGCTCGCAACGAACGCCATGATCGGGAAGAAGATCGCGAAGATCTTGCCGACGACGTCGCGCGCGGAGACCGCCATCCAGACGGCCAGGCAGACAAGCCAGTTGCAGAGGATGGCGCGCGAGAACGCTTCCAGGAACGTGAGGTTCACCTTGGCGTCGGCGACCTTCAGCGCTGCCAGGCCCACGGCTCCGCCGCCCGCCTTCCACAGGCCGCTCCAGTACATGAGCAGAACCAGCAACAGCGCGCCGGCGAAGTTCGCAATGTAGACAATCGTCCAGTTGCGAAGCAGCGCGCGGATCCGGACTTGCCGATCCAGAACCGACAGGAGGATCAGGTTGTTGCCCGTGAACAGCTCCGCTCCGGCAATCACGACCAGCATCAGGCCGACGCTGAACACGGCTCCGCCGATCAGCTTGGACATGCCAAGGCCGACGAACGCCGCGAGATCGTGCGTCACGAACGTCGCCAGCTGAGCGCCAAACCCGATGTACACCCCCGCGAAGAGCCCGAGGATCGCCAGGTTGAGAACGCTCTGCTGCGTCTTCTTCACACAGACCGTACGGGTCAAGCTGTCCGCAACGGTCGCCGGGGTCTTGCATTCGAACTCCATGAAACGGGCCTCCTTAGGATCGCACGCTCTCGTTGACCTTCTCAATTTGGCATGCAGCGACTTTGTACTCCGGGATCTTGGACTTCGGATCCAACGCGTCATTCGTCAGCCGGTTGGCCGCCGCCTCCGCGAAATGGAACGGGATGAACACCGACCCCGGCGCCACTCGCGCGGTCGCGCGAACCCGCGTGGTGATCTCACCTCGACGGGTCGTCACCCTCACGAGGCCGCCATCGTCCAGCTTCAAGCGCTCCGCGTCGTCGGGATGGATTTCCGCATACCCCTCATGGACATATGCGTTGAGGGCATCGACGCGGCGGCTCATCGTCCCCGTGTGGTAGTGATAGAGGATCCTCCCCGTCGAGAGGATGAATGGGTACTCCCGGTCGGGCAGCTCCGCCGGCGGGATGAAGTCCACCGGATGGAATCGGCCCAGGCCGCGTGTGAACTTCTCGCGGTGCAAGAACGGAGTCCCCGGGTGCTCGTCGTTCGGGCAGGGCCATTGAAGTCCGTTCGGCGCCAGCCGGTGATGATGAACGCCGCCGTAGATCGGTGTCGCTGCAGCGATCTCGTCCATGATCTCGGCCGGGCTCTCGTAGTGCATCGGACGCCCGAACAGGGTGGAGAGCTTGCAGATGATCTGCCAGTCGGGCAGAGCCTCGCCCGGCGCCGCGAGGACTTCCCTCAGGAGGAGGACGCGCCGCTCCGTGTTGGTGAACGTCCCTTCCTTCTCGGCGAACGACGCTGCGGGAAGGACGACGTCGGCGAGGCTCGCCGTCTCGCTCAGAAAGATGTCGCTGACGACGAGGAACTCGAGATTCCGTAGCCCTTGCTCGACGTGCGCCAGGTTCGGGTCGGAGACCATCGGGTTCTCCCCCATGATGATCATCGCTTTGACCTTTCCCTCCGCCGCAGCGTTCATCGCCTCGACGACCGTCAACCCAGGACTGACGGGCAACTGCGCCGCCCAGATCTTCTCGAACTTCGCCCGCGCCGTTGCATCGGCCACCTGCTGATAGCCCGAGTACACGTTGGGCAGCGCGCCGACATCGCAGGCTCCCTGAACGTTGTTCTGTCCGCGCAGCGGGTTGACCCCCGCTGAGGCCTTCCCGAGGTTTCCCGTCAGCATGGCCAGGTTCGCCACCGACAGGACGTTGTCGGTGCCCGTGATGTGCTGGGTGATCCCCATCGAGTAGATGATCGCCGCCGGACCGGACTGCGCGTACATGCGCGCCGCCTGGCGCAGGAGATCCGCCGGGATCCTCGTCAGCTCCTCGACCTCTTCCGGGGTGTACGCTGCGACGGTCGCCTTGAGTGCCCCAAACCCTTCCGTGCGGTCTCGGACGAACGCCTCATCCTGCAGGCCCTCGCTCAGGATGACATTCATCATGCCGTTCATCCAAGCAACGTCCGTCCCGTTTCGTTGCCGCAGCCAGAGCGTCGCGTCCCTGACTAGGTCGATCCTTCGCGGATCGACGATGATTAGTTTCGCGCCGTGCTCCCTGACGGCGCGCCGAATCACGGTCGCGATGACCGGGTGCGTCTCCGTCGTGTTGGAGCCGGTAATGAGAATGCAGCCGGCGTGCTCGAGCTCGTCGATCGAGTTCGTCATCGCTCCGGACCCGAATGCTGCGGCCAAGCCTGCGACCGTGGAGGCGTGGCACAGACGCGCGCAGTGGTCGACGTTGTTCGTTCCGACCGCCGCTCGCATCATCTTCTGGAACAGGTAGTTCTCCTCGTTCGTGCATCGGGCGGAAGCCAGCCCGACGATCGCGTCAGGGCCATGCTGCGCCTTGATGGGAACGAGCCTGCGCTCGATCTCGGCCATCGCCTCATCCCATGACGCCGGCGTCAGGACGCCGTCCTTGCGCATGAGCGGCGTCGTCAGCCGATCCTTGTGGGTCATAAACGTGTGCCCGAAACGTCCCTTCACGCAGGTGGAGCCGAAGTTCGGCACAACTTCCGCACCTCGGACGCGCACGACGCGGCCGTTCGCCGTCCACATCTCGAGTTGGCAACCGACGCCGCAGTACGAGCACGTCGTCTGAACGCGCTGGGTCTCCCAGACTCTCGGCGGGCGTGCCGGCAACTTGTCGATGATCGCGCCGGTCGGGCAGAGCTGGACGCACTCACCGCAGCCATCGCACGCCGAGTCGCCCCATTGCGAGAGCTCAGCCGCCACGACCGTTTCGAGTCCTCGGTTCGCGAAGGCGAGGACTCCCTTTCCCTGGATCTCCTGACAGGCTTTGATGCAGCGGCCACACACGATGCACTTCGAGGAGTCGAAGTCGAGAACGGGAGATGTCGCGTCGCAGTCCGGGAGCGCCCGGACGCGCGACGGAAAGCGGCGAGATCGATTGTCCAACCCGTACTGGTAGGCGACTTCCTGTAGTTCGCAGTCGCCCGAGAATTCGCACGCCAGGCAATCGCAGTTGTGCTCGGAGAGCAGGAGATCGATCAGCATCCGCCGCATCGAGTCGAGCTCCGAGTCGAACGCGACCACGTCAAGACCGTCGGTGACGGGGACGGTGCAGGATGGCACCACTCCGGGGCGTCCCGCGATCTTCACGACACACAGCCGGCAGACCCCGCTGATGCTGACGCGTGGGTGGTAGCACAGACCGGGGATCGCGAACCCGTTGTCTCTCGCGACCTGGAGCAGGTTCTGTCCCGCTTCGGCGAGGATCTCCACGCCGTCGATCTTCAATCGAACTTGATCTGCCATCCTTTGCTCCTCCCGAACCTAGTGTCGCTGAGCGGGCGCGCCTTGGCCGATTCGCGCCGCGAAGTCCTCTTCGAAACGATCCAGGGCGCTCGCAATCGGCACGATCGGCGACTGCCCGAGAGGACAAAGCGATGTGTCCTTCATCATCGAGGCGACCGCGCGGAGCAGGTCGATGTCGCCGCGCGTTCCGTGACCTTCTGCAATCCGGCCGATGATCCCGCTCAGCTGGGCCGTTCCCAGCCGGCACGGGGCGCACTGCCCGCACGTCTCATGCCGGAAGAAGTGCAGGACGTCTCGGAGCACGTCGACGACCGAGACGGACTCGTTCAGTACGAGGATCGCTCCCGAACCGAGCACCGCGGAGTGCTCCTTCAGAGCGTCGAAGTCCATGGCCACGTCGAGCGCGTCGGCCCCGACGAACGCTCCCGCAGCTCCGCCGATGAGGGCTCCCTTGAGCTGCTTTCGCCCCGGCACTCCGCCCGCGAAATCCTCCACAAGCGTCCGCAGCGACACCCCCATCTCCGTCTCCACCGCGCCGGGTTTGCGCACGCTCCCGAAGATCGTGAACACCTTCGTTCCGGGACTTTTCTCGGTTCCATGGCTGCGGAACCAGTCTGCGCCGCGCAGGAGAATGGGCGCCACGTTGGCCAACGTCTCGACGTTGTTGACCACCGTCGGCTTTCCGTGCAGCCCGAACGACCCGGGGTATGGGGGTTTGATGCGAGGGTAGCCGCGCTTGCCCTCGATCGATTCGAGGAGAGCTGTCTCATCCCCGCACACGTACGCGCCGGCTCCCTTCTTGATTTCGACGTCAAACGCGAAGTCGGAACCGAGCACGCGCTCACCAAGGTAGCCCGCGTGCCGGGCATCGGCGATCGCCTGACCCATCCGGTGGATTGAAAGCGCGTACTCGCCGCGGATGTAGACATATCCTTTCGAGGCTCCCACGGCATACCCGGCGAGCACCATGCCTTCGAGGACCCGATGAGGATCTCCCTCGAGGATGAGCCGATCCTTGAACGTTCCGGGCTCTCCCTCGTCAGCGTTGCAGACGATGTACTTTGTGGCGCCCGGCGCGGTGAACGACCACTTTAAGCCGGTCGGGAACCCGGCGCCGCCGCGGCCCCGGAGGCCGGCCCGCTTGACTTCGGCGGTCACTTCGGCAGGCGGCGTCGTATCCTCCAGGACCTTTGCGATCGCTTGGTATGCTCCCGCGGCCACGGCTTCGTCGAGACTCTCGGGATCGATGCGGCCGCAGTTCTCCAGCACAATCCGCGTCTCGTGTGCGACAGAGTCGCTACTTCGCGGCATCGCTCCTCCTCACTTCGGCGATCGCGGCCAAGACCTTCTCCCTCGTCAGGAGGCCGTACGTCCGGTCGTCGATCATCATCGCCGGTCCCTCCGCGCAGAGGCCGAGGCAGCTGGACGTCTCCAGCGTCATGCTGCCGTCCAGCGTCGTGCCGCCTACCTCGACCCCAAGATGCTCTGCAACGGCTTTCACCAAGTTCTCCGCGCCGACAAGGTGACACGGGGGTGACTCGCACATGCGGATGATGTGCCTGCCGCGGGGCGTGCGGCTGTACATTGTGTAGAACGTCGCCGTGCTCACGACCTCTGCGAGGGGAATGCCCACGTACTCGGCGACGGCGCGCAGGGCGTCGTCCGACAGATGATGCGTCGGCTCCGCGTCTTGGAGCTCGTGCAGGATCTCGAGCAGGGAATCCTTCAATCGAGGGTGTTTCTCCAACAGCTTCTTCATGCATCCTCCTCGCCCTTCTCGCCGGGTGTCCGGGGGATGATCACCCAAACTGTCCAATAGGGAGCCCAGCCGACGACCGGCTCCGCTCGCTCGCGTTCGTTCCCTGGTTGCGGAGCGTTGCTTACCACGAGCATCCGCTCTAGTCTCCTCGTCAGCCACCCGACAGAGAAATGCTACCCGGCGACTAGCCAGTTTTCATCGAGGACTTTGGGACCCACTGCGTTTCATCGCGACGTTTCTACGATCCGAATTTCGGGCAACGATTCGCGAGGCTCATGAGCATCGGCAGAACCTGGCCGCTAAACCGCAGGAGGCCGCCGCGGGCGGCCGCGCGTTCGTCGAAGGTCGCCACGTCGTCGCGGCGAACGTTCGGGCCGACGAAGAGAATAGGCACTGGATCCGCCGTGTGGTCGCCGTAGTCGATCGACGTGGTGTGATCCCCGGTGAACGCGAGGTGGGTGCTCCGCCAGTCGAGACGTTCGAGGAGCGGGGCGACGAACTCCTCGTCGATTCGTTCGATAAACGCCGTCTTCGCGGCCGCGTTCCGATCGTGTGCCGCGTTGTCGGTGCCCTTGATGTGAACGAAGACGAGGTCGTACGCCGCGAGCGCGGCCAACGTCGCCTCGGCCTTGGCGCGGAGGTCCGTGTCCAGCCCCCCCGTGGCGCCGGGCACGTCGATCGAATCGAGCCCGCAAGCCAGAGCGACTCCGCGATAGAGGGCTCCGCCGGCGATCACCGCGCCGCGGACGCCGTAGATCGACGAAATGGAGGGGATGTGCGGACAGTCGGCGGCGCCTCGCACGAGCAGGACGTTGGCCGGCAGCTTGCCCGCCGCGGCGCGCTCCCGATTGAGCGGGAGATCCTTGAGGAGTTCGTAGCTCTGGCGGGTCAGCTCGTTCACCGCCGCGGCCGTCCGCTTGGCCGCGGCGCCGTCGGCCGTCGGCCCTGCGGTGCGGATCGTTGCCCCCACCTCGTGCGGGTCAGTCTCGCTGACGTGGGGCGAGAGGTCCTTGCCGCGTAGGAGAAGAGCGCCTCGGTGCTCGGTCGAGGCGCGGAACTGGATCTCCACGCCGGGTGTTTTCAACCGCATCGTGCCGAGAGTCGCCGCCAGCTCTTCTTGCCCGGACTCAATGCGTCCGGCGCGTCGATCGACGAGGCGTAACCCATCCTTCGTCGCCTCGACCGTAGCGAAGTTGCCGCGAAAGCAGATGTCGCCGGGGCGCACGTCGAGGCCGATGCCCAAGCACTCGAACACTCCGCGGCCGGTGTACAACTCGTGGGGATTGTAGCCAAGCAAGGAGAGATGAGCTGTGTCGCTGCCCGGCCGAATGCCGGGGCCGATAGGATCGACAAGGCCTGTGGCGCCGCGATCGGCCAGCTCGTCGAGATGTGGCGTTCGCGCCGCTTCGAGGCACGTGCGCCCATCCATGTCCGTCGGCCGGCCGCCGAGCCCGTCGGCGATGACGAGGATTCCCTTCATGTCCCCTCCCTCAGCGTTCGGGAAGACGGTATCCAACGCGCCGCGCCTTTTCAATTCGCTTCCCTAGCGAGATCCCGTGTCATTGTCGAGGCGACGGTGCCCTGGAATCTCGGCCGTCCGTCCGACAGAATGAGGCGCATAGAAAGGGGGAGCCGATGTTCAGAGGAGCACGCTGGGGCGATGTCTTGGTCGAGGCCATTCGCCGCGCGACCGTCTCGCTCTCACCTGACATCGTCGCCGGCCTGCGACGCGCTCTCGACGGCGAGACGTCGGACCTCGCGCGGCTGCAGCTGGAGACGATGCTCGAAAATGCCCGCGTGGCGCGCGAGAACGACCTTCCCTTGTGCCAGGACACGGGGACCCCGGTCTTCTTCGTCCGAGCCGGCACCAAGAGCCCGTGGCTCGCCAATCTCGAGCCCGCACTCCGCGATGCCGTCCGTCGCGCAACCGACTCGATTCCTCTTCGGCCGAGCGCGATCGATCCCTTCACGAATCGCAATGTGGGGAACGTCGGCCGCGGGGTGCCCGTCATCGATTGGGATCTCGTGCCCGGGGAGGAGATTGTGGTCACGTACGTCGCCAAGGGAGGCGGGAGCGAGAACGCGTCCGGTCTGCCTTTCGTCGCGCCGGGCGATGGCACGGCCGGTATCCTGCGCGCCGTGCTCGCTCACGTGGTGCGCGTCGCGCCGCGCGCCTGCCCGCCGGTCATCGTCGGCGTCGGGATCGGAGGCACCGCCGATCTCGCCCTGCGGCTCGCCAAGCGGGCACTCACCCGCCCGCTCGGCGCGCACCACGACGATCCTGCCGTCGCTGCGTTCGAGTCCGAGCTTCTCGTTGCGGTCAATCGATCGGGGATCGGTCCGATGGGGCTCGGCGGAGCGTGCACGGCGCTCGCCGTTCACGCCGACTTCGCCTACCGGCACCCGGCGTCCCTGCCGGTTGGCGTTGCGTTGCAGTGCTGGGCCGATCGACGAGTGACTGTGCGCATCCCGGCGAGCGGGATCGCGGAGGTGGTCGAGTGATCCGCCAGATCGAACTGCCGGCCTCTGCCGCCGAAGTCGCCTCGTGGCGCGTCGGCGATGTCCTGTCTCTGTCCGGAGTCATCCTCACGGCGCGTGACCTGGCCCATCGCCGCATCTTGGAGGCTAGCCTCCGTGAGGCAAGCCTCCAAGATGCAAGCCTCCTCGAGGTCGGCGAGCGCGGCATCGACCTCCCGTTTGATCCGACCGGCCTTCCCATCTTCCACTGCGGGCCGCTGGCTCGGCGTGACGGCGTTCGGTGGACGATCACCGGCCTCGGGCCCACCACGAGCGCGCGCATGGAGTCGATGACCCCGGCGATCATGGCTCGCTTTGCGACGCCCTTCCTCATCGGGAAGGGCGGGATGGGGCCGGCCACACGCGCCGCGCTCGTAGAGCGCGGCGCCGCCTACCTTGCGGCCGTTGGCGGGACCGGCGCGCTCGGTGCCCGCGCAGTGGTTGAGGTCGTCAGCGTGGCGTGGCTTGAGGAGCTCGGGATGCCCGACGCGGTCTGGGTTCTTCGCCTGAGCGAGTACGGCCCCCTCGTCGTCACGATGGACTCGCGGGGTCGCGATCTCCACGAGGAGATCGTCCGCGCTGCGGAGAGAACTCTTGGCAACGCCTCTCGATGAGGCCGCGCGCCGCGGCGCACGCTACGATGATCCTGCCCCTGAGAGGAACGAGGAGGATCTTATGGTCGAGCGGAAGCCAGTGTCCCCTGAGGACGAACGTGTGAAGCGGGCCGCCGCGCCCGGCGAGAAGGCGCCTCGGCTGCATGCCTTCTACCGCGGCAAGATCGAAGCGGCGGTGAAGTGCGCGATCACGAGCTTTGACGACCTCTCCGTCTGGTACACGCCCGGCGTCGCCGCTCCGTGCAAGGAAATCGCGGCCGATCCGTCGAAGCTGCGCGACTACACCAACGTTGCCAACGCCGTAGCCGTCGTGTCGGACGGCTCGCGCGTCCTCGGGCTTGGCAACATCGGCGCCCGCGCCAGCCTCCCCGTCATGGAGGGGAAAGCGCTCCTGTTCAAGTACTTGGGTGGCGTCGGCGCGTTTCCGATCGTGCTCGACACCCAGGACGAGGACGAGATCGTACAGGCCGTGCGTTGGATCGCCCCCGGCTTCGGCGGGATCAACCTCGAGGACATCGCGACGCCAAAGTGCTTCCCGATCCTCGACCGGTTGCGGGCCGAGCTCGACATCCCCGTCTGGCACGACGACCAGCAGGGCACGGCGGCCGTCACGCTCGCCGGACTAGTCAACGCGCTCAAGCTCGTCGGCAAGCGACTCGATCGGGTGACGGTCGCTCTTCTCGGGGTGGGTGCGGCCGGCGCCGCCACGTTGCGCGTGCTTGTGGCCGCCGGGGTCAGGGCGGGCAACGTCCGCGTCGTCGACGTTGTCGACGGAACGCCGTCTGTTCTCGGCTCCGGCCACGATCTCGAGCGGCTCTTTCCGCACCGCGGTGTCCTCCTCGCGCGCACGAACGTCGACGGAGTCCGCGGATCGACGGCCGAGGCTCTCACGGGAGCCGACGCCGTCATTGCGTTCACCAAACCGGGGCCGGACACGATCCACAAGGATTGGCTCCGGCGAATGAACCCTCGCGGCATCGGCTTCTTCATGGCCAACCCCGTGCCCGAGATCTGGCCGTGGGAGGCCGCCGACGCGGGACTCGCCATTGTCGGCACCGGGCGCGGCGACTTCCCGAACCAAATCAACAACTCGCTCGGCTTCCCCGGGATCTTTCGCGGCACGCTCGATGTCTGCGCGGCGACGATCACTGACGAGATGGCCATCGCCGCGGCCTACGCCATTGCCAAGACGGCCGAGGATCGTGGCCTGCGTGAGGACTCGGTTCTCCCGACGATGATGGAGACGGAGACGTTCGTGAACCAGGCTGTGGCCGTGGGCTTGAAGGCGATCGAGCAGGGCATCGCGCGCCGCGTCCTCTCCGAGGCCAAGCTGCGTGCCGAAGCGGAGTTTCGCATCTGCCGCGCGCAGAACGAAACGGCGCTCCTCCAGCGCGAGGGTCTCATCGCCCCGCCCCCCGCCTAGACAGAGGCAGTAGCGTCTATAGTTCTTGGCCCACTATAGACGGCCGTGCTAGAATGCGCCTCGACACAGGAGGCTCCGTGTTCCAGCGCAAGGTGCAGAAGACCGGTGGCTCGACCTACTTCGTCACGCTGCCCAAAGAGTGGGCGGACGAGGTCGGCATCAAGCCGCAGGCCACGGTCAACCTGATCCCGAGCGACTCGGGCGCGCTCTTGCTCGTGCCGGAAGGCCTGCCAGCGCGCAACCGCTGCACGGTCACGATCGGCGAGTGGGGGTTCGATCGACTGCAGCGCGAGATCATCGCGCGCTACATCGTCGGGTTCGACGTCATCGACGTCGAGTCCGACAAGATCCGCACCGAGCAGCGGCGCATGGTCCGGCAGATCGC
>Ga0315287_10000641_pt1 | contig 30702 bp, 32 predicted proteins | sample YL17G11_0_MG_FD_205037 | JGI IMG/M metagenome (GOLD analysis project Ga0315287, IMG submission 205037) | Sediment microbial communities from Yellowstone Lake, YNP, Wyoming, USA - YL17G11_0 | ecosystem: Environmental > Aquatic > Freshwater > Lake > Sediment | place: USA: Wyoming | collected...
TACCAAACTATCTTCATCGCCCAGTGTTGGGACTTCTTTTCTTAATATGACCTTCATTTTAATCTACCGTATAGGGGACCAGCCCCAGCTCGCGTGCGCGTTTAACCGCTTTGGCCACTTTCCGCTGATGGAAAGCGCAGCAACCGGTCATCCGGCGGGGTGCGATCTTGCCCCGATCGGTCATGAACATTCTCACAAATCCAATATCTTTATAATCAATATCTTCTTTTTTATCTGCGCAAAAAACGCACGGTCGCCTTTTTCGCTTCTTGAACATGAGCGATTGCCCGGGTTTTTTCTTCATCTCTCTTCTTGCTCTGGTCATCTAATACCTCCTCCAGTTAAAAAGGAATTTCTTCTTCGGAAACTTTGTCCGCCAGGTTTTCTTCCGGGCTGGCCGGGCCTTCGACCGCTGCCACCGTTCCCGTTTCGCTTAACTTTTTCCCCAGCATCTGCATATTATCCGCCACCACTTCGGTCATGGTCCGTTTTTCCCCTGTTTTGGAATCATAGGCCCTTATCTGTAGCCACCCTTCAATTGCCGCCGGCCGGCCCTTCTTTAAATACTCACCACAGATTTCGGCCAAGCGGCGCCAGGCCACTACATTAATAAAATCAACATCCTGCCCTTTTTCTTCGCCGGCCCCCTTGCGTTTTATGCGGTTCACCGCCAGGGTGAAACGCGCCACCGGAATGCCGGAGGGCGTATAGCGCAGCTCCGGGTCCCGGGTTAGATTTCCAATTAAAAAAACTTTGTTGTACATATTGCTAGAACGGCAGATCGCTCCCCCAGTCAGAATCATCAACCGCTTCTTCATCGCGCCCTGCCTCTGCCCCAGGGGTTTGTGCCTTTGCGTTTACGGAAGATTTTTCAAGCATGCGCAACTCGCGGGCCACCACTTCGGTTGCCCAGCGCCGTTGGCCGGTTTGGTCTTCGAAAGAACGGACTTGAATACTCCCTTCCACTAGAACCAACTGCCCTTTTCTGCAGAAATCGGCGCAGGACTCCGCCAATCCACGCCAGGATACCACTTCGATAAGATCGGTACCGGCTCCCTGGGATCGATTCACCGCCAATTTAAATTTGGCCACCGGCAAGCCATTCACGGTAGAACGGGCCTCGGGGTCGGCTACCAGCCTCCCCACCAAAATTATCCGGTTAAGGTTAGCCAAGCGCTTCGGCTCCTTTTATGCTTTCCGCTTCTTTCCCTTCCATCGGCGTCCCTTCGATCTCGGCCAGGGGCTGCGCTTTCGCTCGGCCAACGGAATAGCGGAGGATGTTCTCTGTGACTTTCAGATAACCGCTGATTTCTGCCGGCAAAGCGGAGGCAGACTTAAAATAAATGACCGCATAATAAGCTTGCTGTAATTTTTTAGCGCTCCGCAGGGGATAAGCCAGCCTTCTAATTCCCCACTTATCGGTTTTTCGAAGTTCTCCCCCAAAACTCTTTATTTTGTCTTCAATTTTTGAAATCAAGGTGCCAATTCTGTCTTCTCCCAGATTAGGATCAATGATTAAAATTAATTCATACTCGTTCAAAAGAAAAACCTCCTGTAATACTTGAATTTTCGTATGCCAAAGGGAGATTATAGCACGAAAACCCGCCTTTAACAACCTTCAGACATTGAATTTAATGAGAATTGAATCTCCGTCTTGGACTTCGTAGTTTTTACCTTCGGTGTGAACCTGGCCTTTTTCCCGGGCTTTGAGGTAAGATCCGCTGTCTTTCAAATCATTGTAATGGACCACTTCGGCCGCGATAAATCCCCTCTCCATATCTGAGTGAACTTTTCCCGCAGCGGCTAAAACCTTTGTTCCCTGTCGAACCGTCCAGGCACGGGTTTCTTTATCGTTTGCCGTAAAAAAGGTTATTAGATCAAGTAATTCATGGCCGGAACGGATCAGTCGATGCAGGGCGGTGACTTCCATCCCCATTTCTTTCAAATAGTCTTTGGCTTCTTGCTCAGGAAGCTCTGCCAGTTCTGCCTCCAATTTGGCACAAATAACTACTACCCCGGCTTTTTCGCTTTCGGCAATTTTTTTGATCGTCTCAACGGTTTGCGAGTTTCCTGTCTCATCCACATTCGCGACGTAAAGAACCGGTTTCAAGGTCAATAAAGGCAGGTCTTGTTCTTTTAATAGTTTTTGGTCATCGGAGTTCATCGAAGGCAAAAGGATTCTTGCCGGCCTACCCTGCTGCAGCGTAACCTCCAATTTATCCAGCAGGTGCAAGATCTTTTCCGCATCTTTGTGCTTGGCCTTAAGCGCCGCCCTCATCGGTTCAAGCTTTTTATCAATGGCAGCCAGATCGGCTAAAATCAATTCCGCTTCAATCAATTCGATATCTCTTTGCGGGTTAACCTCGCCTTCAACGTGGACGATTTCGCCGGCGGAAAAACAGCGAACGACATGGGCGATGGCATCCACTTCGCGGATATGCGACAAAAATTGATTGCCCAAACCTTCCCCCTTGTGCGCCCCCTTAACCAGGCCGGCAATATCAAAAAAATCAATCACCGTGGGGATCGCTTTTGTCGATCCCATAATTTTTTGGATTTGATCCAACCGCTGATCCGGGACCGCCACCACCCCCACATTCGGATTAATGGTGGTGAAGGGATAGTTTGAAACCTCCGCTTTTGACCGGGAGAGGGCGTTAAATAGTGTAGACTTTCCGACATTCGGGAGGCCAATAATTCCGAGAGAAAAACCCATGGATAGATTATATCAGATTAACAACCTATAAGGTGATATAATTTATATTGATGAGTAAGGTTATTTGGAAAGAAGGGAATATGCTTTATCCCGCTCCGGTGGCGCTGGTTTCTTGCGGAGATGAGGAGCAGCCCAATCTGATCACCATCGCCTGGGCAGGAAATATTTGCACCAATCCGGCCATGACCTACCTTTCTATTCGGCCATCCAGACTCTCCCATGAAATTATTAAAAGGACCGGGGAGTTTGTGATCAATCTGACCACCAGGAAACTGGTCTTTGCCGCCGATTATTGTGGGGTGAAGTCGGGGCGGGAAGTCAATAAATTTGAAAAGCTAAAGCTGACACCAGTAACGGCCAGTAAAGTCAGCGCCCCACTGGTTGGAGAGAGCCCGGTTAATATTGAATGTGGCGTCACGGAAATAAAACCGCTGGGAAGTCATGACATGTTTATCGCCAAGGTGTTATGCATTCACGCTGATAAAAAATATATTGACAATAAAGGAGCCCTTCACCTAGAACGGGCGGAGCTGGTCAGTTATTCGCACGGTAAATATTATGCCCTGGGTAAACGGCTGGGCTATTTTGGTTTTTCAGTAAAAGCTAAGTAGATTCGCCCGGGTGGAATTGGGCTTCCGCGTTAACGTCTAAATTACCTGAAATTCTCCCTCCTAAAAAACGAAAATAGGGCGTGAGCATAATCCTTGATCGATTAACCGTCCGCGTCCATTACGGCAGCGAGAAAGTAGCCGAAATAAAAAGCTTAGCCTCTCCCGCCCTCAACCGCCTGATCGCCGCCAAACGGATCGCGGAGCGGGCCGGGCTGCTCGAACACACCGCGCCGTCGCTCCATTCGCTGCGCGCCAACCTCGCCACCATCAAGAAGATAGAAAAGCACCTGAAGTTTCTGGAAGATCGCGGCGCGCTGAATGTGGACGATACCGGAACGGTCTTTTTTTCGACCGAACCTGTCGACCTCGGGGCGCTGGGCAGAGGGGTAATTGATATCGATTTCACCGCCCTGGGAATGATCATGAGCGCGCGGCGCAGTGTTTCCGATTTTTGTCCGGCGATGCATTATAAGAAAGGTTTTTCGGCCAGCTTCACCGATATCTTCAAAGAACGTTCGGGGCTCTCGCCGGAAGGGACTTATTATTCGCGCTTCCAGAAATTAGTCCGGAGAAACCTGCGCCATCCCATATTATTTTTGTTCACTGCCCGCGAATTAGCCGCCAGCCACGCCCTGTTCGACGCCAATATTTTCGCCGCCCGAAGGGCCCGCTGGGACTGGATCAAGCGTTTTCCCGGCATGCAGGATCGCATCCGGCAGGTTGAAGATAAAATACAGGAAGCTAAAAGCACACCTCAACCCATGGTGAAGCAATTGCTTTATTCAGATGCCGAACCGACGGCGGACAAGCGCTTTGTCGTTGTCGCTTCAGACTTGCATCTCGGGAGTAAGGGCTTTGCCGATGAAAAAGAATTCCTGCGTTTCTGTTTGATGGTGAAAAAACTCGGCGCCCGGATGATCATGAACGGGGATACTTTTGACATGGCCGAATATGGCTTCAATCTGCCGTCCGCGATTAAAAACAATCACGCGCTCCTGCGTGCTATCTACCAGAACGGCGGACGTCTGATCAAGGGCAATCATGATGACCGGTTAACGGCTTTCTCGCTGGCATCGCCTGATCGGCAAAGAGCGGAATTCCATCCGGTTGATAATATTATGGAGCATGGGGTTTATATCGAACATATGCATCAGGCAGGAAAAATGTTTGAGCACAGCTGGTGGAAAATTCTCTACTGGCCGATTTCTTTTCTGGAAAAGGTTTTTGGCCATAAATTCCTGAAGTGGGCGGAGCTGCTCCAGCGCGAACTGTTCAATCTTGGCAACTTTTTTGCCAATCTCTTCCGCCGCCCGGGAGACAAAATCGATTTATGGGAAAAAACCAAGGTCCAATCGATTATCAACCGGTTAAAAGCGGTGCATAGAGAACGGGATAATTTAATTTATATCGGCGGACACGAGCATTTTGCCGGGGTAAGCGCGACGCTGAAAAAAGTTATTAAAGGGGTGCGCGCGGACGAAGAGCTCGGCGGCGGTAAATTAAAGTTCTACTGCAGCGGCGGCTGGAAAGGCAGGGAGGGGTACGCAGGCGATTTTTTGGTCGTCGATCTTACGGAGGAAAAAGAAGCCAAGGTCTATCCCTTCGTTTGGGAATACACGCATGACCCGGTCATCGTCTTTAAGAAGGCAGCTTCATAAACCCGAGGTCTTTAACATCTTTATTCTTTTTCTCCATCCATATCTACCAGGTCCTCCTCTTCAACCGGCATAAACCATTTTTGGGCGATAAAGGTGGGAATTACGGCGCTGGCGATAACCACCCCCACCAGCACCGAATACTGAGTTTGATTAATGTATCCGGCTTGCAGGCCGAATAAACTGGAGATGGTTCCAAAAGTTAAGCCGGTGCTCATCAGCAAAGTAGTATACACACTGCCGTTGGGTATGTATCTTTTTGCCAGAAAATATACGCCCAGGAACTTTCCAATTATTTTCAGGAGGAAAAGCGCCGCGAAAAGTCCAAAAGCCGCCAGGATCATGGGCAGGGAAACCCGCATGCCGCCGAGAATAAAAAAGATGGGTGTAATGAACGCGTAGGCTACGGTCCGCAGCCTGTTCCTTACTTCCTTCGTGCCCGTGGTTTCAGAAAAATGTTTTGACATCAAGAGACCCAGCAAAAAGGCGGGAAGCACTGCCTGGCCTTCACCCAGACTGGCAAAATAGACGAAAATCAGCAACAGGAAAAATATATATTTTATCTCCGGTTCGATCACTTTATTTTTAAGGCGGGGGCTTTCGAAGACCAGGTGGGAAAACTGCGCGGCGAGGTAGATAACTAAGATCGAGACCAGATAAAAAACCGCCATGTAAATGGTGGGTTTGGCAAAAAGGATGCTCAGGGCAAGCGCTGTGCCCATGTCTGTCACAAAAGTCGCGGCCATGAGAAGTTTACCGATTTCAGATTTTGAAAAACCGGTTTCTACCAGAACCGAATAAACCACCGCCAGGGAAGTTGTGGAGAGAGCGGTCCCGGCAATAAGGGAAGCCTGCGGTGTCCAGCCGGCAAAGTAATATGCGTAAAGCGCCGTCAGCGTAAAAGGGGCGAGAAAAGAGAGCGTTCCAATAAAGAAGCTCTCCTTGAATTTTTCTCTCATCAGTTTTGTGTCAATTTCCGTGCCGGCAAGGTAAGTCAGGAGGATTCCGCCAAAGCCGGCAATGTAGACCATCCAGGTCTCCGGTTTTAAACCGAAACTGCCGACAACAGCTCCAAATAAGATTTCAATGATAGCCACCGATAGGCCCACTTTTAGAGAGATAAAACTGGATGCAAAAATCAACAGACCGAGGATCAGGGGAATAATGTCAGCTTTCATGTTTTCCTCCTTTAGTTTGTCTGGTAGAGGAAAATAAAAAACCCCTACCGTAATTGGTAGAGGTTATCAGTCCTTCGCCCCTTCGATAAACTCAGGGCAAGCAAACTCAGGACAGTTTTTGGCGAACCTCATCGCCGATTATTAATTATAACATAAATAGTCAATTGCGACTTATAAGTTTGTCATTTCCGCACTCTTCAAGGTATACCACTATTAAGCTTTACTAATCCCGATTAATCTCATATAATTTGATTCGGGATACCTACTGATAATCACCGGCCCGATTTATTTTTTGCATAGGAGAAAGAAAATGATTAACATTGTTTTGTTTACGGTAGCAGTGATTTTGCTTCTGTTTTTTGCCGGCGTAAGAATCGTTCGCCCAACGCATCGGGGACTGATCGAAAGACTAGGGAAGTACCGCGCCTTTGCCGGCCCCGGCTTCCACTGGGTCATTCCGCTCATCGATCAGCTGTATCAGGTAAATATTACCGAGGTCATGATCAACGCCGAACCGCAGGAAATCATCACCAATGACAACCTCAACGCCCGGGTGGACGCCCAGGTCTATTTTAAAGTGAAGGAAGACGAGCAGAGCGTGAAATATTCCCAGTACAATGTCAACAGTTACAGTTATCAGATCGTTAATCTCGCCCGGACCACGCTCAGAAATATTATTGGAACTCTAACCTTAAAAGCCGCGAACAGTGAAAGAGGCCGCATCAATGACGAACTTCAAAAAACCCTGCGGTCGGAAACCATAAATTGGGGAATCGAAATCGTTCGGACCGAACTCAAAGAGATCGACCCCCCCAAAGATGTCCAGGAAACGATGAACAAAGTGGTTAAAGCCGAGAACGAAAAGATTGCCGCCATTGATTTTGCCACTGCCACCGAAACCATGGCCGACGGTCAGCGCCGGGCTGAAATCAAAAAAGCCGAGGGTCTCAGGCAGGCCCGGATCCTTGAGGCGGAGGGCGAAGCGCTGGCGATTAAACTGGTAAATGAAGCGGCCAATCAATATTTTATCGGCAACGCCCAGATACTAAGAAAACTTGAGACGGTGGAAAAAGCTCTCGCCAATAATGCTAAAATCGTTGTTCCCGCCAATGCCCAGCTGGTCAACATGATCGGAGATATGGCGGGAGTGGTGCCGCTGCCTAAAACTTCATGAACCCGAGGTCTTTAATATCGATCGCCTCAAAGCCGTCATCTTTATTCTTGATCTGGATATGCTGGTAATCGCTTAGATCAATCTCCTCTTCGCCTTGCTCTTCTTCTACTTCCCATTTCTCGTATAGATTTTCGGGGAGCTCTTCCAGGTAGCGGGAGGATTTCATCAGCACCTGCCCGTCGTAGCCCGAATAAACCATCGGATAAGTCAGATAAAGCTCGTCTTTTGCCCGTGTAACCGCCACATAGAACAGCCGTCGTTCCTCCTCCATTTCTTCTTCCTTGCCAAAACTTAGATAAGACGGGAAGCGTCCGTCCGCCAACCAGACCACGAAAACCACTTTCCATTCCAGCCCTTTGGCCTGATGCACGGTGGATAAAACACAGGCCTCATGGTCCGCCACTTCCCCCTCCACCACCGTCTCGGCTTCGATCCCGGAGACCAGCGCCAGGGCGCTTAGAAGCTCTTCCAGATTTTTAAATTGGATCGTGTAGCTGCCGAGCTGTTGCAGATCTTCCATCCGTTCGCGATAGTTTGGATATTGATTTTTCAAATAGTTTTCATAGCCCGATTCTGTGACCGTGCGGATCATTTCAGCCGGGTTCTCGGTTTGTTCATCCAGTTTGCGCATTAAATTTTGAAAATCAATAAAAGCCGGCTCTCCCCCTTTGGGGATTAATTTCAAAATTTCTTTAGAAAGCACTTCCTCGACGGGATCGTGGGTTTGGTTGATCTGTTGAAAGATTTTCTCGGCCGTGCGCGGGCCAATCCGCTCCAGCAGTTTCAAAATTCGGTTCCAGGAAAGCTCGTCCTGGGGATTATGGAACACTTTAAGATAGGCCAAAACATCCTTAATATGCGCTTCCTCGAAAAAGCGCAAGCCGGAACGAATCTCAAAGGGAATCCCGCGTTTGGTCAACTCCATTTGAATTTCCATCGATTGGTAATGGGAGCGATACAGCACCGCCATATCGTTGAGCGATTTACCTTCTTCACGCAGCTCCAGCATCCTCTGGGCGATAAAAGCGGCTTGCTCAAAAACGGTGGCCAGCGGGACCACGATCGGCATCTCCCCTGCAGGACGATTAGCTTTCAGGGTTTTATCGAACTTTTCTTTGGCTTGGGCAATCGATTCATTGGCCAGGTTCAAGATTTCGGGCGTCGAGCGGTGATTGATTTCCAGTTTATAAATTTTCGCGTCCGGATAAACCTTGGGAAAGTTGATAATGTTCTTAAAGTGGGCGCCCCGGAAGGAATAGATCGACTGGCTGTCATCGCCCACCACGGTAAGGTTGCGATGGCCGGAAGCTAAGTTATCGATAATTTTCGCTTGTAGAATATTTGTGTCCTGATATTCATCGACTAAGATATGTAAAAATTTGGCCGCGTATTTTTCGGCAACTTCTTCGTTTCCCTCCAACACCTTCCACCAGTAATAGAGCAGATCATCAAAATCCATCAAGTTATGCTTCCGTTTCCGCTCCTGATAAAGCTTATAGAGCCCTTCGATCTCTTCCGTCAGCGGCTCAAACTGCGGATAGTTGTAGGCGACGACATCGATGAGTTTGCGCCCGGTATTGGTGGCCAGGCCGAAAATCGCCTGCAGGTTTTCCCCCTTGGGAAAGCGGCGGGTCTTTACGTCAATCTTTGCCTCGCCGATGCAGGCATCCACTAAATCCTTGGAGTCCCCGCGGTCAAGGATGGTGTAATTGGGCTCATAGCCGATGAGTTTTGCGTGCTTGCGCAAAATTTTATTGCCGACATGGTGGAAGGTGCCGCCCCAGATACCCTTGACATCTTTCTTCAGCAAAAGCTCAACCCGCGAAAGCATCTCTTTGGCCGCTTTGTTAGTGAAAGTGACCAGCAGGATGCGTTCCAGCGGGATGCCCGATTCAACCAGATAAGCGACGCGGTAGGTAACGGTGCGGGTTTTGCCCGATCCGGCGCCGGCGATCACCAGCATGGGACCGCCCGGGGCGGTGACGATCGGCAGCTGCTCTTCGGTCAGCTCCTCCTGATAAGGGATGCGGAAGTTTTTGCTGTCCGCCGCAAAATGGGATTTTAAAACATAGCGATGGGGCATGGTTAATTAATTTTCAGGCACATATCCAGCGCCCTTGCGGAGTGCGTCAGCGCCCCAACGGAAACATAGTCAACGCCGGTTCTGGCAATAGCACCGACATTATTTAAATTAATTCCACCGGAAGCTTCGGTCTTGATCCCGGCTATTTTACAGAGCTTAACGGCGTCGCGCAAAGTCTTTATATTCATATTATCTAAAAGAATCCGATCAACTCGCAACTTGATTGCTTCTTTGACTTCAGATATTGTTTTAGCTTCAACTTCGATTGGTTTTCTTAGCAAAGCAAGCTTTGCCGCTACAATTGCTTTATTAATTCCTCCGGCCAGTTGGATGTGATTATCCTTTATCAAAATCGCATCGTACAATCCCATCCGGTGATTCTCCCCTCCCCCCACTTTAACCGCATATTTTTCTAATGCCCTCAGCCCTGGCGTAGTTTTTCTGGTATCTAATATCTTGACCCTTGCCCCTTTGACCCTTTTGACAAATTGGTTGGTCAAGGTCGCAATACCGCAGAGTCTCTGTAAAAAGTTTAGGGCAACGCGCTCGCCGGAAAGGATTCCTCGGGCTGGGCCAACAAGATTGGCAATTATTTCTCCCTTTTTAACGCTTGCTCCATCTTTAACTTTAGGGGCGAATCTAATTTTTTTATCGATTTGCCTAAAAACTTCTCTGGCAATGTCTACGCCCGCAATTACTCCGTTTTCCTTAGCCAAAATGATTGCCCTCGCCTTTTGACGGGATGGAATTATCGCTTGAGTTGTAATATCGCCCGAACCAACGTCTTCTGAGATTGCTTGTTTAATAAGTTTTGCGTTTTGCATTTTGCGTTTTTAGTTTACTTGAATACAACCCACACCAGATAATAATAAACTACGGGCGCCGCAAAAATATAGCTGTCCATCCGATCCAAAAATCCCCCATGTCCCGGAAACAAATTGGAAGAATCTTTAACACCGGCATCCCGCTTGATCAGCGATTCAAATAAATCTCCAAGCTGCGACGCAATCCCAATTAACACCCCCAAGATCAATGCATGAAAAAAGCTTAACCCTAAAAAACACCCCAAAAGTACCGCGACCACCAAACAAGAAACTAAACCTACCACTGCCCCTTCTATCGTCTTTTTAGGAGAAATTGATGGGAAGAGCTTGTGTCTCCCAAATATCTTTCCCGCGAAATAGGCGCTCGTGTCAAGGGTCAAAACGGTTGCTAGCAATAAAAAGATATACCCGCCTCTTTCACTCAAAGCACGAATAAAAAGAAAATAACTGAAAAACCATCCGACATAGATCATACCAAGAAAAGTGACGGCAATATCAATTATTGCCTCTTTCGGTCGCTTCAAAAACAAGGTGGCAATCATGGTAACCAATGCTGCCCCCGTTAAAATGGCCGAGTGCGCTGGTTCCCAGCTCTTTTTTAGGGCATAGTAAGCGAACACGATAAAAAAACCAGTAAAAAAATTCCCCACATAATACGCCGGCAGGTAATCCTTCACGCGCATCATGTTATAAAATTCATTGATAGAGATGAGCGCTAGCGTTAAGACCAAAAGCAGGAAGGGGATCCCGCCGAAATAGATACAGGCTAGAACGATTGGGACCGCTATGATTGAGGTAATAATTCGTAGACGAATATTTATCACTTCTTAACCTGCTCTTCCGTCTTCCCAAACTTCCTGACCCGGTTTTGATAAACCTCGATCGCTTCCACCAATTGCTGACGGCGAAAATCGGGCCAGAGGACCCCGGTTACATAAAACTCGGCATAGGCGATCTGCCAAAGCAAAAAGTTTGAGACGCGCATTTCCGAAGCGGTTCGAATCAAAAGGTCGGGATCAGGGATTTCTTTGGTGTAAAGGTATTGGCTCACGCTTTCTTCTGAGATTTCTTCTGCTTTTTTCCCTTCCTTTATAATCTGTTTAATAGCATCAATAATTTCCGCTCTTCCCCCATAACTTGCCATCACGTTCAAGTTACCCAGCAGATTCTCTTTGGTAAGCTCCATCGCCCAGGCCATTTTCGCTTGCAGTTCTTTTGAAAAATTTTGCAGCCTCCCCAAAAAACGAATCCGCACCCCGTTTTTGTGCAGTTTTTTTACTTCTTCATTAAGGCTCCGCATAAAAAGGTCCATTATCATCCCAACCTCTTCTTTGGGCCGGTTCCAGTTCTCGGTAGAAAAGGCGTAAACGGTTAAATGTTTAATGCCAAATTCACTGCAGGCCTTAACCGCCTCACGCAATGATTCCGCCCCCTCGCGATGGCCGGCGACACGCGGCAAACCCTTTTGTTTGGCCCAGCGCCCATTTCCATCCATGATAATAGCGATATGCTGTGGGAGATTCTTCAAATCCATCAGGTTTTGTGTCTTGCCTTTGTACTTTAAACTTCGAGAATTTCTTTTTCTTTAGCGGTAAATAGTTTATCCAGGTCCGCGCAAATTTTTTCAGTCATTTCCTGTACTTTCTTGTCGTGCATCTTTTCTAGGTCTTCCGTGATGGTCTTCTCGCTTTTTTTCTTTTTTAGCTCCTCGATGGCCTCGCGGCGGATATTGCGGATGGCAACTTTCGCCTCTTCTAGCTCTTTTTTTACAACTTTGACCAGCTCTTTCCTTCTCTCTTCCGATGGTTCGGGCAAAATCAGGCGGATGGTGGTGGTTTCGCGCTTGGGGTTGATCCCTAGATCTGAGGTGAGGATGGCTTTTTCGATGTCGGCGCTGGCGTTTTTATCATAGGGCGTAACCAGCAGCACCCTTGGCTCCGGCACTGAAATTGAAGCCAGCTGTTTTAAGGGCACATTGGTGCCATAATAATTTACCATCACATGATCTAGCAGGGCGGGGTTCGCCCGGCCGGTGCGCACCGCCACAAAGTTCTTTTTCAAAACCTCGATCGCTTTTAACATTTTACTTTCGCTCTCTTTTAAAACATCTTGCATATTTGCCTCCTTGGCCCCGGCAGATGGCGGGCCTATTTACTATAAACCAGTGTTCCCACTGCTTTGCCTAAGACCGCTTTTAAAATATTCCCCGGCTTGGTCAAATCCAGGACCACGATCGGTATCTTATTTTCCATACACAAAGAAGCGGCGGTTAAGTCCATTACCATCAACCGGCGTTGAATCAACTCCATGGCGGTTATTTTTTTAAACTTTTTTGCTTCCTTGTGCAGCACGGGGTCTTTGTCATAAACCCCTCCCACCTTGGTCGCTTTTAAGATCACATCACAATCCAATTCTGCTGCCCGCAGCGCTGCCGTGGTATCGGTGGAAAAATAGGGGTTGCCGGTTCCGGCCGCCAAAATAACCGCCCGCCCTTTTTCCATGTGGCGCATCGCCCGGCGACGGACAAAAGTTTCTGCGATGGCGCGCATTTCAATGGCGGATTGTACCCGCGAAGGCACACCGATTTTCTCCAGCGTATCTTGCAAGGCCAGGGAATTAATCGCGGTGGCCAGCATCCCCATATAATCGCCGGTGGCGCGGTCAATCCCCCGCACCGCTCCCGCCACCCCCCGGAAAATGTTCCCGCCGCCAACCACAATCGCAACGTCCACCTTCAATTTCCAGACCCGCTTAATCTCCTCCGCCAAAATTTTTAGCTGCTCCAGGTCGATCCCGTACTTGCGCTGCCCGCCAAAGACCTCGCCGGAGAGTTTTAAGAGGATGCGTTTGTAGGCTGGCCTTGTCATGACGGGAAAATTATACTATAATCATAGGCCTATGGCAATGCTCTTCCCTTATATCGAGCTGTTTGCGTCACTTTTTATTTTACTCCTTTGTTTTCAGATTTTTACCCGTCATTATGAAAGCAAGGTCGCGCGCTCTTTTGCGCTTTTTCTCTTAGTTGCTTTTCTGGCTACTATTTTGGAATATTCAATGCGGATTGCCTTTACCCTGGAATTTGCCTGGGCGCTCAATCGTATCTCCGCTTCGCTCTGGGCTTTTGCCTTCTCCCTCTTTGCCAGTTTTGCCTTTATTTTTACCAAGAAAACTAAATTTATGGAAAAAGCTTGGGCCCCGGTCTTTTTCTACGCGCCCCCGGTTATTTTAAGCCTTTTGTTCCTTTTCACAAAAATCATGTATACCCGCTATGAAATATGGAATATCGGAATTATCAGCCAGCCTTCTCCCTGGTACTGGCTATTTTTTGCTCAGACCGTTTTTTATCCCCTGTTAGGGGTGGTTCTCTTTTTCCACTATGCTTTTACTTCTCCTCAAGCATTGGAAAGGATCCAGTCGATGATCATCGCCATCGGCTCCGCCATTCCCCTGGCAATCGGCGGCATCACCGACGAGCTTCTGCCCTTAATCCAGGGGAAAAGAACCGTTTTCCCCACCTGTGTTTTTGATATTGCCATCCTCAGCCTGTTTGTTTATATCGCCATGCGCAACTACAGTCTCTTTGCCATTTCCCCTTCCATCGCTGCGGATGTAATTATCGAAACCATGCCCGATTCCTTGCTGGCCACCGACCTCGAATCAAAAATTTTATTTATTAACGCCGGCGCCTGCCGGCTTCTACATTCTTCCCAGGACGAGATCATTGGCAAGCCGCTTTTTGCTTTTTTTAAAGATCGGGAGAAGTTTGATAAATTATTTGTGGACGTAGTAAAAAGGAATAAAGAGGTTCTCCGTTACGAGGCCGACCTGAAAAATTCTTTGGGCGAATCTATCCCGGCGTTGATCAATGCCAACCTTTTAAGAGATAAAATATTCGGCGGAACCATCGGAGGGATTTTCATCATCCGCGATATTCGAGGCTAGCCTTCCCCTATGCAGACCGTTTATCTTTACCCCAAATTATATGATGTCATCGTCATCGGCGCCGGGCACGCCGGCATTGAAGCCGCGCTGGCGGCAGCCCGGCTTGGCTGTCAGACGCTGCTCTTGACCATGAATCTCGATACCGTCGCCTTTATGTCCTGCAACCCGGCCATGGGCGGTCCGGCCAAGAGCCAGCTCATTCGGGAGGTTGACGCTTTGGGAGGACAGATCGGCATCTCCACCGATTTATCTTTTTTGCAGATGAAGATGCTCAATACCAACAAAGGCCCGGCGGTGCAGGCGCTGCGGGCGCAATCAGACCGAATGCTTTACCACCTCTTAATGAAAAAGCTTCTCGAAGAACAAGAATGCCTTGATTTAAAACAAGGTGAGGTAACCGATATCGTCATTGAAAATGGAAGGGTGGCAGGCGTTCAAACTAAATTGGAGGTTTTTTATCAAGGGAAGGCGGTAATTGTAACCACCGGAACTTTTCTTAATGGGATCGTTCATGTCGGGATGAAACACATGGAAGCCGGTCGGATGGGAGAGTTTCCCGCCAAGGGCTTGTCGGATTCCTTAAGAAACTCAGGTCTACAAATGGGTCGGCTTAAGACCGGTACTCCCGCGAGATTAAATAAGCGCTCCATCGACTTTTCCAAGATGACTCTACAACCGGGGGACGAACCCCCTAAAATGTTTTCTTTTATATGGGAATATAAACAATATGGCTTGCCGGATGTCCCCGATAACCCGATGATTGGCTTACCCCAAGTTCCTTGTCACTTAACCTGGACGAACGAGAAAACACACGCCATCATTAGAGCCAATCTTGATCGTTCACCGTTGTTTCAAGGTAAAATTAAAGGCGTTGGCCCACGTTATTGCCCCTCGATCGAAGACAAAGTGGTGCGCTTCCCGGAAAAGGATCGACAGCAGTGCTTCATCGAGCCGACCGGTCGTAACACGTTGGAAATGTATGCCCAGGGCATGTCAACTTCCTTGCCGGAAGATGTCCAGTTGGCCATGTTACGCACGATGCCCGGGCTCGAACAGGTGGAGCTCCTGCGCCCTGGTTATGCCGTCGAATATGATTATGTTTTACCCTCCCAGCTCAAACACTCATTAGAAGCCAAGACTGTCCCTGGACTGTTCTGCGCAGGGCAGATCAATGGGACCTCTGGCTATGAAGAGGCGGCGACACAAGGGATTGTCGCCGGATTGAACGCTTCCTTACAGGTAAAAGAGCGAGAGCCTATTATCTTCGGCCGGGAGGAGTCCTATGTCGGGACCCTCATTGATGATTTGATCACCAAGGAAATTAATGAGCCTTATCGCATGCTTACCTCCCGCTCTGAATATCGCTTGCTTCTGAGGCAGGATAATGCGGACCTGAGGTTAACCAAGAGAGGTTTCCAGGCCGGCTTGATCTCAGAAGAGCGCTTCCTGGCTTTTAAGAAAAAGCAAACCGCCATCGAAAAAGAGGAAATAATTTCGCAAGCAGTTGCCGAGCAGATTGAGATCTCAAAAAAATATGCGGGTTACATAAAACGGCAGCTGGAGCAAATCGGCCGCTTTAAAAAGCTGGAAGACAAAAAAATTCCGGCAGGTTTAGATTTTAAAAACCTGCACGGCCTTTCGGCGGAAGCCCGCATTAAACTGGATCGGCTCAGGCCGGTCTCTATCGGCCAGGCTTCCCGCATTGCCGGAATTTCTCCCGCCGACATCGCCGTGCTGCTCATTCATCTTGAAACTTATAGACGAAACCCGGAATCTTTGATAAAATAACCCAGAAGCTTTTTTAATACAGCGACTTTAAGATAAACAAGGGGGTGAAAAATGAAAAAATTATTTATAATTTTGGTTGTCCTCGCTTTTATCGGCAGCCTGGCCCACGCCGCCAGCTCCGTTGGCTATATCGACGTGCAAAAAGTTTTTAAGGGCTACAAAGAAACCATTAGGGCCCAGGAGCAGTTGGCAAAAGAAGAGGAGGCTTTCAAGAAAGAATTTGATGAGAGCCAGAAGAAACTGGGAAAAGCGGAAAAGGAAGGGAAGAAAGCGGAAGAGATGGACCAGATGAAGAAAGACCTTGAGACCAAGCTCTCGCCGAAAAGAGAAAGCCTACTTAAGCTCAACGAACAGCTGACCGGAAAACTCCAACTGGATATCCTGGAAGCAGTAAAAAAGGTTTCCAAAAAAGTTGGCCTCGATCTGGTGCTGGACAAACAAGTTGTGATCACCGGCGGTATCGATTTGACCGAGATGGTCCTCAACGAGCTCAACCCGTGAAGTTAAAAGATTTAGCCAAACTGGTCAAGGGAGAAACCATCGGCGACAGCGCGGTCGAGATCCGAGGGGTGGCGCAGGTGGAGGAGGCTAAAAAGGGCGACCTGGTTTTCGTCTTGGACAGCAAGTTCCTCTCGCATGCGCTGGCCTCAAAGGCCTCGGCGCTGATCGCGCCGTTGAAAAGCGAGATTAAAGAGAAGCCCGCTTTGCTGGTGGAAAATCCTCGTCTGGCTATGGCACAGGTCCTGTCCTGTTTTAGAACCGTTCCTTCCTTGCCAAAAGTTATCAGTAAAACCGCGGTTATTCCCAAATCGTGTAAAATTGGCAAAGAGGTTTCCATCGGGGCGAATGTGGTTCTGGGAGAGAAGGTCACGATCGGAAACCGCACCCTCATTTACCCCAACACCTATATTGGGGATGGCTCTTCGGTTGGCGATGACTGCGTCATTCACGCCAATGTCACAATTTACGAGAAGGTAAAGATCGGGTACCATGTGATTATCCATTCTGGCAGTAGCATCGGCTTAGATGGTTTCGGTTTTGTCCAAAAAGAGGGCAAACATCTGAAGATCCCTCAGCTCGGCAGCGTGCGGATCGAAGATGAGGTTGAGATTTTTTCCAATGTGACGGTCGCACGCGGGACGCTGGGGCCAACCGTGATCGGTCGGGGAACAAAGATTGACTGCCTCACGCATGTCGCTCACAACTGTAAACTGGGGGCTAATTGTGCGATTGTCAGCCTAGTTGGCCTCTCCGGGTCGGTCACGTTGAAAGACCATGTCTTTGTCGGCGGACAGTCAGGCTTCAGCGGACACAACACGATTGGCGAAAACAGTGTGATCATGGCTCGGGCTGGTATTACCAAAGACTTTCCTCCTAATTCAGTGGTGTCTGGTTTTCCTGCTCAAGATCACCGCCAGGAAATGGCTTCCCAGGCATTCCTAAGAAGACTCACTAAAAAAAATAAATGAAGGTCGCTTTTTTCGCCAATTGCTACCTGCCCTATCTGAGCGGTGTAACCCTTTCTATTAAAACCCTACGTGATGAGCTCAATTTACTTGGCCATGAGACGTTTGTGATTGGCCCTCAATACCCTGGCCATATTGAAACCGACCCAAATATTTTTCGCCTCCCCTCCCTCCCTGCTCCTTATCCCGGTTATCGTCTAGTTTTCCCTTATTCGTATTCGATTTTTAGCCGGCTCAAAAGAGAAAAAATCGATATTATTCATGCTCACCAGCCTTTTGGCGTTGGGCTGGCGGCGCTGGGTTTAGCGCGCAGAATGAAAATTCCCCTGGTTTATACCTTACACACCCTTTTCCCGCGTTACGTTCACCATCTTCCTTTGATCCCGGACTGGCTGAGCAAGCGCGCGGTCTCGGGTTATTTAAGTTTTTTCTGCGGACAAACGGACACGGTCATCGTGCCCTCGGAAATGGTAAGGAGGTGGCTGGCGCTGGGCAAAATCCACGCTCCCATTACCGTGCTGCCGACGGGCATAAAAGTGGATCTGATTAAACAAAAAAAAGAATTAAAGACACAAAAAGTGGAAATCAGAAGTAAATATAATATACCAATAGAAGCAAAATTGCTCATTTATGCGGGCAGGATATCTGAAGAGAAAAACATTCCCTTTTTACTTAAGGCCTTCCCGGCCATCAAGGCCGGGGCGCCCAACACTTACTTAATGCTGGTAGGCGGCGGGCCCAAAGAAAATGAATACAAAAGCCTGGCCAGAACCATCGATCCCCAGATCATCTTTGTCGGGCAGAAGGAGCATGGCGAAGTCATTGACCATTATCTGGCGGCCGACCTGTTTATTTATGCTTCTGTAACCGAGACGCAAGGGCTGGTCCTTTGCGAAGCCAAGGCCTGCGGGCTTCCGGTGGTAGCCGTTTTCGGGGGAGGGCTTGCGGATGTGGTTAAAAGTGGCGTGGATGGCTACCTGGTTCCGCAAAACCGGGAGACTTTTGTCGATCATGTTCTGCGCCTTTTAAAAAATGATGCTTTGCGGAAAGAAATGTCGCTGAAGGCGGAGGAGGATCTGGCGCTCCGCTTTTCTGCGCCGGCAGTTGCAAAAAGAGTCGAAGCCCTCTATACTTCTCTCATCGCTAAAAGGAGGAACACGTAATGTTTGGAACCTGGAAGTTAAGCTTTGGATTTTATTTGATTGTTGCATCTTGTTTGTTGGTCATTACGCCCGCCTCTGCCTATCCGCATGTTCTTCCCGCTCCGGCCATAGGCGGACCCACGGGGCTGGCCCGCATCCCATCCGCCGATATCCTCCCTTATAAAAATTACAACGTCGGCATGGATTACGGCGTCACCCTTTCTTCCGGAACCGGCACCGGGACCAATGAATCGGTTCTTTACTATAAGATGAACTTGGGAACCTTTCATGGGATAGAGGTGGGCGTTGTCGGCGGGAAAGACGGAAACTCTGACAAATTGCGTGAAGGTGTTTTTGTAAACTTAAAGCTCTCGCTTTCGAGTGGGGATGAGTCCTACCCTCTACTTTTAGCGCTCGGGGTTGAGAATTTATTCTCTTATACCAAGACCGATGTTTATATGGTGGCGACCAAATATTTTAAGCAGGGCCCCAAGCTGACTTTTGGCTTTATGGCGGATTTTCCCAACTACAAGTTTCGGCCACTGGGGATGCTTGGCTTAGAATTAGCCATCGCCGATAATTTGTTTTTGCTTGGCGACCTGATGGCGGGAGAAACGCTCTTTCAGGTTAACGCGGGTTGCCGGTTCTATATTACTCCTATTTTTTCTGTTAATCTCACCGGCCTGAATGTCCTGGACGGTACACAAGTCAAAGACCAAAGAACTGCCCTGCTTGGTTTTAGCTGGGCCAATCCCTTCTAATCCCTCGCGGGACCCGGGATAACTATGGAAGAAGCATTTATTCGGCCGGTAATTAAGGAGCTTAAAGATTATATCCCGGGCACGACTCCAAAAGAGTCCGGGATTATTAAATTAGCGTCTAATGAGAACCCCTTCGGGCCCTCCCCCAAAGCCTTAGAGGCGCTTGCCAAAGAAGGCAAGAACCTGCAAGTTTATCCTGACCAAAAATCAACGCTCCTTCGAGAAGCCCTGGCCAAAAAACTAAGCATCGACGAAAACTGCATCATTGCAGGCAATGGGTCAGACGAAATCATGCAGATCGTAGTTGCCACTTTCTTAAAACCTGGTGAAGAGGTGGTTATTCCTCAAAACAGCTTTAGTGTCTACGAGTTTGTGACAAAACTATTCGATGGCCAACCCGTTTTTGCAAGCTTGAAAGATTCTTCGGTTGATCTAGATGCGATCGCTAAGGCCGTTTCCCCCAAAACCAAAATGATTTTTGTCGCCAATCCAAACAACCCGACCGGCACCACCTTCACCGCCAAAGAACTGGAGGATTTTCTAAGCAAAATTCCCGAGAATATATTAATTATTATCGATGAGGCCTATATTAATTTCGTGGAATCTAAAGCGTTCCCCGATAGCTTGAAATATGTTAAAGAAGGCAGAAACCTTTTGGTCCTGAGGACATTTTCCAAGCTGTATGGCTTGGCCGGGCTGCGCATCGGTCTTGGGATCGCCAAAAAAGAACTGGTCAGTTTTATGTATCGCGCTAAACTTCCTTTTAACGTTAACCGCTTAGCACAGGTTGGGGCCGCCGCCGCGCTGGAAGATAAAGAGTTCGCAAATAAAACCTATCAAAACAATCTGGAAGGGAAAAAATATCTATACGAGGAATTAGATAATTTAGGTTTGGAGTATAAAAAGACCGAAGCAAATTTTATCTTTATCAACTTAAAAAGATCTGCCGATCAAATATTTATGGGCTTGTTTAAGCAGCGGGTAATTATCCGGCCGCTAACCTCTTTTGGTTTTCCTGAAGCCATTCGCGTTTCAATTGGGACGATGGAACAAAACCAAAAGTTTATTTCGGCACTGAAAGCTGTTCTCTAGGGAAGAAGAAACAAATGATGGCCCTGCCATTCTCATCCCTTTACCTTGCTCAAGCTTATCGATCCGAACATTTTTGCTGTTGCTTCTCTGATTATGCGCTCAATGCTTCCCCTGGTAAGGCCGAACATCTTAGCCAATTTGGATATCATCACCGGGCAGTCATCCTTCAACCCGTAAGCTAAAATTACTATTGCCGCTTCCTTCAAACGAAGCTCTTGCAAGGCTGGTTTTACATCATCATTGAAGAGCTGCTCTTTTACGGTTCGGGTTTTTCCTTGTAACCGGTTCCCCATTCGGAGCTGCAGCATTAATTTTTCTGCCTCGCCGCGAAAACCGACAGCAGCAATCATTTGAATCACTTCTTCCTTTGTAAAGGGCAGTGGCAAAGTTTTTCTAAAATATTCCGCCCAGTTCTTTCTCTGGCCGATGACCTGTTGAGCCTTTTCAGGTGTAAGTTTACCTTGAAAATGTCCAATAATGGTGACGAACCGCTCTCCGGGCAGTCGCAATTCGCCTATTTTATCGCTGAACGGATCAGCGCATTTTACTGTTCTTATCTGCTGGACGTTTCTGGCGTATTTCGCGAACACAAGATAGCTGCTTTTCATTTCCCTTTTTTTATCTCCCCGATCATTTTTTTGGCTCATTTAGCAATGGATAAGCGTTTTGCTTAGATTTGGCTGCTAATACTTCACCCATCAATTTTCCCGCCAAAATTTACAATAGAAAAAGAGACTCTTCCCGCATCGATGTGATAGAACAACGTGAGTTCCGCGCTCCCGCCCGACTCACAAGCCAGCGTTGCGCGAGCATTTACTTCTACGCCTTGTTGATACCCCCGATGTTTTTCGGCCGACTTCGTTGAAGAAAGGTCGATTTCTTTTGGGTTGCGCGGCAAACCATTCATCGCCAGCTCGCGCAAGGCAAATTTAATTGCCGCCTTAAGCTCTTTGTTGGGGAATTCATACGAGGCATACTTTGCTCCGCCGGTATCCACGCTGATCATTAACTCCCGCACCTGCACTTTCCTCATTGCCTCACAGATCGAGCTGGGAATTGGAACTTCCGCACCGATTTTCTCCTTCAAAAAGTCCAGGTTTAGTTTTTTTTCTTCGCTTTTAAATAACTCCTTTTGTGCCGTCTTCGCTAATTTGTTGAGCCCAAAAAGGAAACCGCTCCCTTTTAAGACAAAAGGCACTCGTTGCCAAGCCGTTTTAAAATTTTTTATTAAATATGGCGCCGTCATCTCCCTAAAATATCGGCCTTATTTTTTAATAATTTCATGCTAGAATAAGATTTATGGAAAGCCAGCCTCTGAAAAGAACCCCGCTCTACCAAAAACATCTGGATCTTGGCGCCAAGATGGTCCCCTTTGCCGGTTGGGAGATGCCGGTTTCGTATCCCGCCGGCATCATTGCCGAACACACGGCGGTCAGAAATAGCGTCGGCATCTTCGATATTGGTCACATGGGGCTAATAAAAATTGAGGGGGAGGAAGCGCTCGGTTTAATTCAAGCCGTCGGCACCAACAACGCGGCCAGCCTATCCGTCAATGAAGGCCAGTATTCAATTCTCTGCAACGAAAAAGGCGGTACCCTGGATGATATTCTAGTTTATCGACTGCCGATGCTTTTTTTAATCGTTTGTAACGCCGTAAACACCCCAAAGGTCCTGCCCTGGTTAACCAAACAAGCACAGGGTTTCCGTGGGGTTTCTGTTTCCCCATATGAGAATTATTCTATGCTTTCTGTCCAGGGGCCCAAGGCGCAGGAGCTAACCGCAAAGATTCTTGCCGCTCCCATCTCAGAATTAAAACACAACCACTGTCTTTGGTGGAGAGACATCCTTCTTTCAAGGACGGGCTATACCGGGGAGGACGGGTTTGAGCTGATCGTCTCCAAAAAAGAAGTGGAACCACTCTGGTCTCGTTTTATTGCGGAAAAAATTCAGCCTTGCGGTTTAGGCGCGCGCGACACCTTACGGTTAGAGGCCGGCCTGCCTCTCTATGGCCACGAATATAATGAGGAAACCAGCCCCTTGGAAGCGGGTTATGCCTGGGCGGTGAAGCTCGAAAAACCTTTTATCGGCCGGGACGCGCTGCTAAGGCAAAAAGAGGCAGGCCTCACGAAAAAGTTGGTCGGCATTGTTCTTGAAGAAAAAGCTGTCCCCCGCGCCGGAGATTTGGTTTTCGCGACTAACGGTTCGCAAATCGGCAGGGTTACCAGCGGGACATTCTCTCCTACTTTTAAAAAACCGATTGCCCTTGCCTACCTATCGGCAAAAGAAGCGCAGGCGGGCAGTTCCATTCAATTAGAAATTCGCGGGAAAAAGTTGCCCGCAAAAATAGTTGCGAAAACTTTTTATACGCGATAAAATTGTTTTGAAGGGGGGAACGCATGACAAACCTGGAACCAAAGCTTCTTTATTATTATGTGATTTGTGTTATCGCTTTTTTTGTGTTGCTGTGGGGGGCGATTGATCTGGCCGGTTCTTCTATCGGAGTCGTTAGCCTTAGGCCTTCCGCCTCTTTTTCTGTCCCGCAAAGCGAGGAAGTTAATCCTCCCGCGGAAAAAGGCGACCAATATGTCGAGGCCTATTATCAAAAAAGAATGTTCCTGGACCGTTTCTGGGACAGTTTGGTCAGGGTAATTATTTCGGGTGTGGTTTTTGGTTATTCCCGTTATAAAATCAAGCAGCTGGAGGAAAAGACATGAGCCTATTTGTTCCTGAAGAATTGAAATATAGTAAGGAGCATGAGTGGGTCAAGGTTGACGGCAAAACCGCCACCGTTGGGATAACGCATCATGCCCAGGATCAGCTGGGAGATGTGGTTTATGTTGAGTTGCCAGCAGTGGGCAAAGAATTTGCGGCCGGGCAAGAATTCGGGGTGGTAGAATCGGTAAAGTCTGTTTCTTCGCTTTATTGCCCGGTTGGCGGAAAAGCGATTGAAGTGAATACCGCCCTTAACGATCAGCCACAATTAGTAAATGACGCGCCTTACGCGGAAGGCTGGATGGTTAAGCTGGAGGTAAAAAGCCCCGCCGAATTATCTTCGCTTTTAACCGCCGAAGAATACAAAAAACTGATTGAAAAAAAATGAGCTACATCCCCCACACCGATGGTGACCGGGAGCGTATGTTAAAAACGGTCGGCATGAATTCTCTGGCCGCCCTCTTCCAGGATGTTCCTGAAAAAGTTAAACTCAAAAACCCCTTCTCGCTCCCCCTGCCCCTTTCCGAGCCGGAGCTTCACGCAAACCTTTTAGCTACCAGCCAAAAAAACGCTTCCCCTGCTTTTTTAGGTGGTGGAAGCTACGCCCATTTCATTCCCAGCGTGGTTAAACAGCTGGTGGGCCGGTCAGAATTTTATACTGCCTATACTCCCTACCAGGCCGAGCTTAGCCAGGGAATGTTACAGGTGATTTATGAGTACCAGACCATGCTTTGTTCGCTTACCGGCATGGAGGTGGCCAATGCGTCGATGTATGATGGGGCCACCGCCCTGGCAGAGGCATGTTTCCTCGCTTGTCGTGTAACCGGCAGAAAAGAAATTTTAGTTTCTGCAGCACTCCACCCTGAATACAGAAAGGTGCTAAAAACCTATGTAGAAGGGGCGGGTCTTCAGCTGAAAGAGGTCCCTTTTACGGCCGAAGGAAAAACAGAACGGCCGGATAAATATTTATCCGCAGAAAGCGCCTGTTTTGCCCTCCAACAACCAAACTTTTTTGGCTGTATTGAATCCGTAGGTGGTTTAGCAGAAGCCGTTCACGCCCAGGGAGCCCTGTTTGTCGCTAGCGCCGACCCCATCTCCCTTGGGCTTCTGGCCGCCCCTGGAAACTATGGGGCGGATGTAGTTGTGGGAGAGGGGCAAGCCCTTGGCAACCCGGTGGCTTTTGGCGGGCCGGGCTTGGGGCTTTTTGCCGCCAAAAAAGAATATCTCCGGCAGCTGCCCGGAAGAATTGTCGGCCTGACCACTGACCAAGAAGGGCGGCGCGGTTTTTGCCTGACCCTCCAGACCAGAGAACAACACATTCGCAGAGAAAAAGCCGCTTCCAATATTTGTAGCAACGAAGCCCTGGCGGCGTTGGCCGCCACCCTCTACCTTTCGGTGATGGGCAACGCCGGCCTGCGTAAAGTGGCGGAGCTTTGTTTACAAAAAACCAATTACCTAAGACGCGCTCTCGCCCCTTCAAAGAAACTGGTTTTTTCCGCCCCCTCCTTTAAGGAGCTGGTCATAAAAAGCGAGCATAAAATTGGCCTGGATCTTTCACTTTATTATCCGGAATTACCCTCCTGCCGCCTGATTAGCATTACCGAATTAACGGGAAAAGAAGAAATCGACGACCTGGTAAAAAACTTAAGTCATTAAGGAGGCTTTTATGAAAAACAAACCGATCCTTTTCTTTTTTCTTTTTCTGCTAACCGGGGTTTTGTTTTTGTCCCTCAACCTTTTCTCTCCCCCCAGAAAACTGGCATTAAAAATCACTCCGCCCGTTCCCTCCGCCGAAGCAGAGAAAAATGCCCTGCCAATCTTAGTTCACTTGATGCGTCCGGGGGATGGGGAATCGGACCTCTCCTTTTTTGTCATTAAAGAGTTGACCAAGGAGTTCAGGGGGCTCTTCCTTGTAAGGAACATCAATGTTGATAAAGAGCCGGAAGCCAGCAGTTTTTACCAAATAAATAATATCCCGACCGTTATTCTTCTCTCGCCCAACAGACGGGTGTTTTTCCGGCACGAAGGCTACGTTGAGAAACAAATTTTGTTAAAAAAGATAAAACTGGCGGCGGAACAAACTTAGGCGGTTTTGCTGCCGCGCTTTTTCCGTTTGTCGCTGGGAAGTTTGGCCCTTTCTTCTTTCAGCTTTTCAATGATTTCTGCTTTCTTTTTCTCTTCCTCTTCAATCGCCTTCTCGGCCGCTTCGGCGGTTTCTTCTTCCTTTACCATGCGTGCCATATCGACGATGTAGTCGCTCTCGTCCACCCTCTGGATCCTCGTCCCTTTTGCATAACGCCCCTGCGTCGAAATGCCACTGGCCGACTGGCGGCTCATCACTCCCTTGGCGGTCACAAAAAGGAGTTCGTCGTCGGGGAAAATCACTTCCATGCGGGCCACCGTGTCTTTATCCCGCAGTTTAATCGCGATGTGCCCCTTCCCTCCCCGATTTTGCGTGCCGAAATCCTTGATCTTCATGCGCTTGCCAAACCCACCTTGTGAGATGGCCAGGATATCTCCTTTTTCTTCAACAAGATCCATATCGATCACTACGTCGCCCTTCCCCGGTCGTATGCCACGCACCCCCGAAGCCGCTCTCCCCATGGGTCGCACCATTTTCTCATCAAAGCGAATCAACAAACCATGGGCGGTTCCCAGAAAGATTTCTCGCTTTCCGTCCGTCTCCCTTACCCAGCGCAACTCATCGGCATTTTTTAGTTTTATGGCGATGATGCCAGAGCGCCGGATATTAGCAAAATCCTCGACCGGCACTTTTTTCACCATGCCGTTGCGTGTCGCCATCATTAGAAACGACTTCTTTTCAAATGATTCTACCGGCACCGCCGCGGTGACCAGCTCCCCCTGTTCTAACTGAAGGACATTCGCCGCCGCTACGCCTTTGCCGGTGCGGCTCGCTTCCGGCACTTCAAACACCTTAAGCTTAAAGACTCTCCCCTTGTTGGTGAAGAACAAAATAACGGTGTGGGTGGACGCCACAAAAATATTTTCAATCTGGTCTTCCTCGCGCGTCGTCATGCCGCTCACCCCCCGCCCGCCCCGCATCTGCGCCTTAAAAACTTTTACCGGCATGCGCTTTACGTAGCCGTCGCGGGTGATCAGCAGCGCGACTGTTTCTTCCGGAATGAGTTGTTCAATTTCCACATCTTCCGCTTCGCCCACAATCGAAGTCTTTCTCTTGTCGCCATACTTTTCTTTTATTTCTAACAGTTCCTGCTTAACCACTTCCAGAATATTCTTACGCTTGGCCAATAGCTCTTTTAGTTCCTTGATAAGTTTAATCAGCCGCTTGTGCTCCTCTTCGATTTTGAGCCTTTCCAGCTGGGTCAAGCGTTGCAACTTTAGGTCAAGGATCGCCTGGGCCTGCGCCTCTGAAAGCTTAAATGTTTTCATCAGGCCAGCGCGGGCTTCATCCGGATTCTTTGATTTGCGAATCAGGTTTATTACCGCATCAATGTTCGAAACCGCAATGATCAAGCCTTCCAGAATGTGCGCCTGTTCTTCCGCTTTGCGCAGGTCGTATTTGGCTCGGCGGGTTACGACCAGCTCCCGGTAATTGATATACTCTTGCAACATTTGTTTGAGGGTGAGGAGTTTGGGCTCGTTGTTTACCAGCGCCACCATGTTCACCCCATAGGTTACCTGCATCTTGGTGCGTTTGTAGAGCTGGTTAAGCACCACATCGTGGCTGACGTCTTTTTTGATTTCGATATAGATGCGCATGCCCTCGCGGTCGGATTCATCGCGTAGGTCCGAAATGCCACTGATTTTCTTTTCTTTGACCTGTTCGGCAATTTCCTCAATCAACTCTGCTTTGTTTACCTGGTAAGGAATCTCGTCAACGATGATCGCTTCTTTCCCCGCCTTGGCACGCTCAAAACTTACCCGCGCGCGCAGGGCCAACAGGCCTCTGCCGGTCAGATAGGCTTCTTTGATCCCCTGCTTCCCACAGATCATTGCCCCGGTGGGGAAATCCGGCCCTTTCACATAATTTAAGATTTCTTCTTCTGCCAGCTCCGGATTTTCAATCAGTGCGGTCGCCCCATCCACAATCTCGCTTAAGTTATTAGGGGGAATGTTGGTCGCCATGCCGACCGCGATACCGGAAGAGCCGTTCACCAGGAGGTTAGGGAGCTTAGAGGGAAGGACGGTTGGCTCTTGCAGTGATTCATCAAAGTTGGGGGCGAAATCGACCGTTTCCTTTTCTAAATCTGCCAGCATTTCGGTGGCCATCTTGGAAAGCCGCGCCTCGGTATAGCGCATGGCGGCTGGCGGATCCCCGTCGACACTTCCGAAATTTCCCTGGCCATCGATCAGCAGGTAGCGCAGCGAAAAATCCTGCCCCATTCTCACCATCGCATCGTACACCGCTACATCGCCGTGAGGATGGTACTTACCCAGCGTTTCACCTACGATTCTCGCTGATTTTTTATGGGGCTTTCCCGGCTGTAGCCCGAGGTCATCCATGGCATAAAGGATCCGCCGATGAACCGGTTTTAATCCGTCGCGCACATCCGGCAAAGCCCGACCCACGATTACCGACATCGCGTAATCGATATAAGAAGACTTCATTTCTTCTTCTATGGTTGTGGGAAGAACACGGGACGGATTAGGCGCGCCTTCTTTTATTTCGTTTTCTTCAGCTTTTTTTGCCATTTTAGGATTAAACGTCTAAGCGCTTTACTTCTTTTGCGTGTTTTAGGATAAATTCCCGTCGGGGCTCAACTTCGGTTCCCATTAAAACGGTAAAAATTTCATTGGCGATTTCTGCGTCCTCCAACAGTACCTGCAAGATCGTTCTTTTCCCCGGATCCATGGTCGTTTCCCATAATTGGTCGGGGTTCATCTCTCCTAAGCCTTTATAGCGCTGGATGTTGGCTCCCTCTCTCCCCATTTTTTTCATCAGCTTTTCCAGTTCTTTATCATTATATACATAATGGTGCTCTTTGCCCTTGCCCACACGATAAAGCGGGGGTTGCGCGATATAAACATTTCCGTTTTCCACCAGTTCGCGAGCGTAGCGGTAAAAAAAGGTCAACAACAAAGTGCGGATGTGGGAACCATCCACGTCGGCATCGGTCATTAAAATTATTTTGTGATAGCGCAGTCGCTTTAAAACTTCTTCGGCCGGGAGCCCCTCTTCTCTTTCCCCGTCACCATCACCCCGCAAGCCAGTAACCACCCCCGGGCCAATCGCGGTGATCATCATGCGTATTTCGTTGTTGGTTAAGATCTTGTCCAAGCGCGCTTTTTCAACATTTAAGATTTTCCCCCGCAAGGGAAGAATGGCCTGAAAGCGTCGATCTCTACCTTGCTTGGCGCTGCCACCGGCGGAATCGCCCTCAACGATAAAGAGCTCACACTTTTCCGGATCAGATTCAGAGCAATCCGCCAATTTTCCCGGCAGCGTCGCTGTATCCAGCGCCGATTTTTTACGTTCCAGCTCTTGCGCTTTTCTGGCAGCGCTTCTGACGCGCAGGGCCACTAGTGATTTTCCGATGATAGCACGGCCCGCTGCCGGGTTTTTCTCCAAGAAAACGGTTAATCCGTCCATTACGATGGAGTCCATCAACCCTTTAATTTCGCTGTTACCCAGCTTGGTTTTGGTTTGTCCCTCAAACTGCGGGTCCGGGATGCGTAAGTTTACCACCGCCGTCAAGCCCTCGCGCACATCTTCGCCTGAAAAATCTTCGCCTTCCTTAACCAGCTCATTCTTCCGCGCATAATTGTTGATGGCGCGCGTCAGGGCTGATTTAAAGCCCACCAGGTGGGTCCCGCCCTCACGGGTTCGAATACAATTAACATAGGAAAAAATGTTCTCGTCATAGTATTCTTTGCAATGTTGCAGCGCTATTTCAACAAAGATCTTTTCTTTTTCGGCAGTGAAAAAAACGGGTGGAGCGTAAAGGGGCTCTTTTTGTTGATTTAAAAACTCAACAAATTGAACCACGCCGCCTTCATAATGGTACTCTTCTTCTTTCTTGGCTCTCTCGTCCTTAAAGATTACCTTCAACCCTTTATTTAAAAAGGCCACTTCCTGCAAGCGGTGTTTAACCGTGTCAAAATCAAATTCGATATCATCGAAAATTTCTTTATCCGGGCGGAAGGTGATGGTCGTTCCCGCCCCTTTTTCTTTGGTGGCGGTAATCTTTTCTTTGCCGGGTACTCCTCGCTCATAGCGTTGGGTGTAAAGCTTGCCGTCACGGATAATCTCTGCCTCCATCCATTCGGAGAGGGCGTTGACGCAGGAAACCCCGACGCCGTGCAAGCCGCCGGAGACCTTATAGACCGAATCTCCAAATTTACCCCCGGCATGCAGGGTGGTTAATACAACCTCTACCGCTGGGCGCTTTGTTTCGGGGTGGATATCAAAGGGTATTCCCCGACCATTGTCAACCACCGAAACTGAATTGTCTTTATGAATAATCGCCGTCACCTGATCGCAGTGCCCAGCCAAAGCTTCGTCTACACTATTGTCCACGACTTCATAGATTAAATGGTGCAACCCCGGCTTGCCGGTAGAACCAATATACATCGCCGGTCTTTTTCTGACCGCTTCTATTCCGCCTAGAATTTTTATCTTCGAAGCATCGTAGGCCGAGCTGGCACTTATTTCTTTTGCCATTTTCAATTTCCCGCCTTGAACCTAATGTCGCTTATGACTTCACGCCCCGCCTTCTTATTAAATTGTTCGATGATCTCTTTTTTTAAAAAACTCAGTTCCTGCGCCCAGACCGGCGAAGAGGTTGAAACGTAGAGGGTTCGATTCCTGATTTTTATCGCTTCCGCGTTCTTTCCCACCCGTTCATCCACCACTTCCCTCCACAGAGCTAACCGCCTACAAATATCTACCGATCCCCCCTCCCCCATCTCCATATGTTCTAAAATTTCTGCCAGGCGTTTCGCCATTATGCCGTCTCTTGGGTTCGGATCGGCATCACAATATATAGAAAATCACTTTCGCTTTCCTGCTTTATAACTCCCGGCCCCAGGCTTTCCGCCAGCTCCACCGTCACTCTCTCTGTCTCCACTACTTTTAAAACATCTGATATTAATCGGATATTAAAAGCCACCTGACTTTTGGTCTCACCTTTTATCTCTGCCTCCACCACCTCATCCACAGTTCCCACATCCGGGGTGGTAGCAAATAGATGCAGTTTTCCGTTTTTTATCTCAAACCTGACAATATTTGCCGAACTGGCAGCGATGACCGCCGCCCTTTCAGATGATTCCAGAAAACTTTTTGTTTTGAGCAGGATCTTGGTATTGCTTTTCTTCGGTATAACCTGCTTATAATCAGGAAATTGCCCCTGTATCAATCTTGAAACTAAATATGTATCATGGTAACGAAATGAAATTTGATCGTTGGAAAAGGTCAAGCTCACTTCTTCTTCTCCCCGATCCGTTTCCATTACCCGCATGATTTCCTGTAGGGCTCGCGCCGGAACAATAACCGAGAGCTTTTGCTCGTCTTTTATTTTTAAGATCTCTCCTCTTTTCGATAGTCGATAACCATCGGTGGCGACCATTCTTATATTTG
>Ga0315287_10000645_pt1 | contig 30635 bp, 17 predicted proteins | sample YL17G11_0_MG_FD_205037 | JGI IMG/M metagenome (GOLD analysis project Ga0315287, IMG submission 205037) | Sediment microbial communities from Yellowstone Lake, YNP, Wyoming, USA - YL17G11_0 | ecosystem: Environmental > Aquatic > Freshwater > Lake > Sediment | place: USA: Wyoming | collected...
GCGTTGCGGGGGGTGTCGCCGAAGGCTAAAAAGGCGGCGCGAGGCCAGGCCGGGTCGGACAGGGCGCGAGGAGGCGGCGGGGTGGCGAGGGCGAAGCGGACTGCGGCCTGAAAAAGCAGTGAGAGCGGGATGAAGCCAGCCAGCACACCCACAAACACCCCTTCGCCACACCCCTCCCCTCGCCCTCTGTCCCCTTGTGTCCATTCCTTACCGTGTTGTGCGCGACCCGCAGGTCCAGCGTCTGCCCTGGCACCACCTCCACCTCGCCCCCCAGGTAAAAGAGGACGGGCCCGACGGACGGCGGGCCGGCGCCGGGGGGGCGAGGGCCGGTCGCGGCAAGGGACGCTGCAGCGGCCACCGCCGCCACCGCGCTCTGTGGGCGGGCGTCCGTCAGCGGCGGGGGCCCTCCCACCCCAAAGCCCCACTCTACCCAGGCAACGACTGCGTTGGCAGTGCCAGGGGCCGTGACGCGGACAGGCAGGGCCTCCTCCCCGCCGGTGGCGGGCGGGCGCGCGAAATCGATGGCCAGCCCAGGCACGGGGGCCGGACCGGACAGCGCCACCCAGTCGCCCGGCCACAGCGCCCCGCCGCCGTGCGGCCCGCCATCCACGCCCCCGGGTCCCCACCCGCCGGAGCAGGGCGAGCCGGAGCGGTGGGCGTCCAGTGGGCGCACGTCCAGGCCGGCCGCGCGGGACGGGGCGGCGTGGACAGAGGCCAGCTGGAAGTGGTAGGTGAGGGTGGCCGGGACAAACGCAACGGCCGGCGCTGATGGCTCAGCAGCACCTGCCCGCCGCCCACACCCACCTACGACCAGCCCCGCTGCCGTCGCGGCGGCCAGGGACGGCAGCACCCCGCCGCCCAGGCCGCAGTCAGTGATGAGGCCCGCCAAGATGATGAGGTTGGACGGGGGCGGGTTGGTCGGCGCGCCCCGGCGCAGGGCGGTGGGCGTGTGGTGTAGGACGGTGATGCGACTGGAAATAGAGGTAGTGGTGCCAGAGTCACCAGCAGGCGGCGGAGGGGAGGCGGGAGTGGGCGTGCGTGCCACGCTACTGCTGCTGCCCCCAACCCACCCTCCATCCACGGCCTCGCGGGCGGCCTCCGCCAAGTAGAGGCGGGGTTCTACCACCGCCGCCCGGCGGGCGCCCGCCCGGACGCCCGCAGCAGACAGACCGCCCGCCCACAGCCCCCCCCCTAGGTCCAGAATCGCGGGCGCGGCCCCACTCGCCGCGACGGCGCCCACAGCAGCGCCCACGGCCGCCTCCAGCGCGGCCACCCTCCCCGCATCCGCCACCGCCCGCAACGCCCGGCCCGGGGCGGCCGTGTCGCAGGCTACCTCCAGGTGGGTCAGCGTGTCCCGGGTGGCCGGGTTCCGGCGGGCGGCGGCCGGCGTGAGCAGGCGGGTGGGGAGGAGGGGAGGAGGAGGGGGAGGGGTGGCATTTTTTTGGGGCGCAGCCACCAGCGCGCTCCCCTCTCCCTCTCCTTGCGCCCGCCGCACCGCCTCGCCGTGCCGCGCACGGATGCGGGGGTCGGAAGGGTCCAGCGCCAGAGCGGCCTCCAGGGCAGCCAGGCCGGCGCTTGTGTCCCCACGCCCCGCCAGGGCCGCTCCCAGCAGGGCGAGCGGGCGGGCGGGCGCGGCCGGGGGCGCCCGCCCCGCGCTTGCCGCGGCCGCCGCCCCCTCCGCCGCCGCCCGCGCACACCGGGTCGCGTCCTCCCAGGCCCCTAGAGCCAGCCAGGCGGACGCGGCATTGGCCTGCGTCACGTGCAGGTCCCGGTGGGTGAGGCGGGCCGAGGCAGCGAGCTCGAGCGCCAGGGTGTACAGCGCGGCCGCGCGCGCGGGCTCCCCCGCCCGCGCTGCCTCCGCGCCCCGGGCGTGGAGGGTGGTCAGGGGCGGGGGGTGGCCGAGGGCTGCCATCTCGGCGTCCAGGGCCGCCCGGGCGGTGGCGTGCGCGGCGGCGACGGCGGGGTGGGAAAGGGCGGTCATTTGTGTGTTTTGTAACGCGGGAGGCGTTTCCCTTCATGAAAAGAGTGGGGGAGGTCGGTTTCGGTTTCACGAGTCGTTTTTCCACTTCTCGCATCTGCAGCCCGTCCGCGCTCCTCTCGCCTCTCAAAGCACGCACACAATGTCCGCCCTCGCCACCTCTCGACTGGCCCCTGCTGCGACTGGTCGCCCCGCCGCCGCGTCGGCCGCGACCCCCGCCGGCCGCGCCCTCGCCCCCGCCCGCCTGGCACCCGCCCCGCTGGCCGGCGGCAGCCGGGTAGCGTCGCCGCTGCACCGGGTGAGTGATTTGATGGGGAGGGGCGCCGCTTGAATGGCGCGACTTAGGCAGGAGAAAGAGCGTAGTTTTCTAGGCGTGTGGGTTTGAGCACCGTCGACGGGGGCGTGGGCGGCGTGGCCGGAGAGAGAGGCTCTGCGAGAAGCGAATTGGGGTTCGCTGTCCGCTGGCTGCCAGGGATAAGGCTGACCTGCCTCACTTTTTTTTTTAAATCTCTTCTCCCCTCTCTCATCACAGAACGTCACCCGCCAGGGCCTGTTCGGCCTTGGCTTGCCCGAGCTGGCGGTCATCGCCGGGGTGGCCGCCCTCATCTTTGGTAAGGAATGAGAAAGGAGAGCAGGTTGGGTGCCTGGACAGGGGATGAACCGTCTCCATCCAAACATGCCGCGCACGCCCTCATATCTCTCATCTCTCGCATCACCTCCCAGGCCCGTCTAAGCTGCCCTCCATTGGCAAGGAACTGGGCAAGACGGTCAAGTCCTTCCAGACGGCGGCGAAAGAGTTCGAGTCAGAGCTGAAGAGCGGCGCGAGTGAGGAGGAGGGAGAGAAGAAGGAGTGAGTTTGAGATTGAGCCGGCTCTCCCTCTCTCTGTCTGTGTGTGTCAGAGTGTGTGTGTGTGTGTGTGTGTAAGTGAAGAGAGTGTGCGTGCGAGAGGACTGCGTCACAAGAATGCGTCAGCGGGCGGTCCGCGGTCCGTGAGTAATAAAGTGAGGCAGTGAGGCCAAGGTTGAGGGTGAGCGTTTTTTTTTTTTTCCTTCTCTCCATTCCTCTCTTTTCCCGTCACAAAATGCTGGACCCCCGCCCCGCGGGCGGCGCCCCGCCCTCACCCAGCCTGGCTGCCGGCTTGGCCGCCCCTCTAGCAGCCCGCGTCGTGCGGGCGCGGATGCTGGTGCCGACGCAGGCGCAAAAAGGAAAGAGGGGCAGTGTGAGCGGCAGCGGTTGCGGTCTGCCGCCCCCTCGGCCTAGCCGCGCCGCCCCACCCCAAGCGGGCCCGCTCAAACCGCGCGCCAGCCACCCAGACCCGCCTCCCGACCCCCTCCGCCGCCTGGCCGCCGCCGCGTGCGCGGCCTTCATCTCGGCCAGCGCCCTTCTCGGGGAACCCACCGCCGCTCTTGCATCGTTCCCTCTTCACTCCACCACCGCGTCCGCGGCGGAGGACACCCTTCTATCTGTTTTGCGCACGTCCCAGGCGGCGGGGGATGCGGCTGTGGGGGGGGTGCTGTCCGCCCTGACAACCCTGCGGGCGGGTGGCGGTGGAGGCGGCGGCGACGCGGCCTCCGCCTCATCCTCTCCAGCCGCGCGCGCAGCCGCCGAGTCCCAGGCGGCCGCCGTCGCCTTGCTCCAGGAGGTCCACGACGTCGTCTCTCAGAACTACGTGGACGCCCGGGGCCGCGGCTTCGACCGGGCGCACTGGGACGCCGCGCTGGACGCCGCCCTGCACCCGCCACCCCGGGACTTGGGGTCAGCCCGGCTCGCCGTGCGGGCGCTCCTCGCCTTTGGCCTCAAGGGTGACCCGTACACCCGGTACGCCCCCCCCGCCGAGTTTGCGGGCATGGCCCGGTACGACCTGACGGGCGTCGGCCTCAACCTGGGCAGCGGGGACGAGTTTGGGCGCAAGACGGGGGAGGCGCCCTCCCCCGCCGCCGCGGGAGCCGCGCCTGCCCTGGCCGGCACCCCCCCCCCCGGCGGCGTGTGGGTGGTCGGCCTCGTCCCCGGCTCGCCCGCCGCGGCCGCGGGCGTGGCCCAGGGCGACCGTGTCCTGGGCGTGAGCGGCAGCGGGGTGGGGGCGGGCGAGGCGCCGGGCGCGGTCGCGGCGCGGGTGCGGGCGGCGGCCGCGGCCGCGGGTGCGACCGCTGCGCCTGCCGCTGCGCCCGCTGCGCCCGTCGCCTCCGCGCCCGCGACCTTCCCGCTGGAGGTCGCCCACCCCGACGGCGCCCGGGAAACCCTCCTCATCACCCCCCCGTTCGCCCTGCCCGGCGCCGCGTCCGCGGACGCCTCCCCCGTCTCCGCCCGCACGGAGAGGGACGGCGAGCTGGGCGTCGTCCGCCTGGACGCCTTCACAGCGCGCGCACGGGCGGACACGGTCGCGGCCCTGGGGGAGCTGCTGGGCGCCGGGTCCCGCGTCTCTGAGCTGGCCCTTGACCTGCGGGGCAACAGGGGCGGCCTGGTGTCGGAGGGTGTCGCCGTCGCGTCCCTGTTCCTGCCCCCCGGCGCTGTCGTCACGATCACGGAGGGCGCGACCCCGTCCGCCGAGCGCGTCCTCACCGCGCCGGCCACCACGCCCACGTTCCCCGCCCCTGCCCTGCGCCCACCCCCGCCCGGCACGCGCACGCTCCCCCTGGCTGTCTGGGTGGACGGGAGGACCGCGTCGGCGGCGGAGATCGTGGCGGGCGCGCTGCGAGGGAATTGCCGGGCACCCCTCCTGGGGCCCGGGCGGCCCGGGGCGGGGCGGGGCGGGCGGACCTACGGGAAGGGGCTGATCCAGTCGGTGTACGGCCTGGGTGATGGCTCTGGCCTCGTTCTGACGGTGGGCAAGTATCTGACGCCGGGGCGGGGCGACATCGATGGGGCGGGCCTGGCGGCGGACGGCGGCGGGGCGGGGGGGAGTGGCGGGGAGGTCGGACCGCGCGTGTTGGGCGCGTGCACCGTGCCGCCCCGGAATTGAAGACAAGAAAAAAAATGGGAAAGGCATGGCAAGTCACACACACGCAGCCAGGAGGCCGAAGGAGGCGAGGATGCCCACGCCGGCCACCACGCCCGCCACCAGCGCGGCCGCCCGCCCCGTCTGGGCCACCACCCCGCTCCCATCCCCAGTCAGCGCCACCCCGCACCGCACCCCCCCCCCCTCATTACCCGCCGCGTCCACCGCCATCACCTCCAGGGCGTGGTTGCCCGGGCTGGCCAGAGTGACGTTGAAGCCGGCGGTGCAGGGCTCCCAAGCGGGCGCGGCCGTGGCGAGCGTGGAGGAGGGCGAAAGCGCGCGCCTGCCCGCGCCCGGGATGCCCTGTGTCGCTGCCCCGCCCCCTCCGGCCCCCGCCCGCCCGCCCGCCACGCTCGACCCCGCGCCACTCCCCTCGTCCTCCAGCACCCGGCAATAGAGAGCGGCCACTCCAGACCCCAGGACGCCGTCTGAGGCGGACGGCGCGGCCCGCAGGACCGCGGGGGCGGGCGCCGAGATGGAGCACAGCGTCCCCGGCAGCGTGCCCAGCGCGCGCGCCGTGCGGCCGCTGGCCTCCTCCACAACCCACCACCGCACGCCCTCCAGGGCCGGGCCGGCCCCGTCCACCACGAAGGACGCACTTGCGGACGGACCCTGGCTGCCGTCCGGGCCCTGGACGGCGACGCGGAAGGCGTAGGAGCCGTCGGGCAGGGCGGGGAAGGCGAGCGGGGAGGTGCAGGGCCCCGTGAAATCGCCTGGCAGCCCCGCGGCGGGCGGGCCTTGGAGCAGGCAGGCGAAGGCCGCCCCCGGCGGCAGGGCGCTGCTGCCCCCGCCATCCAGCCCCCACTCAAAGATAGCGGGCAAGGAGGAGGCGGCCAAGAAGGTGGGCGGCGCGGCGGAGAGCGTGGGGGTGAGCGTGTCGTCGTCGAGGACGGAAACGTCCGCAACCGCCGCAAGCGCGAGCGCGCCCGCGGGCCAGGTGAGGGCGGCGGTCGCATTGCCACCGCCGGGCTCCACCCCTCCTTCATCACCTACCAGGGCCACCGTGAACCGGTACAGCCCTTTGGCCAGGCCAGTGAAGGTCGCCGGGCTGGTGCAGGGGGCCGGCGGGGCGGTGGGCGTGAAAGTCCTCACCTCTTCACTGCCCGCCGCCGCGCCCCACACTGACAGTTGACACAAAAAGGACTCGCCGGCACCCGGCCCGTCCCCGCCCGCCGCGGTGAATGCAAAAGAGGCGGTGCCTTTACCCCCTGCAGAGGCAGTTGTGTTGTTGGGCCCAACATCGCCGCCGCCCACGCCGGCCGCCGCCAGCGCGGCGACGCGCGGGAGCGCCACGGCCCAGCCAGCGGTCGCTGGCTGGGCTGCCTGCCCATTCCCGGCCCCATCCACCGCCCGCACCGCAAACGCCCAGGACCCCGGGCCCAGGGCCTGGTAGTGCAGGGGGGAGGTGCAGGACGCCCACGCCCCGACGGGCCCGCCGCCGCTCACCAGGGGGACGGGGTCGGCCGGTCGGCCGGGCGGCGGGGCGGTGCGGGCGAGGCGGCACAGAAAGGCTGCGCCCCCGGGTTCGGGCGGGGCGGCCGCGGCCAGGCCGAAGGAGAAGGACGCGGCCCGCGGGGCGCCAGGCGAAGGCAGCGTCGAGCCCGTGATGACGGCAATGGGCGGCCTCGCATCCACGGTCCACGCCCGCACGTCGGCCAGGGTGTAGCCGGCCGCCCGGACCGCAAATTCGTGGGTGCCGTCAGTTAGGTTGGCCAGGGAGAGCGGCGAGGCGCACCGTGTGAAGGGGCGCAGCGGCGGGGGGGCCATCACCCCGCCCGGCCCGCTCACCCGGCACTCCCACCCGTTGGGCGGTGCTTCGGTCGACGTCCAGGCGAATCGGGCGGCGGTGGCGTTGGTCAGGGGCCGCGGGGCGGAGGAGAGGGCGGGGATAGGCAGGGCCGTGCAGGCCGGGCCGGAGCGGAGGAGGGGCGAGCCGAGGCCGCCCTGGGGTGAGGAAGGGGGAGGAGGGTGAGTGAAGGGGGAGGGGGGAGGGGGGGCGCGTGCCCGTCGGTTCTCCCTCTCATCTCTCTCCCCAATCTATCCACTCACATGGACGGCCAAGGCGAATGCCTGGGGCGGGGCCGGCAGGCGGGCAGCGGTGACAGTGATGACGATCTCCCCGCCGCCGGTCCCGCCCCCGGACTCAAGCCACACCCGCTCGACCGTGTTGGCCCTGTCCGCGCCCGCCCCGCCATTGCCCCGCCGGGGGTATCCGCCCAGGGCCTCGCTCGTGACGACCAGATCCAGGTCATTGACGAGTGGGGTGGCCGCGGAGGGCGAGGGCGGCGGGTCAGTCCAGGCGAGGGTGACCGAGAGCGGGCGGGCACCACCAGCTGCGCGCACGCAGAAGCGAGACACCGCGCCCTGGGTGCGCAGGAGGGTGCCATCCGACACGGCCAGGCCCCAGGCCGAAACATTTAGCGGGGCTAGAGGGAGTGCCCGCCCCAGGTGCAGGCGCCCGTGGCCGACGGACGCGGAGGGCCCGCCCTCAGAGGGCCCGACCTCGAGGGGAGCACCGTCGACCGCCCCGCCATTGGACGGGCGGACCCCGCGCATCGGGGCGGTGCCGCCGAGCAGCACAGCCCGCAGGAGTGCAGAAGAGGGTTTGGCCATGGCCACGCTGGCATCGGGTGCCCCGCCCACGTGCCAGCCCTCCAAAAAGTATTGGCGTGCCAGGAGCGCTGCGCCAGCGGCGACGGGGGTGGCCATGGACGTGCCCCGATCCACGCCCAGGCCGCAGTTGGCGCTGGCTGGGTCGCCGTCGGAGAACGCGGAGACGGTCGTGCCGGGGGCGACCAGGTCGGGCTTGGTGCGGCCGTCGGGGGTGGGGCCGGTCGAGGAGAAGTAGGCGAGGGACTCGAACCGGTCTTGAAAAAGAAAAGGGGGGGGGCAATGGGGGTTGGATGGAGTGTAGTGTGCGTGTGTGTTTTCTCTCCTCCTCTTCACTCTCCGTCCCTCCCCTTACCCGTCGGCAGGGCCTCCCGGCTCAGGCTGGCATTCAGCCTGAGGCCAGCCCCCAGGGCGGCGACCAGGTCCCGCCCGGAGGCTTGGGACAGGGCCGCCATCGGCGCCAGCGGGCCGGCCGGCCCCCCGCTTGCCGGCGCAGTCGCGCGCACCAGGCCGCCCGGGCCGTTGTTGGACACCAGCAGGGCCGCCGCGCCGACCGCGCCCGCCGCCGCGGCCTTGGCCGCAAAGGAGCAGTTACCCCGGTGTGCAAGGATGATGGCTCCAGACCAGGAGGAGGAAGGACCACCCAGCGGAGCGCACGCGTCGGCGGGGCTGGCACCCACCAGGCGGCGGGTGGTCGGCGAGTCGAGGTGCAGGGCCGGCCCAAAGGCCGCCGCCAGCGCCCGGTGCACCCCGCCGCCCGGGCGGGCGCCCGTGCCGGTGACGACCAGCCGCACCGCCTCCCCAGCCCGCCGCTCGGTCACGGCCTCAAACTCCGGGCTGCCGGCAAAGGGGGCCGTCAGGCTCGCCCCGACGGCCAGCCCGTTTTTGGATACGGCCGGCGAGGTGACCGCTCCATCCCCGCCGTCAGCGCCGTCGTTGCCCGCCGCGATGATGGGCAGGAAGTCCGGATGCGCGGCCGCAAAGGCATCGAAATCCCAGGCCATGTTGTCGTAGGCCGTCGCTTCCGTGCCCCAGGAGTCGGAGTGGACGCGGGCGCCGCTGTGGAAAATGACGAGATAAAAAAGAATGGAGATGTGTGTGTGTGTTGGTCTCTCATCTTCCCTCCCTTCTCTCCCTTCTCCCTCATCTCTCCACGCCTCATCACCATCCTCTCACCGGCTGTAGTGGTGGCTGAAATAGTCGGCGCTCAGGTCGATCGGCACGGCCAAGTCGCCCGCCGCGCCGCCGCCCAGGTCGGTGAAGGCGAGGCGGGACGCCGGCGCGAGGCCGGCCCAGGGGCGGGCGGTTTTGGGGGCGGACTCCAGGGGCGCGCCGACCGCGCTGCCGGCGCAGTGGGTGCCGTGGCCGTTGGCGTCCAGGCCGTCGGCTAGCATGCGGTAGTAACTAGAGGGAGAGAGGGAGAGAGGGAGAGGGGGAGAGGGAGAGAGAGGGCGCGCGGAGAGGCGGGCATGAGAAAATGATGGGAGGGAGAGGGGGAGGTCACGGGCCCTCTCTCTGCCCACCCCCTCCTCTCTCCCTCTCTCCCTTGAAAACACCTACTTACCGCAGCTTCCGGTGGGTCGCGCTCTCCCACGCCCTCACCCCGTCCGGCCCAACCTTGGGCGCCACCCCGCCCGCCGCCCCCGGCCCCGGGACCGCCGGGTCGGAAAAGAGGCAGTGGTCCGCGTCCAGGCCGGTGTCGCCCAAGCCGAGAATCTGGCCGCCCCCGCGCAGGCCGGCCGCCCAGTGCGGGGTGTGCGACCCCGTCGTGGGCGCCGTCGCCCACGCCATCCCTGTCGCCACGTCCACGCGCCCCGGCGCCCCCGCCTGGCAGATGCCGGCCGCGAAAAAGTTGCGGGGGCGGGCGCGCGCGCGGGGGGAGACCCAGTGCGTGGCGGGGGACGCGGCCAGCCACGGGACGAGGGCGGGGGCGCGGGCGGCCGGCGCGGTGATGGCGAGGCGGGAGGAGAGGAGGGAGTCGGCCGGGGTGAGGGTGCAGGTGGCCGGCGCGCAGATGGAGGCCAGGGCGGGCGCCCAGGCGGCCGCGGCGGCGGCGGCTGGGGCGTAGGGAGGGGGAGGGACAGGTAGTGAGGCCGCCGCCCCCGGGAACGGGCCGAGCGTGGGGAAGGTGACCAGGATTTCGACTGTCCAGGCGGCGGCGCTGGCGTTGGAGGACGTCGTGGTGGTGGCCGTGCCCGTGCTGCTTTCTCCCAGGCGCGGCGGCGCGGGCGGGCGGAGGTAGGGCGACGCCGCCTTGCCTGGCGGGGGTGGCCGGGCGGCAGGAGCGGCAGCCCGGGCGGCCCGCGCCACCTCGCTCCCGTCAGCGACGCCATCGCCGTCACCAGCCGCGCCCGCCCCACCACTCTCCAGCGGCAGGAGGCTGGCCACCCACTCCAACACGCCCGTCCACTCGGGCGCAACCTTGTAGGGCGGGGCGAAGGGCGCGGCCCAGGCGATGGCCGGGTGGGCGGACAGGCGGGCGGAGGCCGATGAGGAGGGGGCACCACCGCCACCTGGCAGGATGGCGAGGACCGCGGCCTCGGGGAGGTGGGAGGACGGGGTGCCGCCGGCGGCCACGATGGCGGCCCGGGCGGCCTCCGAGTCGGCCCCGGCCCGGAGGGCGACGATGAACTGTGTGGGGGACAATGGCGGAGAGACGGCAAAAAGGGTTTTGAGGAGGAGGGCGGCGTGCGCCTCTTCGGGCGCCGAGTTTTTCGGGCGCGTGCGCTTTTGTCCGCTTCCATCTCTGTCTACATTCCTCTCTCCTTACCAGCTCTCCGCCCGCCAGGGGTCCCCACCGGGAGTCGTCCGCACTGGCGGTCGGGGGTGGGGGCAGGCCGGCCAGGGGCGCGGTGGCGGCCAGGAGGGCACGGCGGGAGGGGCTGTTGGATGGATGGAGGGTCAGTAAAAGACAGAGAGCTTTTGACCACTGGTGCTTGCCCGTGTGCGCGTGTCTCCCATTTTTCATTCTTCCACGCTCTCTCACCCGGTCGGCAGGGCCATGCCCGTGCGGAGGAGGACGGGCGGGGCCCGGGCGGGGGTGGAGGTGGCGGTGTCCACTGCGGCGGCCGCCAGGCTGCCCACCAGCAGCCCCAGGTAGCAGGTCGCCGCGGCCGCGGCCGCGGCCGCCGCCGCGCCGCCCCGGGGGCGCAGCATGTTGTTGGGCAGAGAAGGAGGCAAATGCTTTGCACCACAAGTGCGCTTGGCCCTCTGTGCGGCGGGCGAGGCGTATGGCCGCGCGCGAGGAAATAGAGAGAGTGTAAGGCACGCACCCTCTGCGCCAGCAGAGGTCCTCCCGCACATCCACCCCTCGAAGGCGCAAGGTCGGGGTTCGCGTCCAACGCCTGTTCTACGTTGGCCATGCCCCCAGTGTGTACATGGATGCGTCTGCCGCCGTATTTAAAAAAAAAAAATCCACGGCCGCGCCGCTTCATCTCATCCCCCGTCTCATCTCCACAGAGAGAGAGGCGCACGTCAAAAGGAAGCCGAAAAGGGAGCGAAAGGGAGACGCTTTTCTATCTCACTCCCTTTTCCAGCCCTTCCAACACACACCCCTCCTCCCCTCGCGCGCGGCCCCAAAGTCCGCGATGCCCGCCCCGCCGCCCCCCTCAGGGGTCCGGCCAGGATCGTGGGGAGCAAAAGAGGTGCGTCCGAGGGTCGCGGCGGGCGGCGGGTGGCCATGAGATGGTCGCTCTCTCACGCAGACTTTCCCATGCCCTTTTTGACGACTCTCTCTCGCCCTCCGACCCCCCCACAGACACAGCCCCAGCTCTGCGCCCCGCCCTCTGCCATGCCCACTTTCCAGGGCCTGGGCATGTCGTCCTCCTCCCTGGCGCATACGGGCTTTGACTTCGCCAGTCTGGCGCCGGGGCAAGGTAAGGAACCTGGGAGAGAAGTGCGCCGGGGCGCCCGCCCCCGTTTTTTTCGTGCCCTTGCTTCCGCGACGATGCGCGCCCCTCGGCGGCAGGCTCCGTCTGCGCAGAGTGGCTTAGAAGAGGCCTGGGGTATTCTTGACTCCTATTATGGGGTGACCAGAGGAATTTGAGGTCGGCGCGGGCCGCGCGCAGCCGGGGCGCGTGCCAGCACGCGCGGCCCCCCGGTCTGCATTCGTCACTGCCTCTCACGTTTTTCCCCCCGTCACGCCCCTTCCCACCCTCCAGCCCTCGCCGGCCCCTATGACGACTACCTCCTCCGCCTCCTACGGGAGGGCCAGTACGACATGGGCGCCGCCGCGGCGGCCGCGGCCGCCCAGGCGGCGGCCCTGCTGCAACAAAACGCGGCTGCCGCGGCGGCCGCCGCCCACCTTGCCGCATGTCCCCAAGTCCCGACACGCCCGCAGGCCCTGCCCGTCCGACCCGCCCCCATTGCGAGCCCGCAGGCCGTGCTCGCGGAGCCTGCTGCTGCTGCCCCGATAGCGGTGGCGCCCCCCATCGCCCGCCCGGTCGCCCGGCTGCCGACCAATGCGGGGGCCTCGCGCGCGCACGCGGTTGCTGTCCTGGGCCGCCACGTCCACGCCCGCCTGCGGTCGCTCATGATGCGGCACCAGGAGGAGTATGTGCGCCAGGTAAGGAACAAGAAACGGGGAAAGGTTGGCGAGTCGAAATGGAGGGAGAGGGGCGGAGAGACCGTGAGGAGAGAGCCCCCTTCTCTCGCCCATCCACGCCCCCCCTCACACGGAGCCCCCTCTCTCACTCATCCCTCTCCTAGGCCCACGACCTCCGGCGCGCCATCGCCGTCCACCGCCTCCTCGTCGCGTCGTGCGACCGCCCCGACGCGATTGCCGCCGCCCTGGCCCGCCTCAACGCCCGCCACGCGGCGGCGGCGGCCATGGCGGAGGGCGACGGGTCGGGCGGGGAGGCGGAGGCAGGGGGTGAGGACGCAGGTGGGCGTGCGGCTGCTGGTAGCGGTGGCGCCGAGAAACGGCACCGCCACCACCACCGCCACCACCACCGTCACCACTACCACGGCAAGGGCGATGCGGCTGACAAGGCTGCCGGCGGCGGCGGCGGCGGCGGCGAGGCCTCCCCGCCCGCGGACAGCCCCAGGGCCGGGGCCGCGCCCTCGCCTGGCGAGGGCAGCGGGCCGACCGACGATGGCGCCCCCACCACCGACGACCACCCCTCCCCGCCGCCCACCAAGCGCCGCCGCACGGCGGCCGGGTCGGGCGTGGACGATGAGGCCGGTGGCGGCAACGTGGCCGCCCCGGGCGAGGACGGGTCCGGCGGCGGCCTGGCCGAGGGCGGCGGGTCGGGGGAGGGCGGGCGCGGTGGGAGCGGGCCGGCGGGCGCGACGGGGTCAGGCGGCGACGGCTCCGGCGGCGGCGGCACGGCCGGCGCCGACGGCTCCGGCCCCGGGCGCGACCGGTCCCGCACCCGGGGTTCCGGGACGCCCGCGCCGGCGGGCGCGCTGGCGGCGGCGGCCGCGGCCGCGGCTCTAGTGGCCGCCGCCCCCGCCCCCGCGCCCCGACTGGTGTCCGCCACGGAGGCGCTCGCGCCCGCCCGGGTGCCGCCCCTGGTCACCCCGTCCGCCGGCCCCGGCGCCTCTGGCGCCCCCGCCGCTGGCGCCCCGTCCCCACCCCCCCACGTCGGCCTGCCCCTGCCCCCCGGCATGGGCGCCTGGGCGTCCATCTGCTCCAAACGGTCGGTCGGAGGAGGTTTGGCAACTGGCGGAGGCGCGGGCGGGTCTGGTGGGTCTGACACGGGGGGCACCCCCACCGCCGGGCGCGGCCCGCCCACCACGGCCACCGCCACGGCCGCCGGGCCGCCCGGCCCGCCGCCCTTGCTCGCTCCGGCCCGGCCCCCTGCAGCACCCCCCCGCCCCGCCGCCGCGCCCGGCCGGTCGAGCCCGCTGCTGGGGGCGGCCGTCGGGCCGCCCGCCCCTGCGGTCGTGCCCCGCGGCCTGGCCGTCCCGCCCGCGCCCTGGCCGTGGGCGCCCCCCGCGGCCGCGCTGGTGGCTGCCACGGCGGCTGCCACGGCGGCCGCGGCCGCGGCGGCCCGGGGCGGCGCCAGCTCGGGGCGGCCGGGGGCGACCGCACTGTCTGGCCCAGGGGGTGCGCGCGGCCCGCCCCCGCGCTCGCCCCAACCCCCGCCCGCCCCGCCCTCCAGCGCGGCCACCCGGCTGGGAGGGGGCGGGGGGGCGGCGGCAGCGACGGTGGCGGTGGCGGCGGCTCCCGCCGCCGCGGGCCCCCTGGCCGCCGCCGCCGCCGCCCACCTGGCCGCCGCGCCCGGCGGGCGGTGGTGGCAGGACCCGGTCGCTGTCTTCGGGCCGCCCGCCGACCCCCGCGTCGTCGCGGCGGCCGCCATCGCCGCCGCCGCCGCCGCCGCCGCCGCTGCCGGTGGCGTCCCGGCAGGCAACACGGCCGCGACGGGCCCGTCCGCGGGCGGGGGCGGCCCGGAGGTCACGTCCCGGCGGGGCGGGGCGGTGAGCGGGGCGGCCGCCGCTGTGGCCGCCCTCCCGCCACGCGGGCCGCTGCCCGGGGCGGGGCCGGTGGCCGTGCCCGCCCTCGCCCCGTCCGCCACGGCCGGCGGGTCCGGCTCCGCCGCGGGCGCCTCCACCCGGGTGGGCCTGCTGGCGGCGCCCCACCTGGTCCGCGCGGGCCTGCTGCCCCCGCCCGGGCCGGCGGCGGCGGCGGCGGCCCTCCTCCCCCCCCTCCCCCAGGGCCCGGCTTTGCCACCCCTGCTCCCGCCCGGCCCGCCGCCGCCCGCCGGCGCGGACGCCGCCCCGGCCACCTCCGACGACGCGGACTCGGTCTGCTCCGAGAGCTCCAAGTCGTCGGCCATGGCGCCGTCGGCGGGCGGGCGCGGGGCGCCCCGGGGCACGGCGCGTGGCGCGCGGTGCGAGTGATATGATGGGGTGGATTTTTTTTTCGATCATTATGATTCTTTTTTTACCCCCCCCTCCCCCCCCCCCACCACCACCCATCCCCTTTGTGACAGTTTGACAGTGGCACGCACGCCCCGTGTGCGTGCCGGGAGAGAAAGACAGGCAAGACAGTCGGCGCGCGCAACAAAACATGGTCGAGAGTGTTTTTCCAACCCCCACGCAGGCCTGGTAGTTTTGAGACGCCACAAGTGTTGTGCGCCCGCCCCCCCCTAACCATCGCAGCCACAGCCAAGGGGTACGTTGGCATGCATGCGCACACACGCATATTAATACCCCTTTTCCTCCGTTCACATTTGCGTTGTAAAATGAGTTTTTATGTTTTTTTCATTCTGACCGAGTCGAGCCGAGCCGATGCACTCTTCTGCTTTAAGCTTTTCAAAATGCCCCTCCTCCGGCCGCAGGCCCGGCCTGCGGCCTGGACCCCACCACCCCGGCCGCCAGATGCACGAGCCCTGGTGCGGCGAGTGCAAGCTGATGGGCGGGGTGAGGGCCCCGGCGGCGAGGAAAAAAAGGAGACGCCCCCACGTGCAGATGCGACGCCTCCTGGCCAGGAACAACCCCGACCTTCTCCGGCAGCATCCCTCGCCGCCCGCGCCGCCCGCCTGCGCCGCCTGAAGTCCCGCATCGACGCCGACCTGGCCAAGACCCTGCTGGACGGCCAGGCCCTGCCTCGCAAGGAGAGGCGGGCGGTAGAGGAGGCGGCCGCTGGTGGGGCGGTGCCGCGGCCACCGCCGCGCGGTGCGGCCGCTCCTGCGGCGGCCGCGCTGGCACCTTCGGGGGGGGTGCCGGCGCCGGAGGCGGAGGCGGCTGGCGTGGCGGCCCTCCTGCAGGCCTTTGAAAGCCATGCTGGCCCCGGGTGGCCTGTGGCCGACCCCCGGGAAGCCGCGTGCGGCGGGCCGCGGGAGAGCGCGGCCCAGCTGCGGGCCCGCCTCGACACGTCGGCCGCCCGGGCGGGCGCCGCCGCTGCCAGCCCCCGGGCCGGCGACCCGCCGCCGCCCCCGGAATGGCGGCGGCGCCTGAAGCGGGCGTCCGCCGCCGCGTCGGCTGCGGGGTTGACCGAGCTCACGGGCGTCCGCCCGGCCCCGCACGCGCCGCCGGCGGTCGAGGACGCGGCCGCGGCCGCGCACCGGTGCCTGCTGCTGTTGAGGCGGGGGCTGCTGGGCGGGGCCGCCGGCCACTTTTTGGACCCGCTCGCGGACGCGGGCTTCCTGGGCGGTGAGGCGGCGGCGGGTGGGGTGGGTGGGGGGGCTCCCCCGCTGCCCTGGTCCGACGAGCTGGCCGCGGGCGTGGGCGCCGGGGCCTGGCGGGCGCTGTGGCGCGGCCTGGGCGCCCGCGGCGCGCGCACCGAAGGCAGCGCGGCCTGGCTGCGGTGCGGTCCGGCGTCACCCGCCGGCATCACGGGCCCGGCCGACCCCCTCCCCAGCTTCACGGTCGTCGCCGATTTCTTCCTGCTCGTCCCGTCGCCCGCCTGGCTCCTGGCCAAGCCGGGCGGCGCGTGGCGGCGGGGGTTGGGCGGGGGGGGGGGTGCGGAGGGTGAGGGGGGTGGGGCTGGCGATGATGACAGCACCGCCCCTCCTCCGCCCCCGCCTGCCCTCACGCCGCCCGCCTCCCACCGCGTCGCGGCCTGGGTGGCCGACCCGGCCGGCCCGCCACCTGCCTGGGAAGGGAGGGTGGCGGCGGCGGCGGCGGCGGCCGTGGAGAGCGCGCCCGGCTTGGCGCGCGCGCGCGCTGCTGTGGCTGCGGCTCGGGCGGCGGCGGCGGGCGGAGGGGCGGCACCTCCTTTAGCACCCCGCCGCAGCGGCATGGTCGTCAAGTACACTGCCCGCGTGTTTCCTGGCGGCGTGACCCCACCACCGCCGCCGGGATGGGGCGTGGCCGCCTCGGTCGCGGGGTGGCAGGCGCGGACACAGAAGAAGAAAAAGGAGGGGGTGGCTGCTACCGGGCCACCACCCCACCTCCTCTCCGCCCTCGCCCTCGCCCCGCCCACCGTCCTGACCGCCCGCCCGGCCTCACCCACGCTCGTGGACGTGGCGGTGAGCGGCGGCATGGACGGACGCACCGCCTGCCTGCGGCGGGTGGTGGTGTGGCCGCCGCCGCCCAGCAAGAGGGAGAGCGGTGGTGGTGCGGCCGCCGCGCCTCCCACTCGGACGGCGGCAGCCTTCCGGCGGACCGCGCCGACAGTGCACGTGCCGGCCTTTGACGCCCTAGCCGCCCTGACGCCCGCGGGGTTGAAGCCCAAGGGGCCGGGGCCGGTGGAACAGAAACAGGCGAAGAAGAAAAGGGAGGCAGCGCAGCAACCCCTTCCTCCTCCTCCCAGCCCGGGCGCCCCGCCGCCGGCGTTCGACGCCACGCCCCGCGACCAGCGCGGCGGGGCCTGGCGGGATGGCAGCTGCATCGCGGTGGGCGTGACTCTGGAACTGACGCTGGAGGAGGCGCAAGGAAGCGGTGGCGGCCCGCCCCTGCGTGTCGCCAAGGCCGTCTCGCGCTGGGCGGGCGCCCTGGTCGCCGACGCCCACGGCGCCGCCCTGACGGCGGGGAGGGACGTCGGGGCGGTGGTGGCGGGGTGTGCGGGATTTGACGAGGCGGACTGGCCGTTGGGGCCGCGGGCGTGGCCGAGGCGGGCTGCCGGGGCAGGGATGGACGCGCTGGCAGACGGAGGCGAAGGTGAGGATGGGAGAGCGGAGGTCGAAGAATTGTAGAAAAAAGTTTTACTAAGAGCTGTGTGTCCATTTTTCTAGCGGCGCAACGCTTCACCCTCAAACCAGACACTCCGATGCGTGCTGCTCCATCTGATTGAGCCCTGACTTTCAGGGGTGTGACAGGAGAAACAAAAACGCGCAAAAAAAAAATGGTGCCCGGCGACGGCCCTGCCGCGCCGGATGCCTCGGCCGCGGCTGCCGCCGCGGTCGCGGCTGCGGTCTCTGCAGTCCCACACCTCCCTCCTCCCTGGGCGGGTGTTACCAGTGCCGCAGCGGCAGGTGGTGTGGACGGCGGCGCGCTCCACGCCCACCCCCACCCGCTCGCCCTCACCATTCCCCCACCTTGGTCCCCGCCCCCCGACCCGGCCACCGCCGCCGCCGTCGACGCCGCCCTCTCCACCGCCCGGGCTGCCTATGCGGCAGGCGATTACGGGGCGGCCTTGGCCGCGGCTGCCCCCGCCGCGGCGGCGGCGCCCGGGCGGCCGGACGCGGCCCTCCTGGCGGGCGCGGCCTGTTACTCGCTCGGGAAGTATGATGCTTGCGTCGCCTGGTCAGACGCCGCCCTGGCCGCCGCCCCGGGCGCCCCCGAGGCGCACGCCACGCTCGCGGACGGGCTGCGCGGGCTGGGCCGCCTCGACCTGGCCGTCCTGTGCTACGCGTCCGCGCTGCGCCTGCGCCCGACCTTCCCAGGCGCGTTGGCCAACCTGGCGTCCGCCCTCGCGGCGGGCGGCGCGGCCGGGCCCGCCGCACAGTGCGCCGCCGCCGCGGCTGCCCTGGGCCCCGCCGAGCCAGAGGTGGCTGCCCACTTGGGCGACCTCCTGGTCGGCCTGGGCCGCCCGGGCGACGCGGTCGCCGCGTACGGGCAGGCCCTAGCGGCCGCGCCCGGCCACCTGCGCGCGTTGCGGGGCCTGGGCGCGGCCGCGGCAGCGGGCGGGGACGCTGCCGGCGCCGCGGCCGCCTTTGCGGCCGCGGTCGCGGCGTCACCTGGAGATGCCCCCGCCCGGGCTGGTTTGGCTGCTGCCCTGCGCGCCCTGGGCCGCCACGCGGAGGCGGACGCGGCGACAGCGGAGGCGGCGTTCCTGTGCGCCCCGTTGCCACCCGCCCTGGCGGGCAGCCTCGGCCACGCGGGGCGGGCGGCGGGTGAGGTCCCTTTTTACGGCAACGGCGGCTTCGTGCCGCCCGCCGTCCACGCCGGCTGGGGCGCGCCCCCGGCGGCCATGGTGGCGGCGGTGCCGCCAGCGGCCCTGTCACCGGCGACCGTGGTGGTGGCGGTGCCGCCAGCGGCCCTGTCAGCGCCTGCCCCGTTGTTGCAGCAAACCCACCACTACGCCCCCGCCGCCGCCGCTGCCGCCGCCGCCGCCGCCGCCGCCGCGGCCTCGGCTGCGGCCGCCGGCGCCACCCAGCTGGCCGGAGCCTACACCAACATGGGCGGCGCCCTCCGCGCCTTGGGCCGCTCAGCGGAGGCGGCGGCCTGCTACGCGCACGCGGCCGCCCTCCAGCCCGCCTGCCCGGAAGCGCACGCCAACCTGGGGGCCGCCCTGAAGGACGGCGGCCGCCACGACGAGGCAGCGGCCGCGTACCGGGCCGCCCTGGCCCTGCGCCCCGGGTGGGGCGACGCCCTGGCCCAGCTCGTCCACGCCCTCCAGTGCGTGTGCGAGTGGGGCGGGGACAGGGGGGCGCTGGGCGACCAGCTCATGCACAGCGTGCGGTCCGACCTGGCGGCCGGCCGCACGCCGCCCGTCCAGCCCTTCCACGCGATGGCGTATCCCTGGCCGCCGGCCCTGGTGGTCGGCCTGGCGGGCGCGTACGCAAGGGCTGCCCAGGCGACGGCGGCGGCCCTGCCGCCGCTGGTGCCGGGCGTGCCGGACGCGCCACTGCGCCACCCGCCCCGGTCGCACCTCCCTCCCCACGCCCGCCTGCGCGTCGCCTTTGTCTCCTCCGACTTGGGCAACCACCCGCTGGCCCACCTGATGGCCTCCGTCCCCGGCCTCCTGCGGGCGGGGGGCAGGGTGGAGGCGTTCTGGTATGCAACCTCCCCGCCCGACGGGTCGCCCTGGCGGTCCCGGTTCGAGGCGGAGGCCGAACACTTTTTTGATGCCTCGGCCTGGCCGGCCCGCGGCCTGGCGTCCCACATCTCTGGCCACGCGCACGCGCACGTGGCCGTCGACCTGAACGGGTACACCAAGGGCGCCCGCACCGAGGTCTTTGCCCTGCGCCCGGCCCCCGTCCAGGCGGCCTACATGGGTTTCCCAGACACGCTCGGGGCGCGTGACTTCCTCCCCTGGCTGGTGACGGACGCGGTCGCCTCGCCCCCCTCCTCTGAAGCCGCCGGCGCTTACGCTGAGGCCCTGGCCCGCCTGCCCCGCTGCTACTTTGTGAATGATTATGCGGCGTCCTCCCCGGAAATGCTGGTGGGCGACTGGACGGACGGCGGGAGCGGGGGGGGCTGTGCAGCGGCGCCGGCGGGGCTGACGGCCCCCGGGGCCGCCACAGCCGCGGCCGCGGCCCTGCAGCGCCCCACCCGCGCGGCGCTCGGCCTCCCGCCCCGCCCGGCCTGCGTGTTTGCGTCGCCCGTCCAGCTGTACAAGATCGACCCGCCCACTCTGGCGGCTTGGTCGCGCATCCTCGCCGCCGTCCCGGGGTCGGTGCTGTGGCTCCTACGCTTCCCGCCTGCTGGCGAGGCGCGATTGAAGGCCGCCCTCGCCGCGACAGGCACCGGCGTCCACCCCTCACGCCTCTACTTCACGGACGTGGCTTCCAAGGCCGACCACCTGCGCCGGTGCGGCCTCGCCGACGTGGTCCTGGACACGCCCGCCGTGAACGCGCACACGACGGCCTGTGACGTGCTGTGGGCGGGCGTGCCGGTCGTGACCCTGCCCGGCCTGCGAATGGCGTCCCGGGTGGGGGCCTCCCTGGCCCGTGCGACGGGGTGTGGGGAGGGCATGGTCGCGGCGTCCTGGGCGGACTATGAGGTCAAAGCCGTGGCGTTGGGGCGGGACGACGGCGGGTGCCGGACCGCCCTGGCCGCGCGCCTGCGGGCGGCAGTGCGGGGCGGGGCGTGCGAGCTGTTTGACACGCGCGGGTGGGTGCGCGATTTCGAGCGCCTGCTGGGGCGGCTGTGGGCCGAGCACGTGAGTGGGCGGGCGCCGACGAGCTTTGACCTGGAGAGAGAGCAGGAATCGTGAGAGGCCGGGCTGTGCGCGCCGTGGTGGTGGTTGTTCGCGCGAACCGGGAGGGGGAGAGAAGGCTAAGTGGGTTTTCATTGGTAGCAAGGTGCAGAGAATGTGAGCAGAGGGTGGATGAAGTGGGTACTAGAAATGATGGGGGGAAGGCCAATTTTTGAGACCACATCGGTGGCTGAGTCGCTCCCTCCAAAGCCGGGGGGACAGGGCCGGGGGCGGGCGCCCCTCAACCCGACGCCGGCACCAGAGCTTGAAACACCACAGCCCGACCACACCCCGCCACCGCCCCCCCCCAGCCCCAGCCCCAGGCCCCGCCCCCCCGCGCCCGGCCTCGACGTCGCTGACCCTTAGGGCCGCCCCTGGCCGAGGGCCCTACCGGGCCGGACCTCGCTGTCCTCGGGCGCCCCCAGGGCCCGCCGCGGTGGGGCCCCGTGCCGGGCGCCGAGGAGGAGGCGGCTGGACGCGTTTTGAGCCGCGTCGGGGCGGGTAAGGCCTTTCGACCGGCCTCGCTGTGGTCTCGCCCGGAAGCGCTTGCCCCTGCTGCACGGGGTGGGGTCATGGGTCATGGGTGGGCGCGGCGGCGTGAGGGCCGTGGTTTTGTTGTGGTGCGTTTCCGCCTGCGGCGGCGTCAGCTCCTTTTCTGATGTCTCGGTCAGGCTCTCGCTATACCCTCTGCCTCCTCCTCCTCCTCCTCCTCCTCCTCCTCCTCCTCCTCCTCCTCCTCCTCCTCCTCCTCCTCCTCCTCCACTACCTCTCTCTCCTCATCGGCCACGACCGGCAACGCCACGGGTTCCCGACCCGCCCCGCGCGCCAGGAGGACGCCCTCCGGATACACGAGCGCTCCGTCCCCTCCTTTCCCACCACCCCCCACCACCCACCCGTTGGCCGCAAAAAAGGCCAGCGCCTGGACGACCCGGGCTTTCGCGCGCCGGGCGTCCCGGTCGACGAGGGCGGCCAGGATGGGTGCGACGCGAGGCGGAGGGGGGTGGGCAGGGCGGGGCGGGTTGTTGCCGCCGCCACGGCCGCGGGCGGTGGGCGTGCGACCGCCACCGCGGCCGCGGCCGCGCCCGCACCCCCCACGGCCCGCGGCAGGCGCGGCCACCGCCGCCTCTTCGTCCTTCCTCCCATCCTCCTCGGAAGACGCGTACGCGTCGAGCAGGTCGGGTAGGCCGGCGGTTGGGGCGGACGGGGCCGCGGAAGGAGCGGCAGCAGCCGGCGCCTCCGCCTCCTCGCCACCGCCGCGGCCACCACCCCAGAAGCGTCCGCCACAACCCCGGCCACCGCCGCCGCCGCCACGGCCGCCACGCCCGCGTCCGCGCCCGTCAAAACGACCACCACCCCGCCCTCGCCCTCGCCCACTACGACCGCCCCTGCCTCCTCCTCCACCCTCCACGCCGCCCCAGCCCTCCCCGTCCGTGCCGGCGATGTGGGCGACACCCAACGCGCGCTGGGCCGCCAGGACGGCGGCCAGGTCTGGTGACGGGGAGGCGCCGGCGCTGGTGGTGCCGGCCATCCCTTGCCCTGCCTTTTCGCCGCCTTTCGCTGCCATCACGGCTTCTGACGGCCAGTGCCGTCGCCGGGCGGCCCGCCACCGTTCCGCGTCGGCCAGCTCGGCCGCGGTGGGTGGGCGGCGTGGTGGAGGGGGTGGGGGTGGGGGTTGCTGGGGAGCGGGTGGGTGGGTGGCCTCGCCGTCGCCAGCTCGCCGGGCGGCCTTGGCGGGGCGTGGGGGTGCCGGTGTGCCGCTGCCCTCTCCGGGGCGTTTGCGGGAGGGGGGCGGTGGGCCCCGGTCGCCGCGGCCACCACCGCGGCCGCCGCGGCCGCCACCAGGCGTGCAGCTGCCGTTGCTCCACCCGCGCCCACCGCCGCCGCGGCCGGAATGTGGGCCACGAGGGGCACCACCGCCACCGCCGCCCCACCCGGCGGGCTGGTGGGGCGGGCGGGCGGCCCAGCCGGGCGGCGGGTAGGGAGGCGGGTGGTGGTGCTGCTGCTGCCCCGGAGAGGCCCAGGCACCCCTGCCCGGCGCCGCTTGCGCTGCCGCTCCGTGGGGGTAAAGCCGGTATCCGCCGCCACCGCCGCCACCAGGCCAGGGCTGGGCCTGGGGCTGACTCCAGGCCGCGCTGGGTGGGTGCTGTGTGCGGGTGGGAGAGATGTGTGGGGTGGGACGCGGGCGGGGTGTGAGGGAAGAGACTCAATTGGCCAGCTTGGGCGAGTTGTTTCTCGATGAGAGACAGGACTGTTACTCCCTCTCTCCCCTCACCAGAACTGGCGGCCCTGTCCCAGGCCAGGGTGGGAGCTGCTGCCCGCCTCCAGACGTGGTGGGCGGCTCGTCGGCCATCGGGCGTGCGAGGGGGAGGGGGCACGCGTCCGGGAGGAAAAAGGAGAAGGGGGATTGAGGGAAGAAAAAAAGAAAAAAAAAAAGCAAACAACGCGGTCCAGGCGCCCATTCAATTCACCTCTCCTCACTCGTGGGCCCTACTCCACGCTCCTGCCCCTGAGCGCGCCCGCCTCCGCCCATCCAATCCCACGCAAAAGGAGGGAAGATCGCCGCTCTTCTCGACCGGCGTGTGAGCGCGTGCTGCCTGAAAGCGCGCCGGCGGTAAGAACTGAGACGCAAAAAGGTGTGTTGTGCCGCCGGCACTGTTGGTGTGTGCGGCGGTGCCCCCCCCCATATCTTCATATCCGCTCCCGGCCCGTGACCTAGCCACCCGCCCGCCTTTCAGCCCTGAATGGGGTGAGGCTAACGGAGCTAGGTGGTTGGGTCGGGCGGATCGTTGCACGCAGGGGCCGGCGGTGGGGCGGTGTGGGGTGTTTGCACAGCGCCCGGCGGCGCTCTCTCCTCACCCGCGCATCCCTTCTCGCTCCGATTCTCATCTCTCCCCTCTCTTCCACAAAAAAAGGGGGGGGGGGGGGGCGGGGGGGGGGGGGGGGGGGGGGGGGGGGGGGGGGGGGGGGGGCTTCTGACCCCCGGGGGTTCCTTTACGGTGTTTTTTTTTAATTTTACCCGTTATACCAAAAAAAATTCCCCCCCCCCCCCCCCCCCCGAGATGGACGCCGAATTCGGGTACCCCCCCACACACGCGGACGACCAAATGTCCGGGCCCATCCCCCGGTACCGGACGGTGACGCGCAGCCTGACCTGTATCGTGAGTTTTTTGGGTAGAGAAAAAGAGAAAAAACGCGACGCGGCGGCCACGTTTTTTTTGCCCCACACGAACCTCCCCTGCCCTACCTTTTTTTTATTTTCCACCTCACCCTTTCACCTCTCACCTCTCACCTCTCACCTCTCACCTCTCACCTCTCCTTCTTCTCCATCCCTCCACACAGGTCAACGGCTGCGCCCGCCCCCTGGACGGCGAGCGCACCTACTACCGCCGCTTCGGCGTGTGCGCGGAGCACATGCAGGCCCCGCAGCTGGTGGTGGACGGCCACGTCCAGCGTTTCTGCCAGCAGTGCGGGCGGTTCCAGCCGTTGGGGGCGTTTGAGGGGACGCGCCGGTCGTGCCGAGAGAAATTGGACGCCCACAATGCGCGCCGGAAAGCCAAGCGCCGGGTGGCGGCGAACGAAAAAGTGGGGCGGGCGCGCGTGGGGGGCGGCCCGTCGTCTGGGCCCGCCTTTTATGGCGTCGGCCACTCCGCCCCCTCGAACTGGCCCTCCCTTTCCCTGGCCGGCATTGGCGGTGGCGGGGGCATGGCCTACCGGGAGAGCGCGCTCCAGGGCGGCGGCGGTGGCGGCGGTGGCGGCGACGGAGGGAGCGGCGGCGGCGGCGGCCCCCACGCGCCACCACCAGGCAATTTTGCGGCCGCTATCGCCGCCGCCGCCGCCGCGACGGCGGCCGCCCAGGCCATGGGCGGCGCGCCCTCCGGCCCGGACGCGTCGGCCGCGGTCTTCCAGGCGGCGGCGGCGGCGTACGCGCGCGGGCTGGCGAGTGGAGGGGGTGGAGGGGCGGCGGCAGCCCCGGGCGCCGCCGCCGCGCCCACCGCCGCCGCCCCGCCCCCACCAAGCCTGTTGCCCGACATGATGCGCGCCTTTGGGGCGGGCGGCCTGCCGGGCCAGGCGGGGTCCCTGCAGGCCGCCCTGGCCGCGGCGGGGCTGATCCCTCCCGGTGGCTTTGGCGGGGGCGGGGGCGGGGGCGGGGGCGGCCTCCTCCCCCTCCCCCCGCCCCCCCTCCCGCCCTCGCACGCCGCCGGCGGCCCATCCGCCTTCCCCTTCCCTTCCCTGGCCGGCCTCCTCGGCGCCCCGCCGCCGCCGCCGCCGCCGCCGCCCAAGCGCCCCCGCGGTCCGGCGCTCCGGGGTAAGGCCGGCCGGGGCGGCAAGGTGCTCAGCGCCGCCTTCCGGGCGGCGCACGGCGGGGGGACGGGGCGGTACGCGGGCCAGGCATCATCCGGCGGCCGCCCGCTCGGGCGGCCGCGCGGGGGGGGCGGGGGCGGCGGCGCCCGCGGCGGCGCCCCCGGCAATGGCTGGGTGGACGCTCACGGGTCCGACTGCATCGTCTGCCGGGGCGCGGGTGGGTGCGCGGCGTGCGACCCGGTCTTGGCGGCGGCGGCGAGCGCGGCGAGCGCGGCGGCGGCCGCGGCCGGCGCGGGGGGCGCCGGCCACCACAACAGGGGGCCCTCCCCGCCCCCGCCCGGGCCGCCGCCGGCCGCCGAGCCGTTCGGCGCGCCGCCGCCCGGCGCCGCCCCACTGCCCCCCGGCCCGATCGCTCCCGACCCGACGGAGCCGTCCCTGCTCATGGAGGCGTGGGATGCGCTGCTGCGCCCGCCCGTGGGCGATGACGAGGTCGGCGGCCCGGGCGGGGGCGGGGGCATGTCCCCCGGCGGCGGCGGCGGCGGCGGCGGCGGCGGTGGCGCTGGTGGCCTAGGGGACCCCTTTGACGTCGCCTCCCGCCGTTTGCGCTCCCTGGACGGCGCGGCCATGCGGGCCCTGTCCACGCGCGCCCTGTTTGGCGGGGGCGGGGTGGAGGAGGAGGAGGGGGGCGGGTTCGGGGCGGGCGGCGGGAGCGAGGTGGCGGCCACCATGGGTGGTGGTGCCGCCGCTGCCCCTGCCGACGCCTTCTCCCCGCCCGGCCCGGCGGCCCTGGAACGGCGCGCCTTCTCCCTGGCGCCCGTGCCGGCGACCGGCGACCTGCGGCGCCTGTTGCTGCGGGGCGGGCTGCTGCGCATGGGGCGTGGCGGCGCCCTCCCAGCCGCCCAGCTGGCGCAGCAGGTGGTCGAGGAGGGGCCGGCCGACGAGGCCCTGGTCGCCGCTTACGTTTCTGCTCCTGGAGAGGGGGACGGGGGGTTCGCTGCCGTCGCCGCGCCTGCTCTAGCTGCTGCTGCTGCTGAGGAGGTGCCCGTCGCGTCCCCCGTGGAGGCGTCGTGACAACGCACGAGACGATGGGAGACGACAAAAAAAGCTCCTCTCTCGACCCCCCAACCCTACTTCTTCTTCTCCCTCTTCCTTCCTTCCTTTTTTTTTAGTATTGCGTGCGGGAGGCGGGTCACGCATGTGTGTGTGCGTGTGGCTGGGGGCGGGCTGATTGCGTTTTCGCACGCAATGCCTCCCCCAGCTCCAGCACACCTCCGCGCGCACCCTTTCCTCTCTCTTTTGAAAAAGGCCGCATTGCCTTTTTCATAACCCATCTAGCTTGCATAACTTTTTCCTCTTCCTTCTTTTTCGACACGTTTTCTCTCGCTCTTGTGTATGTGCATGCTTGTTAGGCTACGTGTATATGTGTGCGTGTGCGTGTGCGCGCGCGTGTATATGTGTGCGTGTGCGGGTGCGCGCGCGTGTGCTGTGCATCCTGTAAAAAAACAAAACAAAAACGAATGGTCGGGGGTCAACTCTCATTGTTTTTTTTCGTTCGCACGGGCCCTCGCTTCACCGCCCAGGAGCCGCCCTTCTCCTTTGAGTGCCGCCTGGACAGGAAGAGATGCCATAATGTCGTCCTGGCCACCCAGAGGCGAGGTGGTAGGCCCAGGAATGGGCGGCGTCGGCGACGCCGGCGCCGATTCGCTTCCCCAATCTTCTCCAGCCGGCGCCCCCCAGCTGCCACCCGCCCTGTTGGATGACCCCAGCGACGCGCCCCTGGTGCCCACCACCACACCAGCACCAGCACTAGCACCACCACCACCACCAGCTGATGGCGCCGCCCCCTCCCACCCCCCACGCACCGCCCGCTGGGCCCTTTACGCCGCGCACGCGCTCTCCGCCTCGGTGGGGAGGGGCTGGGAGTTTGGGGGTGCGCTCGCCCTCCTCGCCCTCGCCCCGGACACCCTGGCCCTGCCCGCGGCTCTAGGCCTGGCCGAATCGCTCGCCCAAGCGTTGGGAGGAGCGTCCATTGGCCGGGCGGTGGACCGGTGGGCACGCTACACCGCGGCCGCCCGCTTCGTGGGCGCCCAGGCCGCCTGCACCCTCCTCTCCGCGGGCGCCGTCCTGGCCGCCCTCCACTGGCGGGAGGGCGGGCCCGGCAGCCCCCCGGGCCTCACCCCGCGCACCATCGGGCTGGGCGCCCTGGCCATCGCCGGCGCGGCGGGCGCGGCCCTGGGCGCGGCGGGGGCGGCCGTGTCGGTGGAGCGGGAATGGAGCGCGGCCCTGGCGGGCGGGGATAGCGCTGCCCTCGCCTCCCTGAACGCCGGCATGCGGCGCATCGACCTGGTGGCCCTGGTGGCCGCCCCCGCGGTGGTGGGCGCTGTCCTGAGCAGTGCGGGCCCGAGCGCGGGCACGGCGCTCGTCGCGGGGGCGGCCGCGGTGGCGGTCGCGCCCCAGCTCGCACTCTTGGCCCTCGCCCAGCGTCTGGCGCCCGACCGACTGGGAGGGGGCGGCGGCAGGAGTGGGGGTGGGGGTGGGGGTGCTACTGCTGCTACTGCTGCTGCTACTCCCACGCTCCCCAGCAAGCCCCCCCGCCGCCCGGGGGCCGCGCTGAAAACGTACGCCGCCGCCCCGGCCTTCCCCGCGGGCGCGGCCCTCGCCCTGCTGTACGGCACCGTCCTCTCCTTTGGGCCCACGATGACGGCCTACCTGCAGTGGCGGGGGCTGGGGGCGGCCGAGCTGGCGGGGTGGCGGGGCGCGGGTGCGGTGGCGGGGCTGGCGGCCACTTTCGCCTTCCCGCCCGCGCGGAGGGCGTGGGGCCTGGACGCCGCGGGCGGGGCCGGGCTGGGCGTGCAATGGGTGTGCCTGGCCCCCGCCCTCCTGGCCGCGTCCGCGGCGCCCACCCTGCCCGCCGCGCGCGGCCTGGCGGCCGGCCTGGCCCTGTCCCGGGCGGGGCTGTGGGCGTTCGACCTGGCGGCCGCCCAGGCCCTGCAGGAGCGCGTCCCGCCCGGGTCGCTGGGTACGGTCAACGGCGTCCAATTCAGCGCCCAGGCGGCGGCGGGCGCGCTCGCCGCGGGGGTGTGCCTGGCCGTGCCGGACCCGGCCCACTTTGTCTGGTTGATGGTGGCGTCACTGGTCGTGGTCAGTGGGGCGAGCGGCGTGTTTTGGGTGGGGACGGGGCTGGTGCGGCGGCGGGAGAGGAGGGCAGCAGCAGTTGAGTTAGGAAGTGCGAGTTGAAAAAGAGAGAGAGAGAGAGAGAGACGCGCGCCGCCGTGCGGCGGGTGATGAATCCAGATGGAGCGGTGGACTACACACGGGGCGCACAATTAGAGAGTGGAGCACGCGGCGCGCGGGCAATGAAAGGACGTGTGCACCCTGGGCGCGAAGAGGGGTTGACTTTTCCCCCCCCCACCCTCTGTTCCCATCACCCCTCCACCACCTCCTCCCACGCCACCTCAAAGTCCAGCCACGACGCCTCTGTCGGGTTGGTGGACGTCGACGGCATCAGCTTCAGGCTGGCGACGGGCGGTGGGAGGCGGGCTTCGGCCTTGGCGGGGGGCGGGCGGCCGGCGGTGGCTGGCCGCTGGGCCGCGCTGGAGGTGGAGGTTGATGATGAAGCCGAGGAGGGCCGCCGCCGCCGCCCGCTGCTCCCGCCACTGCTGCCGCTTGCACGCCCCTGTGCTGGAGGGGGTTTCAACCTCGCTCCGGCCTTCAACGAAGCGCGCCCCAGCGTGGCCTTCGCCCGGGCCGCCGCGACGAGGGCGGGCGGCAGGAGCGGGGGAGGGGGTGGTGGGGGAGGGGGGAGGGGGAGGGAGGCCGCGGACAGGCGCCACCAGGCGGACGCCCGGGCGGCGGCCACCACGGTCGCGGCGGCGGCGGCGGCAGTGGCTGCGGGCGGATTGAGGGAGGCCATGGGAGGGCGCGGGGCGACAGCGACAGAGTGAGAGAGAGAGCAACGAACGGGCGAGTCAAATCAAAACCTCTCTCTCTCCAGGCGCGCGCGCGCAGGTGGCAGGTTGAAACAGTCTTCTCTCTTTTCACGTCCCACCACCGCCACCTCCCTCCCGGGCCGCCGCCATCGCCGCCCGGACTGCAGCCTCCCGCGCCCTCTTCGCCGCAAACACGCCCTCCAGCCCCGCAGGTTGAGACGCGGCTTCAGCGACCGCGGCCGCCGTCGCCGCCGCCAGCACCCTCGCTGGCGCGCCCGCCGGCACCGCCACGGGCACCACCCGCCGCCGCAGCACCCCCGGCAAGCAGCATGGGCACTGGGGGTCAAGGACGTGGACGTCGGGGTCGTCATCCTCGTCATCGTCGGAGGCCCCCGGGCGGCGGAGCGAGGGGCGGAAGGGGGGAGGGGGGACAGGCAGCGGGCGGGCCGCCCAGGCGACGGTCGGGTCGGGGGGAGGGGGGGCGGCGCCAGTGCCACCAGCGCCTCCTCCGCCACGGCGACGCCGCGGCACGCCGACGGGTGGCGGCGGCGGATGGGCGGCGGCCGCGGGCGGAGGCGGAGGTGGAGGAGGCTGGGGCGGGGCAGCCGCCGCCGCCTCTCCGCTCTTGCTTACGCTCACCCCCGCCGCCGCCCGCAACGCGTCTAAAGCCGGCGACGCCCGCTGCCAGCCCGCCACCGCGCGGGCCAGGTCCAGGAAGCCCAGGTCCGGCCACAGCGGGCGGGCCCAGGCCAGGGCTGCGCCCCGGGCCTGCCACGTCAGGAAGTCTGACAGCCGGGCTTCCCCGGAGGACCGCACGAGGAGGTCGACCGGCGGGGCGCCCGCCGTGTAGAGGTGGCGGTCCAGTAAGGGGGGCAGGGACCCCGGGGCCAGGAAGAACGGACAGGGTGGGGGCGGGGAGGCGGCAGCGGCGGCGGCGGCGGCGGCGGCGGCGTTCCCACTCAAAACCTCTCCAGCCGCGCCTTCGACAGCGGCTGCCAGCTCCACCCGCGCCGCGTACGCCAGGCACACGTTGAGCGTCTTGCCGCCGGCGTGGCACGCTGTGGCGTCTTCAGCAGCATATGCAGCCGCCGCCACGGCCGGCGGGAGCAGGGCCCGGTCCCCGAGGATGCGGACGCGGACGCCGTGGCGGGCGAGCAGGGCGCCCGCCTCGCCGTGCGGGGAGGCCAGGCGCCCGAGCCGTTCCGCGGCCAGGTCCATCAGGGCCGATACTTCCGCCGCCGGGCGCCGGAAGTTGTCGACGGAGAAGGCGAAGACGGAGACGGTGGAGACGCCCAGGGCGAGGCACCAGTCGAGGGCGTCGATTAACTGGAGGGAGGGAGAAAAAATAATGGTGAGGTTGGGTTGAGCGCGCGCGCAGCCAACTTTGGTGCCCCTTCGCGCCCTCCGCTCCTCCGTCCACCGCCTCGTCCATGCACGCCCGCCACATGCTCCGTCCGGCCCTCTACATCCTCCCCTCGATCTCACCTTCTGGTACCCGGCCTCATGCCCGACCACGACGGCGGCCCCGCGCGCTTCCGCAAACCGGCGGTTGCCATCCATGATGAAGGCGACGTGCTGGGGGGTCGGCCCCGCACGTAGGACGGCTGTGACAGTGCGGCGGAGGAGGGAGGATGCGTAGGTAGCCAGGCGGGTGGACAGGGGTGGGCTGGGCGGTGCAGGCGGAGAGGAGGGCGAAGGAGCGGGAGGAGCGCCGTCGATCGGTTGCCTGTCAGCGCCTCTCCCCGTCGCCTCGGGCCTGCTTTCCTCCTCCGGCGGCGGGGTCACAGGGTCTGCCTGGTCTGGCCGGGTGGAGGGCGTGGGCGTGGGCGGGCAGGCCGGGCGGTGGTGGTGGGGCGAGGAGGGGCTTGCTTGCTTCATCTCCCCTCGCCGGTCTGAGCAACGGGGGGCGTGCGTTCTTTTCATTTTTTTCATCCCCGTGTCGGCGACACAATGCCCCGCCTGCCCGTCTTCATCCTGGGCGCGTGGGCCACACACCTGACCTCGAGCGGTCCGCCTCGAAATGCGGTGTTCCTCTGCGTGGCGGCGCTGCACGGTGCGCTGAAGGACGCCCG
>Ga0315287_10000646_pt1 | contig 30634 bp, 29 predicted proteins | sample YL17G11_0_MG_FD_205037 | JGI IMG/M metagenome (GOLD analysis project Ga0315287, IMG submission 205037) | Sediment microbial communities from Yellowstone Lake, YNP, Wyoming, USA - YL17G11_0 | ecosystem: Environmental > Aquatic > Freshwater > Lake > Sediment | place: USA: Wyoming | collected...
CTTAGCCGATGAAACGCCGCTTTTGCCAGCTCCGAAAATAGTTACTTTTTTATTCTTATAATCCATTTAAAGAAATACCCCAGTCAAGCCAAAAACCAATGCCGCGAACCAAAATCCGATTACCACGATTATTTCTTTAATTCCCAATAATTCAAAATGATGGTGCAGCGGAGCCATTCTAAATATGCGGCGCCCAAACAGTTTAAAAAAAACAACCTGCAGGATAACCGATAAAGCTTCGATCACGAATACCCCGCCGATTATAATTAACAGCAATTCTTTGTGTAAAATAGCCGCCATCCCTGCCAGGGCAGCGCCCAACGCCAACGAACCGACGTCTCCCATGAATAGTTTTGCTTTGGGAAAATTATAATAAAGGAAAGCCAGCGTAGCACCGGCTGAGATCAAGCAAAAAGTAACCGCTTCCGGCAGTTTAAGCGCCAGCGCGATCAGAGCGAAGGTTAAAAAAGCGATTCCGGCGCTTCCCGCCAGCAGGCCGTTCAAACCGTCCGTCAAATTAGTGGCGTTGGCCGAACCTACGATAATGAAGACCAGCAGTATTTGATAAAAATAAGGATTGGTAAAGCCAAAGCTTGATAGCCACCCCTGGTGAGACAGGTTTGTCCCTAATAGAGTAAGCACAATCGAAAAACCAGCGGCGGCAGCGGTTTGCCAGAAGATCTTTTGCCAGAAAGTAAGTCCCTGGTTCTGCCGGCGCTTAGTTTTTATCATGTCATCCGCCAATCCGATCCCGGCAAAAGCAAGCATTAGCAGCATGAGCGCCAGATATTGGGGATTAAATTCTACATTAATTAGGATCAAGCCAATTACAATGATGGCTGAAACAATCCCTATCCCCCCCATAGTCGGCGTTCCAGCTTTAGCCTGATGCGCGGCCGGAACATCTTCTCTTACCGGCTGGCCAATTTTCAACCAGGTGACCGGATAAGTAAAAAGCAGCGAAATAACGACTGCGGTAAAAAAGACTGAAAAAAGATTGATCACTTGTTTATTTTACAATATTTTAGAATAATTCGCAATTGAGGACGGAATCAAAAAAAAGGCCCCCAAAAAAACGGGGGCCTTAAGATTTATAAATCCTAAACTCTAGAAATACAATCTACCGCCGGTATAGATCTGAGCCATATTTCCACCGACCAACCATGAAGTGTTTCCGGTCGTCGATGACAACATGAACGCGTTCATATCCGCAAAGATTGCCAGATTAGAGTTGAACTTATACTCACATCCTAATAACACATAGATATAAGTAGTTGTCGATCCCGGCGCGGACAGTATAGCAAGAGCGGGAGCCCAATAGGTCCGGGTATTGTCGCCGAGATTACTGATCGGCATTTCGCCTTTGATCATCAAGCAGGTAGTGGTACTGGTCCCATTATTGTTTAATATTCCGCCGATATCCAGGGTAAAATTCCCCATTCCTAGGCGAGCAGATGCAATCCCTCCAATAACCGGCAGGTTATTCAGCGAAACCCCGATAAATCCTGTCGATTGAGAAGACGCGGTCGATTGAGAGGACGCGGTCGATGCCGGAGCAGAAGCTGCCGGCGCCGCTTTTTTTGCAGTTGCTGCAAATGCGATTGAAGTAACACCCAGCAATAAAACTAATACTAATGCGATCTTTTTCATTATTTCACCTCCTTTATTATGCTTTTCCTTTGAACATATTATACAGGAAATCGGCCGCCATATCTTTGCAGCCCAATCCAAAGGCAATGGCCGCCGCTAAACCGAAGGCACCGATAATAACACCGATCTGCGGAATAAACACCTCGCTGCCAATCCCCAGCTGCGCCAGGGCAGCTAAGAAGGCAAATACGATCACAATATAATAAATAACCCGTGATATAGTCCTGGCTCCTTCGATCCCGAAATTAGTAGCTACCAGTCTCACAATGCTGGAAATAAACGAAGCCAGAAACACCCCGACACCCAAAACAATTGCTGCTACTAGAATCAATCCCAAGAAAGTAAATACCCGATTCATGGCGGGTCCGATCGGCAGTTTGAATAGCTCCGCTACTCCGATCACGGTGGTAAAAATAATTGACCAGTAGATCAAATCTCCCAGCAGCTCAGCCGCGGTCCGCTTGATCTCTCCTTTTTCTAACAGGTTCTTAAAGCCGATCAGTTCTGCTCCTTTATCCAGCAAAATCAGTTTGGCAAGATAGGTAATAGCCGCTCCAACTCCTTTCGCTACCAGAAAACCAATTAACAGCAGGATTAATACTTGCAGTAAATTGGAGACCAGGGGAGAAATCATTGACCAGGAGACATTAACCGAAGATGTAACCGAATTTAAATCCATAATTAAAACAGCTCCTTTCGAAATATTAAGATTTTAAGATTGCAATCAAAACCGAAATTGCCATAAAAGTAATCGCCAGACCCCAGGTAATCTTATCCAAACCTTCTTCCATTCCCTTGGGGGTGCCAAACAGCTTAGCAGAACCACCGATCCCCCCCAAGCCCTCACCTTTTGCGGTATGCAGCAAAATGGAAACGATCAGCAGTGCCGCCGAAATAAATTGTATGACCAGTAAAAAAACTTTCATTATTCACTCTCCATTTAAAACATTCTGATTACTACTTACTGCTAACTGCTTACAAAATTGGAGCGGAGGGGGGTCGAACCCCTGACCTCGGCGTTGCGAACGCCGCGTTCTCCCAACTGAACTACCGCCCCACAACCGCTTCGCGGTAATAACCAATTCCCAATTTCCGGTTACCAATTATGTTATTTATCTTGCAAGCACGCAATCCCAGGGAGGACTTTACCTTCGACAAACTCAAGCGACGCTCCGCCACCGGTTGAGATATGCGTCATCTTGCCCGCTAATCCGGCCTGTTCAATCGCGGCAACAGAATCGCCTCCGCCAATGACCGAAATCGCGCCTTTTTGAGTAGCCTCGGCCACCAGCTTAGCGATCGCAATCGTACCCATGGAAAACTTTTCAAATTCAAAAACGCCCATCGGGCCGTTCCAGAAAATAGTCTTAGCTTTTTTAATCGCGTGACCGAATTTGGTCACCGTGTCCGGCCCGATATCCATCCCCTGCCAATCAGATGGGATGCCGGCACGGGTAACAATCTGTGAATCGGCATTGGCATCAAATTTATCCGCCACTACGTGATCAATCGGAAGCATGAACGGAATCCCGCGATCAATCGCTTTTTTAAGGATATCTTTTGCCATGTTGACCTTATCCGCTTCCACCAAAGATTTTCCAACCTCAACCCCTCGAGCCTTAAAGAAAGTATAGGCCATTCCACCGCCAACAATCATGGTATCAACCTTGGAAAGTAGATTTTCGATCACATCAATCTTGCCAGATATCTTGGCTCCTCCCAGGATGGCAACAAACGGCCGGCCAGGATTTTCGATCAGTTGTCCCAGGAATTTAATCTCTTTTTCCATCAAGAACCCGGCATACCCTTTAAGATACCTGGTTACCCCTTCGGTTGAAGCATGAGCGCGGTGAGCGGTGCCAAAAGCATCGTTGACATATACATCCGCCAGGGAAGCCAGTTTTTTGGCAAATTCAGGGTCATTTGACTCTTCTTGGGGATAGAAACGGACGTTTTCCAATAAAAGGATATCGCCGTTATTTATTTTAGAAACCGCGTTTTCAACTTCGGGTCCGATACAATCCTTTACATAACCGATCGGTTTTCCCAGCAGTTGGGACAAAGCCTGTGCTACCGGAGCCAGGCGTAGTTTGTCATCCGGCCCGGCTTTAGGCCGTCCGAGATGCGAGACCAGGATTACTCTGGCGCCTTTTTCAGACAAATATTTAATCGTGGGGATGGCAGCGCGAATACGCGTATCATCGGTTATATTTTGTTTATTATCCTGAGGGACATTGAAGTCAACCCTGACCAGGACCTTCTTCCCCTTAAGATCCTTAATATCTTCAATTGTCTGCTTAGCCATTTTAATCCCTTACTTCTTGCTGGTGATAAACTTTACCAGGTCGACGACTCGGCAAGAATAGCCCCATTCGTTGTCATACCAAGAAACGACCTTGAAGAAGCGTTTTTCACCTTTCAGATTATTCTGCAGGGTGGCTAACGAATCATAGATGGATGATCGGTCGTCATGGATGAAGTCGGTGGAGACCACTTCTTCATTCGAATAGCCGAGGATCCCTTTCAGATAGGTTTCCGAAGCTTTTTTCATCAGCGCGTCGATCTCTTCGATCGAAGATTCTTTTACCGAACGGAAGGTCAGGTCTACCACCGAGACATCGGCGGTCGGAATCCTGAATGACATGCCGGTTAATTTGCCCTTGGTAGTGGGTAAAACCTCTCCTACCGCTTTGGCTGCTCCGGTGGAGGAAGGAATAATATTGATAGCGGCCGCTCGTCCACCGCGCCAATCTTTTTTGGATGGGCCGTCAACCGTCTTTTGCGTAGCGGTATAAGAATGAATCGTAGTCATCAAACCGGTTTCGATGCCTACCCCTTCTTTCAGGATTACATGGACCAGGGGGGCTAAACAATTGGTGGTGCAAGATGCATTCGAAATAATCGCATGTTTGGCTGGATCATATTCGTTCTCGTTGACTCCCATGACAATCGTCTTAACCTCGCCCTTACCGGGAGCGGAAATAACCACCCTCTTGGCTCCGGCCGCTAGGTGGCCTTTGGCTTTTTCTGAATCAGTAAAAAGCCCGGTCGACTCAATAACGATTTCAACCCCCAGATCTTTCCAGGGAAGCGCGCTCGGTTCTTTGGTCGCCATAATACATTTGATCTTATTTCCATTAACCACCAGCACATCGTCTTCTGCCGCGCTGGGGCTGCTTTTTTCAGTTGATATTGTCCCTTTGAAGCGGCCGTGGACCGAATCATATTTCATTTGATAAGCAAAATATTTAGCATCCGTGCTGATATCAACTACCGCCGCCACCTCAATCTCCTTCCCCAAAACCCCCTTTTCGGCCATCGCGTGCAGAACCTGGCGTCCGATCCTTCCGAAACCATTGATCCCAACTTTAACCGTCATCTCTTTTCCCCTTTCTATTTTTGTTAAACGAGCCTGAATTATAGCACTGACGAGAATTCATTGTCAATTATTTAATGACGAGGTTTTTCGGTCAGCTGCATAATCACCATCGGAGAACCAAGCCCGCTCTCTAGTCCGGAATATTTAATGAACATGGGGGGGTCGGTGTCTGAAATCCAAAAATAATTATCGGGCAGCAGTCCGTTCACTATCTCCAGAGCGCCCAGATCAACCTTGAGCTTCAATTTATAGGCATGATAGCTGCCAAAGGGCAGATCAAGAGTTTCTTTCCCCGCATAACTAAAAACAAAAGAGTAGATGGTCGGATCATCGGATAAATAGTGAAAATGCAGGTCCCGTTTCTGCTCAAAGGGATAACTCTGAAGAGCAACTGCGTAAATATAGCGATCTAGAATATCATTTTTATAGTCTAAGGTCTTAAGGGTAGTCTTTTTTGCTTTCCTGTCGTCACGGGTAAAATAAACCATTTTATTGCCCTGATCATAGTAAATGGTTTGGACCTCATTCAGGACACCCCGATCAGAAAAAATATCCTTTTTGGAGTAATAGGGCTGGATATAAGGATCGGCATAATAATAATTGTTAACTATCCAGCGAGTAAAGTTAGGAGAACCGCCGTACTTCCCCTCGCCCTTCACATTGATCAGCAGGAACTTTCTCCCCGCTTGTATTCCGGTGTTAAAGACATAGGTCTCTTTCCAGATCTTTTCCCTGCTTAGCTGATTAAAGGTTTCGATGGTGCTGATAGTATATTTCGGAAAAGGAGGAAGGGCGATCATTTCACCCCAAACGACCGAGCTTAACCATAAGAATATAATTGGCAAGAAAAAGATATTTTTCATTAATGTTGTTCATTCTAATAGCTAAAGCGGATTTATTCAAGTTGTTTTCATGCTATAATTTAAAGATGGAGGAAAATCTTTCCTGGAAAATCGTATATTTTGCCACTATTTTTTCACTGTTGATATTGGGATTCGCCTATTACCTGATTTCTCCCCGCGATCCATCTGAACTAGTTGCGCAAAAAGGCGACAAGCTGGCCGAATTAAAGGACACTCGGATCGAGGGAAGAAAAGAGGGTAAAAGGGTTTGGGAATTCTTTGCCGGTGAAGGCTGGACCACCAAAGACCGCCGGATAACATATTTATTAAAAGTAAGAAAAGGGAAGATCTACAATGACGATCAGCTTACCGTTACCGATCTCTCCGCCCCCCAGGTCAAGGTGACCGGGCAGAGTGAAATAATAGAAGCGTTTGGCCAGCGTGACGGGCAAAGCGGCCCTTCTCTGCTATCAGCTTATTTAGATCTGGGCAAGTTTACTACGGTCAAAAAGGATAAGAGCCAGTGGACCAGGCTTTCGGCCAACTATATAAAATATATCCCTCAACAAAAAAAATCCGAAATATCGGGCAATGTGATCCTATATAAAAGAAACATGACGGTGCGCGCGGATGTGATTGCAATAGATCACAACAGCAAAAAAGCCGATCTCTCCGGAAGGATACGGATAAAACGGGAAGATGGAATAATCACCACTGATCGAGCCGAGTATTTGGGCGAACCCGAGCAATTTAATGCTTTCGGGAACGTAATTATGAATATCCTTTCACGCTCTATCCGGACTTTTATCAAATGTAATCAATCGACCCTGTTTAGTGACACAGAAAAAGATATCGCGCTCGCCGGCAGCCTGGAAGTAATCCAAGGGAAGAAGGTGGCGGTCGGATCCGAAGGAACTTATTCGAATAAACAGGGCGGGCTGCTGATAAAAGGCGGGACCAAAACCATCATAGAAAAGGCGAGAGCACTGCTAAAACCGGAAACGGCGACCAAACTCAACAATCCGGATATGCGGTCAATTTTGAAGGAAAAAACCATCATCACTTCCAATGACATATTTTTTTCCACCAGGACCGGCGATGCCCGAGCCACCGGTAAGGTTGAAGTCACCCAGAAAGGCCGCGAGGCTCGTTCTGATCTGGCGATTTATGACGATAAAACAGAGATCCTCACCCTTTCGGGCAATGTTTTCATGAAAAGGAAAGAGTTGTCAGGCAAGGAAGACTGGGTAAAATGCCGCCAGGTGCTGATTTCTATCCCCAAAGAGACCTTTGAAGCCGTGGGGGCGGTCGAAGCCGAATTCAAGCTCTAAAAAATTATTTTTTGCCGGCGCATGGCAATGCTCTGCAGGATGCCCAGAGCGATAAAGCTCATGAACAGCGAAGACCCGCCAAAACTGATGAATGGCAGCGGCATCCCCACCACCGGCAGCAATCCTACTGCCATCCCGATATTGGCGACCACATGGAAGACAAACATGACCGCGATGGCGGAAGCCAGCAAAAATCCAAAGTTATCACGGGCTTGAGAAGCGATGACCAGGGAGCGCCAAACGAAAAGCGCAAAGAGCAAGACAACCAGCGCCGCTCCCAAAAAACCAAACTCCTCACCTATCACGGAAAAAATAAAATCTGAGTGCTGTTCGGGGATAAATTGGAGCTGGGTTTGGGTCCCGTGTAAAAATCCTTTTCCAAACAGGCCGCCGCTGCCGATCGCGATCTTGCTCTGCAGGCTATGATAGCCGGCGCCGTAAGGATCGGCCGCCGGATTGATAAAGGTGAGGATTCGCTGTTTTTGATAAACCTTCAGCATCCCCCAGATATAGGGAACGGCGATCCCCACCAGAATATTGGCCCCTAAGATATAGACCCATTGCCAGAAGGAAGCACGAAAAAGGAACAATATTATCGCCAGCAGTAGTAAATAGGCCAACCAGAGAAAAAAGACCGGTCTCAACATAATCGATAATATGGGCGTGATCAAGAAAAATAGCAGCTGCGGCGATGATTCTGAGGCGGCCAGCGTTCCGATCAAGATAACAATAAAAACCAGCGCGGTACCCAGGTCAGGTTGTTTAAATATAAGTAGAAAGGGTAACCCGATCAGTAACAAAAGTTTTAGCGCATCAAAAAGCCCAGTTATTTTTTCGCGCCGACAAAGAAAAGTAGCCAGCGCGATGATAATGGCAATCTTGGAAAGCTCTGACGGCTGAAAAGATAATGGGCCTAGATATAACCATCGCTGCGCTCCCTGCGCGCTTGAGCCGGTAAAAAGCACTACCAGCAATAATAAAACGGTTAAAACATAAAGATAGGGCGACCATTTCTTTAAAGTCTTATAGTCCAGATAAGCAAAGACGGCAACTCCAATCAGAGCGGTCAAAAAGGAAAAGAGCTGCCGTTTGACAAAAAGCAGTGGATCTCCGTCTAATTTTAACTGCATCCCGTAGGTGGTGCTGAAAATAGCGATAAAACTGATCAATACCAGTGTCCCGGACGAGAGCCACAGCCAGAGATCAGAAAGCCGGAGCATACGGAAATTGATCATAATGAGAGTTCGATGGCAGAAAGCAGCGCGCCCGCTTTGCTCAGGGTTTCTAAATATTCTTTTTCCGGATGGGAATCGGCTACGATCCCCGCCCCGGCCTGAACATAAGTTTTATGATCTTTCATTAAAATGGTGCGGATGGTGATAGCCGAATCAAGGTCGCCGGAAAAGCCGAAATAACCGATACTGCCGGCGTAAGGCCCCCTTTTTATATTCTCCAGTTCGTCAATCAGCTCCATCGCTCTGATCTTGGGAGCTCCGCTTACCGTCCCAGCCGGAAAGCAGGCCTTGAACAAATCAATTGCATCTTTCCCCTTTTTCAGTTTGCCCGTGACATTGCTGACAATGTGCATGACATGCGAATATTTCTCGATCACCATCTGTTCCGTCACTTTAACGCTGCCGTATTCGCACACCCGTCCCAGATCATTCCTTCCCAGATCGACCAGCATAATATGCTCCGCCAGCTCTTTTTTGGATGAGAGCAGATCTTCCATTAATTTTCTATCCTCGTCCTCGCTCTTGCCCCTTTTTCTGGTCCCCGCGATCGGCCGCAGCGTGGCGGTCCGATTTTCCAGGCGGACCATAACTTCGGGGGAAGAACCGATCAGCTTCAATTTGCCCAGCTTAAGATAATACATATAGGGAGAAGGATTAAGAATCCGCAAGCTACGGTAGACGTTAAAAGGATTAGCCCGGCACTCCGCTTCAAAGCGTTGTGAAAGCACGACTTGAATAATATCGCCGGCACGAATATGATCTTTAGCTTTTTTTACCATAGTTTTAAAAGCCGCCCTGGTCAAATTAGAATCAACCTTTAGGCGGATAGAAGATTTGGGGCGCAGCTCAAAGTCTTCCTTTTCCAGTTTGACGGTGCGCTTTAGCTTTTTTTCCAGCAGCGCGATTTTAGCACAAGCAGCGCGGTAAGCTTTTTTAGCATCGCCTTGGATATGGGCATTCGAGATTATTAATATTTTATGCTTGATGTGATCGAAGGCTAACAGGCTGTCAGTCAGCAAAAAACGCATCAGAGGCAAATTGAGATCATCCGGGTTTTTATCAGATGCCACCAGCCGCGGCTCGATTTCGCGGATCATATCGTAACTTATATAACCGACCAGGCCGCCATGAAAGCGGGGTAAGCCCGGTACTCTAACGGTTTCATATTGATTTAGCAGGCCGCGGATTTCTTCAAAGGATCGGGGAGAGAACACTTTGTCAGGATCACAATTTCCCAGGAACGAAAAACGGGCGATCTTTTCTCCGCCCTCCACCGATTCAAGCAGAAAGGAATATTCACCCTCTATCTTTTTAAAGGCCGAGACGGGGGTTTCCATATCCGCCACTATTTCTTTGTAGACGGGGATCAGATTCCCCTTTTTCGCTAGTCGGATAAATTCTTTTTCGTTTGGATAATACATCAGCTCTCCCGCTTAACTACAAATTCTACCAGGTCGCGCAGCTGGCAGGCATGCTGGTCAAAGCCGCGCAGCGCGGCCAGCGACTTTCCCCTCTCCTGCTCTGCCATTTCTCTTGAACGCTCTAACCCGATTACGAAAGGAAAACCTTTCCCCACATCCGCCTTTACCGGTTTACCCAGCTTTTTTCGGGTCGAGGTCACATCCAGTATATCATCCGCGATTTGAAAAGCCAGCCCCAGATGATCGGCATAATTAGTTAGCGCTTTTAACTTGGCCGCCGAGGCCCCGCACAGTCGGCCAGTCCCCCTGACGCAGGCTTTTAATAACGCGGCAGTTTTCCACTGATGGATCGATCTGAGTTCTTTTAAGGAAACTTTCTTATCGGACGATTCAAGATCCGAAACTTGGCCTTCTACAACTTTAAAGAGAGCTGTCGATAATTCCTTTGAAGCAGCGGGAGTGTCTGCGATGAGGTTGAAAGCCAGTGTATTCAAGGCGTCTCCGGCCAGGATAGCGATCCCTTCGCCAAAAAGCTTGTGATTGGTCGGTTTGCCTCTCCGATAATCAGAGTTGTCCATCGCGGGAAGATCGTCATGGATAAGTGTGAAAGTGTGGATCATTTCAACCGCGCAGGCAAAGGGAATAGTCTTCTTTTCCGAACCCATCAAAGCCCGGGCAGTTGCCAGGCAGAGGCTCGGCCGAAATCGCTTTCCGCCGGCAAAGACCGAATAGCGCATGGCTTTGGACAAGCTGCCCCTGCGGGGCAAATATCTATCCAGCGCCTGATCGATCTTTTTCTTATCTTCTGACAGTAATTCCGCGACTTCCAAGATAGTCCTTGATCTCCTTTATTGTCGTTTCTCGATAGTGCAGAACCGATGCCAGGAGCGCGGCATCCGCTTTTCCGCGCACAAAAGCTTCATAGATATGCTCGAGACTGCCCGCCCCGCCGGAAGCAATAACCGGGATTTCAACCGCGTCGGCGATCGACCGGGTCAATTCGAGTTCGTACCCGATTTTGGTTCCATCGCGGTCCATACTGGTCAGCAGCACTTCCCCGGCCCCTAATTTTTCCGCTTTCGCCGCCCATTCGACCGCGTCAATTCCGGTAGGAGTTCTTCCTCCATGGGTATAGACCTCCCATTTCTTATCCGCAGTTTTTTTAGCGTCAATTGCAATTACTACGCACTGGCTGCCGAATTTCTCCGCCGCTATCTTAATCAGATTGGGATCATTGATCGCGGCGGTATTAACAGAAACCTTATCGGCTCCGCCCGCCAGGATCTCACGCATCGTTTCCAGGTCCTTGATCCCTCCCCCGACCGTAAAAGGAATAAATATTTTTTCCGCCACCCGCCGGACCACATCCAGCATGATATATCTCTTATCCGACGAAGCGGTGATGTCTAGGAAGACCAATTCATCCGCTCCTTCTTTATCGTAATATGCAGCCAGTTCGACTGGATCGCCGGCGTCTTTCAGGTCAACAAATTTCGTTCCTTTGACCACCCGGCCTTCGGTGACGTCTAAACAGGGTATGATGCGTTTTGCCAACATTTACCAAATTCTCCCTTCGATCTTGAGCAGCTTTCTTTTCAGATCAACTCCGCCTGAAAATCCTCCCAAGTCGCCCGATTTATTAATAACGCGATGGCAGGGAATAATGACCGGCAGGCGATTTCGCTTCAGAGCCTGTCCAACCGCCCTGACTTTTTTAGGCGCCCCTACCTGTTTTGCTACCCAGTCATATGACCGGACTTCACCATAAGGAATGCCATTAACCGTGTCCCAGACTCTTATTTCAAATGGCGTCGCTCCGCCAACGTCTAAGGTAAAATTAAGCCGCACTTTCTTACCCGAAATGTAATCTTTGATCTTCTTTATAACTATTTTCAAGCCCGCTTCGTCTCTAATCAAATCTTCGGTATAGTGTTCTTCCAGTTCTTGTTTTATCTCATTTTCTGATCTTTTAGGCAATATTAGCATGTGAAGCCCGTTGGGGGAAGAGACAGCACCCATGTATCCGAGAGTGGTTTCGAATATTGAATATTTAAACATATGTTTTTTCAAAAGCCCTCACCCAGTTATCGATAAATAAATATTCCATTTAATAGCCCTCTCCCATGGGGCGAGGGCAACTTTTTCTTCTCCCCTCTCCCTCAGGGAGAGGGGTTGGGGGTGAGGGTTGCTACCTCCTAATCAAATACTTTTCAATCTTCTCCCAAGAGGTGTTAACGATATTCTCTTCGGTTAGACCCGCTTCCTTGATCAATTTAAAAGAATCGTCAAAGACCCCAAGCATAGGTGCGATATGCGAATCGGTGCCAACCAAAACTTTCCAGTCAATCCGCTTCACTTCCCGCGCAAAAGCCAGGCATTGATCATAACTCCCCGGCCGGGAGAGGTTTGAGCTGTTATTAACTTCCAGCAGCACCCCCTTTTCTTTGGCCGCCGCTACCGTTTCTTTAACTTTAATCGGAAAGCGCGGATTGCCGGGATGCGCAATAACGTTAACATAGGGGTTCTGCAACGCTTTTATCAGTACTTCGGTGTTTTTATCTTCTCCTTGGTTTTCGTATCCGACGCGAGGGTGCATGGCGACCATCACAATATCGAGTTCGCCCCATTTGATCTCCGCTTCGGTGAGGTCGATCTCCCCCTGTTCATTTATGATATTGGCTTCCACCCCCCTCAGGATCTTGATCCCCTCGATCTCCCGCGGGATCATGCGCATATTGGAAAAGTGGTAATAATGGGGGCCGCCCGGCATGGCCGGGCCGTGATCCGTGATAGCGATCGCTTCCAGGCCGATCTTTTTTGCTTGATCAATGTATTCTCCCAGGGTTGAATAAGCATGGCCGGAAGAGATGGTATGAACGTGGAGATCCGCGACCAGCTTCATGATAATTTTGAAATGCGTTCGATTTCTTCATCGGGGATATCGAAATTGGCATGAACCGCCTGAACGTCATCGTGCTCTTCAAGATTACTAACCAGCCTTAGCACTTTTTGCGCCGTTTCACCGGTCAGCTTCACCGTGGTCGAAGGAACCATGGTCACATCCGCCGAAGAGGGATTATAGCCCTTGGCTTTTATTTCATCGCGTACTTTGATAAAATTTTCCGGAGCGGTAACGATCTCGAGGCTACTTTCTTCTGACAGAACATCCTCCGCGCCGGCATCGATGGCCGCCATGATCAACTCTTCTTCGCTGGTCGAAGTCTTTTCGAAAACGATGCTCCCCTTGCGGCTGAAAAGGTATGAGACGCTGCCGCTGGCGCCCATATTACCCCCGCCCTTTTCCAGTAGATTTCTTATCTCTCCGGCGGATCGGTTGCGGTTATCGGTCATGACTTCGATCATTAGCGCTACTCCACCCGGCCCATAACCTTCATATGTCAGCTCTTCCATGACAGTGTCGCCACCACCGACACCCTTTTCCACCGCCCGTTTAATGTTATCGCCCGGCATATTGGCCGCTTTTGCTTTATCGATGGCGAGTCGCAAGCGCGGGTTGCCGCCGGGGTCACCCCCTCCGATCTTGGCAGCGGTCGTTATCTCCTTGATGATCTTGGTAAAGACTTTGCCGCGCTGGGCGTCGGTTTTCGCCTTAGCGTGCTTGATGGTCGCCCATTTAGAATGTCCAGACATATTATTATAGCCCCGTTACTTGATAAAGCGTGATATTGACGGTTGGATTGGGGTTAGCCGCGGTGGGGGTTATCGGCTGCATCTGATTGATGAACTGGGTAAAACCGCAATTAGCCGTAACGCCCGAACTGCCCAACCAGACGGGTGAATCTCCAATCGGATGGTAAGCGATTATATAATAATCGCGCGCTTCCGTGGTTGGAATAGAAAAGCTGAAAGTGCCCGCAGAAAGGGCGTGTGTTTCTTGAGTAATTGGAGGGGTCGTTTTATCTTGGATACCATTTTTGGTATTAAAAACCACCAGGCCAACTGCCTCGGTGGTCGTCAAACCGCCGGCGCTAACTGTACCGTTAAGTGAAAAAGAGCCGGTCAAAACAGTAGTCGAAGTAGTGCTTGAACTTGTCGCGCTTTTAGGGATAAACATCATTAACATAGTTGAACAGCCGGATAGAGCAATGGCTGAACAAAGCAGTAACAAAACAGCTATTTTTTTCATGCTTTAACTCCTCGCTTTGATTTTATCACAGGTCTGCGGCATTTACAATTTCATGAATTTTATCACGGATACTGGAAAAATCGCCTGCTTCCATAAGCTTTGGATTAAACACCGAATTACCAATCGCCACCGCTGAAGCTCCTGCCGCAAAAAATTCCTTAACATTTTGCGCCGTAACTCCTCCGGTTGCAAGCAGTTTTATCTGATTAAAAGGCCCCTTTAATTCCTTGATATAGGCCGGCCCTCCAAACGACTTTACCGGAAAAATCTTAACCATGGTTGCGCCCAGCTCCCAGGCGCGCAGCACCTCATTGGGAGTCACTGCTCCTGGATAAATAATAATCCCGTTTTCAAGGCAGTATTTGATGGTTTCTGGATCGATTATGGGTGAGACGATGAATCTTGCTCCCGCTTCGAGCGCCATTTTGGCATCTTTCTGGTTTAAGACCGTTCCGGCTCCGATTTCAAAATGTTTGGAAGCCATACTGATCATTTCAATCGCATCTGGGGAGTTGAGGGTAATTTCAATGCTTTGCAGTCCACCAGCGACTGCTGCTTCAATAACCGGAATAATGTTTTTTTTATTTGCTCCGCGGATAATTCCCAGGATCATATCATTTCGGAATCATTCAGCAATCCGCGGTAGAGCTCGACAAAGCTTTTCTTCTCTTTACTCGAGCGCATCTCGATCGCCGCGCGCGGGTGCTGATTGAGGATACCGGTGATCATATCGGGGATCATATATCCCCACTCGATCTCGTTGCGCAGAGGGATAAAATCTTTCTCAATTATTTCTAGGATCGGATCGAGTTTAAATTTTGGATTCTTGAGGAAAGACAGAAGCAATTCTAACGGACAGTTTCCGGCTGCCCGGCCGATACCGTAAATTGTAGCATCCAGGAAGTTAGCCCCCTTGCGGATAGCTTCGATGGTATTGGCAAAACCGAGCTGCTGGTTATTGTGGCAATGGATCCCGACCTCGATCTTTTTGGGATTGAGATATTTAGCGTAAAGCTGGGTCAGAAAATGGATCTGTTCGGAAAAAAGCGCTCCATAGCTGTCGACAATGTAGACCGCTTTTAGTGGGCATTCGGAGAGTTGCTTAAGCGCTTCTTCCAGGTCGGGGAACAGCGCGGTCGAAACCGCCATAATATTAACCGTCGTTTCATAGCCTTTGTCTGCGCAGTGTTTGACCAGATCAATGGCCTTATCTACATCTTTAACATAACAGGCGATCCGCATCATATCGACAATACTATCTTTTTTCAGCGGGATATCGCTGTTGTCTACCCGTCCAATATCAACCATGGTCGATAGCTTGGTGTTTGACTGGATACCTTCGGTAACTTTACGCAGGAAATCTTCGCTGCAAAATTTCGCCTGGCCGAACTTTTCGGCCGCGAAGTATCTGGGTGAAGCGCGGTAGCCTAATTCAATATAATCCACCCCGGCGGCGGAGATCGCCTGGAAGACTGCCCGCACAAAACGGTCTTCGAACAGGTGCTCATTGATCAGTCCCCCGTCGCGGATAGTGCAATCCAAAACTTTAATTTCTGATCTGTACATATCTATATTATAGCTGAAATTGAAGCGAAAATAAAACGAAATTCTTTATATGCTAAAAGTTTCACGTTTTAATCCGATCAAGCGCTTCGCACTGCTGATCAATAATTTCGACAACCTGCAGTCGGACGATTCTGCTAACGGAAAATATTCGAGATTAAGTAAATACTGGGAAGGGAACCAGGCGGTTCATAAGCTAGAATGCGCCTTGCAGAGAGGCAAACCCGATTTTTCTCCCGAAGTAAAACATGAGTTGATCGCCAATATCAACCGCGAAGCCGCCTTCCAATATTATTCAATTACCAGGACCGTTGTCGATCACTATCTTTCTCAATCTAAAAAGCAGGATTATTTTGATAAAAAGGATGAATTAAGCCAACTTTTTCCCGGAGCGGTCGCGGACATCGCCAGTAAAGCTTTTGACCTTCTGGATTATATCAAACCGGGAGAGATCCATCTTTTCGCGCCGATTTCACAGCCGATCAGGTATGACAGAGTTCGAAAAATATTCCCTGACGCCCCATCACCTTCGAACGAAGCGTTAAATATTCTAGAGCAATTCAGGAAACTGGCCGATCCAAATTCATTGACGGTGATCTTTTACAAAGCCAGCGAGCCGGGCCATATCGCCGATCTGAGCTTCTACGATCTGATCAAATATCTGGATGTTATACCCGGCAAGAAGGTGCTGATCGCTCTCCGTCAATTTCCTTCGGCGCAGCTTGATCTTATAACCCGACAGCCAAGAAGAACAAATTTTGCCTTTCTCCAACCGATGATGAGCCCGCGGGGCGAGAGTCAAGAAGAACACGACTCGCTTGAGAAGCTGTGCCAGAACATACGCTCAGGCAGGCCGATAGGCAGTTTTATCCCGCGCTTTTTCCAGGTACACGCGCCTTTCTCGGTTCTGCTTTAATGTGAAATTCTGCTTATTTTTTACCGATAATATCAATAGAAGAGCCTTGAGCCCATAGGAGGAGAACCAATGAGTTTCGTTTCAAGAGTTTTACCATTTAAAACGGTTCGCGCCGAGGCCTACGGCGGCGGAAGAGTAAAGATCGAAGTAAAAAGGGAACTATTAAACCCAGCCGGCAAAGATATTATTGCTACCCTCAAATTTAATGGGACAACGGTCCATATCCCAAAAAACTCCGAAATATCCATCGGCTCATCGTCAAAATGCGACGTCCGAATTAATGATCCGACTATTGAATTTATGCATCTCCTGATCTCAGCCGGATCCAAGAATGTTTCTGCCCACAATCTTTCCTTTGAAAGAAAAACTGGCCTGTTTGACAGAAAAAACAATGAAGCGCGGGTTTTATCGCAGGAGGACGGCGATTTGACCCTGGAAGCAGATCGTGACATTATGTTTCCTCTTAACGGAGTTAACCGGTACCTGAATATGGTAATAAGTATAAAAGAAGAATCGGCCGAGGCTATTAAAGCCGCTATCGCGCTGCAGCTGGCGGCCCCAAGACCGAAGATTGAAGCTATCTCCCCCGCTTCGCTGGTAAAACGAGATGAACAAGTTGCTTTAGCAGCCATTGATCCAAAATTAATTGAAGACACTATCTTTTCGAAAGCAAAAACCCCGGAGGATATTAATGTTATTTATAGGAATAAATCCAATAAAATGTCTGGCCGCGAAAACTCAATTAAAAATATTTTTATGTATAGCTCTATTTTCTTTTTCCCTGTAGGATTGATATTAGATTTATTTACCAGCAGTACTACTCTATTTATGTATACGGGCGCAATGCTTACAGTCGGATTTTATTTAGCCCTTCTCGCAAACAAAATGTATTTTTCATTGAAGAGGCATTTTAAATTGAACGATGGTTTAGTAGATGTTTTACGAAAATTAAACGCCGAAGATATTACAACCGCCTTAGGTAATATAAAAAAGACAGACCTAAAGGATATCATGGAAGTATTAGCATACTATGATAAGGAAAAAGCGCTGGCAGTTAAGCAATTAATTGACCAACGATCAAAAGAGCAGGTTTCAAAAGAAACATTGCCTTCCGTAGAAATAAGAGCTTCCCTGCCGCCAGCGAAAGAAAGTTTAAGCGATGTTCTTGCTAAAGCGGGGTTAAAAGCGGCGCAGACGAGACAGGCGATAGAAGCAGGCCGATAAAAACAACCTAGATTACAAAGGTTTGATCCCGACTTTTTCCAGCGCCTTCATGTAAAGAGAAACATACTTCTTGGCTGACGCATCCCAGGAATAATCAAGCTGCATGACTTTTTCCTGTAAAGATTTCCAAATACTCTTTTTATGGAAGGTTTCAATCGCATGGTTGATCGCTCCCAACAAAGCCTTCGAACTATATTCTTCAAACACAAACCCCTCGCCCTCGCCAGTTTTACTGTCATAATTATGCACGGTATCGGCCAGACCGCCGGTTTTCCGGACGATCGGGATGGTGCCATACTTGAAACTGATCATTTGGCCCAAACCACAGGGCTCATAGCGGCTGGGCATCAAGAACATATCGGCGCCGGAATAGATCAGTTCCGCGAAAATCGCGTCAAAAGATAAATTTATCCCGATGTGATTGGGATATTTCTGTTTGAGTTCCTGAAATAGTCGATGATACTTAGGCTCACCGGTCCCCAAAACCACAAATTGGCAATGCTCGTGCAGAAGTGGCTCAATTACTCCGGCTAAGATATCAAATCCTTTTTGGTCTGCCAACCGCGAGATCATCCCGATCACCGGCGTTTCCACCTTTTGCGGTAGACTGTTTTTGTGCTGCAGTTGGATCTTATTTTCAACTTTTAATGAAAGAGTCGCAGTGCTGTAGCGGCGCGGGATATTCTTATCAGTCGCTGGGTTCCAGATATCGTAATCGATCCCGTTAATAATTCCATAGATATCCCGGCTGCGGGAGCGCAGCATCCCATCCAGTCCGTAGCCGTTCTCCGGAGTCTGGATCTCCCTGGCATAGGTTTCTGAAACAGTATTGATGACATCGGCGAAAGCAATCCCCCCCTTGGTCAGCGCCAGGTTGTCCCAGAACTCAAGATAATCTTGCTTAAATATTTGCCAATCGAAACCGGTCAAATAGATATCTTCCTTGTCGAACATCCCAAGGTAACCCATATTATGAATGGAATAAACCGTCCCCGTCCGGTTGAAGAAAGGATCGTTCTTGTAGGTCACTTTCAAATGCGCGATCACCAGCGCAGACTGCCAGTCATTGCAGTGGACGATATCCGGCTTCCAGTTGATGGCTTTCAAGAACAGCGGGGCCGCCTGGCAAAAAAGGGAAAAGCGCTCAAGGTTATCCGGATAATCGATCCCTTTAACCTGGTATAATTCTTCGCGGCTGCCGAAATATTTTTGGTGGTCGACAAAATAGACTGGAATATCGGTATCCGGGATGCGGCCCTCGCAGATATTCACATTCTCCGTAAATCCGCCCAGTTTGACCTTTAAGCTATTAATCTTCTTCATCCGGCAGTTAACTTTTTTATAACGTGGCATAAAGACCCGGACATCGTGGCCAATCGCCTTTAAGGCTTTAGGGAGAGCTCCCGCCACGTCTGCCAGACCGCCAGTCTTGGCGAAAGGGACTACTTCAGGGGAAATGAGGAGAATTCTCATAAGATCGAATCGATCTTCTCTACATATTCGTTGACCAGTTTTTGTGCCGCTTTTTCCGTCGCCGCCTCCGCACAGATGCTGACGATCGGCCGCACCGGATCGGGCAGGATCAGGATCCAATCATCGTGGTGAAAGATCTTAACACCGTCGGTCAGGTCCATTTCTTTATCCTGCTGATCTTCCACAATAGTGCGCAGCACTCGGCCCTTGAGTTCCGGCGGACAGGATATCTCCCGGCAGCTCATGTTCACCTTGGGGACCTCGGCCGCGATCTCCGACAAATTGACCTGGGTTTTTGACAGCATCTCCAGCAGCTTGACCGAAGCGAACATGGCGTCAAAGGCGGGCTGGAATTCAGGGAAAATAAATCCGCCCAGATTCTCTCCCAGCAAGGTAATTCCCGGTTTGGAAGATACTTCCATCATATCGCGAAAGCTGGTTTTGGTCCGCACCACCCTGGCCATATATTTTCGTGCGATCTCATCGATCACCCGGCTGGCTTTTACCGGCACGGCGATCTGGGCCTTTTTTTCGGTGCGGCAGGCCAGAATGGTTAAGATCGCCAGCTCGACATCGCCCTGGAAGATATGCCCCATCTCATCGCAGAGAAAAATCTTCTCCGCGCCGGTATCCAGCATGATCCCCAGATCGGCCTCCAGCGATTTAACGATCTGCGAAAGCTGGGAGAGGGACTTTTCGAACATCAGCTTGCTCTTGGTGATCTTGGTTTCGTCAATGTGCGCGTTCAGAGCGATAACATCGATCCCCAGCTCTCCCAGGATGGAAGGAAAAATCTGTGAAGCGGAAGAATACGCATAGTCGACGACCACTTTGAAATTGGCCGCTCGAATCGCTTCGCGGTCGATGCAGCTGAGCACCCCTTCTTTGTAGGACTCGGCAATACGGTGGAACGGGAAACTCAGCTCGCCGATCTCTTCTGCCACCGTACGCTTAAAGTCTTCGCCAAAGAATAAGCGCTCGATCCTCTTTTCTGGCGCGGAAGCCAGGTCCATTCCATTATCATCAAAAAATTTGATATCAATCACTTCTTGATCGTAAGGGGATTTTCTGACATGAAAACCGCCCCGGCTTTTCAACGCTTTCAGTTCATAGCGGTTAACCGGAATGGGGACCATTTCCAGATCAGAAACATTGACGCCAGCGGATAATGCTCCGGACAGCAAGGCCCGATATATCATGCGCGAAGATTTATGCGAATCACGCGAAGTGGTGATCCAGCTGCCTTTTCCCAAAACAGAACCGTAAGCTGCTCCCAGCGCGGCCGCGAATTCCGGTGTCAATTCCACATTACATAAGCCAGTGACGCCGTAGGGACCAAAGATCCCCCGGCTCCAACGTTCCCGCCAAACCATTGAACGGGAAACGGTAGCCCCCTCTTCGATCACCCGGTTTGGCCAGACTTTAACATAAGGTTTTACGTTTACATCTTTGCCGATATTGCAATCTTCGCCAATTACCGATCCTTCTTCGATATAACTCCTATCGCCGATCACGGTTCCGCGCGCCACGACCGCACGCTCTAAACGGACCTCTGAGCCAATGATCACATTGTCCCAGAGTACCGCTTCCTTGATCACCGCTCCCCTTCCGATCTGACAGTCTTTCCCGATCGAAACATTGTGGAGCGAAGCATCATCAGCGACCACCGATTTTTCACCAATGATGGAAATGCCGTCAACTTTGGCGGAAGAAGAGATGTTAGCGCTCTTAGCGATAGCCGTATCTTCTGCGTGTGATAATTCATAATGGATTTTACTGTACTCTACCAGGTTGCCAATATCCTTCCACAGACCGGACGCGATAAATCCATACAGCGGTTGCGATTCGGACAGGAGCAGAGGAAAAAGATCTTGGCTAAAATCAAACGGCCGGCCGGTAGGGATATATTGCAGAATCTTGGGTTCGAGTACGTAAATCCCGCAGTTAACGGTATCGGAAAAGACCTCGCTCCAGGACGGCTTCTCCAGAAAACGTTTTACTTTTCCGTCTTTATTTAGAATAACGATCCCGTAGGCAAGCGGATTGGATACCCGGGTCAGCACAATGGTTGAAAGCGCCCTTTTATCATTATGGAACTTTATTATCTCTTCCAGGTCGAAGTCGGTAATCAGGTCAGCGCTGATCACCAGAAAAGGCTCCTTAAAATTCTGAGCGGCAAAACGGACCGCACCGGCAGTCCCATAATCCTCCTGTGCCTGAACATATTTGATCTCTACGCCAAATTTTGTGCCGTCTCCGAAATAATTCTTGATAACTTCTGGTTGATGGTAGAGCACCGCGGTAATATCTTTGATATGGTGTTTGCGCAGCAGATGGATCACGTATTCCATGAGCGGCCGATTAGCCACCGGCACCATCGGTTTAGGCATATTAACGGTTAAGGGATGCAGTCTGGTCCCTAATCCGCCAGCTAAAACTACCGCTTTCATAAATAGACTCTATAATCTATTTCCGGGAAAAGGTTGTCTTTATACTCAAGATCTGACAGCCAAGGTTCATCAAGGCTGCTTGATCGAATCATATCATAGATCTGTGTGAAACGCTCAATATGATCCTTGGTTCGCTTATAGGCATAAGGAACACAAGTCCCAGTCTTGAAAATGAAAGCCCAATCAGATGATTGCGCCAAGAGCAGCTCCCTGGCCGCTTGATTCAGGGCCCGTCGCATAACTCCATTCGCATTCGGATAGCTGCTGGCCAATTCCACCATCCGGTCCGCCGCCTTGTGCAGGTGGCGATAGATCCAATCGTTTGATCCCTCAAGCCATACTTCACTGTAACCTTTGTATCCCCAGGATGAAAGCGAAGGGGTAACGATCTGGTTCCGTGGGAACCAATCCAGGTATTCGGAAGGAGTGATCATCTTAACCGTTTTTTGATCGCAAGACAGTTTACGGATCAGAAAATCCAGCCATTCCGGTCCTTCATACCACCAGTGCCCGTATAGTTCTGCGTCGTAAGGAGAAACAATGATCGGCTTTCTTCCCAGCAGATCGTAAAGATATTCCACCTGTTTTTCGCGATTGAACAAAAAGTTGCCGGCATGGTCCGCCGCTTTATCAAGCGCCCATTTGCGGACATAAGGCTGTTTAGATGCCAGGTCCACCCTGCCGGTTATCCGGTGATATTTAATGCCGGTGTTTATACGGGTTCCGTCAACATGAATGTAAGGTCGGATATAGTCGTAATCGAGATCGAAACCGACATCCCGATAGAATTCGCGGTAATTATAATCTCCCGGATAACCTTCGTTCGCGCTCCAGACTGCTTTGGAAGATTCCATGTCACGGCCGAAAGCCGCCACCCCAGACTTACAATAAATTGGCGCAAAAACACCGTATTTCGGGCGGGGTGAGCCGTGGAGGATACCGTGAGTATCGGTTAGGAAGAATCGAATCCCCTCTTCCTTTAAAATCTCATCATGACCGGGTTGATAGCCGCATTCCGGCAGCCAGATGCCGCGCGGGCGACGCCCGAATAATTTTTCATAATGCGCGGCTGCGACCTTTATCTGCGCCCGCACCGCGTTGGGATTGATCTCCATCAGCGGCAAGAAACCGTGGGTAGCGCCGCAAGTGATGATTTCCAACTTACCCAGATCCTGTAATTTTCTGAAAGCATTGACCAGGTTCTTACCGTATTTGCTGACAAACAGTGCCCGGGCCTCCACAAAATTCTGGTTGTACATTTTGGCCAATTCGTGGAATTCGGGCTGCCAGCGGGTCCGATCGATCTCTTTATAGGTAAGCTCGATTAACTTATCGATATGTTGGAGATAACGTTCCTGCAGCAGCGGATCAACAAACATGGAAGCCAGCGTGGGGGTGATCGTCATGGTCAGCCGGAAATCGATCCCGTCATTTACCAGACCTTCAAATACTTTCAGTAAAGGAATATAAGTTTCGGTTATGGCTTCATAGAACCAATCTTCTTCCAGAAAATCTTCGTATTCCGGATGGCGCACATAGGGCAGATGAGCGTGCAGGACTAACGCTAAATAGCCTTTTTCCATTATTTAGTCTGTACTTCTTTCTACCGTGGGGGTTATTTTTCGGCGCTCCGCTCCATCATCGCGGATAGCTTCAATAGGAATGATCTGTTTGCCGTCAGGTAAAGAAAAGCGCAGGCTAAAGGTCCCATCTTCTCTTAGATCGATCTTCCGCCCCTGCACCGTGACGGTTGCCGTCGGCTCAGTCGCACCATAAACGATCAGTTCACAGTTAGCCACCAGCCAGAAAGGCCGCTCTTTGGCTGACAGCTGGCGCATAGGGGAAGAAATAGAAGAAACCCAGCCGGAAGAGAGCTCCTGCTGGAAACGCTTTTTCATCATTTCTCTGATCTCGCCCGAGCTGCGCCCGATGCCAAATCCGCCGGACAACGAATATATTTTCTCCCAGTCTGGGATCATCCATTGCTCATCAATTACTTCGGACATCTGGTCACGCGGCATAGTGACCCAATTTGATCGGGCGGCAGTTATAAAGCGGCCGTCAGGAGTCATAAAACCGACATCCACACAATAGGTGCGGTTAGGTGAAGGGACCCGAATATACCAGTTTTTAGCTCCGCCAGAGACTTCGATATCAAAAGAATTCCAGTTTTCGGTATCATATACCCGCAGCAATAGCCGCGAACGGTTAAAGGTTTCTTCTCCCAGTTCGCTTATAATCTCCTTGCGGCGTTTGCCGTTTACTTCCCAGTAGGCATGCAGCCAGTGCGGATCGCGGATCATCAATACAATCCGGTTATCATCGTATCCTACGGGGAATTCAAACGGTTTTTCTTCGACAAATTTCTGAATAACCGGACCCGGACCGGTATAATATTTGCTTTCTTCCACTTCTTGCATTTCGACCGTCGAAGCCGGCCGCTCCGGTTTCTTGGCCCGGTTACCGGTAGTTTTAACTTTGGAAAGAACTTGCTTGATAATACTGGCCTTTTTCTTTACACCAGTTGGGGCTTTGGCTTTTTTTGAACCTGAAGCTCTCTTAAATATTGCCATTTGTTTTACCTCACAATCCGCAAAGAATTCTCACTGCCCCACATATTGGTTACCAGTTTATCCGCCGCCGGATCATTGTACCAGGCCCCGTCGGCCAAAAATTTATATTCGTACTCTCCGGGCGTCAGGCTTAGCTGCGCTTTCCATTCGCCGCTCTTCCCTTTGCTCATTACGATTGCGCCCTGCTCCCAATTAGAAAAATTACCGGCTAATTTGACCTCATTAACAGTTTCCGGCGCTTTAAATTTAAACGATACTCTTTTCTTTTTTGCTGCTGCGGTTTCGGTCATCGCTTTCCCCTTTGCTCTTGGCATTAAATTTTCACCTCCCTTAAATATTTGGCCGCTTCTTCTGGCGCGGTCGGATTGATATATAAGCCCGACCCCCATTCGAATCCGGCCATCTTGGTCAAACGCGGAATAATCTCGATATGCCAGTGAAAATCATACTGGATCGTTCCCCAGTAGTCCGGCTTTCCCGCTCTGGGAACCGGGTTGGGGGCGGTATGTAACACATAGTTATAGGCCGGATCATTCAGAGTCTTTTTTAAACGCATTAAGATATCTTTTAAACAGCGTGCCAGCTGGACACGCTCTTCGTCCGGTAATATCTGGAACCCATATTCGTGCCGGCGCGGCAACAGCCAAACCTCGAAGGGAAAGCGCGATGCGAAGGGAGTGAAGACTACAAAATACTCATTCTCATACACCAGCCGCTCGCCTGATCCCAGTTCCTGCCTGATCATATCGCAAAAGATACAGCGTTCTTTTTCCTGAAAATAGGCGCGGCAGCCGGACAGCTCCAGCTTTACATATCGGGGGGTGATCGGCGTAGCGATGAGCTGGGAATGAGGATGCGAAAGAGAAGCCCCCGCCGCGGTTCCATAATTTTTAAAAACTAGAATATATCTAAATCTTTTATCTTTTTCCAGGTCCTGGATCCTTTGTTTATAAGCCCAGAGGATCTTTTCGACCTGTTCATCCGGCAGGTCGGGAATATTTAAATTGTGCTGAGGGGTTTCGATGATCACTTCGTGCGCGCCGATGCCGCTCATCATATCAAAGATCCCCATTCCGGTGCGGTTTACTTCTCCTTCAATTATTAAAGCGGGAAATTTATTAGCGATAACCCGGATATCCCACCCCTGGGTATTGGGAAGAGTGGTCGCTTTTCTCCAGGCAATAATTTCATTAGGGGTTTTACTTTCGTTGCCTTCACAAAACGGGCAGAACTTGGTTTCGGCACCTTCAGAAGCAACCGACACCGATCCAAAGTCAGACGGTCTTCTACCTCTTTCGGTAGAAACCACTACCCAGCGATCAGATATTGGGTCTTTTCGTAGTTCGGGCATGAGACCTCCTCTCTATTCTTCGATCCGCAATGATAGCTTGATCTCCCACTTTTCACCAGGATTCAAGGAAAATCGCCAGTGCGGGAAGATCACGGAACTTTGGTAGTTTTTCTCAAATCCGCTTTCCGATTGCGAAACGGTTTCAATCGGAAAACGCCAAAATTGGGCTGGCTTTTCCAGGTCTAATGATACACTAAGCCCTTTCCACTCGTCAACTACTTTTATTCGTCTTACATCATCCAAAATCCCGCGGCTGGCCAGCTGTTTATCCGCCAGCTCAATATCGTCGACAACATAGTATCGATCGTCCGCTCTTCCGGCCAGCAAAGAAAAATTGTATTCGGTCCCAAACCAAAGATCGATTTTCTCTTTTCCCGGATTGGATATTTCATAATTTATATTGATAATCGACTGGCGAGCAAAAAGCGAAATATTTTTTTCCAACTTGACCGGTTTCCCGCTGACACTTCCGTTCCGGTGCAGCACTAGGGAGATCTCATTGCCCCGCCGTTTGGGCATAAATTCATAAGGTTCGATCACAAAATCACCGGCCTCCTGATATGTGACCTGTGCGAATTTATCAAAGTCGGTATCCTCTCCCAGGAAATGGTCCAGCAGGCAGATGCGGCGATGCCAATCATATACCAGGGCTTGTTCCAGCCCCTTTTCTTTCATTCTCGATATCTCATGAATGGTGGTCGCCCCAGATGTATTGCCGTTGGGGGAAGAAGTCGCAGCTCGCCTGATTTTTTCATGATAGACTTCTTCTCGGCGCGCCAGCGTGTTGATCAGGTTAAAACATTTTGGCTTATAGTCAAGTTCAAATAAAGCGCCGCCCTGCGCGGGCGAAAAATACAAATTAAGCAAACTGTTAGATAAAATAACCTCATCATTGCCGTCCTTATCGAAATCGGTAACCGTAATTTCGGCAAAATCATCCCTTCCGCGCGAGTATTGATCGATCATATTTTCCGCTCTGATTAGATGCTCATAAATCGCGTGCCGAAGGTAATTCAAATATAAGCCGCCAAAGACCCCGTGCCAGTAAGCGCAGTTGCACTGGCCCATGTATAATTCGCTCTGGGCTTCACGCAAACGATTTTCTCTTTCCTTCTCGCCCAGGATAGATTTCCCTTTCTTGATAGTTGCCAGCCGCTGACTGACCTGCAGCATTTTCTTATGCATATTGTTTGATTCAGGATATTTGACCATAAAATTTCTGAAGAAACCGCCCTTAAAGAACTGTTCATATTCTTCCATTTTCCCCTGCCGCTTTAGATCCTCCATGATCTTCTGCAGTTTTTTCCCTGACTGGGTCGGCAGCGACCATTCCATCATTTCAAAATAGGAAGCGGTCGGAAGATAAATCCTTCCAACCGGCGGATGTTCATCCACGTATTCTGAAAAATGGGTAAAGTCTATCCAATCGCTATTATCCTCCAACATCGTCAGCAATCTCTCCAGATAACCATCCTGATATACCCATTTATGGGTCCCCGGCCAGACCCCGAACTTTTCCCCATCGTCCGCCAGTATTGCCGCTGCTTTTCCGCCTTCGACCGCGATACTTCGCAGGTAATTAATACTGTCTTCCGGCAGCTTAAAAGGGATAAGATAACGCAAGGTCTTATTGATCGGAAAAATATTGAGAGTTGAACCTTCTTCTTCGGTTATATAATGCCCCAGCAGTTCATTGACCGGCACACCGGCCGAAATAAAATGGTAATCATCAACCGTAACATAGTCTATCCCGGTTTTAGAAAGGACCTTGGGGAGCTGCGGCTCCCAGATCCGCTCGGTCAACCACATTCCCCGCGGGGCAACTCCAAACTTCTCTTTAATAAAATCGTTCTGCATGTTGATCTGCCCGAGCTTGTCTTCATCCGGCAGGGTGCAGATCACCGGTTCATAATAGCCCGCGGTCATCACTTCCATTTGTCCCCGTTTTACCAATTTCTTAAGATAATCGATATATTCCGGGTGTTTTTCCATGAACCAGTCGTACAGGATTCCGCTGTAATGAACAGCGAATTTTATGCGGGGATGGGCGTCCATCAGCTGGATGAACGGCAGATAGGCTTTCTCATAAGAGTCTTCCAATATGTGTTCAAAATTACCCACCGGCTGATGGCAATGGATCCCGAAAAGGAATTTTACTTTCTTCATTATCGCCCCTTCCTGTTTAATTTAAAACTTCTCAAACGTACCACTGTTCCTGTTCATAGGTTTCGGTCGGGACAGTTATCATGATCCCCCCGCCCCTGGGCCAGCGTTCCAGTTCCTGGCCGTCCTTATAAACCACCACGAAAAACTCGATATTCTGTCCGGCCGAAACTTCCAGCCCCGAAAAGGGAACCCCAATCTCAATGATCCGGTTAATTCCGAAAGAAGTGATGTCTTTGACATATTCCCATTCCTGCCTGTCCCCCATTTTAAATATTTTCAGAAGATATTTATTTTGCTGGGGATCAAACAACAGTTCTATCTTTTTGTCATGCGGAGCAGTAGTGATAATGGAAAAGGAAAAATTTCTGAATTCATCATTGATCATCTGCAAATTAACGCCCAGGCGGATAAAGAGATCGTTCATGCTGAAACCATAGTAAATATCTTTTAACAGCGTTTCAATTTGGTGCATGGCGCCGCGAGCCCTTGAAATATCAAAGAACCCGGCTGACAGCCATTCATAATAATTGGTAATTTCGCCATCCAGCGTTGGCTGTATAAGATAGACCGGTTCTTTGATCGGCCGTAAGATACCGGCTTTTTTGATCGGGGTTTCGAGCTCTTTTGGATATTTGCGGCCAACCAGACTATAAACATTGATCAAATGCTTGCGGAAGAGGGCGTCAAAAACCGCATCATTTTCGGACGAATGATCATCTCCAAACCACCAGCACCAGTCAGATCCTTCGGCAATATAGATCTCCTGCCAGGCGGTCTGATTCTGTGGATCGCTTGATCCCTCCAGCGCCAGGCGGGCACGGTAGAGATAATCCCAGGCCTGGTTGTCTTCGCTGTGGCCGATCCAGATCTTAAAATCATTGTTAATCCATGAACCGGCGAACAATTGGTTTAATTGCCTAGTGGGAGGATTTTGCTCAAGATAATCCGATACCCTGGTAGTCTTTACCATCGGATCCTGAGAAAGCCGGTTATAGAATGCTTCCAGGAACTCTTTGCCGCCGCCCGAATAATATTCCCAGGCATTTTCCCCATCCAAAATTACCGATACCAGATAGTTCTTTCCATCTTCCGGCAGGCTGATACGGATATTATTTAGATGTGCCATGAAATCGGTCACCGCGTCCTGGACCTTCCAGCGGTAATAGACAAATCCGATCTGATCGGAAATAAAATGATTTCGGTAGATCATGGCTATGGCTGAACCATCCTTCTCCATCAGATAGGGCTGATACAGCTCCTGCGCGGAGAGCGAACGTGATCGGACTTCGATCTTTTGCAGTGATTTTTCCAGGATCGCTTCGTCGGTCGCGATCCATTTGATGCCGGCACCGCAAACCAGCGGAATGATCTTTTCAGAAACCGAACCTTCGGACGGCCACATTCCCCGCGGCTTTCTTCCAAAGCGCTGCTCATGGAACTCGACCGCTATTTGGATCTGCCTTTCAGCATCCTCGGGATGGGTAAACTGGACTTCAGGCAGTTTGGCAAAGGGCATCGATTCCCGGGCGACATTTGAATCACACAGCAGCGGCAGGATGGGATGATAAAAAGGGGTGGTCGTCAGCTCGATCTGTCCCCGATCTTCCAATTCTTTGTACTTTGGGATAACCTTCCCCATTACTTCCCATTGTTTATTAATGACTGTTTGCTTATCTTCTTCGGTAAAATATTTGCCTTTCCGAATCAATTCCTTTAATACCATATCTTCATTTTTTGAAATAAATCCGAACCAGGTGAGGTTAAACCACACCTGCAGATCAAGTAATTCTTGAGCTGAAAAACGTTTAGCGGTTTTTGTCAGTTCTGCCGGGGTAAAAAATCTCCCGCGTTTTAAAAGAAGATCATGGTAGCGGGGATAGGGAATAATCATATTGTCCCAATTAGCCATAAAAAAGTTTTGCAGCAGGAATACCCGGTCGTCCGGAGTGAGATCCGCGGCCGGTTTCAGGGTGAGATCCAGGAATTTATCAGAAACCTTATTGTTAACGTAATCTTCGATCTGCGCAAGCAGGGATGGAACCAGGTTAAAAGTGACGCGCACCTCGGGGAAACGATCGAGGATCGCTACCATATCATAATAATCTTTTATAGCGTGCAGCCTGACCCAGGGAAGAATGTATTCCCCGGTCACCAGATCCTTATAATAAGGCTGGTGCATGTGCCAGATGATCGCCAGAGAGACCGGTTTACTTGTCATAATAAAAAATTATAGCCTGCCCTTCTATTTGGGATTATTCTTCTCCTGCATATCTACGCCTTTAGTGATAACCCACATGGCAAAAAGCAGCGCTACCACCGTTATCAACATAATAGTTGAACATATTATCAAGGTTACAACGATCGCGGTATTCATTTTCTCCTCCTTTATTCTTTTGGGGGCGCCATTTTTGGCGCCCGGCCGAATACTTTTTGATACTTTTCCGGATAGCTATCTTTGCCGCCAATCAATAGCATGGAAAGCGGCATGACCTGCCCGGCGATTTTGGTCATTTTAGCAGTGAGCTGAGCAATATCCCATTGCGCATGAGCATCTTCCCGCAGGCGGGAAATATGATACAGTTCCCGGACATTGGTGGTTAATAAAATCCTTTTGCGATGGGCGCCGGTCAGGACATATTGGGCCGCCAGTGGATGCTCTGCCATTAGGTCCAGAAATAAACTTTCGCTGCTTTTCATCAGTTGAACAAAATTCTTATCTTCTCCCGCCTGCCTGATCTTGGGGGGAATGGTTACTCCCAGCGCCGGATCATAGGTTTGAGAAGTAATGGTCGCCATCCGATGGCGCTTCATCTGCGCGAAACAGGCGGAAGAGAGGACCAGATCATAGGTCAGATAAAGGTGCTCAAATTCCCTGAGGGTTGAATCATAAAATTCCATATGCTGGAAGGCTTT
>Ga0315287_10000648_pt1 | contig 30597 bp, 20 predicted proteins | sample YL17G11_0_MG_FD_205037 | JGI IMG/M metagenome (GOLD analysis project Ga0315287, IMG submission 205037) | Sediment microbial communities from Yellowstone Lake, YNP, Wyoming, USA - YL17G11_0 | ecosystem: Environmental > Aquatic > Freshwater > Lake > Sediment | place: USA: Wyoming | collected...
AGTTCGCGGTTCAGGAAAACCTGGGGAGAGTCGAGCGGGATCGGGGACTCGCTCGCGGGATCCAGGGCGCGTTTCGGGTCGGATGTGCCGGGCATGAGGTGGTCTGTCACCTTCGTTCTTCCACTCGGCTGCGGGAATGCACGGTCCGCCGGCCGACTGGCGGGCGCGGCGGAGCACGGAGCAGTCTACTCTACGCGAAGGTCCTCCGGCTGAAAAGGCTCGCCCGCCGCGCCCGCGGCGGACGGCATCCCGGCCGGCGACGAAGCCCCGACGGAAACCCGGCCCGCTCCGTCTCCTGGGCGGCCCCGCCACCTTCCCAAGACGAGCGCGCCGGCCCGTCGCCCTCCCCGTCTTGCTCGACTGCGACAACGGCGCCTGCGAGCCGGAGCCCGACGCCGGTGTCGGGGGCCCGTGGCAACTGCGCCGCTCATTGATTCTCCCAGCCGATCGAGACCGCCGACTTGCCATCCTCGAAGCCGTGGGCCACGTCGAGCCGGAATCTCCCCCTCGTCCCCAGGCCGGCAAGCCGTAGGCCCGCCCCGCCGTCCACCTGCCAGGGGACATGAGCGGACTGCGATGTGTCCCAGGGTTTCGCCGTATCGACGAAGAGGATCCAGCCGAGGCGCAGAGGCATCACCGTCCACGCCCAAACCTGTCGCTCCAGGCCGCCGTGAACGAGCGTGCGCCCGAACGCGGGGCCCGCCACGACGCCGCCCTCGAGCAAAGGGTGTGCCCTGAGGAATTCGGCTCGTCCATGGCCGGTGCCCGCGCCGGGCCAGAGGGCGAGGGGGGCCTTCGAAGTGGCTCGGGAGATCCCGGCGCGAGCCCGCCAGCCGCCGAGCTGAGAATCCCTCGAGGCCCAGCGCACCCGCAGGCTGCCGGCTCCGAACGGAGCTCCGCCCTCGAGGCTCGTCCACCGGGCGATCTGCGCGCCCAATGCCAGATGATCCCCTGCCCAGCGCGTCTCGATGCTCCCCTCGGCGGAGAGGTGAGCGCCTCGGCCGGTCCAGCGGTCCAGAGCCGCACCGGCCTCGAGGCGGAGATCCGCCCCGACCCAGTCCGCGAAGGAGAGCGCGGCGCGTCGGCGCTCCTCTCGGATCACTCCCTGATCCGCCGTCCCTGCCGCGTAGGCCTGGCGCTCCCAGAAGCCATCCACGCGCCAGATCCCGGGTCGCCCCCCGACTGCCGGCGCCGCCAGCCCGAGCGAGACGCGCGGCCGCTCCCGCCAGAACCTCCACCCAGCGGTCCACAGCTCTCCATTCCCGGTAGGGCTCGCCACGCTGACGGCGACCTCGCGCTCGGTGAGAGCCTTGAGGCCCGCGCCGCCCGCATCCCACGGCCCCTCGAACAGCAGCGGCCGCTCGAGCAGAGCCACGTTCACTTGCGCGCGTCCCTCCGGCAGCGGCCTGAGACTCAGACGGGACGCCGAACTCGCCGGCAACTCGGCCAGACGCCGGCGCGCGCGAACGAAGGCGCTCGACGTGAGGAGCCGCCCCGGCGGCAGATCGAGCTGGCTGGCCACGGCGCGATAGCGGATGCGGACCAGGCCGTCGATGCGCGTGAGGTCGGCGCGCGGCTCGGCGAGGTGGTTCCAGGCGCGGAGCGCCCCCTCCACGTTCCCGGCCAGAAAGCGGCTCCCGGCGAGGAGCCGCCACGCGTGCGCATCGCTCGGATCGCGTTCCAGAGCGCGCTCCGCCAGACGGGCGGCTCCGCCCCAGTCCTCGGCGCGAAACCGCAGCCCGGCGAGCTCCCGCAGGGGAGCGGCCGAGGCGGGGCACAAGGATTGCGCCGCCAGGAACCGCGCCTCCGCACCGGCGGTGTCGCCGTCTGCCGCCTGGCGGATCCCCTCCTCCACGAGGGCGTCGCAGCCATCGAGGACGGTGCGGGACGAGGAGTCGGGCGCCGCGGGTGCAGGCCCGTCCGTTGCCGTGGCGCGCGGCGGGGGAAGGATCAGGAGCGTCGAGCGTCCGCTCCGGGACCAGGCGGCGTCGAAATCGCCTTCGCGGCGGACCCGGAACGGACCCACCGCCGGATCGTGGAAGATCACGCCGCCGTTCGCCCACGCGACGAGCACGACGTAGTGAAAGGAGCCGGGGGCCACCTGGATCAGGGCGATCACGGGGCGGCCCTGGGCGAGGTGGCTGCGCGCGTCCGCGGGGGTTCCGCTCACGGGCATGGCAGACCAGCCGCGAGCCCGAGCCGCCTCGGCCAGGTCGGCCGTCCGAATCCCGGCTTGCCCGGGTCTCACCAGAGCAGCGAAGTCCTCGGCCAGCACCGCGCGCTCTCCCCAGTAGCGCAGGACCATGGCGAGAGCGGCCCCGCCGCAGAGGGCCTCGCTCTGGGGGACGTACGGGACGTCGAGGATCCGCACCTTCTCCTGCGGGCCGCTCTCGTCCGCAGGCGCGACGTGGGCAGCGGGGGGGGCGAAGCCAGCGATGGTGGCGAATCCAGTGGGAGTGGCAAAGGCAGCGGGTGTGGCAAAGGCAGCGGGAGCGGCAGAAGGCCGCCAGAAGAGGGCGGCCGCCGTCACGAAGACGCCGGCCGCCATCCACGCTCTCATGGACGACAGACCCTCAGGCGACGATGAGGAGGATGACTCGCCCCGGCATCACCAGAGCAGCGGAGCCTTCGGCCAGCCCCGCGGGTTCTCCCCAGCGGCGGAGAACCGTGGCGAGAGCGGCGGAGGGCCGCGAAAGGCGGGCGGCCGCCGTCACGAAGACGCCGGCCGCCAGCCACGCGCTCATGGACGACAGACCCTCAGGCGACGAGGACGATGATGAGAACCAGCAAGACGATGATGATCACCGTATACGTGAGCGTGACCCGCCCTTCGCCGCCGAGCTCGGTGTCCGCCGCGCGTGCATGCGCGGCCACGTCCTTGAGCTGCTCGCCGGAAAGGACGGCCACGGCCGCGCTGGCGCGCTGGAGGTCCAGCCCCGCCGAGGCCGCGATCTGACGAACCTCGGAACGCTGCAGCAGATGGCCGATGGCCTGCCGGTCGGCGTTCTCCTGGCTTGCCTGGGCGTCGATGCGGGCCTGGATCTCGACATCGCCGACCACGTGTCGTCGAGTCTCACCGGCCACCCCGGCGCTAGCGGCGCTAGCCGCGCCGGCAGCCGCGCAGATGATCAGAGCTCCGAGGAGACCCAAGGCCATCCCACGGTACCTTGCCATCGCATCCTCCTCCTTGTGTCGTGCACCGGACCTACATTCGCGCAGCCGTCGTCGCCGCTCGGATTCCATCTCCACCGTCCGTCGCGAGAGGCTCCCAATCCCGAGTCTCCTCCCGCACGCCACGGCAATACCGGAGTGTAATGCGGAGTCCCGTCGCTGGGAAGCAGCGTCTCGTCCACGGCATGGCGAACCGGGCCAGCGAGAGTCCCTCCGGTCCCAACAACCATATGTCGTCCACCGGAATGGGGCGTCCCGGTCCCGAATCAACGAGATGCCTCCCAGATGCCTTGACGGCGGGATGATCTGCTCTTTCCTCGTCTGCCGACCCAGGCCGACCTCCGACCCGCGCCACCGGCTGAGCATCCTTGGACCGATCCCTATGGAATCACGGCCGCCGCGCGGGGGCGGGAGGAGCAGGAAGAAGCGGAGATCGAATCCCCGGCCCGACACCGCGCCGGACAGCCTCGCAGCCGCCATTCTCGGGAGGCCACGTTCCTGGCCGGTCCCAGTCTCGACCGAGCGCCGGCGACCGCCTATACTTGTCTGGTTCGCAGCCTCAGCGCAGCCATGGACAGAGGCCGCACCGCATCCGAAACGCGGAGCCCAGAATGTCACACACCAGGTCCTGCTTCTCGATCGCTCTGCTTCTGCTCGGCATCGCCGGGGCGCGCGAGGCCCGTGGCCAGTGCATCCTCGCCAACCCCAGCTTCGAGATGCTCGGCAGCGGCAGCGAGACGTTCGCCGGCTGGAGTCAATTCGGACCGACCGGGTCCTCGTCGTCTGCCGCGCACGGCAAGTGGGCCGCCAGGGTGTCGGGCCCCGACACGGGCGGCTGGGACGTCTCCGGCTACTGGCAGCAGATGGACTCTGCGCCCGGCGCGCGCTGGTCGGCGTCGGTGTACGTGAAGCACTCCTCGGCGCATCCGCTCACCGGCCAATCGAAGGCGATCCTCAACATCGAGTGGCGCAATGCCGCCGGGAACCTGATCAGCTACGAGTCCTTCCCCCTGGCGGACGCCGCCACGCCGACCGAGCAGTTCAAGAAGCTCTCGGTGACCAGCCAGCCGGCGCCGGTCGGCACGGTGAAGGCGCGCCTGCTGCTCGGCGTCCTGCAGGCGCCGACCGACCCGGTCCCCGACGTCACCTACGACCAGGCCACCTTCGACGACCTCACCCCGCCGACGCTTGACGACGTGCAATGGTCGGACTTCCCCGGCGGCCGCACGCTCGCGTTCGGCGGGCGCACCTGGCGCGTCAAGGGGCCGGGGTACTACGGCCCCGGCCCGAACCTGTTCTGCGATACCGCCGGCTGCACCTGGGTGGACGCCGAGGACCGCCTGCATCTGACCATCCAGAAGATCGGCTCCTCTTGGTACAGCACCGAGGTGGCCCTCGAGGACGTGCTCGGCTACGGGGACTACATCTTCACGACCCGCGGGCGGCTCGACACGCTGCACCCCAACGTCGTGTTCGGCCTTTACATCTGGCAGTACGGCCCGTGCTACGACAGCGCCTACCTCTGGTGGAACCCGTACAACGAGTTCGACATCGAGTTCAGCCGCTGGAACAATCCCGCCAACCCCATCGGCCAGTTCGTCGCCCAGCCGTACGACTATCCCGGGAACATCAGCCGCTTCGACGCCACCTTCGCCGAGGACGAGGTCACCAGCCACGCCTTCCGCTGGCTGCCCGGCCGCGTCGAGTGCCGCAGCTGGCGCGGCGGACCGCTCGACGAGGCCACCAGCGTCCGGATCTACTCCTGGAACTACACCGGCCCCCACATCCCCCGGCCGGAGCAGCCGCGCGTGCACCTCAACCTCTGGCAGGTCAACGGTCCGCCGAGCAGCCGCCAGGAAGTCGTCATCGACGAGTTCCTCTTCGTGCCCGCGTGCGGCGACCCGCTCTGCGTCGTCGACGTCCCGGCGGCCGGGCCGCCGCCCGGCTCGGTGACCAGGCTCTCCGCGGCCAGGCCGAACCCGTTCGCCAGCCACACCGCCATCCGCTACACCCTGACGCGGGAAAGCGACGCCGGCCTCGACGTCTTCGACGTCGCCGGGCGCCACGTGCGCACGCTGGTGAGGGGCGTCCTTCCGCCCGGCACCCACGAGGTCACCTGGGACGGGCGGGACGATGCGGGGAGCCGGGTGGCGTCCGGCGTGTACCTGTGCCGGTTGCGGACGGACGGTGTGACGGAAAGCCGGCCGGTGATCCTATTGAGGTAGTCGGAAGCGATGCCGCGGGCGTCCGGTCCGCGGATGGCCGAGCTCGGGCTTGGCAGGCCGGTCAGGGATTACAGAGCGAGTCTTCGGGGACGCCGACGTCGATCCGCGCGATGCCCACGCGGCGATCGAAGAGCGCGCGACTGCTGCCGGAGTCCAGTTCGTCGCCGGGCCGAGTCGACGAAACCCCCTCGCGGGTGGTGACGCGGATCCAGGCGCCGTCCTGGCTCAGCGTGTAAAGGACCGGCACCTGGCAGAAGCTGAACGCCAAGCCCCCACGCGGCACGTCGATCCTCTGTAGCGCCCCCTCGAGGTCGTAGAACCGGTAGACGCCGGGCTCGGCGCGAAACTCGATCCGCCGCAGCAGCACCGGCCGGAAGCGGACGATGCCTCCCTCCACGCCGACCCCCAGCTCGCCGAATCGCGTGAGGATCTCCTCCTTGACCTGTCCCGTCATGCCCGGCTGCTGGGCCCCGGCGTGCGGCGGGGTGTGCGAGTAGGGGTCCGTGGGGAACGCCCCGTACTCGAGGGCCGTCTTCTCGAAGCCGAGGCCGGCGCGGATCCGGTAGTAGGCCTTCGCCAGGCTCTCCAGGACCGGGGCGGGCTGTCCCTCGCCCGCCGCCCGCAGCGCGATCTCCTGGACCGCGAGGAGGAGCTTCGACACCATGTGCCAGTAGACGCAGCCCAGCCCCTCGTACGCGTACATGGTGCCCGAGCGGCCGGTGAACGCGCGGTGGTGGAAGACCTCCTCGAACACGCCGAGGACCGCCTGGCGGTCTCTGGCGACCGACGTGGCCCACCGCTCCTGCCTGGCGAGGGTGCGCAGCGCCGAGGCGGCGTCGAGGGCGTTGCGGAAGTCGCCGTGGAAGCGGCACACGCCGAAGGCGTCCCGCGCCAGGATCGAATTCTCCCCCGCGGCGATCAGTTCCTGCAACAGCGGAACGGCGCGGACCCGGGCTTCCGGGATCACGTTCTTCTCCAGGAAGGCCGGCAGCTCGCGCTCGGGATAGAGCAGGAAGCTGCGCTGGTCGCTGCGGTACAGGCGGCTCTCGAAGAGGCGCGCCACGAGCCGCACGGCCTCCGGCGCCTCCACGACGCCCGAGCTCAGCGCGGCGACCTGACCCTCGAGCATCTCGTACAGCGGTTGGACGGCGATGGCTTCGTGGTCCTTCGTGACGGCGAGCAGATTGTACGAGTGATAGAGCCCGTCGCCGCGCCGGTTGCCCCGGATCGCGTGGTCGAGGTGCGCCAGACCGACCCGGCAGAGGTCGGCGATCTCCGCGACGGCGACTTCCTGCTTGCCGGAGAATCCGCCGGCGTAGACCGCCTCGCGGTACTCCGAGAACGCCTGGCCGACGGCGTCGAGCAGCCGCTTGCGATCGCGGTCGGATAGGGTCTCGGAGCTCAGCAGGGGACGTGCCTCGGTCAGGATCGAGCGGATCTTCCGCAACCACGCGACCACCTCGATCGAGAGCGAGCCGGTCGCGCCCCCCGTTCCGTCCAGGAGCCGCTCGAGGAAGCGGAGATACCGGCGGAGGTAGCAGAGCGTGACCACGGAGACGCCGTTGCCGACGAGCGCGTTGTTGGCGTCGTTCCACTCGGGCCGCTGCGTGTTCATCCAGATGCCCGCGCCCGGGACGAGATTCGAGAGCTTGGAGAGGGCGGGGACCAGCAGCTTCTCGAGCAGGTTGGCGTGATAGACCGAGCCGTCGGCGGCGGGCACGAGCTTGCCGTCGGATCCGACCGCCCGGACGCGCTCGGCGATCCGCGCCGCCAGCTCCGTGTCGTAGACGATGGTGGTGCGCGGCGCCGCCAGGATCGCCTCGTACGACTTGAGGCGATAGGGCACGTCCGCGTAGCAGAAGATCTCGCGTCCCAGCAGCTCCTCGATCGCTCCCGGCGAGTAGCGCGCCAGCGCCTCGAGCAGCTTCAAGAGGTAGACGATCTGATGATCGCCCCAGTAGCCGATGTGGTTCCAGGGGTCATCCGGATCCGCGACCTCCCAATCGATGCCGTCCCGCGTGATGTGATAGGGGTTGAACCCGTCCACGGTCGATGCGTTGACGAAGCGGGCGATGAAGCCCGGCAGGAAGCCGGGGAAGCTCAGCCCGAGGGCCTCCCAGTTCTGGAACAGGTCGCGCCAGTTGCCCTCGTAGTGGAGCGCCCGGCTGCCGTCCTGGTTCCTGACGTGGATGGTGAACCGGTTCCAGGGGCGGCTCGGGTCCCCGTGGCGGCGGCCGAAGTAGAGCGGCAGGTACTCGTAGCTCAGCCGCTGGAGGTCCGCGTCGCCGGTGCGGACAGCGGCGGCTCGGAGCTCCGCCGCGCGGATCTCGGCGGGCAGGGCGCGGACGAACGGCTCGTGCCGGGCCGCCAGCGCGCGGTTGCGCGTCCGCAGGAAATCCGCGAGGTCCGCGGCCGGGATGTCGTAGTCGTTGGCGAAGACGCCGCCGCGCATGTCGTTGAACAGCACGTTCGCGAAGTGATGGGCGCACCCCTCGGCGTGGCCGGTGAGCTGCAGGCCGTCGGTGCTCCCCACGATGCGCAGCAAGCTGGCGCTGGCCGCGAGCAGGCGGCCCTCGATCTCCCCGCCGAGGTCGCCGGCCGCGAGCAGGCGGGCACGCAGCCCGGCGAGCCGGACGTGGCTCATCCCGACGTCGGCGACGAGGTGCCAGCTCGCGCCGGCTCCGGGGGGCAGCTCGAACGACGACGCGACCAGGTAGTTGCCCCGGTGGCCGGTCAGCGTGCTCTCGCCGGCCACCGGCTCGCCGCGCCAGAACGCGCCGACCGCGTCGAGCGACAGGCAGACGTCGAAGTTGCGCAGGCCGTGGCACCAGACGGCGTTCGCCCGGAGCTGCTCGGCGGCCTCCGGCCGGTCCGTGATCCTGGAGGTCAGCGAGAAGATCCCCAGGCGCGTCTCCGGATCGCAATCCGTCCGCTTGTAGGCGTCGACGAGCGAGCTGGACTGCTGGTAGAAGGCGAGCGGCGCGCCCCAGGGCAGGACGTTGCGCAGGCCGTCCAGCAGCGAGACGACGACCGCACCCGCCCCGCGGTTGGTCAGCGTCGCCGTGCGCACCCAGCCGAACTCGTCGCAGCCCGCCCAGCGGTAGCGGAACGCCAGCCCGAGATCCTGGCGGATCTCCTCGAAGACGAGCCGGTTCCCGACGGTGTTCTTGTAGAGGTTCCGCTCGATCCGCGGATCCTCCCCCGGCGCCTCCGCGAACGGCTGCCACAGCGTCTCGGGCCCCCCGGCCGGCCGCACCCGCACCAGGGTGATCGGCCCGGTGTGGTGGTGGCCGTCGTACAGCCTGTCGACCGTCTCGTAGGGGAAGAGACTGCCGTCCGCATCCACCCGCCCCGCCGTCAGCCCGCCGCTCGAGGCGACGAACATCCACAGGTCGGTGTCGCTTGCGAGGCTCATCAGGAACGGGGGCATCCGGTCGAAACCGGAGATCCGGTAGTACTCCTCGCCATCGAGGGACGTGAAGCCGCCGGCGGGGGCGGTGGCCCCGCCGACGGGTTCGGTCAGGCCCGGTTCGCCCTTTCGGGTCTCCGGAAGCGATGGCGCCGGGATCCCGGACGGTGTGGGCATGGATCAGGCTCCGCCGGCCAGGGCCGGCTTGGGGGACCGGTCGGCCCGGAAGAGACCCCAGTGTTTCTCGACCTCGTCTGGATGCTCCCCACCCTTCCAGTTCTCATCGAAGGCTTCGAAGAAGAACACCGGGATGCGCTCCTTTGCCGCCCAGGCGGCCACCGCGTCGTAGAAGATCTTCTGCTGTGTCTCTCCCGGCTGGCCCTTGATCAACTTGGCCTGCTCGCCCACGTCGTGTTTCTGCGTCGCCCACCCGGTCTCTCCGAGGACGAGCGCGTCGCCGGGATGCGCGGCCTGGACTTCCGCGAAGGTCCGGCGCGTCCAATCCAGCGCGCCGGCGAGCGGCAGTCCATTCCACAGAGGGTGCATGTGCGTGACGATGAAATCGAGTTCCCGCGCCACGTCCCGGCTCTCCGGCTTGTTCCAGAAGTTGAAATCGTCGGCCACCGTGACGGGCGCCGGCGTGCGGGCCCGCATCTCCCGCACATAGCCGATCAGAAGTCCGGGCGGGACGCGGTGCGAAGACCAGGAGACCTGGGTCTCGTTGCCGACGCTCACGGCGATGACGATCTCCGGATAGGCGTCCGCCAGCCGGACCGCGGACTCGATCTCGCGCCGATTCGCGGCCCTCGCCTCCGGGGACGGCACGAGGCCCCCTCCGTTCCCGCCCGGCCGCTCCTCCGGGTCGATCCAGACTCCGAGCATCACCTTCATGTCGTGACCGTCTTCCCGGATGGCCTCGAGGATGGTCTCTGCCGGGCCGCTGGCCCCGTAAATGCGAAGCAATCGCCAGTGCTTCGCCATCAAGCCGAGATCCTGGCGCACCTCCGCTGGGCTGGGGGAAGGCCCCCCGGGACGCTGCCCGTCGCGGTGCGGGCCGTAGGCGATGCCGTTGCCGATCCAGCGCTCGCCGCTCACCGGGCGAAACGGCCGCTTCACGAAAGGCTCCTGACGTGCAAAGGCGAGCGGGCGTCCCGCCGCGGTGGAGTCGGCGGCATCCCGGTGGGGCGTGCCGCACCCGGCGGCCGCCGAGACGGCCAGGAGCAGGGCCAGGGCGCAATGGGTGGCAGAGGAGACTCTCATGAGCGCGTGGGCTCCGAGCGCCGGTCCCTCGCGGGCCCCGGCGTGGCACCGCGGGGTCGCGCCGGCCACCTGGAGAAGGTCGCGCCGCGGCCCCGCGTCTTTTCTTCCAAGACACTGCGCCCCAGGCTGCCTGGGGCGCAGTGTCGATCCGCGGCTGCCCGGGTGCCGCTTTTCAGCGGCTCGGACAGCCGCGGTCCGGAATCACCTGATCAGCAGCATGCTCCGCGCCGTCTGGCCCGCCGAGGTCTGCAGCACGCACCGATAGACGCCCGGGCTCGCCGAGAAACCGTCCACCGTCCGGCCGTCCCAGGTCATCGAATGCGGTCCCGCACCCAGCCGGCCCTCGACCAGCGTGGCGATCCGCCGTCCGGCCACGTCGTAGACCCGCAGGCTCACGGCGTCCGGCTGTGCGAGGATAAAGTCGATGCGCGTGGACGGGCCGAAGGGATTCGGCACGTTCTGGTGAAGCTCGAAGGTGCGCTCCCGCCCAGGCAGGGAGATGTCCGTCTGGCCTAGCTCGCGCAAGGAGACGTCGTCCACCCACATGGCTCCCCCAGCCTGCGACGGCGAGATGAAGAGGATGTAGGCCCGCACCTTCGCGGTCGCGGGCGGGGAGGTGCCGGTCACCGTATGCTTGCTCCACGTGCCGAGCGGGGAGGTGTTGTCCAGGATGACCGTCTGGCTCGTGGTGATCTCGTTGTCGAGCGCGTCGCGGAATGAGATCACGGCGGTGGCGAAGTTGTCGTTCGTCCCCGTGATGGGGTTCTCCTGGCAGGTGGTCATCGAGTAAGCGTCGAGCTGCCAGACCCAGCCGGGCGTGGCGGGAACGCTTTGGAACATACCGGAGTCCGAGCCGGGGTTGAAGGTCGAGTACAGCTTGGCGCTGCCCGTCGGGGTCCGGACCGCGAAGGAGCGGGCTTCGTAGTAGACGTTCCCGAAGGTGGTCCAGCTGCTCAGGTCGGTGTTGAAGCTAGGATTGACCAGCAGGTTCGGCTCGGACGGCGGCGGGAGCTCGACCAACGAGACATCGTCCACGAAGACCGCCCCGGGATCGCAACCCGGCTGCAGGTAGAGGATCAGCGCCTCGATGCGCTGGGCCCCGGCCGGAGCGGGCGCCGACACGGAGAAGGCATTCCACTGGTCGGTCACGGAATTGCCGTCGCCGATGACGATCTCGTTCGAGGACATCTCGCTGCCGCCGACCGGGGCATTGAAGAACACGAGCTTCGCGATGCAGCGGTTGTTGGCGCAGGTGAGCGTGCCCGAGATGGGGTCGCCGCTCGATACATAGGAGTAGCCGCTGAACTCGTACACCTTTCCGGCGGTCGGCGTGAAAGACTGGAAATAGCCGCAGACGCTGAACTGCGGGGCGCCGGGGCAGCCGACGAACCCGCCGTAGATCTTCGACGCGGCCGCACCCGAGCGGATGATGTTGTCGCCGGTCGGCAGGGAGAGCTGCACGCCGTTGCCGAATGTGGACCAACCGGAGTACGAGCCGCCTCCGGCCTCGAAGCCCGGGTTGGTCAGCAGATTGGCGGCGGCAGGGGTCGAAAGCGTGGCGGCCGATGCGGACAGGACCACCAGCACGAGCCAGGGTCCAGAGAGAAGTCTTTTCATCATCACACTCCTTGCGTGGCGAGTCTCCCAGAGGGCGGCTGCGCAAGCCGGACGGGGACTCCGGCGAAGAGGTCGGGGCGCGGGTGACGGTTTTCTCGAGGCGGTCACATCGCTGCCGGCGCGAGGATGCCGGAGCGTTCCGGCACCCTCAGGCCGCGGGCGGCCGGCTCCGCCTGGCTGGCCGGCCGTCCTCCGCAGCGTCGCTTAGCGATAGAGACCCTTGAGCTGGCCCCAGGTCGACGGCTGGGTCGGCACCGACGTCACATCGAGGAACTCGACGTCGTCGATCTGCGCCGCGCCCGGCTTCCCCGCCGGCTGGAGGTACAGGATGAACACCTCGACACTCACCGCCCCGGCGGGCGCGGTGGCCGTGATCGGCGCGGCGGCGACCCACACGTCGGTCGGATAGGTGCCGTCGAGGATGACGGACTCGGCCGAGCCGATTTCGACGTTCCCCGCGTCCTTGAAGACGATCTTCTGCACGACCCAGTTGTCGCTGCAGCCGGTGGCGCAGCTGGCGGCGCCGATCCCGAGCAGCGGATCGCCGCTGAAGTGCCGCGCGTTCGAGGACATCTGATACTGGGTGCCCGGGACCGTCGCGAACGGCTGGAAGATGCCGGTCACGTCGAAGCCGCCGGTGAAGTTTCCGAACATCTTGGCCACGCCCTGGCCGCTCAGGGGAACGACAGAGGGAGGATTGCTCGTCTCTGGGTACGCATTGCCGAACGCGATCCAGCCCGCCAGGCCGGACTCGAAGCCGGGGTTCGCCAGCAGGTTGGACGACGCGCCCGCGTCGGTCGCCAGGAAGAAAAGCCCGGCGCAAGCGGCGCAAAGCAGGAGAGCCCTGGTTAGCCTCGACATTTTCAGGTCTCCTTCGTTGGGGTAGGCTACCGGCCACATGTGCTTGCGATCGGAAGGCGTCCCTGCCCACCAGGACTTCAGACAGGATCTGCAACCCGAGGGTGTGCGAGCAGACTCAGTCGAATCCCGGTGGCACCGCTCCACGAGGAATCCGGACTCCACGCGCGGGCGGCTTGGAGGGCCCCGATTCGGCAGGAGAGGCCTTGACAAGCTCATGGGTACGATACACTATGTTCGGCGTTCAAACAAAGTATTTCTTGTTCCATCGGGAGGTTTAGTGCGCGTGAACGGCGGACCGTTCCACCCTCCTCTCCTCGAGGTGCGCGGCCTCTGCAAAGCGTTCGTATCGAGGAGCTTCTTCGGCCCGACGCGCCGGGTCGTGGCGGCCGAGGACGTTTCTTTCCGGGTGGACGGCAGCGAGGCGGTCGCGCTGGTGGGCGAATCGGGAAGCGGCAAGAGCACCGTCGCCCGCATCGTGCTGAGACTCGAGACCCCCGACGCCGGCGAGATCCGGCTGCAAGGCGAGGACGTGCTCGCCCGCGAGCGCCGGCGGGCCTCCCTCGGCTACCGCGGCCGCGTCCAGATGGTGTTCCAGGATCCGTTCGCATCTCTCAATCCCGTGCACGATGTCGCCCACCATCTCGAGCGGCCGCTCCTGCGCCACCGCCGGAGCACGGCCGCCGCCGCCCGGGCGCAGGCCACCGAGCTGCTCCGCACGGTCGGGCTCGAGCCGGCCGAGGAGTTCATCGGCCGGCATCCCCACGAGTTGTCGGGCGGTCAGCGGCAGCGCGTGGCCATCGCCCGCGCGCTGGCGGTCGAGCCCGATCTCCTCGTGGCCGACGAGCCGACCTCGATGCTCGACGTCTCCATCCGCATGGGCGTGCTGAACCTGCTCGCCCAGCTGAAGCGCGAGCGGCGGCTGGCCATCCTGCTCATCACGCACGACCTGGCGTCGGCCCGCTACCTGGCGGAGCGCATCCTCGTGCTATTCCGTGGCCGCGTGGTGGAAGACGGCCCCAGCGCCGACCTGGTGAAAGCACCGGCGCATCCCTACACGCGCGCGCTTCTCGCCGCGGCTGCCGACGCCGGGACCGCCGAGCCGCTGGCGAAACGAGCGCGGGGGGCGGGCGGCGTCGAGCCGGCGGGAGGATGCCCCTTTGCTTCGCGCTGTGGCGAGGTCCTCGACGTTTGCCGAACGGTCGACCCCGCGCCCCGGCCGGTCGGCGGCCGGCGCGTGCGTTGCCACCTCTACCCAGACGGCGCGCAGGCGCCCGGGAGCTGATCGGGGATGGATTCCCAGGCCTTTCCCGACGGTTTTCTCTGGGGCGTGGCCACCTCCGCGCAGCAGATCGAGGGGGCCATCCGGGAAGGCGGGCGCGGAGAGTCGATCTGGGACCGTTTCGCGGCGACTCCCGGCCGGATCGCCGACGGCTCGGACGCCAGCGTCGCTTGCGACCACTACCACCGCTGGCGGGAGGACGTGGGTCTCCTGCGGTCGCTGGGTGTCGGAGCCTACCGTTTCTCCATCGCCTGGCCGCGGATCGTGCCGCGCGGCCGCGGCGCGATCAACGCCGCCGGCCTCGACTTCTACGACGCGCTCGTGGACGCCCTCCTCGCGGCCGGCATCCAGCCCTTCGTCACCCTCTACCACTGGGATCTCCCGCAGGCGCTCCAGGACCGCGGCGGATGGGGCGAGCGCGACACGGCCGCGGCCTTCGCCGACTACGCCGCCGTCGTCAGCCGCCGGCTCGGCGACCGCGTGCGCCACTGGGTCACCCACAACGAGCCCTGGTGCGTGGCCACCCTGGGCCACGAGGCGGGAGAGCACGCCCCGGGTCGCCGTGACCCCGCCGAGGCGCTGCGCGTCGGGCACCATCTCCTGCTGTCCCACGGCTGGGCCGCCGAAGTCGTGCGGCAGAATGCGCCGGGCGCCGAGGTCGGCATCGCCCTCATCCTCTCGCCTGTCCGGCCCGCCTCCGAGAGCGACGCCGACCGGGAAGCGGCCCGCCGGATGGACGGGTCCTTCAACCGCTGGTACCTCGATCCGCTCTTCCGCGGGCGCTACCCGGAGGACGCGGTGGCGGACCGGGTCCGCAGGGGCCACCTCCCGGGACCGGATCTGCCCTTCGTGCAGCACGGCGATCTGCGGACCATCGCGACCCCGCTGGACTTCCTGGGGGTCAACTACTACAGCCGCGTGGTGGTGCGGGCCGGGGACGGGGGAGAGCCCGTCGCCGTGCCGGTGGTTCCCGAGCATGAGCGCACCGACATGGGCTGGGAAGTCTTCCCCCAGGGGCTCCACGACCTGCTCATCCGGATCCACCGCGATTACCGCCAGCCGGCGATCTACGTCACCGAGAACGGCATGGCCCACGACGTCGGCGCCGACGCCTCGGGCCGCATCGCTGACGCCCGCCGCATCGATTACCTGCGCACCCATGTGGCGGCGGCCCAGCGCGCCGTCGCCGAGGGCGTGCCGCTGCGCGGCTACTTCGTCTGGTCGCTGCTCGACAACTTCGAGTGGGCGCGAGGGTACGCCATGCGGTTCGGTCTGTATCACGTCGATTTCGCCACCCAGCGGCGCATCGCCAAGGACAGCGCGTTCTGGTACCGCGATCTCGTGGCCACGGGAGCGGTCGAGGACGGCGCGCAGCAACCCAACCCGAGGAGGATTCCGTGAGCTCGATCGGAAGACGCCCCACCCGGCCCAACCGCTGGTTCTGGACGGCCGGCGTCGTGGCGGCCGCCCTGGCCCTGGGCGCGACGGGAGCCCGGGCGCAGGCGCCGGACACGAGTTCCGCATCCGCCGTCACCGTGGTCACGGACGCCGCAGGCTCCCGGCTGCAGGTGGACGGTCGCGACTTCATGGTCTTCGGGATGAACTGGGACTACATCCCGATCGGGGACAACTACCTCTACGACCTCTGGTCGCAGCCCGACGCGGTCATCGAGGCGGCGCTGGCGCGCGAGATGCCGCTGCTCAAGAGCATGGGCGTCAACACCCTGCGCATGTACGTCGGCATCCCGCCGCGCTGGGTGCGCTACCTCCACGACCGCTACGGCATCTACACGATCCTCAACCACCCGGTGGCGCGCTACGGGTACACGCTGGACGGGGTCTGGCAGCCCAACACGGACTACTCGAACCCCCGCCTGCGCGCCGCCGTCACCGCCGAGATCACCGCGCTGGTGGACCAGTACCGCGGCACCCCGGGTGTGCTCATGTGGCTGCTCGGCAACGAGAACAACTACGGGCTCACCTGGACCACCTTCGAGGCCGAGGCCCTGCCGGAGGGCGAGCGCGACGCGGCCCGCGCCCGCGCCCTCTACTCGCTCTTCGGGGAGCTCATCCAGACCGTCAAGGCGCACGACCCCGGCATGCCGGTGGCCATCGCCAACGGTGACGTGCAGTACATCGACGTCATCGCCGAGGAGTGCAAGGGCCTCGACGTCTTCGGCACCAACGTCTACCGGGGGGTCTCCGTCCGCGACCTCTTCCAGGTGGTCAAGGACAAGCTCGGCGCCCCGGTGATGTTCACCGAGTTCGGGGCCGACGCCTGGAACGCCCGCGAGATGCGCGAGGACCAGTTGACGCAGGCGCGCTACCTGCTCGGCCAGTGGCGCGAGATCTACGAGCAGTCGAGCGGCAAGGGACGGGTCGGCAACGCCATCGGCGGCTGCATCTTCCAGTGGAGCGACGGCTGGTGGAAGTTCGGGCAGGACAGCCGCCTCGACATCCACGACACCAACGCCTCGTGGCCCAACGGCGGCTACCAGGAGGACTTCGTCGCGGGCGAGAACAACATGAACGAGGAGTGGTGGGGCATCTGCGCCAAGGGGCCCGCCGACGACCGCGGGCTCTTCGACCTCTACCCGCGGGCCGCCTTCTACGCCCTGCGCGCCGCCTTCCGCTTGCCGCCGTACGCGCCCGGCACCGACCTCGAGACCATCCGCACCCAGTTCGCGGCCGTCGACCCGGTGGCGGCCGCGCTCGAGGCGCGCGGCCAGCACGCCAGCCAGCGCGCCGACGAGCTGTCCCGCGTGCGGGTCAGCGGTCTGCGCTTCGATCTGGAGACCTACAGCACCGGCGGCCACAACGTGACCACGCCGCCGGCCGAGACGCCGCAGTCGACCTACCCGTCCTTCCGCGGCTTCGACCACATGCAGTCGTTCTGGGCCGACTTCGAGGCGCGCCCGGCCGGCAACGTGCTCGCCGGCCTGTCGCTCAACGTGCTCGGCCACGTCGCCGTCAACCCCATCGACGAGATCTTCTACGAGAACCGCGGCCGCCAGCGGACGGTCGTGCAGGAGGACGGCTCGATCCTGCGGCTGGAAGGGATCGAACGGGTCAAGGTCTACCGCGCCTTCGTCGCGTGGGACGACCGCTGGTTCCGCCTCGACGGCTTCTACCGCACCGGCCACACGCACTGGGGCTACGAGGGCGACTTCTTCGGCCTCTACCGCGACGCCTTCTACGGCGAGAACGTCGACATCTACAACGGTGAGGCCCCGCTGGGCGTGGAGATCGCCGGGAAGAAGTCGCTCGACGGCCTGAAGGTCGCCTTCGGGCCGGAGCTCTACTGGGGCGCCAATCCCTCGCTCGTGGTCAAGTACCGCCGCCAGGTCGGCCCCGTCGATGCGACCGGGATGTACCTCGACGAGTTCGCCGAGCAGTCCATGGTGACCAGTTCGATCGCCGTGCCGTTGCCGCCCACCCGCAAGGCCACCCTGCAGCTGAAGACCACCCGGGGCCCGTTGGGCGTCGAGGTGGGCGGCATCTGGTCCGGCTCCACGAAGATCGACTCATCCTTCCAGGTCGCCGAGCCGAGCGGCGACACCTACCGCATCCTGCGCGACTACGTGCGCGGGTCCGACGCCTTCGGCGGCAAGGTCAAGGTCACGGTGCAGAGCGGCCGCTGGAACTGGTACGCCCAGGGGGCGCACCTGGGGCTGGTCGCCGACGGCGGCCCGACCGCGTCCATCACCTACACCGGCTGGAACCTCAAGGACACCGGCGCCGGCAACCAGACCAACGCCATCACCGGTCTGGCCGTGAACCTCGGGAAGATCCAGGTCGGGCCGAACTTCCTCTGGCAGAAACCCATCGTCGGGCCGATCCCCAGCGACGTCCCGGCCCCGGGGCGCCTGCGCAACGTCCTCGACGATCCCTTCGCCGTGCGCTCCAACCGCGAGACCGTCGGCGGGGAGCTGCTCATCACCTACGACCCGACGCCGGCGACCTGGGCGTGGGCCTGGGACAACGACGTCCGCGAAGACGCGCCCCTGGCGGCGAGCTTGGGCTTCGTCTTCCGGCACCTGCCGACCTCCCAGGACGCCTCCATCGGGATCATGGCGAACGGGAATACCTTCGCGTTCCCGACGTCGCCCCCGGCCCAGGACCTGTGGGAGCTGCGGGGCCGCCTGGTGTCGAAGCTGCGCGCCGACGCCCGCCTGGTGGCGCACGCCTTCGTCGGCACGGGCGAGCCGAACGGCAACGACTCGACGACGTTCTTCGGCTCGCGGCTCATCCACCGCTTCGGCGCCGACGCCCGCATCACCTGGGGAACGATGGCGTTCGCGACGTACGCCAAGTTCAACGACTGGGGACCGTACGATTACCACCGCGACTTCAACCTGACCTTCCCCGCGCAGCTCATGGGGGACCTGTCGCACTCGCTGGGCACGCCCAAGTGGTTCGATTACCCGCAGACGCGCCTGGGCGTGCGCGGCACGTGGCGGTCGCTGGATCAGTACTCGCCGCGCTACGACCCGGGTGAGGGGACCCTCATCGACGCCGGCCCCAACGGGAGCGAGTGGGAGATCCGGACCTACCTCAGCGTCACGATGTGAGCGGGCGCCGCCGCCCGGGCTAGCCCCTCAGGTGGAGCTAGCCCGCCAGGTGGCAGGCGGCGGAGTGGCGGGGCGCGAGCTGCACCAGCTCGGGGTTGCGCTGGCGGCAGAGGTCCACGGCCCGCGGGCAGCGGGGGTGGAAGCGGCAGCCCGAAGGCGGGTCCTGGAGACTGGGCGGTGCACCCGGGATGCTCGCCAGCTCCCCGCCGTCGCCGCGCAGCGAAGGGAAGGCGCGCAGCAGCCCCTGCGTGTAGGGGTGCCGCGGCGCGTCGCGCAGCGCTGCCGCCGGCCCGATCTCCACCAGCCGGGCGGCGTAGAAGATCGCCACGCGATCCGAGAACTGGAGCATGCGCGCCAGGTCGTGGGTGATGAAGAGCACGGCGAAGCCGAGCCGGCGCTGCAGCGCCCGGATGTGCTCCAGGATCTCCCGCTCCACGATGACGTCGAGCGCGGTGGTCGGCTCGTCGAGGATCACCAGCGAGGGTTCGAGCGCCAGCGCGATGGCGATCCCCACCCGCTGCCGCATCCCGCCCGAGAGCTGGTGGGCGTAGGCCGCGAGGCGATCGCGCGGGAGGCCGACCATCTCCAGGAGGTCGCCGGCGCGCGCGCGGGCGGCGCCCGGCGTGGCCTTGCCGTGGGCAAGGAGCGTGTCGACGATCTGCTCGCCGACGGTGATCACCGGGTTGAGCGCGTCCATGGCGCTCTGGAAGACCATCGAGATGCGCTGCCATCGCAGCTCGCGCAGCTCCGCCTCGCCGAGCGCGAGCAGATCGCGTCCCTCGAACCGCGCCTCGCCGCCGGCGATGACCGCGGGAGGCGGCAGGGTCCGCAGCAGCGCCTGGGCCAGCGTCGACTTCCCGCTCCCCGACTCGCCCCCGATGCCCAGGATCTCGCCCCGCTCCAGGGCGAGCGACACCCGGTCGATGGCGCGCACCGGTCCGCGGTCGGTCACGTAGTCGACGCACAGGTCGCGGATGGAGAGCAGCGGCTCAGTCATGGTCCGGCACCACCGGGGTGGAGCGCGTCGGCTTCTGGTCCCTGGCCAGCAGGTGCGCGCGCCAGGCGCGCTCCATCTGCAGGCGCGGGTTGGTGATCTCGTCGAAACCCGAATTGAGCATGGTGAGGGCGAAGCCGACCAAGGCCACGCACAGCCCGGTGGGGGCGAAGGTCCACCAGGCCCCGGTGAGCAGCGCGGAGTCGTTCTGGGCCCAGTAGAGGTTCGTCCCCCAGGTGACGGCCGAGACGTCCCCCAGCCCCAGGAACTCGAGCCCCACTTGCGCGCCGATCGCGTAGACGGTGCTGCCGATGGTCTGCGCCACGACCAGCGACATCATGTTGGGGAGGATCTCGCTGGTGAGGATGCGCCAGTTCGACTCGCCGGCCACCACGGCCGCGGCCACGAAGTCGCGCCGGCGCAACGCCAGCGTCTGGGCGCGCAGCACGCGCGCGTTCCAGGCCCAGCCGGTGACCACCAGCACGAGCCCCAGGGTGAGCGGCCCGGAAGGAAGATACGCGGCGATGACGATGGCGAGCGGCAGCCCGGGCAGGACCAGGAAGACGTTGAACAGGATGGAGAGCAGGCCGTCCACCCGGCCGCCGAAGTAGCCGGCGGTCACGCCGACGAGCGCCCCGAACAGCACCACGGCCAGGCCCACGCCGAAGCCGATGGCCAGCGATACCCGCGTGCCCACCACGACCTGCGCCAGGACGTCTTGCCCCTGGCCGTTGGTGCCGAACCAGTGCTCCGCCGAGGGCGGCTGGAGCGGGATGCCCACCAGCGCGTCGGGGTCGCCGACCAGCCAGGGCCCGACGACGCCGACGAGGACGAAGAGTGCGAGGAGGATCGCGCCGAACGTCGCCTTGCGGTCGCGGCGGATGGCATCCCACCACACCGCGACGCCGGTGACCCGAGCCGCCTCCGGCATCATGACGCCGACTCCCGGGTGCGCGGGTCGAGCCAGAGGTAGACGAGGTCCACCAGCCAGTTGGCGGCCAGCACCGCCAGCGTGATGACGAGGAAGATGCCCTGCATGAGCGGGTAGTCCTGGTTGCGCACGGCTTGCACGAGCAGGTAACCCTGGCCCGGGTAGGAGAACACGATCTCGGTGAGCAGCGAGCCGCCCAGAACGAACCCGAGCGCCATGCCGAAGCCGGTGACGCTCGGCAGGAGCGCGTTGCGGGCGGCGTAGCGCAGCGCCACCCGCGACGCCGGGAGCCCCTTGGCGCGGGCCAGGTTCACGTAGTCCGAGCCGAGGATCGCGATCATGGTGTTGCGCATCGAGAGGAGCCACCCGCCCAGGGTCGCGATCACGATCGTCCCGATGGGCAGCACGGCGTGGCGGGCGACGTCGGCGAAGAAGGCGACGGAGAAGCCCGGCGTGAGGTCATCCCCGTAGGCGTGCCCCAGCGGGAACCAGCCGAGCGTGAAGCCGAGCACGTAGAGCGCCACCATTGCTAGCCAGAAATAGGGGAACGCGCCGAGGAAGACGAGGAGCGAGGGCAGCCAGGTGTCGACCCAACCGCGACGCCACCAGGCGGCCGCCACCCCGAGCAGGGTGCCGATGGCGAAGCTCACGACCACCGCCGTGCCCGCCAGGAATATGGTCCAGATGAGGCCGGTGGCGATCACCTCGGTCACCGGCGACGGGAAATAGGCGACCGAGATGCCGAGATCGCCGCGTAGGGCGTGGGCGAGATAGGTGAGGTACTGGCTCAGGAGCGGCGCGTCGGTGAGGCCGAAGGTCTCGCGCAGCGCCTGCATGGCCTCCGGGCCGAGCCGGCCGCGGAAGCGCGCGAACAGTGCGGTGGCCGGGTCGCCGGGCATGAGGCGGGGAAGGAAGAAGTTCAGCGTCAGCGCCACCCACGCCGCCAGGAGGTAGAAGCCGAGCCGTCGCAGCAGGAAGCGCACGTTCGTCTCCTAGCGCGGGGTCAGGGAGGTGAGCACCAGCAGGCACTCGCCCCGGTCGAACTTGTTGGGGGACGGATCCGCGTAGGGCTGCTCGCGCGAGGGGAACCCCGCGAAGCGGGCGGTGTTGTACTCGGCCCACGACGGATTGGGGTAGAGGGGGATCGCCGGGGCCTCGGCGACGAAGATCCGCTGCAGCTCGTCGGCGAGCCGCCGCTGCCCCTCGGGGTCGGATTCGCGCTCGAAAGCCGTCAGCGCCCGGTCGGCCGCCGGGCTCGCGTAGCGGTGCCAGTTCCCCATCGCCGCCTCGCCGAGCGGCTTCACCGTCGCCGAGGACATGAGCCACTGGTAGAAGAGGTAAGGCGTCGGCCCCTCGAACGACCATCCCAGGCTGAGGTCGAACTTGCCCTCCTGGACCCGCTGGAACCACGCGCTGAAATCGTAGGTGCGGACGGACGCCTGGACGCCGAGGGCCCGCAGCCCGCGGGAGATCACCTGCGAAGCCCGCACCCAGTCCGACCAGCCGGAGACGGTGAGGATCTCGTACTTCCACGGTGCCCCGTCGCTCAGGCGGCGCACGCCGTCGGCCCCGCGCCGGAAACCCGCCGCGTCGAGCAGGGCGTTGGCGCCCTCGACGTCGTGGCGCACCCAGTCCCCGCCGACGATGGCCGTGGAATCCCGCCAGGCGGCGTAGGCGTCGCTGAGCCCCGTGGCGTCCGCCGGGCGCGAGTAGCGATAGAGGGCCACGTCCACCAACAGGTCGCGGTCGATGGCCATGCTGAGCGCCTTGCGCACCCGGACGTCGTCGAAGGGCGCACGGGTCGTGTTGGCGTAGAGGAAGATGCTGCTGCCGGTGAGCGGGAACCAGTAGCGGTGGTCCTGCGGTCGGCGCCCGACGAAGACGCGGTCGATCGCGGGGACGAAGTTCCCGGCCCAGTCCACCTCGTCGAAGACCAGCGCCAGGTTGGCGCGGTCGTTGGAGGGGAAGGCGGGGAAGCGGAGCGCTGCGAAGCGCGGCCGGCCCGGCTGCCAGTAGCGCGGGTTGCGCCCCAGCTCGTACACCTGATTGCGGAAGACGCGCACCTCGGTGAAGGGGCCGGTGGCCACGGGGTTCTCGTTGGCGAAGGTCACCGGATCGGCCACGCGGCTCCAGACGTGCTCGGGCACGATCTGCTGTGCGGCCACCTCGTCGAAGCCCGGCACGTAGACGCGCTGGAAGCGGAAGTCGACGGTGCGGTCGTCGAGGGCGCGCACGTCGGCGAGGAAGCCCCAGACGCCGCGGCGGTCGAGGGCCGGGTGGCGCTTCAGGAGTCCGAAGGTGAAGGCCACGTCGCGCGCCGTGAAGGGCCGGCCGTCCGACCACAGCACGCCGTCGCGCGCCGTCATGCGCAGCACCCGGTTCCCCTCTCGCCACTCGTGCGCCACGGCGAGCCACGGCACGTACTCGGTCCGCACGCTGTTGAAGACGAGGAGCGGCTCGTAGATGCCGGCCAGCGTCGGCCAGCGGGCGGCCGTGGCCGTGGTGAGCGGGTTGAAGTTGCGGACCCAGGAGGCCTGCTGCTCCTGCGAGACGACGAGCACCCCCCGGGGGGCGGGCGGGCGCTCCCGCGCGCAGGCCGCCACCGTGAGCGCCAGCAGCACGACCGCGAGGCGCGTGGCGGAGCGGAGGCGCGCCCGTTTGCTCACGGCTCGGCCTGGTAGACCCGGACCCGGTCGACGAGCAGCGTCTGCGGGAAGGAGGTGCTGGCGTCGGGCGGGCCGACGTAGTTCCCGCCTACGGCGACGTTCAGGATGATGAAGAAGGGGTGGTCGAAGACCCAGCGCGTTCCCGCCGGGAGGTCGTCGGGGGTGGCGGTCTTGTACGTGATGCCGTCCACCATCCAGGTGATGCGTTCCGCATCCCACTCGACCGCGAAGTCGTGGAAGCCCTGGTCGAAGGCGCTCGGGATGAGTTCGAAGGGGCTGGTCAGCGCGCTGCCTCCGGAGTAGCCGGGGCCGTGGAGGCTGCCGTGGACGACGCGCGGTTGCTGGCCGCGGTACTCCATGATGTCGATCTCGCCGCAGGTCGGCCAGCCGACCGCGTCGAGGTCGCTGCCGAGCAGCCAGAAGGCCGGCCACAGTCCCCGGCCCGACGGCAGCTTGATCCGCGCCTCGAAGCGCCCGTACGTCGCGGCGAAGCGCCCGCGCGTGTTGATGCGCGCCGAGGTGTAGGCGCGTCCCATGTACGCTTCCTCGCGCGCCACGATCGCCAGGTGGCCGCTGCCGTCGAGCGAGGCGTTCTCGGGGCGGTCCGTGTCGTACTCGAGCTGGTTGTTCCCCCAGCCGCTGCCGCCCACGTCGTGCCGCCATCTCAAGGTATCCGGGGGCTGGCCGGCCGGCCCGTCGAATTCGTCCTGCCAGACGAGCTGCAGGGGCTTCAACTCCGGTCCCGTCGGCGCGTCACGACAGGCGCCGAGGGACGCGGCAAGCATGAGCGCGATGGCCATGAGCTTGAGGATGCGTTGCCACACGACTGGACGCCGGATCATCGTTTGCTCCCTCTGCGAGGCGCGGTCGGCAAGAGGCGTGTGTCGGCGAGCGCCGCCTCGAGCACCAGGGTGGCCGCGCCGACGGCGATCGTCTGGGTGCCGAGCTCGCTCGTGCGGACCTCGGAGGCGACCAGCGAGCTCACCAGCGTGCGGCGGCGGACCGTCTCGCGCAGCGGCTCGAGCAGCAGCTCGCCGAGCCGCGACAGGCCGCCGCCGAGGATCACCATGGACGGGTTCATGAGATTGAGCATGCCGGCCACCGCGATGCCCAGGTACTCCGCCGCCTCCTGCACCAGCTGCAGGGCCAGCGCGTCGCCGGCCAGGGCGGCGTCCTCGATTGAGCTGACGGTGGGTTGCAGGCCGGCCAGCACGCTCCGGGTGTGGGCAGCCAACAGCGCGCGGGCCCGCGCCTCCAGCGCCGGCGCGCCGACCAAGGTGGCGAGGCATCCCCTGAGGCCGCAGATGCAGGGCTCGCCGTGCGGGTCGATGGCCAGGTGCCCGATCTCGCCGGCCACGCCGGTGGCGCCGCGGTAGATCCGGCCTCCGACGACGTGACCGGAGCCGACGCCGGTGGCGACCTTGATGTAGGCGAAATCGTCCACGCCGCGGCCGGCTCCCCACCAGCGTTCCGCGACCGCCCCCAGGTTGGCGTCGTTGTCCACCAGCAGCGGCACTCTGTACCGCTTGGGCAGCTCGGCGAGCCCGCCGTTGCCATGCCAAGCGGGAAGCACGAGCTCGGAGAGGCGGTCGGGCTGGCGGGGATCGACAGGGCAGGGGACCGCGAGGCCGATCCCGACCAGGCGCCGGATACCGGGACCCCACTTCGCCAGGCAGGCGTCGCAGAGCTGGATGATGAGGGCCCGCGTCCCCGCGGGATCGGTACGGACGGGGTGATCGCGGTGCTCCCAGGCGAGCACCCTGCCGCGCAGGTCGGTGAGGGCGACCGATACGTGGGCCGCACCCATGTCCACGCCGAGGATGGCGCAGGCGTCGTCCTGGAACTCGAGCACCATGGGAGGCCGCCCGCCCCGCGACGGGCCGACGCCCACCTCGGCGACGAGCCCGGTGGGGACGAGCGCGCCGACGATCTCCGATACGGTCGAGCGGGCGAGCCCCGTTTGGCGCGCGATTTCCGCCCTTGAGATCCGCCGCTCCTTCCAGATCAGCCGGAGGCAGGAGTCCGCGAGGGGGCTCTGGCGAACCCCCGCGGCGGCCCGCGCAGCGCGCTTCGCCAGGGCACCCTTCTTCACTCCCGCAGCCCCCTTCTTCTCCAAGCGCACCTCCCGGCGGCCGCCTACTTGTGGAAGTAGATGTTGTCCACGTAGACGGAACTCGGGTTGCCCTCGATCACGATCTGGGCGAGATGCGCCCGGGTCGTGAGCGCCGTGAAGTTCGCCAACGGCACCTCGAGCCCGAGCCAGGTTCCGGCCACGAGCGGCGGCGTCGAGACGGAGGTGAACGCAAGCTGGGATTCCTTGTCGTCGCTGGCGGAGGGGGGCTTGTTGTAGACGCCGTCGGGCCCGAAGTCGACGAGCTTGACCTTGAAGAGCGTGCCGGTGGGGATCCAGATGTCCATGTGGAAGTGGGTCATCGCCGTGGCGTCGACCGGCTGCGAGGTGAACTCGATGGCGGCGAAGACCAGGTTCGTATACAGCTTCATGTCGTTGCCGTAGATCTGCAGGTCGGTGACATCGGCGTCGTCCCAGTCGGCGGACCATTTGTCCACATAGCGATTCGCGTAGGCGTTGCTGAAGATCGAGATGACTTTGCCGGCGGGAACGATGGGGGTCGGCGCCAGCCCCGGGGTGAATTCGCCGGCGTTCAGGGTCATCGTCCCGGTCACGGCCGCGGTGTCGAGCTTGGCGGAGATGGTCGCGGTGCCGGGTCCGATCACCCGGATGACCTCGTCGGCGACCGTCGCCACGGACGAGTCCGAGGAGGCGTAGGTGAAGTAAACGGGGGAGTGGTTCACGAGCAGGTCGGTGCCCTCGACGTTGAACGTGACCCGCGTGCCCTTCGCGGATGTCACCGCGCCGACGAAGGTGTTCACGGTGCGGGTCGTCATGACCGGCCGCGGGTTCGTGACCGTGAGGAGGTTCTCGAACTTCACCTCGTCGATGTAGATGTCGTAGCCCGAGGCGTCCTGCGGTTCCGCGGAGAAGAAGAAGAGGCCGCGCTCCGCCGTCAGCTTGCTGGGGAGCGGGATCGGGATCGCGTACTTCTTGTAGGTCGTCGTGATCTGGAGCCCGCTCGACCCCGCCACGTACCGCGTCGTGCCCGCGTTGTCGTTCCCGAACCCTGCCTCCTTCAGCTTTACCGCCCGACTCGCCTTGGCCCAGAAGGTCAGCGCCGTGTAGCCCGAGAGGTCCCGTTGCTGGCTGGCCACGAAGGCGCCGCCGGCGTACTTGCCGCCCGGGGCGGGGACCCTGATCCTGAGGCAGGTCGAGCCGTCGTACTGCTCGGCCGTTTGGACGCTCAGGGCGTCGAGTTGCGAATTGCCGAAGGCGTAGAACTCGACCAGCCCGGTGAACCGATCCTCGAAGACGATTGGGTCGGTGTTCGGGGGCCAGGGCTCGAGGGTCCCGGAGTCCCTGGAACAGCCCGCGGCCGCGAAGGTCAGGAGAGCCGTCAATGCCGCGAGGCCGATCGAGCTTCTGAGGGTCATGCTTCGCCTCCGGGCTGGGAACGCGGGTGCCGAGCCGGGAAGCCACGACGGATGGCGGCGTGCTCGGGCGACCGGAGCTTTGCTCGGGCTGCGAACAATGTAGGGGGGCGGGCCGGGACTGTCAAGTGCGGCGGGGTCTTTCCGGCCCCCGGCTACAGTCCGCGCAGTCCGGCACCGCCCACCTCTGGGAGATGACCTTGAAGTCGCAGACCCTCGGCAAGAGCCCGCTGGTGTCCACGCGCCTGGCCCACGGCTGCATGCGCGTCAGCGGCACCATGGAACGCGACCGGCTGACGCCCGCGCTCGAGGCGGCGGGCCGCCAAGCCATACTCGCTGCCTACGAGGCCGGCTACACCCACTTCGACCACGCCGACATCTACGGCAACGGGCTGTGCGAGGAGATCTTCGGCCGGGTGCTCAGAGAAGTCCCCGGCATGCGCGACCGGGTTCTCGTCGGGACCAGGTGCGGCATACGCTGGAAAGGCGACCCCGACCCGTCGGCCCCGCACCGGTGGGACTTCTCCCGCGAGCACATCCTGCGGTCGTGCGAAGGCTCCCTCAAGCGCCTCGGCACCGACCGCATCGACCTGTTCATGCTGCACCGGCCCGACTACCTCGCCGATCCGCAGGAGATCGCGGCGGCCTTCAGCGAGCTGAAAGCCCAGGGCAAGGTGCTCGAGTTCGGCGTGAGCAATTTCCAGCCGTCGCTCGTGTCCATGGTCCAGCGCGCCTGCCCCATGCCCCTGGTCGTCAATCAGGTGGAGATCCATCTGGGGCGTCTCGACTGCTTCGAGGACGGCACGCTCGATCAGTGCCTCGAGGACGGCATCACCCCGGTCTCCTGGAGCCCGCTGGCCGGCGGCCTGCTGGGCGATGGCGGGAGCGTGGATCCCAAGCATCCGCGCGCGGCGAGCCTGCGCGCGCTGCTCGACCTGCTGGATGTCAAAGCCAAGCAGCATGGCGTCAGCCGCACGGTCCTCTCCCTGGCCTGGCTGCTCAAGCACCCGGCGGGGATCGTTCCCATCGTCGGCAGCATCGACCCCGCGCGGATCCGGGACGCCGTCGCGGCCGACGGCGTCGCCCTCAGCCGGGAGGACTGGTATGCGATCCTCACGGCGGCGCGGGGGGAGGGGCTGCCCTGAGCCGGCCGGGCCGGCCCCCGACCCGGCTCGGCGTCTACTCGTCGCTCTTCCGCTACCGTCAGTAGGACCGCCGGAGCCCGCGGCACGCCCCGCCGCGTCAACAGACTCGGGCTGGGACGCGATCCGCGAGCCCCCGCGCTTCAAGGCGCGGCTCGTGAAGTATGCGAACCCGGAGAGGCCGGAGGGATACTCAACGGGGTAGAGGCCGCCAAAGAGAAACGGCCCCCTCGAAGAGAGAGGGCCGTTTCTTGGATGCGCCGCGGCGCCCCACAGACAGTTCCGTGGGACGGCAGCTCTGGTTACCGGTAGAGCCCCTTGACCTGACCCCAGCTGGTGGTCTCGGTCGGAACCGGCTGGTGAGGACCGATGACGATCGTTCCGTACTGCCCCACATCGGTGATCCAGACACACGCGCCCGTCAACCGGAAGCCGTACTGCACATGACGTGCCGGGTCGGGGACGGTGGCCAGGGTCAGGGTGAACGGCCCAGGAGCCGTCAGCGGCAATGCGCTCTCGTTGAACGACGAGAAGTCGGGCGCGAAATCCCTGATGAACGCGACGGCAGTGTGGGCGCTGGTCAGGGTGTTGGACAGCACCACCCCGTTGAAGTTCACGGTCTGTCCCGCCAGCGGCCCGGTCTCCTCCGCATACGAGATGGCTTCCATGATCTTCTGGCCGACCGACCCCGGGCCGCCACCGGGGAGATACCAGTACGGAGCGGGATCGTCGATCGAGTTCGGAGCCAGGGTCAGGTCGGAACCGGTGTAGAAAGCGGGCAGGGCGGCGAATCCCCAGCCGCTACCCCACTGGTACACGAGCCCCAGATCGAACACGTTCATGTACCCGACGGTGATCTTGGTAGGATCCACCGTTACGTCGGTGGCATGCGCGAGACCCGCGAACGGGATCGCCAACGCGAGCGCAACCGCTATAGCAAGTTTCTTCATCGCTTAGACTCCTTGTGTTGGGGGACTCATCGGAAGCCGGTGGCCCTGTGGAAGCGTTCCCCGCGATCTCCGACGTACTGTGGGTGAGTTGGTTGTGGCGCATCCCAACGCGTGCAGTATATACTTTGTTCGGAAGGCGAATCAAGTCCAAAATCGGCGATTTTGTCGCGACCCTTGGTGCGGCACCGCAACTCCAGGCGCGGCCGCCGTCGCCGAACCCCGGTCGGACGGCCTAATTCGCCCACCGGGAGTGGATTAGGACTGGGGGTCCCGCTCCTCGCTTCGACGTGGAGGCCGGCTGCCCAAGCCAATATGTTTACATGGATCAAAACCACGGATGGGGTCCGGTGCCGCTGACGGGGAAGGACGCGGCTTCTCGTCCTGGCCCTTCTTCGCATCCCGTTTCCTCTGCCCAGGAGTGGTTCGCATGGGACGCCACCTGATGAACTGCAGCTCGCTCGCGAGAGCCGGAGTCCTGGCACTGGCGATTCTCGTCGCAGGGGGGGCGGTCACGCCGGCCGAGGCAACCTGGTCGCTGGTCTGGTCGGACGAGTTCAACGGGACCGCCGTTGATGCCGACGACTGGACCCACGACGTCGGCACCGGCTGCCCGGACCTCTGCGGCTGGGGCAACAACGAGCTCCAGTACTACCGCTCCCAGAACGTGACCGTCAGCGGCGGCAACCTCGTCATCACCTCCCGCGCCGAGTCCTACGGCGGCGCCGCCTTCACCTCCGGCAAGATCCACTCGCGCGGCAAGCACGCCTTCCTCTACGGCCGGATCGAGATGAGGGCCAAGATCCCCACCGGCGGCGGCATGTGGCCGGCGTTCTGGATGATGCCCGAGGACGAAGTGTACGGCGGCTGGGCCGCCAGCGGCGAGATCGACATCATGGAGTCCGCCAACGCCACGACCTCCGTCGGCGGCGCGCTCCACTACGGCGGCACCTGGCCGTCCAACACGTCGACGAGCGGATCCCATTCTCTGGGAGGAGCGAACTTCGCCGGCGATTTCCACATCTACGCCGTCGAATGGGAGCCCGATACGATCCGCTGGTACGTCGACGGCGTGCTCTTCATGACGCGGACCAGCGACCAGTGGTACACGAACGCCGCTCCCGGCAATCCGCGCGCGCCGTTCGACCAGCCGTTCTACATCATCCTGAACACCGCCGTCGGCGGCAATTACACGGGGTGCACCGACGCCGGCTGCATCACTGCGAGCCTGCCGCAGGAACTCCTCGTCGACTACGTCAGGGTCTATGAAGACATCGTCAATGTCCCGCCGGTGGTGACCATTACGGCGCCGACGTGGGGCGCCACCGTGCCGGCGGGCGACGCCACGATCACCGCCGATGCGTCCGACGCGGACGGCTCCGTGGCAAGGGTGGAGTTCTACTGCGGCGCGACCTACCTGGGCGCCGACACGGCGGCGCCTTACAGCTTCACCTGGGCCTCCGTCTCCGACGGGTGCTACGAGCTCGTGGCCCGGGTCCTCGACGATCTCGGCAGCGTGAGTACCGATGCCGTTGACGTCACGGTCGGCGCCGGATGCGGCCAGGCCGCCTATCTCGGGCAGCCCTTCCACCTGCCGACGAGGATCGAAGCCGAGAACTACGACCTCGGGGGCGAAGGCGTCGCCTATCACGACATGGATGCCGGCAACAGCGGCGGGCGGTACCGGACCGGCGAGGGCGTCGACATCGAGTCCTGCTCGGACGCGGGCGGCGGCTACAACTTGGGCTGGCTGAACGCCGGCGAGTGGCTCGAGTACGCGGTGGACGTTCCGTGGGCCGGCCAGTACATCATCAATGCCCGCGTCGCGTCGCTGTCGAGCGGAGGCGCGTTCCGTGTCAAGGCCGGTGGCGGCGAGACCGGTGACATCGCGGCGCCGGTCACCGGCGGCTGGCAATCCTGGACGACCGTCTCGACGACCGCGACGCTCGCGGCCGGCGCGCAGATCATCAGGTTCGTGGCCGCGAGCGGCGGGTTCAACCTCAACCACCTCGAGGTCGCG
>Ga0315287_10000649_pt1 | contig 30587 bp, 29 predicted proteins | sample YL17G11_0_MG_FD_205037 | JGI IMG/M metagenome (GOLD analysis project Ga0315287, IMG submission 205037) | Sediment microbial communities from Yellowstone Lake, YNP, Wyoming, USA - YL17G11_0 | ecosystem: Environmental > Aquatic > Freshwater > Lake > Sediment | place: USA: Wyoming | collected...
ACGAGCAGCACGCCCTTGGGTATTTCCGCGCCCAGCGCCTCGTACTTCTTCGGATCGCGTAGGAAGTCGACGACCTCTCGCAGCTCTTCCACCGCCTCCTCGACGCCCGCCACATCGGCGAAACTGATGCGGCGCTTGCCCTCGGTGGCCAGGCGCGCGCGGCTCTTGCCGAAGTTCATCGCCTGGTTGTTGCCCGAGGATTGCATCTGGCGGTTCATCAGCCAGTACAGGAAGACGATCGGCAGGGCGAACAGCGCGACCAGCAGCAGGGTCTGGCCGCTAAACAGGCTGTCCCACAGCGTGGGATTCACCAGGTCGTACTTGACGTTGTTCTCGTCCAACAGCTTATAGAGATTGGCCTCGTTGCCTTCAGAGTAGTTGGCAAAAAAGTGCGTGGTGTTGTAGTTCTTGGCTGGCTCGCTGTCGGCTTTGAAAGTGCCGCGGACCTCGCCGGCGGACTTGTAGAACAGTACCTTCTCAACGTTGCCGGAGGTGATATAGCGGTCGAGTTCGCTGGTGTCGATCTTCTGCACGGTACCGCGCGCGAAATGCTGGAACATCACCAGCGCGGCGAGCAGGACGATCGCCATAAACAAGATTTGCGACACTCGGCTCGTTTGCATTGCTCTTCGTTCTCAGATGCCTTAGCGGCTGTGACCGCAATATACTGTGGCAACCACGCATCAGCGGGGCGCTGCTATATACCCCCGTCGAGGTTGGCAGTGTTTAATGTTAACACAGCCGCGCTCGCTAATTGCTGATGGCCCCGCCGGATTGTGGGGTGGCGATAAGCGAGCCATACAAAATGCTCAGCCGGCCTGGCTTAAGTTACTCGCCGGCCAGCGCCCTGCCGGCGAACAATCCCGGCGCCCCCAGGCTGATGTGCAGCCGTTCGCTGTCCGCGCTGACGACCACGCCGATACAGTACAGGCCTAGCGCCAGCGCGACCACGACGATAACATTGCGCAGCATCTCGCTGTGCCTCCTTGAGCCGGTAGTGACACGCCAACCATCCGCCCTAACCGGTGGCCTAAGGCCCCTACGCCCCACACGTGTCCGCTTGATGTCATAGCGCTTATCGCTACCCCGATTTATTGGACTAAGGGATCTCGCATAAAGTTCGGCTGCTACCAATGCTTAACCTAGTCCAGCGCAGGGCGGGAGGCTCGGTGCGCTCAGGATCAGTACTTTCGCGGAACGCCGCTCCTTGACAGAGACAGGCGTATGTTGGTATCGTATTCGTTCCCGCCGGCACGGGTCCGCCTGGAGTCGGCTAGAGCAAGAGGAGAATATGATTGCAGTCATTGAATTCAAGGGCAAGCAGTACCGGGTAGAACCGCAGTCGGTGATCCGCGCGCTGCGGGTCGACGGTGAGAAGGGCGACACGCTGGAAGTGCAGCGCGTGCTGGCGATGATCGACGGCGAGAGCGTCAAGCTGGGCCAGCCGGTAGTGGATGGCGCGGCGGTGTCGCTTGAGATCCTGCGGCAGGCGAAGAGCCCCAAGATCAACATCGGCACCTACCAGCCGAAGAAACGCGTCTCGCGGCGCAAGGGCTACCGCGAGAAGATCACCTATCTCCGCGTCACGGAGATCAAGGGTTAACCATGGCACACAAGAAGGGACTAGGCAGCAGCAAGAACGGCCGTGACAGCCAGGGCCAGCGCCGCGGCGTCAAGCGCTACGGCGGCCAGGTGGTGCGCAGCGGCAACATCCTCGTGCGCCAGGTGGGCATGTCGATCGGCGCAGGCGAGAACGTCGGCCTGGGCAAGGACTACACCCTCTACGCGCTGACCGACGGCAAGGTGAACTACAAGATCTACTGCGGCAAGCGCGTCGCCTACGTCGAACCAGTCACCGAGACCGTCGTCGCCGATTAGCCGTCTGCCACAACCACGTTGAGTTAGATTCAAGGACCTCTCAGCCGTCTGCCACGAGCGCAATGAGTTGCTTGTCGGCGACCTGCCACCCATCTGCCACCGCTGACGCCCCCTACAATACAAGCGTGTTTCTTGACGAACTCACTATCACGGCGCAGGCTGGCAAGGGCGGCGACGGCAGCGTGCACTTCGCCCGCCGCAAGTACCAGCCCTTTGGCGGGCCGGACGGCGGCGACGGCGGCGACGGCGGGGATGCAGTGCTGATCGGCAGCCGAGACGTGGAAGGCCTGGATCATCTGCGCAACGTCACCGTGCGCGCCAGGGACGGTGTTGCTGGCGGCCCCAACCTGTGCATCGGCTCGCATGGCGCTGACCACGAGCTGCCTGTGCCACTGGGCACATGCGTGCGTGCCGCGCAGAGCGGCGAATGGCTGGGGGCGGTCTGCCGGAGCGGCGAGCGGCTGGTGCTGGCGCGCGGCGGCAAGGGCGGCAATGGCAATCCGCACTATGCCACCGGCCGTCGGCGTGCGCCCAAGATCGCCGGCCCCGGCAAGCCTGGCGAAGCGGTCGAGGCGTGGCTGAGCTACCGTATCTACTGCGACTGCGTGCTGGTCGAGCCGGGCGAGTTGCGTCCGCTGACGCTGCTGCCGCGGCTTTTGGGGCAGGATCCACAGGCCATGGACTACGACCTGTACCGCCGCAAGCCGCGCTGGCTGCGGCTCGAGCACGAGTTTAAGCGTTACGACGTGGCCTTTCTGCCGCTAGACCTGGATGCGCTGGGCGGCATCGCCGGGCAGCTGCTGCGGCATGCCTACTGGGCGCGCCACCTGTTCGTGAACCTGATGCCGCTGGGCATACTTGCCGATACGACGTGGCGCGCGGTGTGGGAAATCCTGCACGCTGTTGAGCTGCAGCGGCTCGAACGCCTCACCGTATGCACTCCACGGGCGTTCAGCTGGCCGGATGAGCTGGCCAGCCTCGCCGGACCTGTGAAGGTGCACTGCCTGGCGGCGGCCGGCGAGGATGACACGCACGCGCTCTTTGCGTCACAATTGACCGGTGGCGTTGTCGAGTGAGCGGCTGGGCATCCTGGGTGGCACGTTCAACCCGGTGCATCTCGCGCATCTGCTGATCGCGCAGGAGGCGTGGTATCGCTTCGACCTGGCGCAGGTGATGTTCATTCCCGCGGCGCGCAATCCGCTGCGCAGCGACGTGGAGTCGCTGGCCTCGGACGATCACCGGCTAGCGATGCTGCGGCTGGCGACGGAAGAGGACGCCCGCTTCTCGGTGAATGCCTGGGAGCTGCGCAAGGGCGGCAAGAGCTTCACCATCGATACGCTGCGCCACCAGCGCGAGATTCGCCCTACCGCCGAACTGTACTTGCTCATCGGAGCGGACGCGGCGCTGACGCTGCCGCAGTGGAAGGACGTGCGCGACTTCCGCGAGCTGTGCACGGTGGTCATCTGCAACCGGCCCGGCAGCACGGACATGCAGCGCGAGCTGCCGCCGGAACTTGTCGCGCTGGGGCTGCGTCTGGAAGTGATGCCCCTGCCGCAGCTCGACATCAGCGCCTCGGAGATCCGCCGCCGGCTGCGCATCGGCAAGCCCGTGCGCTACTTCGTGCCCGATGCGGTGGCGGAGTACATCCACCGCCAGGGGCTCTACCAGAGCGCCGACTGAGCTGCGACGATGGTCCCACATCACCGTTTCCCTAGACCGCTCGTGCCTCAGCGCGCTTAGCCGCCGCCGACGATCGTCACGAGTTCGATGATATCGCCGTCGCTTAAGGTGCGCTCGACGAACTGCGCGGCGGTAAACACCTTGCCGTTGACCTCGGCGACGCAGGTGCCTGGATTGATCCCCAGCTGCTCCAGCAGCTGCAGGCCACGTGCGCCGTCTGCCACCTGCCGTTCACTGCCGTTGACGATGAGCTTCACTTGCTGCCACCGACTGCCGGGGCTGGCTGCGCGGCGCGGCGGAATTCCTGCACTAAGTTTTTCACCGAACGCGGCGTGGTAAATGGGCTGACCACGCAGAAACCGGCTGCCCCGGCCGCCATGACACGCGCGCAGTTCTCCAGCGTGATTCCGCCGATCCCGACGATGGGAATGTTCACCGCCTGCACAATGCGGCTCAAACCCGCCGCGTGGATCACCGGCAGACCGGGCTTGGTGCTGGATGGGTAGACGCTGCCGGCGCCGACGTAATCCGCGCCGCTCTCGGCCGCGGTCAGCGCGGCAGATTGCGTGCGCGCCGTGACGCCGATGATCATCATGGGTGCCACAACCCGCACTTCCTCTGGACGCGCGTCCTCGTCGCCCAAGTGTATGCCATCGGCGCCCGCCAGCAGCGCCACGTCGAGGCGGTCGTTAACGATCAACAGGCAGTCGCGCTCGGCGCAGATCTGTTTTACGCGGCGGGCCAGCGTGGTCAGTTCCCGCGTAGCAAGCTGCTTGAAACGCAGCTGCATCATCCGCACGCCGCCGGCCACGGCGTCAAACGCGGTGCGCAGCGGATCGCGCGCCTGGCAGATCGATTCGTCCAGCAGAAAGTACAGCGGGCACAGCTGCAGAGCTTGCCTTACCCGCGAGCTGGGATCCTTAGCGGGATGCTGTTTTTCAATTGCGGCGGCAACCGCAGTGCCAAGCAGCGCTGAAGCGCGGCGCTCGTACTCGTAGAGCTCGAAGCGCAGGCGGCGGAAGAATTGCGCGGTGCGCGGCTGGCGAAAGAACTGGAAGTACTCCTCCAGCGCGCGGGTCAGCTCCTGCGTGGTGCGCATGCGCTGGCCGATCTCGCTGGCCAAGTCAGGTCCGCTGAGCGTGGCATAGCCCGGCACCAGCGCCGAGCTGCTGCGCCGGCTGGCCGAAGGGTTCAGGCCATAGCGCGCGCGGATCATGTGCTCTTCCATGCTGAAACGCTGGACCATGTCGCTGAATACCTGCGCCAGCTCGCCGGTGCGCGAACTGGTGTTGCACAGCAGCTGCAGCTCAAGCAATCCCGTACTGAGCGAGCGCAGACTGCGATCGACGATGCCAAAAAGCTGCTGATCAGGCACCGCCCGCCTCCTTGCGATTACCCATCACCGACTCGTAAACCTTGAGGTAGCGCGGGACAACAGCCGCGTTACTGAAGGCGTCCAGCGCGCGCTGCCGGCCGGCGGCCTTCATGGCGCGCAGCAGATGGCCGTCGCTGAGCAGCTGAAGCACGTGATTCGCCATGCACTCGGTATCGCCAAGCTGGCAGAGGTAGCCGTCCACAGCGTGGCGCACAACCTCCGGCAGGCCGCCGATATTGCTGCACACCACCGCGCATCCGCAAGCCATCGCCTCCAGTGCCGAGAGGCCGAAGCTCTCGCTCTCGCTGGGCAGCAGCAGGATATCGCTGGCCGCCAGAAGATACGCCACGTCCTCGCGGTTGCCGAGGAAGCTGACTTGCTTGAGCACCCCCAGCTCGCGTGCGCGCTGCACGGCAGTCGGCAGATCGGGACCGTCACCAACCATCAGCAGCCGCGCCGGGGTCTGCTTCAGCACGCGGGCAAAGATCTCGATCACTTCCCGCGCGCGCTTGACCGGGCGGAAGTTAGAGACGTGAATCAGGCAGGGTTCACCGTTCGTGCAGTGATGTTTGCCCGACCAGCTGTCGCGCAGCTCGGGGCTGAACTCCTCGCAGTCGACGAAGTTGGAAACAACCTGGATCGGCACGGTAGGGCAGAACAGCTGCTCGGTCTGCAGCTTCAGCCACTGCGAGACGGCGGTCACGGCGTCGGCCTGGTTAATGGCGTAGCGCGTGATGCTATGCAGCGACGGGTCGCTGCCCACCAGCGTGATGTCTGTGCCGTGCAGCGTGGTGACGACCTTCACCGCACCGCCCAGCATCTCCTGCGCCAGGTGCGCGCTGATGGCGTGTGGCACGGCGTAGTGCACGTGCAGCAGGTCCAGCTCGAAGGTCTCGGCGACCTCGGCCATCTTGGCGGCCAGCGCCAGCGTGTAGGGCTCGTGCTGGAACAGCGCGTAGTTGTAGACGTTGACCTCGTGGAAGCTGACGTCGGCCAGGCTGCGGCGCTGCAGGCGCGCGGGCAGGCGGCTGGTGATAAAGTGCACCTCGTGGCCGAGTTCGGCCAGCGTCAGGCCGAGCTCGGTGGCCACGACGCCGCTGCCGCCGAAGGTTGGGTAACAGGTGATGCCGATCTTGAGCTGCTGCATCCGGCGCTAATAGTAACATCGCTCGGCTAAGTGCGAGATTCGATTCGGGTTAAGCATCGCTGCGCTACAATCCGCCGGTGCAGATTCTCGAATACATTTTCATCGGCGTGCTGCAGGGGCTGACGGAATTCCTGCCGGTCAGCTCCAGCGCGCACATGGTTATCGCCCAGCACTGGCTCAAGCTGAACGCGCCGGGCATCCTTGTGGAGGTGGCGTTCCACGTGGCGACGCTGATCTCAGTGGTGCTGGTGTATCGCCGCGACCTGTGGCGCTTGCTCTGCGGGCGCAACTGGCGCCTGCTCGGACTGCTGGCGGCGGCCACGGTGGTCACCGTGCTGCTGATCCTGCCGTTCAAGAACTGGCTGAGCGCGCTGCCCGACGCTCCGGGCGCCGTGCACATCTGCGGCGCCATGCTGCTGGTCACCGCCGCCTGGCTGGCGCTGGCGGACTGGCGCATCGCAAGGGCCAAGCCGACGCGTGAGCTGCGCTGGCCGGGCGCGCTGCTGATCGGGCTGGCGCAGGGCATTGCCGCGTTGCCGGGCATCAGCCGCAGCGGGGCGACGATCGGCATGGGGCTGCAGCTGGGGATGGAGCGCGAGGAGGCGGCACGCTTCTCTTTCCTGCTTTCAATACCGGTAATCCTCGGCGCGGGCTTGCTGGAGATGCTGGATGTTAAAGAGCAACTGCAGGGCGTCAACGTCAACGTAGCTGGCATAGGCCTGGGCTTTGTTGCCGCGACGCTGTCCGGTATTGCGGCGATCTACTTCCTGCTTTGGATGCTGAAGCGCGCGCGGTTTGCCTACTTCGCCATTTACGCCGCGCTGCTGGGCGTCGTTGCCCTTCTGATCGGCTAGGCTGCATTACAATTGCTGCGTGAGAAAACCTGTCGCGCAGCCGAAGGGGTGGACGCACGTACATCTCGTAGTGAACGAAATGAAGCGCAGCATCGACTTCTACACCACCGTGCTGGGCTTCTTCTACGACCACGGCATCCGCGAGATGGCCTGGTTGGCGCGCGAGGGCCTGCTGCTCACGCTGTCGCCGGGCGAGGCGGATCCGCGGCGCGGCCAGTACTTCGGCTGGGGCCTGGCGAGCATCCAGGAGTTGCTGGAGCACTATGAGAGCCTGCACGCGCGACACCTGCGCGTCAGTGCCCCGCCTGAGCCCGACGGCAGCCGCCTGTACTTCTTCCTCTACGACCCCGACGACTATCCGATCTGCTTCTCCTACCAGCCGATGGATTACCAGTAGCCACGACGGGAGCTGACGCTAGAATTGGCGCATGCGTACACTACTCGCCGCCGTACTCCCACTATTGATGTGCTTGGCCCTGACGTCAGCCAATCGTGAGCCGCTGTTCGATGACTCGCAGTTCCCGCTGTTTCAGCAGGCGCTGGCGCAGGTCTGGCTGGCACCAGAGCAGATGCACCTGGACGCGCAGCAGCGCAGCTTCTACGGCGGCGACAAGAACCGCCTGCCGTTCTTCGACGCGCTGTGGGACGACCCCTGGCGCATCAGCCCGTACGCGCGGCGCATCACCGATGCGCTACTGGACAAGCACGACGACCTGCCGACGGTGCTGATGAGCGCGCAGGGGCGGCTGAACCAGGCGGTGCGGCTGGGACTGACGGGCGACGTGCTGGCGCCGTATCAGCAGCGCGTGGATGAGCTGGGCGCCGACAGCCTGGCCGTTGCGCTCGCCGAGCTGGAGCAGCATCAGGGCAACGCCGCAGCCAAGTCCGAGGACTACAAGCAGCCCGGCTTGCGTGCCACGGGCAACTACGCGCAGCTTCCGCCGGTGCTGCGGGACAACGCCGCGCTGCTGCTGTTCGTCATCCCTGACGTGCTGGAGTACCGGCAGCGCGCGCTGACGCAGCCCATCGAGCGGCTGGGGCTGGACCCGCAGGCGGTGTACGACCGCGTGCTGGAATCGACGCTGGCCGGCGAGCAGGACGACGAGCAGGTGGATCCGATCCGCGAGCTGGACGACACGCTGCTGATCGAGCAGCTGCTGGACAACGTGGACTTCACATTGCTCAACACCGGCGCGACGCTGCTCACGATCGCAGTGCAGAAGGTCTGCGCAAACCTGCAGGCGGGGCAGGCCGACGTGGTGAACTACACGGAGATCTACGGCGTGGCGACGTCGCTGGGCTACCTGCGCCTGGGCGACTTCCGTGGCAAGCAGTTCGCCGCCGACGCACCGCAGCTGCTGCACATCGCCACGCGCGACAGCGGTCAGCCCGGCACGGCCTGCACCTCGTGCTACGCCAACCCAATAAGCCTGTGCATCGCGCTGAATGGCGAACCGCCAGCGGACAACGGCGCGCAGTGGTCGGGACGTTGCGCCGCCGGCATCTTCGGCTACGGCATCCTGGCCGACCTGGCGGGCAACGACGTTTACGCCAGCGAGGATGCTGCCCAGGGCTTCGGCCTGTTCGGCACGGGCATTCTCTACGACGCGGCGGGCGCTGACAGCTACAGCTGCGTGCTGGCTGGCCAGGGCTCGGGTATCTACGGCACGGGCCTGCTGATCGACGGCGACGGAAACGACACGCATACCTGCTACGAGGCGGCGCAGGGCTACGGTTTCACCAAGGGTGTCGGGCTGCTGCTGGACGCCGGCGCGGGCAGCGACACGTACGTGGCGGATGATACGGACATCCGCTTCCCCAGCCCGCAGAGTGCTGAGCACAACGTCAGCATGGCGCAGGGCGTGGGCAACGGCCTGCGCGCCGACTTCACCAACGGCCACAGCTGGGCGGGCGGCGTGGGGATACTCATCGACGGCGGCGGCGATGACACCTATACCTGCGGCGTGTTCGGCCAGGGCTGCGCCTACTGGTACGGCGTGGGTATCCTGGCCGACAAGGGCGGCGACGACAGCTACTACGGCCTGTGGTACGTGCAGGGCGCTGGCGCGCACTTCGGCGTGGCGATCCTGCAGGACGACGCCGGTGATGACACTTATCGCGGGCCGATGAACCAGAACCTCGGCGCGGGGCATGACTTCACCGTGGCGTGGTTTGAGGATCGCGCAGGCAATGACAGCTACGAGGGCTGCAACCTCAGCCTGGGCACAGGCAACGCCAACGGGATGGGCGTGTTCTGGGACGCCGCGGGCGACGACAGCTACCTCACGCGCGGCATCACGCTGGGCCAGAGCGGCGGCGTGGCGCCAGCCAGCCTGCGCGAGTACATGCTGACGCTCGGCGTGTTCGTCGACGGCGGCGGGCATGACACGTATCGCGAGTATGGCGCTGAGGGCGAGCAGCCGGCGCCGTATTCCTTCGCTGGCGATGGCCTGCAGTGGACGCGGCCAAGCTCCAGCCAGCCGCCGATGCCGCTGGAACTGGGCTGCGCCGTGGACGCCCCGTAGGGCGAAATGTGAATCGTGCCGCCTGCATCTTAGTGGGGCGGAGCGCCGTGTCCGCCGCTGAATGAATCGCGCACAGAGCCGTCCGCGCCACTGAAGAGTCCGCGGCCTAAAGGGCCGCGGCTACCACCAGCTCCAGTCGAAGCCGTTGATGCGCACGTCGTCGAAGCCGCTGCCGGCACCGACGATTTCCGGCAGCAGGCCCTGCACCTCGGCGCTGTTCAGCCACAGTCCGCCGATGTTCAGCCCCCAACCTGCGGTAGGCAGGCCGCCGTAGCTGCCGCGGCTCAAGCGCAGCAGGTTACCGAGCTGCAACTCCGCGCCGCGGTTGGCGCGATCGACAGTGCGGTTGCCACTGTGAATCGTTCCCAGAAATGGCGAAGGCGTGATGCCCAGCGCGGTCTGCTTATCGAAGATGTACTTCTCGCTAACCGTGTCCTGCGCAAGCGTCAGCCAGCCCACAGGATGCAGCGCCCAGCCGCTACGCTGCTCAAACAGTTTGCTGGTCAGCGTGGGCCAGCGGCGCTGGTCGGTTGCAGCTATCGGTGCCAGCACCGTCCAGTCATAGTTAAGCTTCAAGTTGGACAGCCCGTAGTCCAGGCCGGGCCAGATGCGTGCCAGGATGCCCCACTGCATGCCCTCGCCGTCGCGCAGCCATGGCAGGGCTTGCGTATCCTCAGGCGCCGGGTCGAAGCGCTGCAGGCTGTGGCGCAGCGCCACGCCGGCGGAGCAGGGCAGGCCGACGGGCAGCGCCAGGGCGTCGACACTCTCGCTGCCCCACAAGTGCTCGCGCGGGTAGCCCACACTGCCGTCGGCCGGATGGCCGCTGAAGTCGTAGCCCATCTCCCCCGAGAAAGTGAAGCCGTGGGCGTAAGTGCCCAGCGGCAGCGGCACGACAAGCGCCTCGGTGTCGCTGTCAAGCTGGTCCCACTCGCGGCTGCCGCCCTCCTGGCTGCCGGGGAAGTGGCGCGAGCTGTGGTTGTACAGCAGCGTGAACTTGCGCACGCTGGCCAGGCCGGCCGGGTTGCTGAATACGCTGTGGCTGCCGGGTACCGCCGTCACCGCTCCGCCAAGCGCCAGCGGCCGCGCGGACAGGTTCAGGAAATGGTCGGAGTAGATGTTGAAAGCCTGCGCGACGTTAGCCGCCAGGATGCAGCCCAGCAGCGCCAGCAGGCCGACAGCCGCGGCAAAGCGCCAAACGCGCGTGCATTGCGTGGCAGAGCAGCGAGCGTTTGAATCGAAGTTGTCTCGCAGCTGCTTCAAAGCAGTCATGTTACAATCGCAAGAGTAGCGGCTGGAGATTGGGCTGACAAGCGCCGTGAGCCATACTGTTCGGCAAAGCTGATGCCAGGATTGCATCCACAACTGTCTGGGGAACGCGTCATAGCGCTGCTTTCGGCTGCTAACGTCATCCGCCTCGAGGAAATCAAGCGCTATCTGAAGCAGGTGTTTCCATCACTAGATGTCATCGCCCCGCGTGACCTTCCGCATCTGGCAGAGGTGTTGCAGCGCAGCCGCGATACGCACCGCGTCGTGCTCTCCGTAGGCGGCGACGGCATGCTGCATCAGGTGCTGCAGGGCATCGACCCGGCAACTCAGGTGCTGGGCATCGTCCCGGCGGGGACGGGCAACGACTTTGCGCGCGTGATCAACTATCCCAAGCAGCTGCGTGCGGCGATCGAACACCTGAGCAATCTTAAGCCGCAGCCCACCGATTACGGCAAGGTCAACGAGTACCGCTTCATCAACAGTGCCGGCTTCGGTCTGGACAGCGAGACGCTGCGGGTGCGCAATCACAGCCGCGGCATCCTCAACCGCAATTACCTGGCGGCGTATATTTACGTGCTGGCGAAGCTCAGGCCGCTCGCCTGCCGGCTGAGCATTGACGGCGAGGAGTTGGACGGACGCTGGTACTGGGTGCTGGCGATGAACACCCCGTTCATCGGCGGTGGCACGCGCGTAGCCCCGCGGGCCGTGATCGACGACGGCCTACTGGACGTGATGCTGATCAAGGACACGCCGAAGCTCGACCTGCTGCGCCATCTGCCGGCCACCGTCAAAGGGAATCACCTTGGCCTTGCCATTGTTGTGTACCGGCAGGCGCGGGAGATCGTCTGCCGGACCGAGAAGCCGCTGGAGATGATAGCGGTTGACGGCGAGGAGTGCTTCTGCGCTGGGCGGGAAGTGCGCATGCAGGTGCAGGCGGGCCAGCTGAGCTTACTGCGATAGCTCAGGCAGTGGCGTCGGGTATCGCCACCGGCAGGTAGAGGCGGATCGCCGCACCTCCCAGGTCGTCCGAGCGGCTAATCTCCACTACGCCGCCGTGAGAGGCGACGATGCGGCTGGTGACTGAGAGGCCCAGGCCAGTGGCTTTCCCGCGCTCCTTTGTCGTAAAGAAGGGTTCCAGCACGCGCTGGCGCAGTTCCTCGGGTATCCCGGGGCCGGAGTCGGCTACTTCCAACATCAGCCAGTCCGTTTCACCGGCGGGCCGCGGCGCGTCCTGCGGCAACGCGCTGGCGACTCGCACGCGAATGCTGCCCTGGCCGCCCATCGCGTCGCGTGCGTTGAGCAGCACGTTGGCCAGCGCCTGATCCATACGGTTGGAATCCAGCAGTACATTGCCGTCGGCCAGCAGATCCAGCGTGATGTGGACACGCTTCTGCACCTGAATCTGCATCAGCGGCAGGGCCTCACGCAGGTAATCAGACAGGCGCTTCTGGCGCAGCGTGTACGGCACTTCGCGTGCGAAGCTGGACAGCTGCTGGATCAACTCCGCGCCGCGCATGATGTTGGCTTGGATGGCCTCGGCAAATTCATAGGTCTCCGACTGGGGATCGACCTCGTCCTTGATCAACTCGGTCATGCCCTTGATACCGGTGAAGATGTTGTTGAACTCGTGCGCCACGCCGCCGGCCAGCGTTTCGATGTTCTCCATCTTCTGACTGCGCATCAGCTCATGCTCGTAGCGCATGCCGATCGTTCGGTAGTCGGACACCAGGCAGATGACACAGGCCAGCTGGCTTTCCTCGTCGAACAGCGGGCGGATGGTCAGAAACAGCTTCAGCAGGTCGCCGTCCGCTGCGCTGGCCTGCTGCAGGCGCGATGGGTCGTAGATAAAGGAGTGGATCTCCGTCGGTACGCCGTGGAAGGCGCGTTCCAACATCGCGTGCAGGCCCGCCGCTTCGATCTGCGGGTCGCGCAGCAGGTTCAGGCCGGCGCGTTCCCAAGCCAGCTCAGGCGGCAGGCAGAACAGCTCGTTGAAGCGGCTGTTAGTAAAAAGAACTGATCCATCAGGCGCCCAGACCTGCGCCGGTATCGGCAGCGCCGCGACAAGCTGTGTGATCAGCTGCAAGCCAACTTCCATCAAGCGGGGGGCTAAGCCGATTATAGCAGCGAGCTTTCCACAGCCTGTAAGATCTGAGTATAATCGCCGACATGCAACCTCACGAAATCAGGCTGGAACTAGCGCGCATGGCAGGCGTGATCAACGAGATGCGGAGGTATCTTTGACCTCGATGGCAAACGCGCGCGCCTAAGCCAGCTCGATGCGCAGCGGGCGGTGCCGGGATTCTGGGACAATCCCGCCGCCGCGTCGGAGGTCAACCAGGAGATTTCCGCGATCGAGCAGAACCTGCAGGAGTTTGAGACTACCGCGCAGGCGGTGGAAGAAGCCAGCGGGCTCTGGGAAGTGCTGCAGGCGGAAAACGCCGCGGAGAGCGGAGAGCATTTAGAGCAGTTCATTGACGAGTTGCAGCGCGTGGCAGCGAGCGTGCAGCATCTGGAGCTGGAGGCGCTGCTCGACGGCGAGTACGACAACCAGCCGGCGCTGGTCACCATCCACGCCGGCGCCGGCGGCGTGGAATCCTGCGACTGGGCGGAGATGCTGTACCGCATGTACGCGCTCTGGGCGCCGCGCGAGGACCTGGAGCTGCATGTCACGGACCAGCGCGAGGGTGAAGTCGCGGGAGTGCTGTCGATCACGCTGCGCATCAGCAACCGGCATGCCTACGGCTACATGAAAGTGGAATCCGGCGTGCATCGGCTGGTGCGCATCTCGCCGTTCGATAAAAACAAGCGCCGCCATACGTCATTCGCCAGCGTGGACGTGATTCCCGAGTTGCCGCCGACTGTAGATATTCAAATCGACGATAACGACCTGAAAGTGGACGTGTTTCGCGCCAGTGGCGCGGGCGGGCAGCATGTGAATAAGACCAGTTCGGCGGTGCGCATTACGCACATCCCCACCGGCATCGTTGTCACCTGCCAGAACGAGCGCAGCCAGCATCAGAATCGCGAAGTGGCGATGGTGCAGCTGAAGAGCAAGCTGGCGGCGATCATGCAGCGTGAGCACAAGGAGCGCATCGAAGACCTGCGGACAGTGCAGACCGACATCGCCTGGGGCAGCCAGATCAGGAACTACGTGATGCAGCCGTACCAGATGGTCAAGGATCTGCGCACCGGCATGGAGAGCGGCAATGCGCAGCGCGTACTGGACGGGGAGCTGACACCCTTTATCTGGGCAGGCCTGAAGTGGTTGCGGGAACAGCGCGGCGGCGGTGCCAGCTAGAGAATGCCGATAGCCCTGTACCTTTGTCGTAAGACCGGCGACGGCGGTAAGATGAACATTGTGCGGGCGCTGCACATCAAGCTATCGGTTATCATGGCTTTGCCTGTGATGACCGGCTTAAGGAGCTGAGGAGCATGGCTATCGATAGTAACCGGCGCGAGTTCATCGGCATCTGTGCGGCCATCGCGGCCGGCTCGATGTTGGCCGCCGGAGTTAGGCCGCAGGCGGCTTGCGCGCAGGATAAGACCAAGTATCTCGTGGCCACCCTCGGGAAGATCAAGGATCTCAACGAGAAGGATCCCCAGCTGGTCAAAGCTGAGTTCCTGGATGACACCGGCAAAGTCGCCGAAGAAGAGAAGCTGTTCGTGCGCTGGGTGCGAACCGGCAAGAATTCAGGCTACTGGGTTGTGGTCTCCGCGATCTGCACGCACCTTAAATGCAAGGTCGATTTCGCTTCCGACGACCATATCTTCATCTGCCCCTGCCATGGCAGCAGGTTCGATCTGAGCGGCGCCGTGCTGAGGAAGCCGGCCAAGACTCCGCTGCCGGACTACAGCGACATGGCGTACGAAGACGGCAGCCTGCTGAAGCTGAAGCGCGTGGTCAGCTAGCTGGGGAACAGGTAGCCGCAGTACGGACACTGGGTACTGGAACTAGCTTGAGCCTTGCCGCACTGGTGGCAGAAGCGCCAGCGAGGGTTGAACGACGCAATAGGGTTGGTCATCGGGGTGGGGCGCTTGAAGATACTCTGCTGCTGGGCGAGATGGATCAGGCGTACGCCGATTATCCAGTTCACGGCGATCACCGCAAACACACCGATGACAAACAGCGTGGACAGCCCTGGCGATACGACTTCTGAGCCAAAGGCGAAGAAGTCGTAGAGGCCGTGCCAGAAAATCGCCAGCAGCAGGCCTTTCCACACCAGTTCGCGGGCGCGCCGGCGGTCCGGATGGAATCTGGCCACGCCGGCGTAGTAGCCCATCATCACGCCCCACAGGGCATGGCCCGGCACCGAGAGGATCGCGCGCAGCAGCGCTACGCCAAGGCTGGCGCTGCCCGAGAAGGCGACGTACATGACGTTCTCGACCGTCGCGAATCCCAGGCTGGCGGCAACGGCGTAAAGAATGCCGTCGTAGACTTCGTTGAAGAACTTCTGCTCCAGCACCAGCAGGCGCAGCGCCAGGTACTTGGACCCCTCCTCGCTGAAGCCGATGATGAAGAATGTCGACAGCGCGATGCCCAGCAGGCCGAAGGGTTCCGCGCGCAGGAATCTCATCTCGACGATCGCCGCCGGAATAACAGCGAAGAAGCTGAGGAAGTAGACCATCAGCACACGGCCCAGCGGTTCGCGTTCGTACTTGTCGCGAACGAACACAAAGTGCAGCATGAACGCGACCGGAGCCACGGCTGCGACTAGTGTTATCCAGCCCACGGGTGCATTATAAGTGCTGAGCAGCGCTAGAGCTGCTCGCCGTCAGGTGGTCCCGGTGTTTGTGGCACGATGTTCAGTGGCATGCCGTTGCTGTCGAGCCGCGTGTGCACAACGACATCGCCATCAAGGGCGCCTGAGGGAACGATCGCGCGAATCAGCGTGTCGCTCCAGAAGACGATGGCCATGTCGAGCGCACCCAGCGTGACGTGATAGCCGGCGACCTGCTCCTCACCGAAAGCTGATCCTTGCACGTCAATCGTATCGCCGACCGAGGCTTCGGGCGGCACCAGAGCGGTGATTGCCGGGCGGCGGATGATCACCAGGTCAAGCGCGTTGGAGACCTTGTCCTGGTTGATAACCACGATCCAGCTGTCGATCGTTGTCACCGGATCAGCTAAAACGATCGACGTATCCGACCAGCTGTTAGTCGCCAGCACCAGGCCCTGCGAGAACGTAATGCCGCCGTAACCGTCGCCGAAGTTGCTGCCGTCAAGCTGCGCGTTGTCTACGCCCACCTCGGCAACAGCCGGGGTCACTGAATCGAGCTGCGGAGGCGTAATCGGGCCGACGCTCAGGCTGGCGAGGAAGCTCACGGTGCCGTTCGGCAGTGCCACGCTGATCGGCGCATCACCGCTGCCGCCAGCGCCAGCCGGCAGCCTGGCCAGGATAGCGTTCTTGCTCCATTCCTCAACCGTGCAGTCAACGCCGACGCAGGTCACGGCCACGGGAGTGACGCCAAAGCCATGCCCGACGATCAGCACGCGGTTGGCCGCCATGCCGGCGAACGGGATGACGTTCTGAATCGCTGCGGGCACGGAAGTCGCCGATGTGGTGACGTAGATGGAGTTGCTGTCCAGCGTGGGGCCGGAAATACGCAGCAGGCTGCGCGTGCCGGGGACTGCGGCAGGTAGATGCACGCGGATGCGCGTCGGTGTCCACGAGGTGACAGTCAATTCCAGCGTGCCCAAGGTGATGGTCCGCGCTGCCTGCTCCGCGCCGAAGCCAAAGCCGTAGATATCCATCTCGGAGTTGGCCTGCGGCAGGATTGGCTGCGTGACCTGGATCGTCGGCGGTATTACGACTTCCACGGCCACAAAAACCAGGTCGTTGCTGGTAATGTCGTACTGCTGGCTGTTCAGTGTGCTGGTGCCACTGGCCTGCGCTGTATAGGTCCCAGGCGCGACATACGTGTGGGTGAACGTCGCGGCGGTATTGTCCACTGATTCGCCATCGCCGAAATCGACGTGTATCGGATCAGCGGCGTCGAAGCCTTCGGCGGTCAGGGTGAAGTTCACCAGCAGCGGCGCGTCGCCGGCGATCAGGTCGGCGTCCAGCTTCAGCAGCCGCGCGTCGCTGACGAAATCAGCGTGGTCCGTGGCGTTGTTAACATCCGTAACTGTCAGCGTGCCGGCGTATAGCCCGGACTGGATAAACGTGTACTGCACCACACCGTTGGCATTGGAATCGACGATGCCGTCGCCGTTGAAATCCCATTCGAGTGTGAATGGCCCCTCGCCGCCAGTGATGGTCGAGAGGTAGCCAAAGGTCAGGTTATTGCTGGGGTTTGGTGTCACCGCAACCGCAACGCCTTGCAGCGGAACAGGCACATGGGTAATGGTGAGCGGCGTGCTGACAGTTGGCGCAACTACGCCGGTAGCGTCAGTAGCGCTGACGGTAACGTTATACTCCCCGTCTGCGGCATAGGCGTGGGCGACGGACGGCCCGTTAAGCTTGGTGCCGTCACCCATATCCCAGGCGTAGGTAGTCGGCGCGACGCCGCCATGTGCGATCGCGGTAAAGTTGATGGTCGTAGCTTCGGGAGCCAGCGCCAGGTCGGCAAAGGCACTGAGCCAGAACTGCTCGTTGGGCCGCGGGATGGCCAGGTTCTCGGCGATGACTAAGTAGCCCAGCCCATCCAGCGCGAAAGTTACGCGGTTACTTGCGTTTCCGCGCGCGGCATCCATGACCTGTGCTGCATGCGTCGCCGGATCGATGTAGAAGAGGTAGAGCAGGACGCCATCGTATTCGCCAGCTGCCGGCGATCCGGCTGAGATCAGCACCGTCAAGCGGCCGGCAAACCCCGCGTCGCGCGGGATCTCAGGAGTGAAATGCATTCCTTGGATGCCCTGGTAACCGCTGGGCAGGGCCGAAGTGGTGCGCGCCTCGAGCGCGTCGGCAACATTGACCAGCGTGCCAGCCACGTCACTGGCGCTGACAATGCTGCCGGCCTCAACCACCAGGTCGAAGTCCAGGGCACTGCCGCCGGCACCGCCGCTATCAGGTCCCAGCGGAGCTTCGGCCCGCGAGCAGGCACCGAGTGCAAACGCCATCACCAGTATCAGCGCGGCTATCGCATATCTACGCATCAGTCACTCCAAGGCCTGTCGGTCACATTCCCGCTACTCGTAGGAAACCTGCGCTGAACATCGTCGCGCCGGCAACCAAGCCCAGCAGCACGACCACCACCACCCACGGCAGCGTCAAGCGCGTTAGCTCAGCCGTCGGCACTTTGCAGAAGTTGCCGATCCATACGTTGTGCGTATTGGTCGGATCGCATACGCCCTGCATCATGCCAACCGAGAAAAAAGCAACCATGATCAGCGCGGGTGCCAGAACAGCACTACCTGAGATTATACCCGTGGCTCCCTGACCGGCAAGTAGCGGCAGCAATCCGGCGCCCATGCCATACAGATTTAGCGGGCCGCGATACAGCGCCAGCGGGGAAAGCACGAAAAACACTGCTACGAAACCCAGCGGTGTGGCGATGGGCAGCCGGGCAATCCACGGGCTCAGGCTGTCGGCGACCTGGGGCAGCGCCGTGGCTTTCAGCAGCATGCCGATGCCGATCAGCAGTACGACGGCCGGGCCGGCCTGCGTCACACCGTCGAACAGGGCGCGCATGGTGCGGTTGATGCCCGCGCCGTCGCCCGTCCAGGAAGCCAGCGCGCTGAACACCACGCCGCAAGTCAGGGCGGTCAGGATCGGCAGCTGGATCAGCGGTGTGCCGCCTGTCAGGTTGGCATGCAGCGTCGACCACAGCAGCAGCAGTAGCGGCACCAGGATTGCCGCTCCGGCCAGCCAGTTCGCCGGGCTGGCCAGTTCGCCAGTGGTCGCGCGGCGGGCGACGATATGAACAGCGATGGCCAGCAAGCGGGCTAGCAGCAGCAGAAGCAGTAATCCCAGCAGAGCAAGCAGCACAGCTGCCAGAAGCTGCTTGACCACCTGCCACACCTGGGGATAGGCAAGCACGAAGTAGGCGAGGGCGGCGGCCACAAGCACCACCACTGCCAGCGAACCGAGCTGGCGCGCTGCGTCGCGCGGCGAAGTGATGGTGTAGCGCATCAGGAAGATGCAGGTGACCAGGAAGAACGCCCCGGCCAGCGTGGCCGCAAAGGGCACGATCTGCAGCGGCGTGAGTCCAAGAATCGAGACGTAGGCTTGCCAGTTGACAGGGTTGAAACAGCCGCCAAGGCTCAAGCCCAGCAGCAGCAGGCCGCCGGCGACCTTGGGCTCGAAGCCCAGCGAGAACATCAGGGGCAGCGTGATCGAGGCGACCATGATCACCGCTCCCAGGCCGCCCAGCGTGGTGAACAGCAAAGCGATGACCACCAGCAGGAACAGACCCAGGCGAAAGCGCTCCTCGCCGGCGTATTCTGCGGCGTAGCGCACCATGCGCTCGGCGGCGCCGCTGATGCGCAGCTGCGCTGCCAGCACCGCGCCGAGGATCACCGCAAACACCCATGCCGACAGCTTCGTCACTCCGGCATCGATAACGTCGTTGGCCAGCGCGGACAGCGCCGGCAACACGCCCTGGGCGTGGGCTTGCGGGATTAGGGCGACGGTGGCCAGGCAGATTGCCGCCAGTGGCAGGGCCAGCGTTGCAGTCAGGCGGCGGCTGATCATCAGCCAGGCGAAGAGGGCCAGAACAGCGACAAATACAGCGCCCACAGGGCTATTCTAGTCGCTGTGCCTGTATTCCGATAGCTAGCGATCCACTGGTTTGGTGGTGATGCCGTAGTCAAACACCCCGTCGTTGTCGGCAATCGTCGTCTCGCGAGTTGCCAGCTCCAGCATGTGGCCAGCAGCATCTTCCAGCTTGATGTCATAGCTGTCTGACTTGAATTTGAGCAGGCTTTTCGAGTACGTCTTGGTAATCTCCTGATAGGCGGCGGACTCGAACTTCTTCAGTTCATCGCTGGAGATATTTTCGGCGACAATGCGGATTTCCGTTAGCTCACCTTGCGTGAAGCCCAGAGTCAAGCCAGACTTAAACGACACACCGTTGATTGTCACCTGGGCTTCGGGATTCTTGAACGCCTGCTGAGATGGGAAGTTGAACTTGGTCAGATCGATAGTGCTTTGCGCCATCCCCAGCTTGTATCCCGCAAGCGAGTCAATCGTCGTTGCTGTTCCCCAGGCCTTGAACCGGTCACAGCTGGTGGTTGTACCAAGCGTGACAAACAGCAGCATGCATGCCAGTAGCAGTAGTGTGCGCATCGTGACACCTCCTGAGGAGCTATTGTAGCTGCTTGCCGGCTTCTTGCTAAGTTCGCTGTAGTGCACGCCGCAGCCAGCGCTGTGTTGGCTGCTGAACTAGCTGAGCCTACAAGATAGATATGCCCAAAGTGGCGTGAGGCATGGCGCGAAGCATGTGACGCCAGACCGAAAATCGCGGTTATACTTGCCATATGCAACGGCTACTGCTTGTTATGCGCCACGGCAAATCGCTGCGCGGTCCGGAGTTCACCACTGATCTTGAGCGGCCGCTTGCCGAGCGGGGCCGCCGTGACGCGCCGCGCGTCGCCAAGCTGATGCAGCAGCAGGGCGTCGCGCCAGAGCTGATCGTCAGCAGCAGCGCGGCGCGGGCGCTGGCCACGGCCCGGCTGGTGCAGGATGAGCTGGGCGATGTCGAGCTGCGCGAGGAGCCGGCGATCTACAGCAACAGCACGTTAGATTTGCTGGGAGTAATCAACAACCTGCCAGCTGATGCGCAGCGTGTACTGCTGGTCGGGCATAATCCCAGCATGGAAGAGCTGGTCGACGAGCTGACCGGCCGCGATGACACCGTATTGAAGACCTGCAGCGTCGCCGTGCTGGACGTGGGTGCTGGCTCCTGGGAGGATGTGGCGCCGGGCAGCGTCAAACTTAAAGCGCTGGTGCACCCGCGCGAACTGGAGGAGTAGCGATTACTCCGCAGGCTCACACTTGCGCCGCTGTAGAAGCAGCAGCCCCAGCAGCAGCGCGATGCAGCCAGAGGCAACGTAAGCGTCAAAGCGCCACCAAGCCAGCAAACTCGGTGGCAGCTGCGGGAGCGTGCCGGTTTGGGCTGGTCGTGGCGGCGATGCGTAGACGTCAAGTGCGCTGACTTCGCCTACCGCCACTGCTTGCTGCGGATTTAGCGCGGCGGCACTGACAGGCTGCGACACCTCGCTGAACCACAGTACTACCGGCTGTGCGCCTACGCTCGCAAAGCACAGCCAGACTTCTGCGACGTGCGCCCGCACTGCTGTGAGCTGCAACGTAGGCAGTGTGCCATCTTTCACGGCAATGCCCCAGGGCTGCAAGTCGCTGGTCGCTCGCAGCTGGACAGAATTGGCGCTGCGCGTCAGTGCTCCCAGCTGCAGGCTGTCCGCCCATACTGCCAGCTGCTCGGCGCGCACCGGCGCGAGCGCCTGGTCGAGGCGTACCACGCGGATGGCGCGCACCTGGCTAGGAGCGTTAGCCAGGACATCAATGCTGGAGAGCGGCAACCGGTCGTCGGGGAGTACCACGGGCCAGAGGTGTTCACCCGCCAGCGCCGTCGGCTGCATCGCCCCCAGCGCTGCTGCAACCTCATACGTTTCAGCGGTTGCCGGCGGCTGAAGCCAGGCCTCGATGCGCTCGACCGTCGCGCCGGCCAGCCCGCTGAATGTCAGCCGCACGTACCGCTGCTGCTGGATCGTGCATTCGATATCGCACAGAAGCAGCAACTCGCTATCGCGCAGCGCCAGATAAACGAGCTGCTCCTGCCCGGCACTGGCAAACGAGACGCCGTCCAGCGAGGCGTCGACGCGCACGCTGGCCAGCACTTGGTTGCCGCCAAAAAGCGGCTGCAGGCGATTAAGCGCTGGCGGCTGGGTACCGCGGTCCAGCAGCACCTCAAGGCGCCCGTCGGGCAGCGGCGTGCGCTTGGCGATGTTCAGCAGCGCATGTTCGGCAGGGTCTGGCGCTTGCGGCATCACCAGCCGCGCCGGGACAGGTGCAGTGCCGGAAAGCAGCTCCCAGCTGCTACCAGGAGCGAGCAGCCTGGTCAGCGCTTCGCCGCGCACGCGTACTTTCACCAACGTGCCTGCCGGCGGGGCAGCCGGATCAAAGCGCACAGTAGCACCCGCCGACGCCATGCTGGTGCTGGCCGGCGGCGGGCTGGCGGGCGGAGGCACGTCATGTCCGCTGGGAGCCAGCGACTGCAAGGCGAGCAGTAACGCGCACGGGAGGTAGCGCAGCACAGGCTGATTCTAGCAGCGCCCGTGCCGGAGTCTGCGCAAACTAGCCAATTCTCCAACGCTATGCTAAAATACTGAGACTGAGTCTCAGGTACTGATACTCAGTCGCAGGACTATAGTGTTGTTGATGAGAAACTAGGACACGGACAAATGAGTATCAAACGGAACCTAGTATTACTACCCCGGCGTAGCCTCTCCATTACCGGAGAGGCTTTGTTTGCGGGGAGGGCGCGCGGCGTAGCCAGCGGTGGCACGCTGCACCTTGCCGACTGCTGGGCCGGGCAGACGCTGGAGGTGTTGGGGCTAGCGCCCAGATTGAGCTGCGCGCAGCGGCTGCGCGAGCTGGGCATCGTCGAGGGCGCGCAGATCACGCTGCTGCGCCGTTCGGACCCGATTGTTGTGCTGGCGATGGACAGCCGCATTGCCATTGACGTCTCAGCGGCGCGGCGCATCGCAGTGCGCTTGCGGGAATATCGCAGTGACAGCTATTCGTAAGCCTGCGCGGCGTATTGCCCTGGTAGGGAATCCGAACTCCGGGAAAACCACGCTGTTTAACGCGCTGACCGGCCTGCATCAAAAAGTCGGTAACTACCCAGGCATCACAGTCGAGAAGAAGACCGGCACGCTGGAGGCCGGCGAGCAGCTGCTGCAGCTGATTGACCTGCCCGGCACGTACAGCCTGCGGGCAGCCAGCGAGGACGAGCGGGTGGTGCGGGACGCGCTGCTCGGCCAGCTGGAGGATGAGGCGCCGCTGGATGCAGTGCTGATGGTGATTGATGCCACGCACCTTGAGCGCCAGATGTTCCTGTTGACGCAGGTGGCCGAGCTGGGATTGCCGGTGGTGTTGGCGTTGACGATGAACGATGAGGCCCAGCGGCACGGGCGGCCGGTCAATGTGAAGCAGCTGGCCAAGGCGCTGGCGCTGCCGGTGGTAGCGGTGCATGCCGCGCGCGGGACCGGGCTGCAGGCGCTGGGGCAGGCTCTCGCCACGGCGCTGAGTGCACCGCCCGAGCAGCGCTTGCAGTGGGCGGCTGCGTCGGCCAGCCGGGGCGAGCTCAGCATCGAGCTTGATGCCAGGCAGCGCTTTGCGTGGATCAGCAGGATCGTCAGCGGCGTACAGCAAGCTGGGTCAACAGCATTAAGTGTTAGCGACCGCGTGGACCGTGTACTGACGCACCCGTTCTTAGGAATTCTGGTGCTGGCAGTCGTGATGGGGATCGTCTTCCAGTGCGTCTTCACCTGGGCGGTGCCGCTGATGGCGCTGATCGAGCGCGGCGTCGGCCTGACGCGCGGGCTGATCAGCGGACTGCTGCCAGCCGGGCCGCTGCATGACCTGCTCGCCAACGGCGTGGTCGTCGGCGTCGGGGCGGTGCTGATGTTCCTGCCGCAGATCCTTTTGCTGTTCCTGTTCATCGCTATCCTTGAAGATAGCGGCTACATGGCGCGGGCGGCGCTGCTGATGAACAAGCACATGCGCCGCGCCGGGCTGCAGGGGCGCTCGTTCATCCCGATGATGTGCGGCTTCGGCTGCGCGGTGCCGGCGATCATGGCCACGCGCACGATTCCCAACAAGCGCGACCGGCTGATCACCATGCTCGTCGTGCCGCTGGTAAGCTGCAGCGCGCGACTGCCGGTCTACGCGCTGATGATCGCCGCGTTCGTGCCGGCGGTGCCGCTGTTCGGCAGTTTCACGGCACAGGGCGCGACGCTGTTCGCTGCCTACATGCTGTCGCTGGTGGCGGCGATCACGTTTGCCTACATTTTCGGCAAGACCGTGCTGCGCGGCACGCCCGAGCCCTTCGTGCTGGAGCTGCCGCCGTACCGTTGGCCGCACTGGCGCACGGTGCTGACCACGATCTGGGAGCGCGGCAAGCTGTTTGTGACGCAGGCCGGCACGATCATCCTGGCGATCAACATCATCCTGTGGTTCCTGGCCAGTTTCCCGCATAGCGCGCGCATCGCTGAGCATTACGAAAGCCTGCGGGCCGAGGTGCAAGGCGCTGCCAGCCTGACGCCAGAGCAGCGGACGTTGCGGTTGGACGCGCTGGCGAATGAGGAAGCCGGCGCCAACCTGCGCAACAGCATGGCGGGACGGCTGGGCATGGCACTGGAACCGGCGATAAAGCCGCTGGGTTTTGACTGGAAGATTGGCATCGGCCTGGTGGGCAGCCTGGCCGCGCGCGAGGTGTTCGTCTCCACGATGGCCACGGTCTACAACCTGGGAGACGCCAAGGGCGCCGCGCAGCCGCTGGTTACGGCCATGCGCAGCGATGTCGACCCGCGCACCGGCAAGCCGGTGTTCAACCTGCTGGTCTCCCTGAACCTGATTCTGTTCTACATCCTGGCCTGCCAGTGCATGTCCACCGTGGCGGTGGTCAAGCGCGAGACGAAGAGCTGGAAGTGGCCGCTGTTTCTCGTCAGCTACATGACTGTGCTGGCCTACGTCGCCTGCCTGGCCGTGTTTCAGCTCGGCTCGCGGATCTGGAGCATGTGATGAGTGAAACGCTGCAGTGGTTGCTGTGCGGGCTCATCGGCGCCGTCGCGCTGTTCTACCTGCTGCGCGCTGCCGGAGTGCTGGGAGGACGGGCTGCAGAGGGCGGGCACTGCGCCAGGTGCCACGCCGCCAGCCGCATGGTGGATGAACTCAAGCAGATAGACAGCACGCCCCGATTGCACGACTAGCCAGGCCAAATCCGCCCTCTGCCGCGCGAGTGCGCCGTGGCTCTATAATCAGGCCGGAAGGAAGGCATGTCGCAAACCTTATACCGCAAGTACCGCAGCCAGCGCTTCGCGGAGCTCGTCGGCCAGACGACGGTGACGCGCATCCTGCAGAACAGCATCGCGCGCGGCCGGCTGGCGCATGCCTACCTGTTCGGCGGGCCGCGCGGCACGGGCAAAACCAGCGTCGCGCGCATCTTCGCCAAGGCGCTGAATTGCCTTGACCCGCACGATGGCGACGCCTGCGGGGTCTGCGAAGTTTGCCGCTCGATCGCCGAGGGCCGCGCCGTCGACGTGGTGGAAATCGATGCGGCCAGCAACCGCGGTATCGACGACGTGCGTGAGCTGCGCGACCGCGTGAACTACGCGCCGCTCAGCCTGCGCTACAAGGTCTACATCATCGACGAAGTGCACATGATCACCACGCAGGGCTTCAATGCGCTGCTGAAGACGCTGGAGGAGCCGCCGGCGCATGTGGTGTTCTGCCTGTGCACGACCGAGGCGCACAAGCTGCCGCTGACCATCCTCTCGCGCTGCATCCGCTTCGACTTCCAGCGCCTGCCGCTCGAAGCTCTCTCCAAGCACCTGCAGTGGATCGCCAGGCAGGAAGGCTTTGCCCTGCAGGACGATGCCGCGCACTCGCTGGTGCGGCTGGCGGAAGGCTCGGCGCGCGACGCGATCAGCCTGCTGGACCAGCTGATGGTCTACTGCGAGGGCGAGATCACGCCGGCCGCCGTGCAGGAGCTGTTTCAGCTTGGTGACCCGCAGTTGGTGGAGGGTTGCGTCCAGTTGCTGGAGGCGAATGACAGCGCAGCGCTGCTGGAACGCGGCGACGAGATCGTCGCGCAAGGAGTGGATGTCGCGCGCTTTCTGCTGCAGCTTGCCGGCGAAATTCGCCAGCGCTACATGCGCGAGAACGACAGCCGCTGGCGCCTGGCATTGGACGCCGTCTGGCAAGGGCTCAACCTCCTCAAGGAGGAGAGCTTTCCGGCGCTGTTGCTGCAGCTAACACTGCTCAAGGCGCAGGCGGCACTGGCTGCGGCGAGTGTGCCGGCTGCAACGCCGGCCGCACCAGCAGCACGGCCTGCGATACCGGCACGGCCGTTAGCACCAGCGCGGCCAGCGCCGGCGCCTCCGTCGCCAGCGCCGGCACAACCCGCGCCGCGCGCTGTTCAGGCTGCAACTGACAGCGAGCAACATGCTGCAAGCAGCACACCTCCTGTCAGCGCAGCCAAGCCGCCAGCGCAGGTCGTTGCGCCGCTGCCAGTGGTACAGCCAGCAGACGTGCTACGGGCGCAGCAGGAAGGCTGCGGGGAGTCAGACGATCCCTGGGAGCGCTATCTGGCAGCCCTGAAAGCGCAGCGGCTGACGACATACGCGCTGGTCTTCAAGGATGTGGAAGGGGAACTGGAAGGGCAGACGCTGCGCCTGGAGTTCAGCGCGGGCGCGCTGCAGCAGTTCCGCTACGCTTTGCGCGACGAGAACGCCAAGGCGCTGCTTGCCGTTGCCCACGAGCTGTTCGGGCCGCAGGCGCTTGTTGAGCTGACGGTCGAAGATTCAGACGAGCGCATGGTCCTGGGAACTGCGAAGCAGCTATCGCCGGATGCGGAGCGACTGCCCCAGGAGCTGTTCGCCGAGGAATCTGACAATCCCGAGTATTCGCCTGCGGAGCCTTCCAGTTTCGATCCGTCCAAGCTCAGCGAAGATGCCGACAGCATGGCGCAGGAGCTGGAAATGCACGGCGAAGCGCACCACAAGCCCCCCAGCACTGAAGACGTCCTTGACCTGTTCGACGCGACGGAAATCAAGGAAGAGAAGCCCTAAGCATTGTTTCTGGCCGCTGTTGGGCTGCCAAGCTGCTAGCTTTCCTTGCGAGCGTAGGAGCCAGGCCGTGCCAGCTCAGGATGCCGGCGGGCCAGCTGTAGCATGCCGGCCGCTGCCAGCAGGAACAGGATCGTCGAGGCGGTGAACACCGGGGCGTAGCCGAAGTACTTCAGGCCCAGCGCGCCGAGCGTTGGCATGATCGCCCCGCGGATGCCGGTCAGCGTGACGTGCGCACCCGAGTACAGGCTGGAGTCCTGGTCGCCGGCGAAGTTGATCGGCGCCAGGCTCCAGGTGACGTTGACTCCCGCCATGCCGATGCCGAGGATGATGTGACTGACGTACACTCCGACGTAGAGCGGGATGCCGATGCTCTCGTGAAGCGGGCCGAGAAGCAACACCGCGGGGAAAGCGGCGAGGATCAGAAAGTCCAGGGCGCTGGTCAGCACCGGACCACGCACGTCCATCATCCGTCCCCAGGCTGTGGATAGCACCACGATGCCGATCTGTGACATGATGCCCAGCGCCAAGCCCGCTTGTGCGTAGTCCATTTTCGCCGCGTCGGCGATGTAAATCGGGATGACGGGGAAGGTCAGCATGATTGCCATCCCGTACAGCATGTAAGCAGCTTCGAAGTGCAGGTAGCGCCGGTCGCGCAGCAGCAGCGTGTAGAAGCTGATCACCGGCTGCACGACAATCTGGCGGAAGGTCTTCAGCGGCGGATCTTCCGTAAACTTGTACTGGCCGCGCAGCGGCGAGGCAACCAGCGTCACCACGCCCAGCATGGCCAGCAGCCCAGTGGCCGCGAACAGCCAGCGGAACGAATTCGGATCGTAGTGCAGGGCGATGCCGGTGAGGTAGGCCGCCGCCATGCTGATCAGCGTCGTCAGCATCGCCGTCATGCCCCACAGCCGGCTGCGCGACTCGAAACTGACGTTGTTGTGCCACCAGCCGAAGACGGCGGGCATCAGGAAAGCGTGCAGGATGGAGAAAATCGAGCTGATCAGGATGAACGTCCAGACGTTGAAGCAGAACAGGTACAGCAGCATCGTGCCGCGGCTGATCAGGCCCACCCAGAAGATGAACGGCCGTTTGTCGCGCCCCATCACCAGCTCGCTGCCGAAGATGCCGATCAGCAGCGCGGCCGAGCCGATGGCGCTGACCAGGCCGATTTGCATCTCGCTGGCGCCCAGCGTCTTGCGCATCACGATCGAGCCCAGCGTTGCCGCGCCCCACATGATCGCGTTCAGCGATGAGAAAAGCGTGAAGTAATGCAGCGCGCGGCGGTCCATCATTGGCGCGCTGACGAATTTCAGCGGGCCAAAGCGGCGCAACCACTGAGGGATCAGGAACCATTCGTAGCCGGTATAGGGGCGCAACCCGCGAATTATACGCTCAGCTACTGGTCGCGTCGCGTGATTGTCAAGGTGAAATATCGGCATGCTATGCGCGCAAGCCAGCTCATTACTCAAGTACATATGTTGTTGCGCCGATGAAACCCATGGTACGCAAGGAGGCTGTGCATGGAAGCCAGAAGCTGGTACGAGTTGCTCGCCAAGGACCGGCAGGCATTTTCGCGGCAGCGCGCGGAGCATTTCGCCAACAGCGAGACGCGGCTGCGCGTCAACGACCAGCGCTTTCAGGACCTCGATCTCTCGGGGCTTGACCTGTCACGTATGGACTTCAGCAGCTGCGAGTTCTTTGGCTGCAACATGGCGGGTTGTGATCTGACCGACACCCTGCTGCGCCTGTGCCGCCTGCGCAGCTGCAACCTGACGGGGGCCAGGCTGTGCCAGGTCAACCTGGCGCGCGGCGAAGCCGTGGCCTGTGATTTCACGAACGCCGACCTGAACGGCGCCTCGCTGCTGCTCACCAAGCTCTACAACTCGACGTTCCACGGCGCGATCCTGGACCAGACCGACTTGTCAGCCGTGGAAGCGGCAGGGATCAAGTTTACCAACATCCATGCCGAGCGCACCTTCTGGCTGAAGGCCGACCTGCGAAACTGCGACTTCAGCGGGGCGAAGATGCCGCGCAACGTGATGCGCACGGCGGCGCTCAGCGGCGCCAATTTCGCTGGCGTCTTTCTGCCGCAGTCGGATCTGACTTACACTGTGCTGCACGGTACGAACCTGGAGGGCGCCAACCTCGAGCAGTGCGACCTGAGCAACTGCTTCCTGCAGGACACCAACATGCGGCAGGCGAACCTGACGCAGGCCAAGATGGAAACCGTAGACTTTGAGAACGTGGATCTGACCGGTGCGACGCTGCATGGCATGCTGGTAGACCGCATCGAAACCGCCGAGGATCGCGCCTCGCACGCCGCTATGCGCGAGAACGTGCTCTCGCAGTACAGCGTGCTGCAGCTCAACCAGAGCGCCTACGGCAACGGCAACAGCGTCGCCCTCAGCAGCCTGCGTGAATACTCCGCGGCGGCTGCCGCCGCGGAGCAGCTCGGGAGCAAGCTCGGCGACAAGGAAGTGCTATGAGCGGCTACAACGTGATGATCCCCAGTGTGTGCCGCGACCGCGCGCCGGAAGTGACGCTGCCGCTGATGGATGCGCTGCAGGAGCTGGGGCACACGCCGGTCGTGCTGGATATGCAGTCCATTGCCTCCATGTACCAGCAGATCCGCTACGCCAGCCACGGCTGCTATGAGATCTTCAGTTTCTACGTCAAGGACCTGATCAAGAAGCAGCAGATTGACTTCGCTATCTCGGTCGGCCTGGCGGCGATCATGGAAGACGAGACACGCCATGAGGCGCACCACCTGCCGGAAGAGTGCGGCATCCCGAACATGATCTACCTTACCGGCCGCGATGCGAGCTGCCTGGCAAAGCTGCAGCAGGTCGGCGCGAGCGGGTGGGGCAATACGTTCATTGCCTGCGGCACGCAGAGCCTGCGGGACGCGCTGGCGGAGCAAGGTATCAGCAACAGCATCCATATGCCGCCGGGCACCAACCTGCGCCTGTTCTACCCGCGCATGCGCCCGCCGGCCAATGCCGCCTTTCCGGTGCGCATGGACGACGAATGGCTGACGGCGGACTACGATGTGAGCTTTGTCGGCAGATACGACATGCTGCGCGAGCAGTACCTCTGCGCGCTGCTGGACGCGGGTGTCAGGCTGGCGATCTGGGGCGATCAGGGCTGGGCGCAGAGCGCCAGGCTGCGGCCCTGCTACCGGCGCGAGGCGCGCTACCTGGTCGATGTGAACACGATCTACAACGCCAGCAAGATCAACCTGGACCTGCCGCACGCCATGTCCACCTATCCGGACTATGTCAGCCAGCGCGTGCTGGACTGCCTGGCCAGCCAGAACTTCCTGGCCACCTGGCGCAGGCCCGGGCTGCAGGGCATCGTGGAAGTAGACCACGAGGTCGCCACATTCGGCGACGAGCGCGAACTGGTGCAATTGGTGCCCTACTACCTGGAGCAGGAGCTGGAAGCGCACAGGATCGCGACACGGGCCAACGGGCGCGTCAAGGAGCAATGCAGCTGGCGCCAGCGCCTGGAGCACGCCCTGCCACAGCTGGAGATGCGGCTGCTGACGACCAGCGTCTGACTCTCAGCGGCTGCGTTGCCGGCCTCTTGCCGCTGTTTACGGCGCTGTAGCGCAACGCTGCCTATAATCATGCGGTGCATTTTCCGGAGCTGATCGAAGGGCGGCTGCTACGCCGCTATTTTCGTTTTCTGGCGGACGTTGAGCTGCTGGACGGCCGCGTGGTCACGGCGCTCGTGCACAACACCGGCAGCCTGCTGAGCTGCGTCGAGCCGGGGCGCCCGGTCTGGCTGGCCCGGCGCAACGGCAGCGGCAAGTACCACTACTCCTGGATCCTGGTGCGACCGCATCGCAGCCTGGTGTGCATCGACACCGGCGTGCCCAACGCCGCGGTCTACGAGGGGGCGGTGAAGCAGCGCATCCCTGAGTTGGCCGGCTATCGCGAGTACCTGTCCGAGGTGGCCTACGGCGACCATAGCCGGGCAGACATGCTGTGCCGCGTGCACCGCGACGACATGTTACGGCGCTGCTGGGTAGAAGTGAAAAGCACCACGCTGATGCACGATGGCGTGGCATATTTCCCTGATTCTGTAACCGAGCGCGGCAAAAAGC